>Ga0335078_10010516_pt1 | contig 13702 bp, 13 predicted proteins | sample Lox_Sample_32_FD_206711 | JGI IMG/M metagenome (GOLD analysis project Ga0335078, IMG submission 206711) | Soil microbial communities from Loxahatchee National Wildlife Refuge, Florida, United States - Lox_Sample_3.2 | ecosystem: Environmental > Terrestrial > Soil > Wetlands | place: USA...
CCGAGATCGGATAGAAGGGCGCATCCAGCTCGGCCCGGCTTCCACCGGCGAGGATGCCGCTGCCTGTAAATGGCGATTTCTACTGCATGCCTAATGACGCGGCAATGGTCTTCTTATATTCACGGGCTCTCGCGATGGCGGCTGGTTCGTCGACCGTCAGCAGCTTGTGGTCGCGCATAACCACCCGTCCGCCGATCACAACCGTCTTCACGTCGCTGGCTTTGAGCGCATACGCCAGTTGCGCGTAGATGTCGTACATCGGCACGGCGTTTGGTTCATCCAGGCTGATCAGGATCAGATCTGCCTTCTTCCCGGGTTCGAGCGATCCGATCTGTTTGTCCATGTGCAGCGCTTTGGCCCCATTGATGGTCGCCATTTCGACGACCGCTTTTGCGCTCAGCGCCAGCGGATTCATCCGGGTGATTTTCGCCAGCTTGGCGGCCAGATCCATTTCTTCCATGAGGTCGAGATCATTGTTGCTGCCCGCTGGTCCATCAGTGCCCAGTCCCACAGCCACGCCCGCTGCGCGCAGTTCGGGTACGGGAGAAACCCCGCTGGCGATCATCATGTTGCTTGAGGGATTGTGCACGCAACCGGCTTGCCGTTTGGCCAGAATCCCTCGATCCGTTTCGTCCACAAAAATGCAGTGGGCGGCGACCACGTCAGGTCGGAGCAGCCCAATCTTGTCCAGATATTGCACCGGCGACATACCGTTCTGCTTCTCGCTGTCGTCCCATTCCTTCTTCATCTCCGCGACATGAATCAGAATAGGAGCGTGATATTCTCGCGCCAGCGCGGCGGAATCCTGCAGGGTTTTCTTTGAACATGTGTAGATCGAATGCGGCGCGGCCGCGCCCTGGATCAGTGAATCGCCCTGCCATTTCTTCAAGAACTTTTCCGTATAGGCCAGCATTTCGGCTTCGCTCTTGTTATCCGGCGCGGGAAAATCGATGAAGGTTTCGCCGAGCACACCGCGCATGCCCGCCGCCTTGGTCTCTTCGGCAACCGCGTCCTCGAAGTAATACATGTCGGCGAAGGTAGTGACGCCGGAGCGAATCTGCTCGGCCGCCGACAACCGGGTTCCCCAGCGCACGAACTCTTCGTTCACGTTCTTCGCTTCCGCCGGAAAAATGTACTTGTAGAGCCAGTCGTTCAAGGTTACGTCGTCGTGGATGCCACGAAAGAGGGTCATAGGCACGTGCGTATGACCATTGATGAGCCCGGGCAGAACGAGGGTGTCCTTCGCATCGATGGCCTGCAGTGCTTGGTATTTGGATTCGACTTCCGCGCGTGGGCCAACCGCGAGAATAGTGTCCGCGCGGATGGCAATCGCACCATCGTCATAGATCGTGCGCGTGCTGTCCATGCTGACGACCGTACCACCAGCGACAATCAGGTCCGCCTTTTCGCGAGGCTGCTGCGACCACAACTGAGCAGTCAACATCACAAAGAACAGAAGACGCCGGAAATGCATGGTTACTCCGCGATGACGGGTTTGAGCTTGCTGGCCGAGCGCCGGATCTCTTGGGACTGCATAGATTCTTCGCTTTCCCTTCGGTCGCACAGAATGACAGAGCGATGCGATAGTGGCACGCTACCTCAAGCCGTCCTCACCTTTGATCTGATCCTTCGTTAGTCCCCCTACCCGTGCCAGTGGCCTTCCACTATCCGTCACGGCAATTGCCACCATGATTTCATTGGCGCGAGGCGCATCGTTCAGGCGTACTTCCATACCGTCAAAGTGGCTGCGCACAAAGGCAGCGTCTTTGTGGCCGAGTGGAATATCCAAGATAACGCCCAAGCCACCGCGCTTTTTGGAAGAAGGAATCAGCGCCGCGCCTTTGCTCAGAACCCTTCGAACCGGCGCACCGAGCTTGGGATGGAGAATGGCAGCGGCGTGCTCGAGCTCTCCATTCTCGCCTACGGCAGCGGCCTTGCCATAGCTCTCGGCCGATGGCCCTGCAATGCCAAGGGCGGCGACCGCGCGCTGTGTCAGCAGTTCGCCCAGTTCTTCGCCAATAGCCATCAGTTCCGCCAGGTCTTCGACGAATTTCCCTGCATATGGATTCTCAATCACGGCCACCGCGGCGGCGCGGCGCGTAGGCGGATCGACCGGCCGACCCATCTCACTGCGGGTTTCTTCGACAAAAGTTGCCAACTTGCGGATTTGGGCTTTCATCGCAGTCCGTCATCTCCTTTAATCTCCGAAGCCTTTAGCCCCCCGACGCGGGCGTGCACACGCGGTCCCGTGGTCATCACCAGAGCCAGCACAATTTCATCGGATCGAGGAGCATCCGTAATGCCCACTTCCATGGCGTCGAAATGACTCCGAACGTAGGAGGCATTGATGTGAGTAATCGGCACGTCGAGCCTGGTTCCAGGGCCGCCGACTTTCTTAGTCGATGCCACAATCGCCTTGGCACCACCTAGGACCTCGCGCATCCCATAACCGCCCGGCACGTGCCAGAGCGCGCCGTGCTCAATCTCACCTGCTGAACCCACGATTGCTCCCTTGCCATAACCTTCGACGACTGCGGGATCGCCGCCGAGCGCGGCGACCAGTGCCTTCGCCATTTCCAGGCCGAGGGGTTTGAGATCGTCCATGAAGGCAGCAATCTCTGCGACGTACTTCCCCGCGAACGGATTATGGATGACGGTCAAAGCCGCAGCGCGGCGCAGGGGCATTGCAGAGACAGGGCCGCCCTCATGGAATATCTCTTCGATTGTCATTAGCTTCTTTCGAATTCGCACCTCAGGCATCAACCGGTCTCCTGATCACACCGACTTGTCTGCAATGGCCTGCCCCACAAGATTGCAGACATCGGGTCGCCTAGGCTCCTCAGAGTGGGCGCGGGACTCACGAGCCGCGTCTCACCTTGCAGACGCAAAGCGGCAGAGTAAATCAACCCCTCCCTGGCGAGCAGCTCAGCCACAGCCACACCTGCGTCCAGCGCTGCATCGACTTCGTCTTTTGAGAGTTCGCCCACGCCCCGTGTAACCAACCGCTCTCCCAGATCACTTTCGGGAGCGAGACTGACTGCGGGAACGCGCACGACACCGGGGTGTTCGGGAAGATCGACGGCATTGGCGATAATGGTTGCCGCGGCATCGGCGAATGAGGCACAATCCGCCAGCACTGTGACCGCATCGGCAATGCCCAGTGAGAAGCTGCGACCGCGCCAGCCGCTGGTGGCGATGCCGCGAATCGGTTGGAACGAGTCGAGCGTCATCGCCCCAAACAATGACAGATCATCCGGCCGTTCCGCCATGCCGACAACGAACTTTTCCCCCGCTGACAGATGGAAGGCGATGTCTCCGCCATCGTTGACGTAAGCCTTTGACAGCGCCGCCGCTGTTGTCATCACTTTCAGAATCTCTTCAGCCACCGCCCCCGCAACTGCAGCCATAGGAGTAATGAATGTTAGCTCGGCGTAGGGGGCAACGGCAGCGGCCATGCGTCGAGCGATTGCCCCTTCTGGCTGTCTCCCGCCTTTTTGTGCCTGTGCTCGCAGCAATGGAAGCTCCGAGCACAACTCGTCGAGCACATCGACGAAGCGTCGCGCAGCAGCGCGATACGCAGCCCTGATTTCCAGGGCATCTCCGAACGCTTCGACGATCAAATCAATGGGACCGTCGTGCATGTGCAAACGACGAGAATTCGGCAAAAAACCGATCTGCGCGCGGGCGTTCATGGCTCACGGCCCGGTTTGGCCGAGGCCAGCGGCCAGGGATTGTCGTCATGCGCAGAGAGATGCCGACGCCGCTCATCGGACATGATCGAGTCGAGGGAACGTACATGATCGACGTACCCCCCGAGTGCAGCATAGTCGGCGAGCTTCAAAGTGAATTCGATGGGCGCCACCAGAGCCGGCGTGGGCACATATCCAAACGCATTTTCCGGCATGCGCGTGACCTCAACCATGAAGGTGATGCCGCCGCCGGGCCACACATAGACCGGAGCGCCGCCGCAGGTAACACGGGTAAGCGCGTCGCGCACCGAACGAGTCAGCCGCACGGGGTTCTCGGTAACGCCTGCCCGCAGAGATCCCCCTGCGCCACCCATAAAGAGAACCGTACACAGCGCCGGTTCACAATTCTCTTTAATCCTTGCCACCGATTGCCGCAGCGAGGCCGGCAAGTCTTTTTCCACGGGCTGGAGTGCTTCATCCAATTCAAAATAGGCGTGGTGCTCGCCGGTGGTGCTGACCATGAGCAATCGCAGGCCGGGCCAGGCTTTCCTGGAGTTGAAAGGCTTGAGAATGGAGAGGGGATCTTCAATATTGGTCCCCCCCCAGGCCGTTCCCGGCTCGGCCACCTGGAAATATCGACCGGGCGTGGAGCGCCGTCCTTTCATCTTGATGCCGGTCTCGGGGATGCCCAACAATTTTCCCGCCTGGTGCTCGGAAAGCACGCCGGTGATATGGTCGTCGACAACCACAACGTCATCCACCTTGTTGAACCATTGCTTGGCAAACATGCCAATCGTGGCCGAACCGCAACCGACGCGCATGCGCTCTTCCTGAATCCCGTCTACCACCGGCGCTTTGCCCGCTTGCACGATCACGGTGGCGCCTTCGTCAATCGTCAACTCGGCGGCTTTGCCGTTGCAGAGATTGAGCAACGTATCGCAAGTGACGCTCCCTTCCTTGCGGCTTCCGCCGGTCAAGTGACGAACTCCGCCCAGCGAAAGCATTTGAGAGCCATATTCACTGGTGGTGACGTGGCCGATCGGTTCTCCTCGCGCCCGCACCAGATTCGTTTCGGGTCCAAGATGGCGGTCGGTGTCGATCTTCACCTTGACGCCGCAATAGCTGAAGATTCCTTCCGTGACCACCGTGACCATGTCCACGCCCTGGACTTCCGAGGAAATGATGAACGGTGCAGGCTTGTAGTCGGGATAAGTCGTGCCCGCGCCTATGGCGGTTACGAAGTTCTCCGGCCCGCTCACCAGGCTGCCATCCCACTCGCGCTGGCGTTCAAGGAATGGAACAACGGAATCGCCCCGCGACACAGCGCGATCCAGCACGATATGTGGGTCCAGCCGGACCAGCTGGCCTTCGTGATTTCCATAGCGGTCGCACGCCCCGGTCCGACCCGGCTTTATGTAACAAAGAACGGGACAGGCATCGCAGCGGATGGCGTCGTCTTCAGGCACCGGGACCCCCCTTACGAGATGCCAGAATGGCCGAGCGCAAACGATCAGGAGTGCCCGGGACCCGGCGTATGCGCACGCCCGTGGCATCGTGAATCGCATTCAGGATGGCGGGAGCGGTAGGGATCACGGCCTGCTCCCCAATCCCCTTGGCACCGAACGGACCGATTGGCGATGGGTCTTCGATCAAAATCGATTCCACTGGGGGCATATCTCCCGCAGTCGGAATCAGATAATCGTGCAGGTTCTCGCCTTTTCCGGGGAAAAACTCCTCCATGAGCGCGTGCCCCAATCCCTGGGCCGCGCCGCCCTCGATTTGGCCCTCGATGAGAGTCGGATTGATGGCGCGGCCGACATCGTGCGCGGCGGTAATCTTCAACACCCGAACCGTGCCCAGTTCGATGTCGACCTCGATTTCCGCCATATGCGCCCCAAAACCGAAAACAGCGTACGGAATTCCCTGTCCGTTCTCGTCGAGCGGGCTGGTCGGCGGATCGAAGGTCGCCTCGCGAGTCAACACATATCCGTAATGGTCTGCCGGCAAGTCGCGGAGGTCGATCCGGCGCTGTCTGGCTCCCTCCTGAACGGTAATGCGCCCGTCCGCGAGCGTAATGACCGCACAATCGCAGGCATCCGCCAACTGCAAAATTGCACGGCGTAGCTCTCTTCCGGCAAGGTAAGCCGCTTTACCGGTCACAAACGTCTGGCGCGAGGCGGAAGTCTTGCCACAATCCGGCGTGATCGAAGTATCCCCCGAAACCAGATCGAAACGATCAATCGACGTTCCCATGGCGTCGGCGCAAATTTGTGTGACGATGGTGTTCGAGCCCTGTCCGATATCGACTGCGCCTTGATGCAGCGCAATCCTGCCATCCGGTTTCAAGCCCACGCGAATGGTGGAAGGGTTGGGCAGTGAAGTGTTGCCGCAGCCGTACCACATGCCTGCAACTCCGACGCCTCGGCGCAGCGGGCCGCCCGCGCTTGCGTTGAACTCTGCCGCATCCGCCCGAGCCGACTTCCACTTGGGCCGCAGAGCTTCGAAGCAGGCCCGGATTCCGACGCCCTCACCAAGCACCTGTCCGGTCACGGTGGGAGTTTCATCATTCAGCGCGTTGAGAATGCGGAACTCCAAGCGGTCGAGGTCGAGGCGATCCGCCAAGTCATCATAGAGCTGTTCCTGAGCGATGGCGGTTTGCGGCACCCCGAAGCCACGAAAGGCTCCGGCGGGCACCAGATGGGTATGCACCGCTCGCGTCAGTGCACGATAATTCGGAACCCCGTATGGCCCCGACGCGTGCACCGGAACGCGAGCCGCCACTGTCGGTCCCCATGAGGAATATGCGCCAGTGTTGAAATCGGCCGCGAAATCGACTCCCACCAGCTTCCCCAGGCGATTAGCACCGGCTCTCATATGGATTCGCGCGGGATGTCTCTTGGTCGTTGAGCGGATCGATTCCACGCGTGTGTACACCATACGCACCGGCCGGCGGAGATGCCATGCGGCCAGCCCAACAAAAGGCTGCACCGACAAATCGAGTTTAGAGCCGAATCCGCCACCGACCGCGGTCGGAATAATCCGAACATTTTCCGGTGGAATGGCGAGAATCTTCGCCATATCTGCGCGATCCATGTAAGGGGATTGCGTACATGCTTGTATCTCGATCTGATCGCCCACCCGCCGCGCAAAGCCGGCTTCCGGTTCTATGTAAGCATGTTCAACAAAGCCGGTTTCGTAATCGTCTTCGACCACAACCTCGGCCTCTGCGAGTGCCTTATCCACATCGCCACGCACCACTCGGCCGCAAACCAATATGTTTCCCTTACGGTCGGCATGAACCAACGGAGCATCCGCCACCAAAGCCGCATCGATCGTCCGGAGAGCCGGCAGCTCGTCCCAGCTGACGGGAAAGCGTGCGGGATCGAGAGCCTCGACAGCTTCGGCATCGCCGACCAGGGCCGCCACGGCCTCACCGCGAAACCTCGCTTCGTTCTCTGCGAAAACCGGCTGATCAGCGAATGGCGGGATCACCCCGTAGCAATTTGTTCCCGGAACGTCCTTTGCCGTCAGCACCCGATGGATTCCCGGGTGTTCCGCCACAAAGCGATCGAGATCACCAAAGCGGAAGTGCGCACGATCGAACGGACAGCGGATGGCCCGAACAACAAGCGCTCCGGCGGGAGTTTCGTCAGCACCGAAAAGTTCGCTGCCTTCTACTTTGCGCTTACCATCGACGCGTACCAGCCTTTTTCCGACCGCATCTCCGACCGCGGGCGAGATTTCCGCGGTGGCGGCAGATCCAGCCTCCAGTACCGCCGTGATGATTTTGCGGTAGCCGGTGCAACGGCAGAGCACGCCTCCGACCGCGTCCATTACTTCGTTTTCGGTGGGTGTCAGGTTACGTTCAAGCAGTGCGGTGGCGGCAACCAACATGGCCGGCGTGCAGATGCCGCACTGGGCCGCTCCGTGGTGGAGAAAGGAATTCTGCAGGCTTCCAAAGATGGGCGCTCGCCGGGGGAGGCCCTCGACGGTGGTCACCTCGTGACCCTCCGCTTGTGCAGCCGGAACGAGGCAGGAGCAGACGGGTTGGCCGTCCAGCAAAACTGTGCAAGCTCCGCAATCTCCCGCGTCGCAACCAACCTTGGTGCCAGTCAGTCCGAGGGTCTCGCGAAGTACACGCGACAAGCGTTGTGCCGCAGGAGCGGGAACCGACACGCTGCGGCCATTGACCACGAACCTGAGGTCCGTTTGCGCGGCTGGCTTGGGGAGGCTGATTACGTTCATCTCAGGCCCTCCCCACGCATGCATCGAGCGCCCGCGAAACCAGGGTTCTCGCAGCATCGGCCCGATAATCGGCGGTGGCGCGCACATCGGTAATCGGTGAAAGCGGCGATAGGTGTTGTTGAGTCACAAGTTCGCCGAGGCCGATGCGCGCGGGTGCCCCTACCAGAGCGCTCTCCAGGGCATGCAGCCTTTGCGCGACCACGGAACAGGAACCAACCGCAACTTGTGCCTGGCCAATGCAACCTTGGGCATCGACTTTAATTACCGCCGCAACCATGGCAATGGAGATCACGAGATATCGCCGCGCCCCCAGCTTCAGGAAAACAGAGGCTGCATCATCCAAAGTGCGGGGCACAATCACTGCCGAGAGGAGTTCATCGGCTCGGCGCAGAGTTCTGCGATTGCCGACAATGAACTTGGACAATGGAACCTGCCTGGTTCCCTCAGCGCAAACCAGTTCTACTTCAGCGTCGAGCGCCAGCAGCGGAGGCACGCCGTCGGCCGCGGGAGAAGCATTGCAAAGGTTTCCGGCCACGGTTCCGCGATTCTGAATCTGAATTCCGCCGATCTCACGTGCTGCACTTTTCAGCGCCTCAAAGCAGCGAGGCAATGGGCTGGCTATGATCTCACTCCAGGTAGTTAGCCCACCAATGCGAATTTCGCCAGGCGTGCTATGTACGCCTCTCATCTCCCGAATCCCCGAAATGTCGATTACCGTCCCACTAACGGGTCGATCCCCCAAGGCAGGGAAGAAATCGGTACCCCCGGAGAGAATGGTCCCACCTTCACCGGCAAGCATTTGAGTGGCGTCCACCAGGGTCCGAGGGCGCAGGTAGGCGCTCATTCACACCTCGGGACAGCCATGGCGTTGCCCATAGACTTGCGCCTCACCACCGTCGGAGCCCATTTGAACACGAATTCTTACGGTTTGTGAAGGTTCGCGTGCACCAGCGCCCTCGCCCGTGTGAGGTGGCTGTGCTAAAGTCGTCAACACCCACACCGGGCAGGAGGCTTTTCACGCCGTGGCCGTCCAGTCAGAAAAAGTTTTTTGGGAAGTCGATGTGCAGCGCGACTTCATGCTTCCTGGCGGCGCGCTGTATGTGCCCGGTGCGGAGCGACTGATCCCCAATCTGGAAAGGCTTGTAGACCTGGCACGTGCCGGCCGGGTGTTCCTGATTTCCAGCGCCTGCCAGCATACGCCCGATGATCCTGAGTTCAAGGTTTTTCCGCCGCACTGCGTCCGGGGCACGGCCGGGGCCGAACTCGTTCCAGAAGCCCGGACGGACAGCCTTCTTACTGTTCCGAACGACTCTCAGTTCGTCTTGCCGCACAATCTGCTCGACTACCGGCAAGCGCTGCTCGAAAAGCAGACTCTTGACGTCTTCCAGAATCCGCAAGCCCGAACACTCGTGGAACGAATGCCCAGGGACGCGGAATTCGTCATCTTCGGAGTAGTAACCGAGTACTGTGTGGGCTGTGCCGCTCGCGGCCTGCTGGATCGCGGACGCAGTGTCGCGATTGTCAGGGACGCAATTGAGACCCTTAAGCGGGAAGCCGGAGAAAGTACTATCTCCGAACTAACCGCCAGGGGCGCCCGCCTGGTGTCCACAGACGAAGTTTTGGCGCAGATGCAATAGTTGTGTTTTGATCAGCCTTTTTTCATTCCGAAGGGCGGAAGAGAGCCAGACTTTTGGCGGCAGTTGGGAGCTGCAGATGCTTCAGCGCTGTTGATGACAACAACTTCGGTACAATAAAGTCATGTCGGATTCATTGAACATCGCCGGCCGCCAGTTTCGTTCCCGCCTGATTGTCGGGACGGGGAAATACAAGTCCTTTCAGGAGACCGCGCGGGCGCTGGACGCCAGCGGCGCGGAGATGGTAACCGTTGCGGTGCGCCGCGTGAATCTCGACCGCAGCAAAGAATCGCTGCTCGATTACATCGATCCCAAGAAATATTTTCTGCTGCCGAACACCGCCGGCTGCTACACCGCGGACGAAGCCATTCGCGCCGCGCGATTGGGACGCGAGGTCGGACTCTCCGAGTGGGTGAAGCTCGAGGTCATTGGTGATCAGGCCACACTATACCCGGATGTACAGGCCACCCTCGAAGCAACCCGGGTGCTGGTTAAAGAAGGTTTTACGGTGCTTCCTTACACGTCCGATGACATCGTTTTTGCCAAGCGCCTGCTGGATGCCGGCGCCAGCGCCGTGATGCCGCTGGGGGCGCCAATCGGCAGTGGACTGGGCATTCAGAATGCCGTCAACATCCGCATTTTGCGGGAGATGATCACCGGCGTGCCGCTGATCCTCGACGCTGGCGTAGGAACGGCTTCGGATGCCGTCATCGCGATGGAATTGGGCGCAGACGCGGTGCTCATGAATACCGGCATCGCGGGAGCGCAGGACGCCGTGTTGATGGCTGAGGCGATGAAGCACGCGGTCGTTGCCGGCCGCGAAGCTTATCTGTCCGGTCGCATGCCCAGGAAACTCTACGCCACAGCCAGCTCGCCACTCGAAGGCGTGGTGCGGTAGCGAGAGATTCCTTTTTAGGCGCAGTTTCTCAACAGCACCTTAAGACAGCAGGCATTGTCCAGGAAAGCAAATGCCTCCATTCCCTCTTCCAGCGGAAAGACTCTCGAGATCAGGGGTTGAACCTGGATGGCGCCCTCCTGCAGTAGACTCAGCGCGGTCTGAAAATTGCCACAGCGCGAGCCCAACAAGGTGATCTCGTCAACCACAACTTTCGCGGTGTCGAAGTGCGCTGGCTGAGCAAAAGTTGACTTCAGAATTACCGTGCCCAGCGGTTCCACCAGTCGCAAGGCAGTTTCCAGCCCTTCGGGTGAACTCGTAGCCTCGACGACTAAGCGAAAACTTCGCGGCCGAAGGCCATCGTCGTCGGCACGAGCTGCGGTCAATCCCAACGATTGCGCCAGTTCCAGTTTGGCCGCGCTGCGACCGATCACCGTCACTTCCGCCCCTGCATGACGAAGCACCTGTGCGGCCAACAGACCGAGACGTCCGCAGCCCAGCACCGCCGCCCGGGTTCCAGCGGTAACCGGCCACTGCTCAAGAATTTGCGCCGCAGCGGCCAAGGGCTCGGCAAAAACCGCAGCTTCGTCGGGAACGTTCGCAGGCACTTCGTGAAGATTACGCACCGGAAGAACAACAAACTCGGCAAAAGCACCCGGATGGTGGATGATTCCCATCACAGCGCGATGGGAACAATGGCGGCGGAGGTCTCGCCGGCACCATTCACAGCTGCCACAGGTGATGTTGATCTCGCCCACCACGCGTTTGCCCAGCCACCCGGGCGAGTCGCACTCGACCACCTCGCCGACAAACTCGTGCCCCGGAATCCCACGGAAACCGGAGTAACCCTTCAGGATTTGGCGGTCCGTACCGCAGATTCCGGCCAGAATTACACGGATCAGCGCCAACCCCGAGGTCAGCTCGGGAGTAGGGACTTCCTGCAAAGACAGCTGGCCGTCGAAGCACAGCGCTTTCATGGGTGATTACCGCCTGGGTGATCGACCCGCGAGTTTCAAAGCGATGCAAATACAAAAGGCAGCCTTTGCAGGCCGCCTGGAGCTTTCGGCTCGTCAACCCTTACAACATCTTCATGCTGTTGATGTGAATCGAGTCACCGGTCACCTCGCCTGTTGCGGCGATGTGATGTCCTTCATGTCCTTTCAGAACATCAGGGTTATCTACCGTCAGCACCTTCTGGTCACCATCAGTCACAATGACCACCTTGGCGCCCTTGGCAATACACTTCTTCATACACGCAGCGTGATCAGCATTGGCACCCTTGGCGCCGCATTGCGAATCGCTGACATAGCCGTTGACCGTGGTATCAGCCGCGACCGCGACCACCACGAATACCAGACAGAGCGCAAGACAGAGCAACAGGAGTTTTTTCATCGCAACCCTCGATTAGCGGGCTAAGCCGCAGATATACGAATTCCAAACAAAAGCTGACCCGCGCAAGCTGCCCGCTGCAGGCCCACGCCCACGCAAGCTCAGCCCCAACCAGGTGACTTACAAGAAACAACACCCACAAGAAAGTGCCCAAACTATATCACAAACGCCAGTCGATCCATGCAGAAATAAGGCTCCTACTTGCGGGCGGAACTAAGTTGCTGCTGCTGTGGTTTTGCCGGCTCAGGGGCCACGAACACCACCTCACCCGGTCGAGCGTAGCGCAATTGCTCGCGGGCTGTCTTTTCGATGGTCTCAGGATCAGTCTGCAGCGCTTTGATTTGCTGGGAGGTCCGATCGTTTTCTCTCTGTAACCCGCTGATTTCCTCCTGCAAGCTTTGATACTCCGCCCTTTTTTGCCGATAGACTACCATCCCGTTCGCGCCAAACATGACGTGGGCGAAGAGCCAAGAGGTAAGGCCTACCACGGCAGCGGTGGCTAGTCGGCGGCGGATTCCATAGAGCATGGTCAGGGTCGGGTGAAGCCTGGCCATGGTTCGGTCCGCCCACGCCTCTGCCTGTGGAGCACGTTCCACCAGCGTCCGCAAACCGTCTTCCGGACTGGGGAGAACCCGAACTTTGGGAAAATTTCTTACGCGAAGATCCATCGTTAGGCTGCTGCGCTTAGCTTTTTCAATTCCTGCTCGCCGGCCGCTTCGGAATAAACTTCTGTCACCCTACGGCCGAAGTCAGAGGGGGCCTTCTCCAGTTTCCCAGTGAACTGCGCTTTCAGTTCCTGCGTCAAGTGGAAGTTCTCCCGCTTAGGGCAAAAGGAACCAACTTTGACAAATAGGTCGAGCAGTTGGAAAGCAATCGGCTTGCCGCGGCGCGGCTACCTTCTCACAACATAGCAACCCCGTGAGGATTCCGTCTTTCTCGGGAGCATGAGGTGCCGAACTGGATCTGAAGTGCGATCTGCCGTTGCCGCCCGCGAAGTGCTACTCTTTGATGCCGTAGCCCCTGGCAACGAAGGCAGATTCTATATGACCGATAAGAGACTCGTCTTTACCACCGCCGCATCGGTGGACGAAGCTCGCCGCATCGCTGAGGCCCTGGTCGACCGCAAGCTGGCGGCCTGCGCTAATATCGTGCCCAAGGCCGTCTCCATCTATCGTTGGAAAGGAAAAATCGAAGAGGCTGAAGAGTGGCTGCTCCTGGTGAAAACTACAGCGCAGGCCTTTCCGCGCGTACGCGATACTATCAAGGAATTGCACTCTTACGAGTTGCCGGAGTGCATGTGCTTCACGGTCGAGGACGGCAGCGCGGAGTACTTAAACTGGATTGATGACTCGATGCGGTGAGGGGCTGTCCGACATCCGAGCAGCGGAAGACTATTGCTCAGGTGTCTTCGCGTTCAGGTTAAGCCGCCAGTAATCGAGCGAGAAGGGGGGATCATCAGCCGCAGCCTGGCTGGCGAGGGCGGCGACAAACTCGGTGCGGGAATCGGCGTCGGGAATGCGCTCCAGATGCTGCCGCAGAATCACCGTACTCAAGAACTCTGAATACTTCGGCAAGTCCTGCAACATGGTTGGCGCGGGCTCCAGGCTGGTCTCGATGTCCACGAATCCGGCGTGTCGCAGAAGTGTGGCTGCAATCTCTGCATTGTTGTAGGTCCAGGGCTCGCTAAAGCCGGCAAAATATCGTGCGTACTTCACCGTGGCTGCAAGATCGTCCGCTCGTCTGCGCAGCCGCGCCAGATTCGCACCACCACCGCATTGTGCGCACAACCATCCCCCGGGCTTTAACGCCCGGAACAAGCTACGAAAAAGACGATCGTGGTCCAGAACCCA
>Ga0335078_10010517_pt1 | contig 13702 bp, 12 predicted proteins | sample Lox_Sample_32_FD_206711 | JGI IMG/M metagenome (GOLD analysis project Ga0335078, IMG submission 206711) | Soil microbial communities from Loxahatchee National Wildlife Refuge, Florida, United States - Lox_Sample_3.2 | ecosystem: Environmental > Terrestrial > Soil > Wetlands | place: USA...
GTCGGCGCGCAATCTGCTGGCGACAGGCCCGGAGGCCTGTTCTACCGATCAGGTCTGGTATCCGCTCGCGGAAGCTTGCAAATCGAGCGCCTCGCCGCGCACGCTGCGCAATGCCGCGCGATTGCTGGCGCAGGCCCGCAAGCTTGCCGAGCCGCCCGCGCGCCGGCGCTGCCGCATCGCATTCGTCAGCAGTTTTACGATTGAATTCTTGGCTCCCGTCCTGCGGGCGCAATGCTTCGGCGCGGGCATCGACGCCGAGATTTACGCCGGTCCGTTCAATCAGATCGAGCAGGAGATTCGCAATCCCGACTCGGGTTTAGCGCGTTTCCATCCCGACGCGATCGCCATCGCTACGGATTGGCGTTGGCTCGGTTTGCGCGATGAAGAAGAATCGCCGGCCAGCGTGGTGCGCGAGGCTACGGCGCGGTTGACCGCGCTGTGGAAAGAGGCGCGCGCGCGGCTCGGCGCAGCAATCCTGCAATTCAATTTTGAAGCGCCGCCCGACGAAGCCTTCGGCCAATTGAGCGCGGCTCTCGAAGGCGGACGCGGACGGCTGCTGCGCGCCATCAACCTGGCGCTTTGGGAAGCCGCGCAACAGACCCGTGGGGTTGCAATCCTCGACGTCGACCAAACCGCGGCGCGCTTCGGCAAAGACCGTTGGAACGATCCGGTGATGTGGCACACCGCGAAACAGTATCCCGCCGCGGAAGCCTTGCCTGCGCTGGGCCGGCAAATCACGGCGCTGCTGCGGGCGATGCTGGGGCTCACCTACAAATGTCTGGCGATGGATCTCGACGGCGTGCTGTGGGGCGGGGTGATCGGCGAGGACGGCCTGTCCGGAATTCAACTCGGGGGCAGCCCGGCGGGCGAAGCGTTCGTGGCGTTCCAGCGCTACCTGCAATCGCTCGCGCGTACGGGCGTGCTGTTGGCTGTGTGTTCGAAAAACAATCTGGAAGATGCCGTGCTGCCGTTCCGCGAGCATCCCGAGATGGTGCTGCGCGAACGCGACATCGCCTTCTTCGCCGCCAACTGGCAGCCCAAGGACGAAAATCTGCGCGCCATCGCAGAGGCGCTGAATATCGGGTTGGATGCCATCGTCTTCGTGGACGACAATCCGGCCGAGCGCTGGCGCGTGCGTCAGAATTTACCGGAGATGGAGGTGATCGAGATGCCCGCCGATCCGGCGTTGTATGTTTCCGCCGTGAGCCGGTTGGGGTTGTTCGAATCGCTTGGCGTAACCGAAGAAGACCGCGCGCGCACGGCCTCGATTCAACAGAATGTAGCCCGCAAAGCGCTGGAATTCGCGGCTGGCAGCGTGGACGATTATCTGGCGCAGCTCGAAATCAAGGTCCGGCTGGCGCCGTTCGACGAAGCCAACCTGCCGCGCATCGTGCAACTGATCAATAAGACGAATCAGTTCAATCTGACCACCCGGCGGCGCACGGACGCCGAAGTGCGGGCGCTGATTGCGGCGGGCGCGTACACGCAAGCCATGCGCGCTTCGGACCGCTTCGGCGACAGCGGCTTGACGGGCGTGCTGATCGCTGTGCCGGAAGGTGTGAATCTGCGCATCGATACGTGGCTGATGAGTTGCCGCGTGCTCGGGCGCCGGTTGGAAGAAGCCATGTTCGCGGCGCTGGCGCGCTGGGCGGCGGCCAACGGCTACAAGCAAATTATTGGCGAGCACATACCGACGGCAAAAAATAGCCAGGTGGCAGATTTGTATCCACGCCTGGGTTTCGCCGCCGCCGGCCAGCAAGGCGAAAGCCGCCTGTTCCGGTGGGAAGTGGGGCGCGAATTCGCCGCGCCGGCTACGATCGAGTGCGCCGATGGAACCGTGTATACCGGTGGCAGCCACGGGAGAACGCTTGCATGACAGAACATCGCCGAATCACTCGCGTGATCCTCGAGAACGATAAGAGCTCCGCGCTTGCCGATGCGTCGCGCACGCCGCTGGATCCTGTTTGGATGTAGAGAGCGGTTTCGGGTTCGCCGAACAGGATGGCGTATAGAAGGCGGCGCGGCCAAGGCAGGGGCGCTTGGCCGCCACGCGCCCGGCGACGGCTCCGGCGGGTATTTGGGATGGCAAGATCCGCCGCGCCAGCGCCATGGGACGAATAGGCGATCTAGCAAAGCAGAGCGATCTTGTTCTGAACCACCGAAAACACCGCCGAACGGGCGAATTGAAGCTCCCCGTCCGTGGCCAGCGGAATGGGCGTGGGAGCTTTCAGGGAAGCGGTCCGGACCAACATTGCCAGGCGGCCGTTTCTTCTATCGAAGCGTTGGCGGGCCAGATCGCGCAACACCTTGACAAGATCCACTTTGGTCATGGCATGGCACAGAATAAATCCCAGATAGCCATCGTCGCTGTGTAGGTCGTATTCGAATCCCGCGGAGGCCTCGGATCTTTTCACCAAGCTAAGATTCATCAGTTCCACCATCTCAGGCGAGGCATCGTGCTGGACTTCGACTTCTATATTGTGGTGGGCCAGCAGCGTCCTGACAGCGGTATAGAGAATCGTCAGATTCACGAAGCGATGTTTGAGCGCATGGATAACGGGATCGCCCAGGTTGAAAAGGCGGTCTGCCTCCGCTTTGAGTCCCACGCTCGCTCCCGTAAGGAAATAGCGGATAAATTCGCCGGATTCCGTGGTGTACCGAACTTGGCCCACGTCGGACAACAGGGAGGCCGACAGGTCGATTCTAAGCGGTATGCCGAGACAGTGTCTGCGCGGGGGCTTGTGGTAATCGTTCCGCGACCCGAGACCAATGGCGCCCAGATAGGGGCGCTGGGGACAATCGCCGAAAACCCGCAGTACGGCGTTGAGGACTTGGTTTAGGGTGCCGTCGCCGCCGGCGGATATGAAACAGGAGATATGCTCGCGGTCGCGCAGTTCCCGGATGCACGCCAGCAGGTCGAACGGAGGATCATACGTGAGCACCAGGGTGTCCGCGGGCAAAGCCGTCAGTACCTCCGCGCGAATTCTCCGCCATTTCCGCTCCGCGGCGTGGTTGTTCGCGGCGAGATTGACCAGAATGGCCGCTCGCGAAGGCTGGGATGCGGGCGGTTGCCGATCCGGTACGGATGTTAGCGTGCATGCGAGCATCGGCGGTTTCTCCGCATGTGATTCCCAATGGCCCAGGCACGCAATCCCGCCAAACTTCTCCGCTTCGTGGGTCCCTGAGTTCTCGATTCGTATTGCGGTGAATCTTTATTACAATAGCATCACAAACCGATTCAGGCCAGCCGTACTCGCAGGGACGAGCTTCCGCGCAGGAAGCCGTGGAATCACTCGGCCGCTTACACCCAGTGGTGCGAGCGCAAGGCGACAAGCGACATGGCCGCTGCGGCCTGGAGGAGACCGGCATGACGATCACGCTGCAAGCGCAATCGGGAGCGGGCATTTGAGGCCATCCGCTCCGGGTCGCTCCGGTGCTTCCTGTATTCGCCGACGCGCTGCTTCCCGGATAGCGCAGCCCCAAGCACGGACGCGGCGGTTCAATCGATCCAGTATGCGTGTAATATGGGAGCGATATTCGGTGGCGAATCGAGTTCGAGACAAGGTGGTAAGTTCGCCGGAGGTGGCGATCTTAAATTAAAGACCTGGCCTGGAATCGTGCCAGTGCCACTGGTGGTCGAGTACAACCGGCCATCGACCCCTTGCGTCAACCCACCCCAAGCGTGAGGGTGATGCCAGAGGCCGGCTAACCTCTTAAACCGCGGGGGGCGCCTGGCGACATGGTAGCGCCTGAATCTGGTCATGCGCAGGTCTCCCTACCCCTGGTAATCCACTGGACCTCACGCGGGAAGTTCCTGGTGAAGCGGCTTAAAGAACGACTTCCGAGCGGCCCGCGCTAAGAAGTCCGTCCGCCTTAATCCAGCCTTTTCTTAAAGCTGCTGGCGCTCAGCGCCATAGTCGCCATGCCATACACCGCCAGAGTCAGCATCTGCGGCCAAAGAATCGACACCCCCACGCCCTTCAAAAAGATCCCGCGCACGATCTCGATCAAATACCGCAGCGGATTCAGGTAGCTGAAATACTGCACCGCGATGGGCATGTTGCGGATGGGATACGCAAAACCGCTCAGCATGAAGGTCGGCATGGAGATCAGCGACGACGACATAATGGCCTGCTGTTGCGTCTGCGAAATCGTGGAAACGAACAAGCCTACGCCCAGGCTGGTCATCAGGAACAGCGCCGCGCTGGCCACCAGCACCAGCGGATTGCCGCGGAAGGGAATATTGAAAATCAACAGGGCGGCGGAGGTGATAAAGACCAGATCCATCATCCCCACCAGGGCGGCGGGCAGCATCTTGCCGATCATCAGTTCGATGGGGCGGATGGGAGTGACCATCAACTGTTCCATAGTGCCGATCTCTTTCTCGCGCACGATGGCCATGGCCGTCAGGGTGGCGGTGACCACCATCAGCAGATTGCACACCACGCCGGGCACGAAGTAATTGCGGCTCTTGAGATCGGGGTTGAACCACACGCGCACGGCGTCGGTCAAGCGCGGCGCCTTCATATCCATGGTGCCCATGCCGGCGCGCGCCATCATGCGGGACTGCTGCTGCGGCGCCGCCAGAGTGGCCGAATAACTCCCCACGATCTGCGTAGTGTAAGCCGAAGCCAGGGAGGCCGTGTTGGAGTTGGTGCCATCCACCAGGATCTGGGTGGTGGCGGGCCGGCCCAGTAGAATATTGCGGCCGAATCCGGGCAGCACCCGCACCACCACCTGAGCTTTGCCGCGGTCCAGGATATTCTGAATGTCTTTGTCGCTCTCCGGCAGAGCCGTAAGCAGGAAACGTCCCGACCCTTGAAAGGCCGCCAGCAGGTCGTGGCTCTGCGGGGACTGGTCCATGTCCATCCAGGCCATCTGTAGATTGTCCACGTCGAGGTTGACGGCGTAGCCGAACACGATGAGCTGAAAGATGGGCGGGATGAACAGGAAGATGCGCGCGCGCCGGTTACGGAATAACTGGCTCATTTCTTTTAGAACAATGGCTGCGATACGTTCGAACATAAATTAAGATCACCCATGGCAGGCGAAACCGCCTGCCCCACTCTGCGCCGGCAGGAGTGCCGGCGCGGCAGGCACGAGTGCCTGCGCCACATCGGATGGTCACGCCAGCTTCTGTTGCAGGCGGCGCTGCGCCGTCCAAAACACCAGCCCGGAAAACACCGCCAGGAACAGGGTCTCGGGCCACAATACATTGAAGCCCACGCCTTTCAGGAAAATGCCCTTGACGATGCTGACAAAGTAGCGCGCCGGCACCACCCGCGTGACCCATTGGATGGGCGCCGGCATGTTCTCGATGGCATACAAAAATCCCGACAGCAGGAACGAGGGCAGGAAGGTAGTGACCATACCCATCTGGAAGGCCAGCAACTGCGATTTGGCCAGCGCCGAAACCAGAATGCCCCAGAAGAACGCGCCCGTCAGAAAAATCATGGTGTTGATCGCCAACACCAGGACGCTGCCGCGGAACGGCACGCCGTATACGAAGACGGCCACCAGCGAGGCGATGGCTGTGTCGGCGACACCCACCGTAAAGAATGCCAGCATCTTGCCCATCACGATCTCGGAAGCCCGCACCGGCGTCGAGAGCAGTTGCTCCATGGTGCCCATTTCCCATTCGCGGGCCACGGTGAGCGAGGTCAGCAGCGCGGAGATCACCATCATCATGGCGGCGATCAGTCCCGGCACGATGTAGTTGGTGGATTCCAGCGTGTTGTTGTACCAGATGCGCAGGCGCGACTCCACCGGCGAAACGATCGGCAATCCCGCATGGCGGCTTTGCGCGTCGGAGCGCACTTGCAGGGAGTAGTTCTGCACCAAGCCCTCGACATAACTCAGCGCGATGGAGGCGGTATTGGAATCGCTGCCGTCCAAAAGGATCTGCACGTCGGGCTTGGCGTTGGCGGCCACCTTCTGCGAGTAATCCCGCGGAATCACCAGACCCATCAGGATCTTGCTTTGGTCGATGCCTTTTTCGATAGCGGCGTAGTCGTTCACATAGCCCTTGATCTCGAAGAAGCGCGAGCCGCCGAAGCGCGCTATGAGCGCGCGGCTGGCGGCGCTGTGGTCCGAATCGAAGACTAGCGTGGGAATGCGATCCACGTCCAGATTGAGGGCATAGCCGTACAACAGCATCTGGAACAAAGGCAGAATCAGGGCCATGATCAGGCTGCGCGAGTCGCGCAGAATGTGCCGGAATTCCTTCTGGAACATGGCTCGGGTGCGTCGCGGGTTCATGGGTTCTTTTGGTCCTCCGCTTCGATTAGCGCCACAAAAACGTCCTCCATGGAAGGCAGGATGGGTTCCAGCCTTCGGATCGCGATATTCTCTTTTTGCAAAAGGCTCCGGATGCGTGCGGTGCTGGCCGCTACATCCGTCACCGACACATGCAGCCCTGCGCCGAACACCGCCACGTCCAACACACCGGCCTCGCCTTGCAGCAGCCGCATGGTGGTCAGCAGGTCGGAAGTTTCAAGCTGCAACAGCTTGGCATGCAATTCGCCCTTGAGCACCGCGGGCAGCCCCAGCGCGATCAGCTTGCCTTTGTAGATCAGCGCCAGGCGATTGCAGTATTCGGCTTCGTCCATGTAGTGGGTGGTCACCAGCACGGTGTGGCCGGCTTCGGCAAGCTGGTAAATCAGATCCCAGAAGCTGCGGCGCGCGATGGGATCCACGCCGGAGGTGGGTTCGTCCAAAAACAGAATGCGCGGATTGTGTACAATGGCGCAGCCCAGCGCCAGGCGCTGTTTCCAACCGCCCGCCAGCAGGCGAGTCAAAGTGGAGCGGCGGTCGGTGAGCCCGGCCATGCGCAATACGTATTCCATGCGCTCGGCGCGGATGGCTTTGGGCACGCTGTAAATGCGGCTGAAGAAAGCGATGTTCTCCTCGACGCTGAGGTCGTCGTACAGCGAGAACTTCTGCGACATGTAGCCGATGTTCTTGCGGATCTCTTCGGAGTCTTTGGAGATATCGAAACCGGCCACTTGACCGTAGCCGGCGGTGGGCGTCAGCAGTCCGCACAGCATGCGGATGACGGTGGATTTGCCCGCGCCGTTCGGTCCCAGAAAACCGAAGATTTCGCCTTTGGCGACCGCGAAGCTGACGTGATTGACGGCGGTGAAATCGCCGAAGGTTTTCACCAGATCGCGGATTTCGAGGGCCGCGCCGTTCTGCGCCGGCGCGGTCATAGGGAACCTCCGAAGCGGAGTGGCGCACGCTTCAGCGTGCCGGTGGGGATCTTCAGTCCCCGCGAGCTCAATAACCTGCCAAGTGGGTTTCGAACTTTAGTTCGCCGGCTTCCACCCAAGCACTTGACCACCGATATTGGGAAGGTTCCGATACTAAACCGGCCTTCACTGGATTGTTTTCGATGTAAGCCACAATCCGTTCGAGTTGCTTGTCGTCCCGAACCCAATGATCGTAAGATTCCCGCTGCCAAAAAGGCTGGCCCGTGCGAACTAACACCAGGTTGGCATCGTGAGCCGTTGTGCCTTTGAGCCATTGAAGTACGCGGTTGGCCGACCGCCGGGGACGTAGCAGAACGTGAACATGATTGGCCATGACCGCGAAGGCCCTTAGATCGTAAAGTTTCGCGCTTGCACCTCGGATGAGTGCCTCTATGATTAAGTCTGCAATTTCGGGTTGCTTCAAAAACATCGGGCCGAACCGGGTTGTGTCCAAATAGCGATCCATCCATACGAAGGCTTGGCCTGCCGAAATAGTTCCTGGCGGCGGATACAATGCGCGAGGCAGGCTTCCATGGAGATGCCATGTCACAAATAGCCAGGCACCTTCCGAATAGATATGCGGCAATCGTCTGCGGGACATGTTGAATAACAATGTCCCCCCGGAGCCTCGAATCTCTCATCCCCCGTGGCGCACGCTTTAGCGTGCTGGCGCAGGCTTTAGCCTGCGCCGTTGCGTGGACTGAAGTCCACGCCCGCACGCTGAAGCGTGCGCCACTCCTTATCCTCATTGCTTTTCCGCCTTGCGCACCAGCGCGATAAAGACATCCTCCAGCGACGGCACAATTTGCGTGAACACCGCGGTGCCTCTTCCGTTCTGCTCCAGCTTGCGCTGCAATGCCTCGGGCGAAGTCTGCTGCGCGCTCATGAACAAATGCAAACTCGCGCCGGAAGGCTCCGCGCACAACACGCCTTCGGATTCCATTAGCGTGTCGCGCGCCGCCCGCGGATCGGCGGACTCCACCTGATAACATTGTTCGGAAATCCGATGCCGGGCGGCATCCGGCGCGTCACACAGGATCAGCCGGCCGTTATACATCAGGCCCACGCGCGCGCAACGCTCGGCCTCATCCAGATAAGCCGTGGTCACCAGCACGGTGATGCCGTCTTTGACCAACTGATACAGAATCGCCCAAAAATCGCGCCGCGACACGGGATCGACGCCATTGGTGGGTTCGTCCAGAAACAAAATTTCCGGCCGGTGCAGCAGGGTACACATCAGGCCCAGCTTCTGCTTCATGCCGCCCGAGAGTTTGCCGGCCTGACGGTCGCGGAACGGCTCCATGCGAGTCATGCGCAGCAATTCGGGCAGCAGCCGGTCGCGCTCGGATTGCGGGATGCCGAACAGATCCGCGTAGAACTCCATGTTTTCGTCCACGGTCAGATCGCTGTACAGGCCGAAGCGCTGCGCCATGTAACCGATGCGATCCTTGACGGCCTGCGGATCCTTGGCCACGTCATGGCCGGCCACCCAGGCTTCGCCATCGCTGGGATCCAGCAGACCGGTCAACACGCGCAAAGTGGTGCTCTTGCCCGCGCCGTCCGGTCCGACCAAGCCGAAGATTTCGCCCTTCGGGATCTCCAGGTTCAAACGATCGACGGCCGTCAACGCGCCGAAACGGCGGGTCAGGTCCCGGGTGCGAATCATCGCCTCCATCAGTTTCCTACCAGGATTTCGGCGTCGGCAGGCATGTTGGATTTCAACTCATGCTGCGGATTGTCGATGTCGATCTTGATGCGATAGACCAGCTTGACGCGCTCCTCGGTGGTCTGAATCTGCTTGGGCGTAAATTCGGCTTCCGAGGAGATGAACGAAACGCGGCCGTTGTACACCTTGCCGGGATACGAATCGGTGGTGACCTTGACCTTGGAGCCCAGCTTGACGCGCCCCAAGTCGCTCTCTTTGATGTAGGCGCGCAGCCAGGGATGATCGATGTCGCCCACGGTGACCACGCTGGTTCCGGGCGCCAACACCTCACCGACGTCGGCAGCTTTCACCAACACTACGCCATCGATGGGAGAAACCGCTACCGTGTCGTTCAGTTGCGTATCGATCAATTCGATCTGGGCCTTGGCTCGCCCGATATCGCCGAGGCGCGCGGCGACATCCTGCTCGCGCCGCATGGACTCGATAGCATTCGCCTCGCCCATCCGCAGGCTGGCTTTGGCGCGATCCAACTGGGCGCTGGCCGTGTCGATGGTTTCCACGCGGGGACCCTTCACCACCAGATCGGCGCGTTCCTTGGCCTGCCGCAGGTTGGCATCCGCGCCTTCGAAACGCGACCGGAACTGATCGTATTGCGCCGTGGAAATGTCGTCGGTTTTGTAAAGAGTTTGGGCGCGATCCCAATCCTTCTTGGCCTGGTCGTATTGGGCCTGGGCCGCAGCCACGGCCGATTGGGCTTCCTGAATTTCCTCCGGCCGGGAGCCGTTCTTCAACTGCAACAGATTGGACTCGGCGGTTCTCAAATCCGCGTTGCGCCCTTGCAGATCGGCTTGCATGGTGGCCCGCTGCCACTTCAGAGCGCTTTTGGATTCCTCATACTGGGCCTGAGCGGTTTCGAGCGCAGCTAGCGCGGTCTGCCGCTGATCCATCAACTGCTGGCGGTCGAGTTGCGCGATGACGTCGCCTTTCTTTACCGTGTCGCCTTCGTCCACCTTGCGTTCGACCAACCGGCCGGAGGTTTTGAAGGCGATATCCACCTGGGTCAATTCGATGTTGCCGGAGGTGACGATTCTGTCGGTGACCTCGGGATGCATGCTGCGGTAAGCCAGCACGCCGGCAGTCCCCGCGGCGGCCAGCAGCACTACGATCAAGAACACTTTTTTCATAAAATTTCGGGTTACTCCTTCTCCACTGGAATCATGCGTTGGACGTTGCCCATGGCTTGCCCCAGATCGAGGCGGGCCACGTTGTAGTTGAACAGCGCGGAAATCCGATTGTCGCGGGCGCGCTCCATTTTGGTCTGGGAGTCGGCGACTTCCAGGCTGCTGGCAAAGCCGGCGGCAAAGCGGCGGCGCGTCTGGGTCAGTTCGCTTTCGGCCAGAGTCATGCCTTCGTCGGCCACTTTGAGCTGGTCTTCCGCGGAATGCAGGCTGTCGAGTGCGGTGCGAATGTCCAACTCGATCTGTTCGCGCAAATCGTTGGCGCGCGTGCGTTCCTGGCGGAATTGGGAGGCCGCTTCGGCGCGCCGGATATCGCGGCGGCCGCCATCGAAGATGGGCACGCGCAGGGCGAAGCCGTAGTCGCGGGTGGGCAGCAGCGAGACAATGGAGCTGTCGGCGCCGGTGGTGCCGTAATCGGCGAAAGCCACCATATAGGGAAGGCGTTCGAATTTCACCGCGCTGGCGTTCTGGCCGGCGGCCTTTTCGCGCGCCAGTTCGGCCTTGTAATCGACGCGGGTTTTCAACGCTTCGGCCCTGGCCTGCTCCACGGTGATCGCGCCGGTCGGCTGGAAGGACAGTTTATCCGTCAGTTCCAGTTCCGTAGCCTGATCCATGCCCATGGCGCGCAGCAGTTGCAGATACGATTTGGCGCGCTGGTTCTTGGCCACCAGCAGGTGCTGCCGGGCATCGGAAAGCTGCACCTTCGAACGGGTAATGTCCAGGCCCGTACCAGTGCCGGCTTCCTTCTGCGATTCCGCCTGCTTCTGGACCGCTTCGGCCAGATCCACATTGGCTTGGCCGGCTTCCACATCGGCGTTGCTGCGCTGCGCCGCCAGATAGGCTTTCGCCACGCCGGACATGACCTGCTGATCGGTATTGAGGCGATCGTCCTTAGCGGCTTTCACGGAGGTGCGGGAGGCCTGATAGCGCCGGATGTTGGCGAAATTGAACACGCTCTGCGTGGCCGTGGCACGCACATCCACGGATTCGAAAGGACCCACCACCCGCGGAATGTACTGAATGATGCTGTTCAGTACGGGCTTCTCGATAGAGCACACGAAGGCGGACGGACAACTGTTGATGGCTCCTTGCAGGGCCTGATCCGAGGCTAGATCCAACCCCAGGGCGGACAAGCTTTTCATATAGCTGGAACGGCCGGCCTGCGCTTCGATGTCCGGGAGAAATACGGAGCCGGCTTCCTCGGACTTGTATTTCGCCATCTTGACGTTTTCGTCGGAAAGCTGAATGTAGGTGTTGCCTTCCGGGGAAAGCGCGATTTCGATGGCGCGCTTGAGAGTGAGCCGCAAAGGCCCGCGTTCCGGTGTGGCATCCGCGGCCAATCCGGCGAATGGAACGGCGATCAACATCATCGGCAATAAATAGCGATGCATAGGATTCCTCCTGTCTGGGCGGCGTGCGCCTGCGTTACTGAATTGCAGCATGAACCTCTTCCATATCCGTCGTTTTCACCGATGCGCGGAACCCCGCGCTCAAAAACACCACCAAACGTTCCAGCGCGGCTTCCGAATCGAAGGAAAGGGACATATGGGAAATGGCCTCCAAATCCTTCGAACCTCCGCGCAGGGTCTGCGCCAGCGCCCCGATGGCGAAATGCAGGCGCCAGATCAACTCCTCGGGCGGCAAATCCGGCAGCGCATGGCGCAGGGCCGCGCCGAAGCGCTCCAACACCTCGCCGAACTGGGAGGTGAGAATCCTGGGCAGCAGATCGCCTTCGGCATGCAGGCGCCCCAGAAGTTGCATGAAAACCATGCCGCCGCTTTGCGGATCGCGAGCCATGCGGAAGGTGGGTCCCACGAAGGCTTCGATGACGCTTTCGAGCGCCGGCGGGCCGTTCTTCGCCTCTTGTTCGCAGCGGGCGAGCAGGTTCAGGCGTTCCTGGTTGGCGGGCACCCAGCGCCGCAGAATCACGGCTTCCAGAAGGGCTTCCTTGGAGTGGAAATGGTAATGCACCGCTGCCAGATTCACGCCCGCGCTGGCGATGATGCTGCGCAGGGAAGTGGCGGCATAGCCATGTTCGGAGAACAGGCGTTCGGCGGTATCCAGAATGCGCTCCTTGGTGTGGTTCACGGGCGTTTAAATCAAACGATTGATTATACCGCTTGGTGGGGTGGTTTGGGAAGAGGTTAGGTAAGAATACAGTACTAGCGGATAAGGTGGCAGGGCTGTGTTCAGCCGGTCGGGGTCGCTTCTCATACGGGTACGGCGTCCCGGTACACCGACTCCCGAATCGATGCCTTTACCCACCCGTCGCTGGCGATGTCGACTTTCCGCCCTAGCAGGCTTTCGAGTTCCAGCATAAGGGCTGCCTGATCGAGGAGACTGGTCCCCTCGCGCCACGTCACGAGGAAATCGATGTCGCTGTCAGGCCGGACTTCGCCGCGCGCAACTGAACCGATCAACCGTACCTGGGTGGCGCCGTGCGCCGCTGCAGTCCGGAGAATTGCATCGCGGTGTTTTTGGATTGTCTGTCCGATATCGGTGTCCGTCAACATTTCACTCCTGCAAGTATTATCCCGGCGAGGCCCTCGACTCCTCTCGTAAGTCAGCCTCGAACTTGCGGTCTGTCGACCATGATCTCAAGCTTTGGGCGCTGATGTCCGCATTGCCTCCAAATGGTTGTCACTGCCTCGCACTGCGCGTTAAGTTCGCGGTCCAGTCTAGTGAGATCATCCCTTGACAGACAGGGCACGACCACCCACATCGCGAACCACTGCCCCCAACACCATTTGATCCGCAGGAACGCCAGTCCGGCGCCGTGCAATTTAGCCCGAAGTCCGTGATAACGTTGATGGTGCCGTCGGCGATGCCGTTCAAGTCGTTCCGGGCCTTGTGTTGATGCCGTCGACCCCAAACCCAAAAGAGGATGAGTGATGCTGTATTACCGACGCGCTGGATCACAGAATCAAAAATGGAGATGTACCGATCACGGCCTCTTTGGTCTTTAAGGCTTTTTCCCCACATCGCGAACGGGTCCAGCAACACCAGATCCCGCTTGGACGTTGTGGTCCTTGCCGGTGCCCAAATGGATGCTGGGCTTGTTTTCGCCGTGGAAATCGGTACCACCGGTTTCGATCAAATTGAACTGCGCCGCCAGCTCCTTATACAGCGCGGTGTCTTCCGGCGAATGCTCGCTGTGATACACCTCCAACCCCTGCAGACCGTTATCGATCAACTGCACCAGCAACCTCTCCAGTGACGGACGATCCCGCTCCGGTAACCGCACCGGATGCGCGAGCGACGGCATCCCTCCGCCCTCGCGAATCTTGCGCACACCTTCCACCAACTCCGGCTCTTCGCGTTCCACCGATGCAGAAGCGTTATCCGCCAGATACTTGTCGAAGGCTTCCTGATTGGTCTTGACGTAGCCTTTCTTCAGCAGAATCTTGGCAAAATGCGGACGCCCTGTTCGGCGACAATTAGATTTGGCGGCTGGCGACAATTAGAATTCCCGCTCGGCGACAACTAATGGGACCATCGGAGATCGCGCCCACCGGCGCCCAGGGATGGTCACAGATCACCAAATAAGGAGG
>Ga0335078_10010518_pt1 | contig 13702 bp, 13 predicted proteins | sample Lox_Sample_32_FD_206711 | JGI IMG/M metagenome (GOLD analysis project Ga0335078, IMG submission 206711) | Soil microbial communities from Loxahatchee National Wildlife Refuge, Florida, United States - Lox_Sample_3.2 | ecosystem: Environmental > Terrestrial > Soil > Wetlands | place: USA...
GGGGAGAAACGTGTCCGAACGCATCTGCTTGAGGCTCGCCCCCTTCAAATAGAGATCGCGTTTGAGACGACCGACCAATTTTTCTCCCCCGCAGAGGAAGAAGGCGGTCTGGGAGAGCGCGTTTTCACTCTCCAGCGCCGCCGCGGCCACGTCGCCGCCATGCGGGCCGGCGTCGCTGAGGACGCGTGGGACATAGCTGAGGTTCGCGTGCGCCTCCGTCAGCGCCTCCAAATGATCGTGCAGATACAGTCCTTCGCGCTCTCGCGCTCCGTGATAGAGCCGGATCGGACCGCGGTGCCCGCGCCTCAAAGCGTCCCGCAGCACGCCGAGCAGAGGGGCGAGGCCCGTGCCCGATCCGATCAGCGCCATCGGCTGGTCCGGATCGACGCCTTCATAGATGCAGGTTCCTAACGGACCGGCGATGTGAAGCCGACTTCCCGGCGCAAGCTCCTCAGCGATGAATTGGCTCATCCTTCCACCCGCGTGAAGACGGATGTGAAGCTCGACGTAGGGGTCTTCCTCCGGCAGGCTTGCAATCGAGTAATGCCGCCCGAGGCCGTCGCGGACGATGAGCTCGAGGAATTGGCCGGGGCGATAACCGAAGTCCGCGCCATGTTCCAGGCGCAGCCGCACGACCTCGCCCGAAAGTCGATCGATCGAGGAAACGACGGCGTCGGATCGGGCCTCGGCCTCCTGCGCCGGAATGACGGTGAGCGGCGTCTCGGGCTTGCAGAGGCAGGCCAGAAAATAGCCGAGCGCTTTCTGCGCTTCGCTCAACCCTTGCTGCGCCGCGGCCGGCGGCTCGCCTTCGACCGCGCGATGCATGCAGCTCTGGCAGACCCCGGATCGGCACGAGTGAGGCGCGTCGATCTCCGCGCGCAGCAGCGCGGAAAGGACGTCCTCCCCCGGCTCGATCTCAATGGCCGCCTCACGATAAGTGAGCAGCGTCATGCGCTCGGGCCTCAGCGATTCAGCACATCGTTGCGAACGGAATTGGCCAGCGCCCCGACTTCCTGCACTTCCTTCTCAGGGACGCCGAGCTGACGCAGCGTTCTCGAGAGGTCTTCGAGGACAGCGTCGACATGCGAATCGTTGAGGCCCATGGCGACGAGCCTCTCATGCGCCTTCCGCATGTCCTTGCCCGTGTATTTGTTGGGTCCGCCGAAAGCCATGGTCAAAAAGGCTTTCTGCTTGGCGAGCTGATCTTCCATGTTCACGCCTTCGAAGAAGCGCGCGATGCGCCCGTCGGCGAGAACCGTGCGATAAAAAAGATCGACCGCGGCGTCCACGGCCTTCTCACCGCCGATACGCTCGTAAAGAGTAGACATGCATATTCCTCCCCTGGGCCCGTCGTTCTTCCGACGCGGCCGGTTGCCATCGCACCTCCTTTAGAGGTGCGAGCTCGGGGGATTCTTACTTCGAGGGATCGGAATTTTTTTTGAGCCGCAGAATCTCGCGCAGGCCAAGATAAACCTCTTCGCACTCGGGGCACTGGTGCATGTGATGGCGCACTTCGGGAAGGCTCGCCGCGGCGTCCTCGCCCACGGCTTCCAACTCGGCGTAACGCGGCAATAACTCGAAATAGTCGCTGCACGACAGCTCCTCGCCGGCCTTCGCCGCGAAGATCGTGTCGATCAGGCGTCCGAACTTTGCGCGTTTCATGCCCGGTTCTTTCTCTAATGATTAGACGTCTGAAACAGGGGATTCTTACCGTCATCCGGATAAGATCGCTCGGGCTCGAAAATGGCCATGAGCTCGCGATGCGTCACGCCCCTCGCCAGCAAGGCCGCCTTGAGCCGCTTGCGCGCATCGTGGATGAGCTTGTAGAGGCTGTTTCGATTGGTTCCCAACCACTCCGCGACGAGATCGAGCGGCATGTCCTGGAACGCATGTGCGATCAGCGCCTTGCGCTGTAGCTCGGTCAACGCGCTCTCGATGAGCTCGCTCAGCAACGCCCAGGCTTGTCGCTGCTCGAGGCTGCGCTCGGGTCCAGGCTCGTCGATCGGCCAGCCCGGCATGGCGTCGCCGAGACGCGCCTCTTCGATTTTTGTCGCCTGCCAGCGCCGCCGCCGCAGCTCGCCGAGGGTCACTCTGATCGCGATCGAATAAGCCCATGTCGTGAACTGGCTGTCGCCGCGAAATTGTCCCAGCTTGGACTGAATGAGGAGAGAGGATTCTTGCGCGCATTCCTCCGCCAGATCCTCGGGAGCAAAATCCATGCTGCGCGCGTCGGCGGAGCCTTTTCGCGACAGAAAATTCGAGATCGCGCGCCGCAACAATTCTCGCAGCTCCTGGACAGCCTTCTCTTGACGCGGTCCTCCCTCGCCCAGAGCGCTCAGCCATTCAGCGTTGGATCTGCTCGCCACCGACGCCCCTGGGTTTGACGATCCTCGACGAGCCGCGTCATTATCAATTTTTGCGGCGCCGGCAAGCCCAGGCGGGACCCAAACCCCGGCCGCCGCCTCCGCCCGCCTTGCCTCGCCTGGCGCGTTCCCCTATAGACTCGGCCCGCGCGCCGTGTTTCCGACACCCCTGGAGGCGAAGGGCGCGCTTTTCTTTTGACTTGAAGGAACCAGCCATGGCCGAGACCAAGACGCTCGCGGCCGCGGTTCGTAGCGGGACAGGCAAGGGGGCCGCCCGCACGACACGCCGCGAAGGCCGCACGCCCGCCGTCCTCTACGGAGGCGGCGAAGCTCCCACCCCCCTCTCGCTCAACTCGCGCGAGGTCACGAAGCTCATTTTCGCGGGGCACTTCCTCACGACGATCTTCGAGCTCGACATCGACGGCAGGAAGGAGCGCGCCATTCCGCGCGACTATCAGCTCGACGTCGTCAAGGATTTCCCGGTGCACGTCGACTTCCTGCGCCTGAAGCCGGGCCAGCGGGTCAAGCTCGAAGTGCCCGTGCATTTCGCCAATCACGAGGCCTCGCCCGGATTGAAGCGCGGCGGCGCGCTCAACATCGTCTACCACTCGATCCAGATGTGGGTGCCGGCCGACGACATTCCGGAGGCGATCACCATCGATCTGACCGGACTCGACTTCAACGATTCGGTCCATATTGGCGCGGTGACCCTGCCGAAGGGCGCAAAGCCCACGAATCCCGACAAGAATTTCACCGTGGCGAGCATCTCGCCGCCGGCCGGCGGCGCCGAAGAGGCCGCGCCCGCCGCGGCGGCGCCCGCGGCTGCGCCCGCCAAAGCCGCCGCCAAGGCCCCCGCGCCGAAGAAGTAAGCGGGACCGCGAGTCTAAAGCTTCGACCCTCCTCCCGGCGACGGGAGGAGGGTTTTCTTGCGCCCAGGGCGCCGCGGCTCGTTTTCGCGCGACTCTTGGTCTATGGTCGTAACAAGAGAACTTTGCAGCGGGAGAGAGATGACGGCCGGCACGGAGACTTCCTCAGAGGCTGCGCCCCCCTTCACGCTCGACGAGGAGCGCGCGGCCTATCGCGACATGCTTCTGATCCGCCGCTTCGAGGAGAAGGCGGGGCAGCTTTACGGCATGGGCGTCATCGCCGGCTTCTGTCACCTCTACATCGGCCAGGAGGCGGTCGTCGTCGGCGTCAGAATGGCGATGAAAGACGGCGACCAGGTCGTCACCTCATACAGAGACCACGGCCACATGCTCGCCTGCGGCATGGACCCCAAGGCCGTGATGGCCGAGCTCGCGGGGCGTCGCCACGGCGTCTCCAAGGGCAAGGGCGGCTCGATGCACATGTTCTCGCGCGAGAAGAATTTCTACGGCGGGCACGGCATCGTCGGCGCGCCGGTCCCGATCGGCGCCGGAGTCGCCTTCGCCAATCGATATCGCGGCGAGGACCGGGTGTCGCTGACCTTCTTTGGCGACGGCGCCGCCAATCAGGGCCAGGTCTACGAGACCTTCAACATGGCGGAGCTCTGGCGCCTGCCGGTCGTCTTCATCGTCGAAAACAACCGCTATGCGATGGGCACCTCGGTGGAGCGCTCCTCGGCGCAATCCGATTTCGCCAAGCGCGGCGTCGCCTTCAACATTCCGGGCGGGCAGGTCGACGGCATGGACGTGCGCGCCGTGCGCGCCGCTGCGAGAGAGGCGATCGACTGGTGCCGCAAGGGAAATGGCCCTTATATCCTTGAGGCGCAAACCTATCGCTACCGCGGCCATTCCATGTCGGATCCGGCGAAATATCGCTCCAAGGACGAGGTCTCGCGCATGCGCGAGGAGCATGATCCGATCGAGCAGGTGCGGCTGCGCCTCGCCGCCGGCGGCGTGTCCGAGGGCGAATTGAAGAGGCTCGACGCCGAAGCGCGCAAGATCGTCTCCGAGGCTTCCGATTTTGCGACGGCCGACAAAGAGCCCGATCCGAGCGAGCTTTATACGGACGTATGGGCGTGAGGGGAGCGGCGCCAAGAATGACGCGGCTTGTTAGCGGCCGCCTCCCCCTCCCCAACCCTCCCCCGCTCCGCGGGAGAGGGAGCGGACTCGGGCCTTTAGAAGGGTCTCGCGCAACGCCGGCCGTCCCCTCTCCCGCGAGAGCGGGGGAGGGAAAGGGAGGGGGCCTTCGCAGCTCCACATTTCAGGGCCTTTCCGCATGACCATCAACATCCTCATGCCAGCGCTGTCGCCGACGATGGAGAGCGGTAAGCTCGCCAAATGGCTCAAGAACGAAGGCGACCAGGTCAAATCCGGCGACGTCGTCGCCGAGATCGAGACCGACAAGGCGACGATGGAGGTCGAGGCCGTCGACGAAGGCGTGCTAGCGCGCATTCTCGTGCCGGGCGGCACGGAGAACGTCCCCGTCAACACGCCGATCGCGGTGATTGCGCAGGACGGCGAAGCGGTGACAGAGCCTCCTGCTCCCGCCGCGCCGCCGGCCACTGCGCCTGCGCCAACGGCGCCTGCTGCGCCCGCGACGCAGCCGCCGGTCGCGGCGCAGCAAGTCGCGAGGCCCGCGGCGCCCAAAGTGGCGCCGGAGCCCGAGGTTCCGCCCGGAACCCGCATGCTGCAGATGACGATGCGCGAAGCGCTGCGCGACGCGATGGCCGAGGAAATGCGCCGCGACGAAACGATCTTCGTGCTCGGCGAGGAGGTCGCCGAATATCAGGGCGCCTATAAGGTCACGCAGGGGCTCTTGCAGGAATTCGGCGCGCGCCGCGTCGTCGACGCGCCGATCACCGAATATGGCTTCGCGGGCCTAGGCGTCGGCGCGGCCTTCGCGGGCCTAAAACCCATCGTCGAGTTCATGACTTTCAATTTCGCGATGCAGGCGATCGATCACATCGTGAATTCCGCAGCGAAAACGCTTTATATGTCGGGCGGCCAGATCAATTGCCCCATCGTGTTTCGTGGCCCGAACGGCGCCGCCGCGCGCGTCGCCGCGCAGCACAGTCAGGATTACTCGGCCTGGTATGCGCAGGTGCCGGGGCTGAAGGTCGTTTCGCCGTCCAATCCCGCCGACGCCAAAGGGCTCTTGAAGAGCGCGATCCGCGATCCCAATCCCGTCGTCTTCCTCGAAAACGAAATTCTCTACGGCAAGTCGGGCGACGTCCCGGCGCTCGACGACTTCCTCGTTCCGATCGGCAAGGCGCGCATCGCGCGTCCGGGCCGCGACGTGACGCTCGTCTCCTTCTCGATCGGCGTGACCTATGCGCTCGGCGCGGCCGAGGCGCTCGCCAAGGACGGGATCGAGGCGGAGGTGATCGATCTGCGCTCGCTACGCCCGATGGATATCGCAACGATCGTCCAGTCGGTGCAGAAGACGCATCGCCTCGTCGCTGTCGAAGAGGGCTGGCCCTGCTGCGGGATCGCCTCGGAGATCGCGGCGCGCGTGCAGGAAGAGGCGTTCGACTGGCTCGATGCGCCCATCGCGCGCGTCACCGGCAAGGACGTGCCCATGCCCTACGCCGCTAATCTCGAAAAGCTCGCGCTACCGTCGATCGAGGAGATCGTCGCGGCGGCGCGCGCCGTGATGTATCGCTGACCATGCCCTTTCGCTCGCGCGACGTCCTGATCGTCACTGCGCTAGCCGTCGCTGCTCTTCTTTACCTCTGGCTCGAGGAGCGCGACTATGCCGTCGATCTGTTGAAGGCGCTTTTCGGTCTCTCGGGTGGAACGACCGCAGGCGGGTGAGGCGCTGTCTTCCGCGTCGCGCCTTCGGTCGATCGCATCACAAATTCGGACGGAGCCGTCATTGCGAGCGAAGCCTACTGCAACCCTTCGGGTTCGACCGAGTCGGGCTGCTTGGGCAGGCTCTTGCCGACGACGATCTCGACGTCCGAGTCCTTCGTCGAGACGACCTTGAAGCTGTTTTGATAGGTCTTGCCGTCGTGGCGCGCGATCGCGACATATTCGCCTTCGGCGAGCACCAGCGAGGGAAAGGCGCCGATCAATTCGCGGATCACGTCGCCGCCGGGCGTCAGCACCGAAAAGGACGTATTGGCGAGCGCTTCGCCGCCCGGCGAATTGACGAGCTTCAGCGTGATCGTCGCGGCGCGATGGCGCAGCGTCGCCTCGATGAGCTTGCCCGCCGGCACGCGCAGGTCCGTGGTCACGATCGAATTGGTCGCATTGTTCTCGCCCGGCGCCGCGCCGCTCGTGTCGAGCAGCGTCGCGACGATGTGATAGGGGCCTTCGGGAAGCGAGATGACCTCGCCGGCGCGCGCATTGGCGAGCACGAGCTTCGCCTCGGAATTGTTGCGCTCCGGCACATAGATCGAAATGGCGAGGCGCTGCGGCGGGATCGTCGCGTCGCCGAGCTTGTCGATGAGCCTCAAGCCGCCGGCGTTCATGATCATCCGCTCATGCGTGACGCGTCCTTCGACGACGACGCGTTTCGTCGCGCCCGCAAGGCCAAAGGCGGCGTGAACGATATAGGCGCCGTCCGGCAGCGCGAAGCTCGGGGTCGCCTCGCGCGACTCCGCGACGAGACGGTGCGGACTGTCGGCTTGCGACTGCTCCTCGAAAACGCGCCAATGCACGCCGCCCTTGAGGTTCGTCGTCTCATTGGCCGTCAGCGCGGCGGTGAGCCGTATGCCGCCGGTCGGCGCTTCGCCCGAAGGCTTTCGCGCGTGTCCGCCCGTAACGCCTTCCGCAAAGGCGCCCGGCCCCGGAAAAAGCGCGAGGAAGAGGAGGAGGAGCGGCGCGAGACGTTTCATTGCGGAAGCTAGCGTGGCGAATGGGGCGATTTCTCGGCGCTCAAGCGAATTCCGCGAAAGTTGATCGACTTTTGCGATCAGAATTCGCTCCAGCTTTTTGAGTGGCGCGATTTCTTATCGCTCGAACGATTCCGTTCGAGCGGAAAGCGCGCTTAGGCCGCCAAGACCCTCTCGATGACGTCAATATCTACTTCGCTCGCCGCGCATTTGCCAAAAAATCCGTCGCGCCGCGCTGCAAGACATTCTGCTTCGAGCCTTTCCGGATCTCGACAGGGAGCGTCGAGGGCCCTCATCCCGGCCGCGGCGGCGGCAAGGACAAGAAGCGCGCGCGCATTCCCGACGGGGATCGAACTCTCATCGGCGCCGAGCGCCGAGGCCAGCGCGGCGCGCCCGAAGAGCAGAGCCTCGAGCCGCCGCGAGGAACGCGCCAGCGAGGCGGAGGAAAGAAAACCTGCGGGCGTCGAGAGCTCGGCCACGATGCGGGTCGCGCCATCGGCGGCGTCCGCTTCGGCCTCGAAAACCGCAAGCCGCGAGCTGAGCTGCTGCACGCTCGCGGCTCCCTCGGCCGCCTGCAGCACGACGCCGTCGGGAGCCGTCGGGCGCAGCCTTTCGAGCGCGAGGTCGAACGAGGGGTCGTCGAGCCCCGGAAGACGGACCAAAAGCCGCGACGGGGCTTGCGCCTCGCGCGCGCGGCGAAGCAGCGGCCCATGCCGCTCCATTCCTTGCTCGTCGGCGAAGTCGAAGATGAGGGCGCCGGCGCCGGACGCCAACATCGCGTCTGTCCCATTGTCTCTCGGGATGATGAGACAGCTTCTCTTTGACGACATGCTTGTCGCGTTCTTGTTTGTCATCTCGGCGCTGAATTGCTCTTTACCAGAATCCCCATCGATGCTGAAGTTTCATGATGAGCGCCTGCCAGAACCTTTGAATGGAGAACGCGTCTATAATTATCGGCGAATTTCTCAAAACGGCGCCTGCGACGAGGTTGCGAGCTCGTTAAGACGACGACGGCGCCGTCGCCATGCGGTCGCTCGAGGCGCCGCTCGGCGAAGCGGCGCCATCACTGCGCGCCCAAAACCGCGCACGTGTTCTCGAGATTTTGAAGAAGCGGAGCAACCGGCGGCGTGTCGCGCTCAGGTTACGGCGATCATCACGTCGGAGGACTTGATCACGGCGTGGACCGCGTCGCCGATCTTCAGTCCAAGCTCGTCGACGGATTCATTGGTGATCGAGGCGGTGACCCGCGTTCCGCCCACGTCCACCACGACATGCGCGGTCGTCGCGCCCTTTTTGATCTCGACGATCTTGCCGGCAAGCGCGTTGCGCGCGGAAATTTTCATGATCCTGCTCTCCCAGCGCCGGGCGAGCAAAGGCTCGCCCGCCCTGCATTCCATTTAGCGCAAGCGAGCCGGAAAGCGGCGCCGGGTTTTTGGACAAAACGTCGCGAGACGTTTGACAGGATTGGCCGCGCGTAGTTGAGAGGCCGCGACCCATGGACGAATATTGAACCGGATAAAGGAAACGCCCCGCCCTCGAGTGAAGGCGGGGCGTTCCGTTTGCGAGGTTTGCTACTTGCCTGCGCCGTAATTATCAGGCGAAGAATCCGCGCATGCGGGCAAGAGCGCCAGCGACGACCAGGAACGCGAGGCCCGCGAGGCCCGCGCCGGGAGTCGGTCCAGGCGCGGTCTCAAGAATGGCGCCAGAGTTGGCCGTAGCAATCCAGTTGGGACTATTCGCCGTGCCTTCATTCAAGAAGGCGACGATGTATGACCCCACCGGAAGCTGGCTGTCTAGGTTGAGAAGGGGAAAGAGGTTCGGGTTCGACGGACCGTTGAGCGTTACTTGGCCCAAATCGACCTGCCGGACGAAAAAGCCCGTGGCGCCAGGATCGAGCGCCTGCGTAGACGGCAGATAGGCGCCTATCGGGTTGGCAGGCGAGGCGCCGATTCCCAAATAGGCGGCGAGATCCCCCGAAGTCCACGCAGTGACGTTAACGAGGGTCGCGGTTCCCGAAAGCGAGCCAGTGATTTGATAGGTCCCCGGCGTCGCGGAATTGTTGGGAGTCAGCAGATCGACCACAAAATCACCGCTCGCGGGGCCGGGCGACACCGTAAAGCCGAAATTTGAGGGAGGATTGGTCGAGGTCGGCGAGTTCGTGCCGTTGTCCACGCATTGCCCCGCCCCCGCGCAATAGCCATGCAAGGGATCGTCCACCGTCTGCGCCAAAGCCCCTTGCGAGGCGCCCACGAGAAAGGCCAGCACGAGCGCTGCGCAGCCTCCGTAAGTGTTCGTAGACTTCATTACCATTGGCCCCTTAGGTGTCATCGGAATTCTCCGTGTTATAGCCTCTCGATGAGAGGCGGCGGCGACAGTTTGTCTTGCTTGACTTCGTGATCGAGGCTATTCGATGCCTCGATGCCGCCGAATTATTTGCGCCGAGTTTACCGCGCTCCAAGCTCGTTCATTCCGCTATGAAAGCAGGTAAATGTAAACGACAAATGTACACTGGGAGTGGTTTTCTGGAGAAATGTGTCTTTGGCGCCACACTTGGCTACGTGTACATACGTATGAAGGCAAGTTACACGTTGCCAATTCGTTAAGCGCTACAATCCACACGCGTTCGACTCGGATGATTGCACGCAGCTCGCGAGAGCCAATTCCGCGTTCGGGGCGGCCCGCCAGCGTTTCGATCATTAAGTCGGGAAGGTAAGTGTGAGCTTGGCCGGGACGGCCAGCGAAGAGCTATCCGAATAGCCGCGGCGGGCTGGAAGTTTGCTTGCTTGAGCGGAACGCGAAAGGCGGCCGCGCGCCGGGCCAGCGCGCGATCCTTAGTCGAGGCGAAAGCGGCCGCCGCGCTATTCTCCACCCCTCTCCAGCGCCTTTTCCACCTCCAGAATCCGCCGCGTCGTCGCCAGCACCGTATCGGGGTTGAGGCTGATCGAATCTATGCCGAGCCGCACCAGGAACTCGGCGATCTCGGGATAGTCCGACGGCGCCTGGCCGCAAATGCCGGAGTGGCGATGGTTGCGGCGCGCCCCTTCCACCGCGAGGCGGATGATCTCCTTGACGCCGGGATCGCGCTCGTCGAAGTCGAAGGCGACGATCTCGGAATCGCGGTCGACGCCGAGCGTGAGCTGCGTCAGATCGTTCGAGCCGATCGAGAAGCCGTCGAAATGCTTCGAGAAATCGTCGATCAACAGCACATTGTTCGGGATTTCGCACATCACATAGATTTCGAGCCCGTCCTCGCCGCGCTTCAAGCCGAGCTCCGCCATGGTCGCAAGCACGCGCTCGGCCTCCTCGACCCTGCGGCAGAAGGGGATCATCAGCTTGACGTTCGTGAGGCCCATCTCCTCGCGCACGCGCTTGACGCCCGCGCATTCCAGCGCGAAGCCCTCCTTGTAGGCCGGATGCGCATAGCGCGAGGCGCCGCGAAAGCCGATCATCGGATTGGCCTCCAAAGGCTCGAAGGCGCGTCCGCCGAGGAGCTGCGCATATTCATTGCTCTTGAAGTCGGACAGACGCAACACGACGGGCTTGGGATAGAAGGCGGCGGCGATCGTCGCGACGCCCTCGGCCAGCCGCCGCACGAAGAATTCCGTGGGACTCCGGTCGTTCGCCGTCAATCGCGCGATCTCGGCGCGTTGTTCTTCGTCGGCGATCCGCTCGGGATGGATCAGGGCCATCGGGTGCGCCTTGATCGATTCGGCGACGATGAACTCCATGCGCGCGAGGCCGACCCCGTCGTTCGGCAGGCTCGAGAGCGCAAAAGCGAGCGCGGGATTGCCGACGTTGAGCATCACATGGGTCTTGGGACGCGGCAGCTGCGAAAGATCGACGCGTTCGATGGAGAACCCGATCTCGCCCTCATAGACGCGGCCGACGTCCCCCTCCGCGCAGCAGACGGAAATGACCTCGCCCGTCCGGATCGCGCGGGTCGCGCCGTCGGCGCCGACGATCGCGGGAATGCCGAGCTCGCGCGCGACGATAGCCGCATGGCAGGTGCGGCCGCCGCGATTGGTGACGACGCCGGCCGCCGATTTCATCACCGTGCCCCAGTCGGGCGAAGTCGAGTCGGCGACGAGGATCTCCCCGGGGACGAATTGCGACAATTCGCTCAAATGCTCGATGACGCGCGCGCGCCCGACCGCGATCTTGGTCCCGACCGCCCTCCCCTCGATCCGCACCGGCGCGCGCCTCTCGATCCGATAGGTCGCGAGCGAGCTGCGGTCGCGGCGCGAGGCGACGGTCTCGGGCCGCGCCTGCACGATGTAGAGACGCCCGTCGACCCCGTCCTTCGCCCATTCCACGTCCATGGGACGCTTTTGGCCGGCGGCCGCGCTGTAATGATCCTCGATCGTGATCGCCTGGCCGGCGAGCGTCAAAACCTCTTCATCGCTCAGGCAGAACTTCCCGCGTTCTTTCGCGTCGGTCGGCACGTTGCGCGTCGTCGCCAACCCGCCTTCCGAGAAGATCATCTTGATCTTCTTCGCTCCAAGCTCGCGCTTCAGCACGCTTCTTTTGCCCGCGCGATAGGTCGGCTTGAAGACGTAAAACTCATCGGGATCGACGGCGCCCTGGACGACGTTCTCGCCAAGACCATAGGCGCCGGTGAGAAACACCACGTCCTCGAAGCCGGTTTCCGTGTCGAGCGTGAAGAGCACGCCAGACGCCGCGATGTCGGACCGAACCATCTTCATGACGCCGACGGAGTTGAACACCTTGAAATGATCGAAGCCGTTGTCGACGCGATAGCGGATCGCACGATCGGTGAAGAGGCTCGCGAAGCAATGGACGACGGATTCCAGCACGGCGGCCTCGCCGCGCACGTTGAGATAGCTCTCGTGCTGGCCGGCGAAGCTCGCATGGGGCAGATCCTCCGCCGTCGCCGAGGAGCGCACGGCGACCGAAAGCTCCGGCCCATACTCTTCGACGAGTCGCGCCAGCGCCTCGCGAATCTGCTCGGCCAGCGCATCCGGCAGGCCTGCGCGGCGCACGATCTCGCGCGCCTGCTTGGCGCGGCGTGCGAGATCCTGCACATTCGTCACGACCAGACCCGAAAGCGCCTCTTCAAGCGCCGGCCAGGCGCGGGCGGCGTCGAGCGCGTGGCGATAGGCTTCGGCGGTGATCGCAAAACCATTCGGCACCAAAATGCCCTTTGGCGTCAGCTGGCGATACATCTCGCCAAGGGACGCGTTCTTGCCGCCGACGAGCGGCACGTCCTGGATGCCGACCTCGCAGAAGAACCGTATGAATCGACTGGCCATGCCGCCCTCCTTCGCCGCCGTTACATAATGAAGAATCGGGACAATGACGACAATTGGCCGCGGGGGCTTCGCCCCCCGCAGAGCTCCCGATCCTGGCTTCGAAGTCGACGGGACGTTAACATCTCCGCGGGCGGACGCGAAGGCAGGCCGCTGCGGCCTGGTTGAGCCGGGATTCCGGCCGGCTCACCCGCCTGGCGAAGGAGCGGACGAGAAACCGATGACGACGAACATTGGCGCCGGATTCCGCGACGCGGATAGCGAGCTCTTCGACAAGCTCGTCCATTGTCTCGATTTCGCAAACGAACTTCCCTTCTTCAAAGCGTATAAGACTCATTCATGGGAGTCGCTGAAGATCGAGCCTGGACAAGTCATCCTCGATGTCGCCTGCGGGACGGGTTCGGACCTGATCCGGCTCGCGGCCGAATACCCCGCCACGGAATTCATCGGCGTCGACAGGAGCGAGAATTTCATCGCCATCGCGAAGGAGCGGGCGGGACCGAGGCCGAACATAAAGTTTTTTCTCGGAGACGCCCAAAAGCTGCCGCTTGAAGACCAGACCGTCCACGCCGCGCGGATCGATCGTTCGCTGCAACATGTGGAGGCGCCGGCGGCCGTGCTGCAGGAAATGGCCCGCGTCGTTAAAAAAGGCGGTCGCATCGTCGCCTGCGAGCCCGATTGGGAGACCTTCATCCTGTTCAACGGAGAGCTCGACGATAGCGGCCGGATCGCCGGCTTCTTCCAGCGCTCCATCCGCAACCGCCTCATCGGACGAGAGCTGGCGTCCTTGATGAACGGATGCGGAGTCGAAGAACTCAAAACCCATGTGCACGCGTACTGGACCAGCAAGCTCGAAGAGGCTGACGTGATCTTCGACGTTCGGAAAGTCGCCGATCAATGCGCTGACGCCGACCTGATCGCTCGCGAGGACGTCGACAATTGGTGGGCGCTGTCCGAGCAAGCGTCGAAAAAGGGAATATTTTTTGCGGCTCTCAACATCGTGGAGACAAGCGGCGTGGTTGAAAACGTGTAGGGCGGTGCAGACCCGAGGATTCGTCGGTGTATCCCTCCCCCTTGCGGGGAGGGATACACCTGCATTGGCGCCTCGCAGGCTTTTGCAGCATGGGGGGCTGCATCGTCGGATGCAAGTCTAACCGGAGACCCGTGCGACGAGCCTATCCATGAGAGGGTCTCCATGCGCTGGTTCCTTATAAGCCGGCAGAACTGGACCCCCGCAGTCGGCTGATCGCCGCCTTTGCCTCTTCCGCATATTCGCGCGCGCGCGCTTCCGACATTTTCGCGCGGGGCGTTTC
>Ga0335078_10010519_pt1 | contig 13701 bp, 23 predicted proteins | sample Lox_Sample_32_FD_206711 | JGI IMG/M metagenome (GOLD analysis project Ga0335078, IMG submission 206711) | Soil microbial communities from Loxahatchee National Wildlife Refuge, Florida, United States - Lox_Sample_3.2 | ecosystem: Environmental > Terrestrial > Soil > Wetlands | place: USA...
GATGACGCGAACCTGCAGTCGCCGCACACCACCAGCGGTGGCTCAATCTCCAGGATCATTGCTTGCTCCAACGGTATATCCTAACCGTGTACCCGTCTTCGCGGCGCAGTTCTGTGCTCCGGTCTAGGGTGTCCGTGTCTAGTCCGTAGTGCTGTTGTGCGAGTTCCAAGCAGACGAATAGCCAGCTCTCGTCGATGTGCTCTTTCGAAGCTAGTTCGTCGCGGAGTTCTTGGATTGTCTGTTCTGGTCCAGGAGTACTGATTGCGTACTCCCAGCCGCCGACCAGGGTACTCAAAATCGAGATCCCATAGCCCCTGTCGATGGCAGCGTCTGCTGCTTGCTCGACTCGACGCGATGTTGGGTCTAGAGCTGTCTTAGCCATCGTATCCAAACACCTTCCATTGACTGCGCGGGATCACCCGCAAGATCGACTTGACTTCACCCTTGTAGCTGGGGTCCGGGCCGAACTGAGGCCCGATCCCCCTCACCACGCCTACCCCGCCTTCTGTCTTGAACCAGCTCGGCGGCACAGCTACCAGGTCTCCTACCTTGACCTCCCCTTCAAACGTGTAGCTGTATTTCCTCGACTTCGGCAGGAACTCGACGTGCACATACCTAGACATGTGCGTTGAACCACGTCGTCTGCAGTCCCTTGCCCCCGCTTACCATCTCGTATCCCGCGTGGATGGAGGTCAGCCACCACCACGGCCTGACCAGCTTCCTTGCTTCCAGGAACTTGATGAACGGTCCCAGCCACAGTTGCTTCACCCCGTAGACGGTCCTTGTCGTCCTGAACTGCAGGTAGTTCCAGCACGTGTCTGACCGCTTGTCGCAGTCTCTCCCCGTCCCGAACCAGTATTCCCGGTGCCCTATCTTCACCAGCCGTTCCCCGCAGTTGACCTCACCTGGCCGCAAGCAATACCCCGGCATCGTCCGCAGCCAGATCATCAGCTCGGCCCCGTCGTCCTCCGCCGAGATCTGGTCTGTCTTGCTGAACCAGTCGTCGTACGACGCGTTCCACGTCCCGCGCGCCCCGTTTGGCCGCCAGCTCCATGAGCTGTTCGCGTTCCTCGGCAGCTTGCTCACTCTTACCGGGCTCGCGCCCTGGCTGCACAGCTCGTATGCGCATCCCCACCCCGTGAACGGGTACGCTTGCCACGCTCCTGTATATTTCAGGTTCGTCGTTATCTTGAACCCTGGGCTCGACCCCCCTTCAATGCACAGCTTCTGTCCGCTCGTGTTGAACGCGTTCGGCCTCGACAGCACGTGGATTCCCCCGCTCGCGACCTGTTCCAGCCGCTGGTCAATCCCGCACGCGACCCCGCTCACCGCTCCGTGGCGGGCAGCGGCCCCTGCGGGGCCAGCAACTCCTGCCGCCCCTGCCACCGCAATCGCGATTCCCACCGCGACTGTCACTATCCTTCTCATTCTCAGACCTCCTCTTTCCTCGGCTGTGGCGCGGTTGCCAGCAGCGCTTTGAATTCTTCCAGCTCGCCCGGCGCCCACGGTCCCGCAGCAATCGCGGCCAGAACCGGGTCGGCTGCCTCCTCGTGGACGGCGGCTGGTTTGGGGGCAATCGCGTCGATCGCGCCCAGCGAGCCCCTCTGCAACGCGAACCTGGCCCTGGTCTCGGCTACGTAGTTCAGCATCATCTCGTCCTTCGGCGGAACCCCGCCGTCCTTCGGCACCTTGAAGTCCGGCCCGATCCTGACCGAGTCCCATTCCCGCCCCTTCGCCTTGTGAGCGGTCGAGACGATCAGCTCGGCCCCTTCCTCCGACGACAGCCTCTCCGTGGCTCTCAAGATCGCGTCCGGACCGTGGGCGGTGACCATCTGCACGAAGGGCAGCAGGTCCGACCCCGACGGGTCTTCCTTCGTGTACCGCACGACCTCGTCCCAGGTCGAGAAGGCGATCAGCTCCGGGTGCTCGGTCCCGCCCCCGGCCTGCAACTGGGCGGCAGCCCTGGCCATCGCCGCGATCTGGCCCCCTCCGCCTACCAGCGCGACCCGCGTGCCCCGCTCCAGCGCTGCCATTACCTCTGCGATCGACTGCCCGTTTGTCCTGGTCAGCACGGCCAGCGCGTCGCTACCGTCGTCCACGACCGAGTTGATCTGCTTGAATCCCTTCAACCGCAGCGGCGACCCGATCAGGTCCAGCCACCGGTTCGCCTCTTCCGCGATCGCCGGGCCGAACCGGTAGCTTCCTGTCAGTTGCAGCACGCGCCCGTCTACCTTGTCCATGAAATCGACCGCGCCCCTCCACCCGTAGATGGCCTGGCACGAGTCCCCGACCAGGTGCAACTGCGCGCCCCGTTCCTGCTGCGAGATCACGATGTCGGCAACGCACTCGTTGGTGTCCTGAGCCTCATCCAGCAGGATCGTCCCGAACGGCAATCTGGGCTTGCTCATCTGGTACATCTTCAAGTAGGCGTCGTGTGTGAACTTCAGCCGGCCGTCCGGGCTCAGCATGTCCTTCCACGCTGCCCGTGCCAGCGGCACGATGAGCTGCTCGGTCTGCGCGCGGGCCTCTGCCCCGCCCAGCCCCGGCACCCACGGCACGTGCCTCTCCGAGACCTCAGGATCGGCCGAGTGGCAGAACCTGTCCACCGTCCTGGTCACTAGCTGCGCCAGCTTGTACGGCTGCAGCACCATCGGTCCCAGCAGCTCGTCTACCACCGTCTCCGGTCGCACGATGCCCAGGATCTGTGCGGCCTGTCTCGACGGCACTCTCGGTCCGTTCAGCCTGCCCCGGTAGTTTATCCCGATTACGCCGTACGCCTGACCGTGAGAGGTCTTGCACGTCACGTTCGACGGGAACTTGGTCGCGGCGTCTACCTGGATCGCCTTGTTGTAGGCCAGGTACAGCATCTTCCTGGCCGGAGTCGATCTTGCCATGAACTGCAGCGTCGAGGTCTTCCCAGTCCCCGCGCCCGCCTGCACCACCAGCGACTCGCCCGTCCTGTGCGCAGCGATGATCGCGCGCTGCTCCCCGTTCGGCTTGTACCCGTCGCTCATCCGTGCCTCCCTTTAGTTAGCCGCCCGGCCAGATCAGCCGGGCCGTACAATCCTATTCAACCACACCCGTTGACACCCTGACAAGTCGGCTGGTACCATGGCCCGATGCGACTACCACCGACAACAGGGCTCACTGTGGCCTACGACACCGAGGGCTCCGGCCTGTTCACTGACGACGGCGCCCGCGTGAGCGCCTGCAGCCTGGCCTGGCGCGACGAGGACAGCGGAAAGATCCAGGCCCTGGCAATCCCCTTCGACCAGGGCACCAACGGTACTTTCCACGGCGACGGCCAGGCCGAACTGCCCTGCGGTCCCAAGCAGCTCCCTGCCAGCCACGCTAAGCGAATCGGCAAGTGGGCTCCGGCCGACCTGTGGGCACCCAACCGGACTCCCCGCGAGTGGACCTACCTGCACGAGTGGCTGAGCAAGCAAAAGCTGGTCATGCACCACAAGAAGTACGACTGCCTCATGGACTGGGCTGGGCTCCGCAATCGCCCCGGCACCGCCATCGACCTGATGCCCTGCGTTGTCTGGGACACCCAGCTATTCCAGGGCGTCATCGAGCCCCGCGAGAGCACCAGTCTCAAGCCAACCGCGATACGGCTTCATCTCGGCGTGGAAGAGGGCATCGCGCCGGGAGCGGAGGGCCTGGAGCAGGAGGCCCTGGCACAATGGACCGGCCCCAAGGACGACCCCCGCTACGACCTGATCCCGTGGAACACACTTAGTCCCTACAGCCGTCTGGACGCGGTCTACACCCTCAAGCTGTACGAGTACCAGCAGGACTGGCTTAGCAACGCGGCCGACGCTGCCAAGCTGCGCCAGCTCGGCCGGGTGGACTTCGACCTCGCCCAGGTCCTTTACAACATGGAGCGCCGTGGCGTCGCTCTGGACAGCGAGGGCCTGCGCGGGCAGGCGCAGACTCTCCACAAGATGATCGGCCAGGCCAAGGAAAAGGTACCGTTTCGCGCGACCTACCCAGGCGCCCAGAAGTGGTTTTTCGGCCCCTCCGCCGAGGGTGGCCTGGGCCATCTGCCCTACAACGACAAGCTGACCAAGACCGGCCGTCCTCAGGTCGATGAGGAGGTCATCAGCCGCCTGGTCCTCGACGAGGCCAAGGGCGCCACCGAGTTCCAGCAGTTCGCTGAACTCCAGTCGGCGGCCAGTAAGTGGTACGACCCGTGGCCCGCCCTGGCCGGAGCGGACGGCCGGATAAGAACCTGCCACCGCCAGTCCCACGTCGTGAGCGGCAGGCTCAGCGTCGAGCGCTGGCAGGCCCAGGCCATGCCTCACGACTACCAGATCCCCGAAGGACTCGTACCGCCAAAGGCGTACCTGGTGCCCGCTCCCGGCTGCGAGCTGTGGGAGGGCGACCTGAGCCAGGCCGAGATCCGCGTTGCCACCGCCATCGCCAAGTGCACCCCCATGCTGCGCATGCTCAAGCAGGGCGTCGACAGCCACGACGCGGCCACCAAGCTGATGTTCTACGCCGACCAGGAGCTAGCCGCTGCCAAGCAGCTAACCACGTGGGGGCGCCACCGCGACGTCAGCAAGCGCTGCAACCTCGGAATCCTGTACGGCAGCGGAGTCAAGACCCTGCGGGCCACCATCGCCAAGTTCACCGGCATCGACTACCCCGACGACCTCGTGAGAGGGTGGATTAGCGACTGGCGAGGAGCGTTTCCACAATTCGCCCAGGCCCTAGACGGCTACGCCGAGCTAGCTAGCACCCAGGGCTATGTCCGGCTCATAACGGGCAGGACCCGCCCGTTCAGCGACTGGGAACCGGTCCACAAGGCGTTCAACCAGGTAATCCAGGGCAGCGTGGCCGAAGTAATGAAGCTCGCCATGATCGAGTTCGACCAGACATACCCTGGCATGCTCCTGCTCCAGATCCACGACTCTCTTGTCGCGGAGATCCCCAAGGACCAGGTCGCTGAGGTCACAGGCGGCATGCAGGACATCCTGCGCCGCAACTTTGACCGCTACTTCGCCCCGGTCCCGTTCAAGACCGACGTCAAGCCTTTCGGACGAGGAGCCTACGACAATGGTATCGCTGCCTGACGAGTACCACATTCCCGATTCCCGCTGCGGCTGCGCGGTGGGGACCTCGGACATGTTCGACCCGGCGTTCTTTCACTTCCGGGTGCCCTACGGCAAGACGTCGATCGACCTAACCGTCGGCAAGAACTGCCCTATCCATGGCCTGGTGGCCCACATGCTGTACAAGCGTGTGCCGTTCGACTTCGAGGTCGCGGAGGACGGCAAGTCGATGACTCTGCGCCAGAAACCTCTTAAGCCAAATCCGGGCCTGCCCTTCGAGATCCCGCCCGGCTCTGTAGCCGTGCTACTGGCCTGCACCTGCGACACCTGGAGCCGGGTCTGCAACACTTCGGCCACCACGATCATTAAACTGCCCAAGCTAATAACTGACCACCTGCGAGAGCACGCAAACTACCCTGACCTGCACAAGGTATACCTGGCCGGGACCCGCGAGCCCCCATTCGGGGTGGTCATCCAGGTCGAACGGGAGATCGGCGGGTGAGGATCGCTGCGATCGACCCGGGCGACCGGCATTGCGGTCTGGCCGTCTTCGACCTGTGGTGGCCGGACGACGGTAAGGTCCACCCGGCCGCCTGCACCGGCCATCTCGACTGCTCGTCCAGCCGGTGGCTGCACCTGGTGGGCCTGTACGACCTGCGCCAGCAGGAGCTGTTCGATTACATAGAGGCGAACGCATGGTACCTGGGCGCCATCGTCTACGAGACATTCAAGCTGTACCCGTGGATGGCACGGCAGCAGGGGTTCTCGGAGTTCCACACGGCAGAGGCGATCGGCGTCATCAAGTACCTGGCTCGCAAGTACGACATCCCGCACTACGGCCAGGACGCCAAAGACTCCAAGCGCCACGGCCGGGCCTACGCTGTCAAGGCCGGGTTCAAGATGAAAGACCGCAAGCTAGGCAGCGGCAAGTTCATGTACTACGGACCCGACTTCGACCAGGGCCTGGAAGGCGAGCAGCACTTCCGCGACGCGGCAGCTCACGCCGTATTCTGGTCCAACCGTAACCGCGAGAGTCCCATCTACCATTGGTCAATGAAAACTGAGCTGGCACAGCTATGATTCATCTTCGTCCCTATCCTCACCGCCCAGGCTGGATCTATGTCCGCAACAGCAGGATCGGACAGCGCGCCCATGCCCGGTGTGCTATCTGCGGCAGGCACCGGCGTGTCTCGTACCGCAGACTACGCGGACGGCCTACCAAGCGCTACTCGCGCCACCACGGGCGGCCGAACCGCCGCTGGCGTTTCTGGCGCTAGTTGACACCGTGGCAAGTGCCGTGGTACTGTCGTTGCGGGCTCCGGCCCCGTGCCAGGGACCCCCACGCGTTGACACCGGTCCGAAAAGGACGGGCCGGAGCCCCCCAACTCAACCTAGGGAGATCAGCGAATGCCTAGACTGCAGGTCGTCGTCGGCGGCCAGTTTGGCTCCGAGGGCAAGGGAGCAGTTGCCGCCTACCTGTGCGGCGAGATCCGCAAGAACCTGCTCGCTATCCGCGTCGGCGGCCCGAATGCGGGCCACACTGTCATCGGCAACTGCCCGCCCGGCTGCCCTGACAACTTCGATCACAAAATCACTACCTCGGCAGTCAGCGGCGCGGCACACACTCCGAACACTCACCCGTGGCGATTGCGGCAGATCCCCGTCGCGGCGGTCAGCAACCGGGAAGCCATGCTGCTGATCGCGGACGGCAGCGAGATCGACCCCGACGTGCTGATCAGCGAGATCGAACAGCTCGACGCGGCCGGGTACCGCGCCAGCGACCGGCTCGTGGTGAGCGGCCAGGCCACCGTCATCACCCAGGAGCACAAGGATCGCGAGATCTCGCTCACCAGGGCCATCGGGTCAACGGGCAAGGGCATCGGGGCGGCCAGGGCCGACCGCATCATGCGCCGCGCGATGCTATACTCCGACCTCGACAGCGACCTGCCTGGCCAGCGCGTGGAAGACAGCTCGTGGCTGGCTCGCCAGTTTCTGCGCGGAAACCAGGGCAGCGTGGTGGTCGAGGGGACCCAGGGCTACGGGCTGGGCCTGCACACCGGCTACTACCCCACCTGCACCAGCAACGACGCGCGGGCCATCGACTTCCTGGCCATGGCGGGTATCAGCCCCTGGCAGGTAACCCAGGAGGAACTGACAATCTGGGTCGTCTACCGCCTGCACCCGATCCGGGTGGCCGGGAACTCGGGGCCACTCTCCGGAGAGACCACGTGGGAGAATCTGGGCCTGCCGCAGGAGCTGACCACCGTCACCCGTAAGGTGCGCAGGGTCGGCGTGTGGGATCCCACACTCGCGGCGCAGGCAGCGATCGCCAATGGCGCTGGTGGCCCCTGCGTGAGAGCGGCTCTTACTATGGCAGACCATGGCATACCGGATCTGGCAGGGGCCACCAGCGCCAACGGGCTGACACCGCTGGCCGGAGGGAAGCTGGGCCGGATGCTGGACATGGTCGAGCAGAGCACATTGCTACGGACCGGCCTGATCGGCACCGGACCCAGTACGATGATCGACTTGCGCGAGGAGGGAACCGATGCACGATAAGGACGACCTGACTACCTGGTGGCTAAAGATCAGCGGCCAGGATGTGGACAACGCTGCGGGCAAGGCCGAGGAGTACGGATCGGCCGACCTGGAGATCATGGGCCAGGCAATGCAGGGCCTGTACCTGGCTGCGACCCAGAACGGGCCAGGCGAAGAAACCACAGACTCCGAGACGCTGCGCCGGGTCGGGCTGGAGATGGCAATAGCCTTCTACAACCTGGGCAAGGCGGCCCGGATGTTCGGGGCCTACACCAGAGGTACGGTTCCGAGCGACGACACCTGGCACGATGCCGTGGTGTACCCGATGATGGCCCGCCGGGTCAGAGACACAGGAAGGTGGCCCTAAGATGGCCAGTAGCAAGACTCCGTACCCCAGCGACGAGATCGGACCCGAGTACGTGGTTCCCACTTCGATTACCAGCGAGATCGACGCGATGAGTTCGGTCGCGGCTACGCTCGACGGCCTCGACGAGCAAGCTCGCCAGCGCGTGTTCTTCTGGGCTGGCCAGCGGTTCAACATCGTCCCCCCGCCCCAGATCATCCCGGGGCTCAGCGGGCTGCCAGGCGGCGTTCTTCCGCCGTTCACTCCGGGCTCGTCCCTGAGCACCCCGGAGGTCCAGGACCTGATTGGCAGGATCGCTAGCCGCCATGAATGATGCGCACTGCTGCGCTGACTGGCCGCACCTGCTGCGCTTCGCGCAGAGCAAGGACGACCTGCTATGGGCCGACAACTCGGCCTACGGCGAGATCGCGGGCAGGCTGCAGGGACCGCCATATGCTAGCGATTGCGGCCTCGACCTGGTCACTACCCGCGACGAGCTGCTGCGGCCGGGGCAGACTCGCAACATCCCATGCGGAGTGTCGGTCAGCCTGCCCCGGGGCACGTTCGGGTGGATCACGGCCCGCTCGTCCACGTGGACCAAGCACGGCGTACTCGTCATCCCCGGCATCATCGACGAGGGATGGCGCGGTGAGCTGCTCACGCTGGTCTACAAGCCCGCAGCGGACGACATGCCGCACGAGGCAGTACTGCGGCGCGGCACCAGGCTCAGCCAGCTAATAGTGCTGCCCAACCTGCTACAGGGACTGCACGTCACCAAGGTCGGGTGCCGGGGGCAGTTGCCCGCCAGCGATCGCGGCGAGAGAGGATTCGGGAGCAGCGGATGAGCGAGAATGGCAGGAAGGTCCCCCCGGGCAACCAGGTACGTCGCGGCCCGGGGGGACCAGTGCGGGGGCAGGTCCCGCCAGCGTTCGGCGGGCCTCCGCAAGCGCCGCCGCCGGAGCAGCCACAGATGGGCGAGGTCCCCGATCTCAACGATCCGGCAGTTCAGGAGCTATTCGCACGGCGCATGCTGGCGCAGGCCAGGCAGCAATCCGGACCTCCGGCCCAGCGCTGGCAGTGTGTGGTGTGTGTGAACAACATGAAACTGGCGTTCGCTGCGATCGATAGCGAGCTAAAGGCGCTGGGCATCGATCCTGACAGCGAGCTGTACCAGGCACGGCTCGTGGAAGCGAGCCAGCAGGGCCGGATTCCGCAGGTGCGTATGGCCGACCTGGTTATCAGCGGGAACTCGGTGTGTGTGCCGTGCTTCCAGCCAATGAAGCAGACGAGCCTCATCATGGGGAGTGCAGGAATGGTGGGCAATGGTGGGCTCCTCCAGGCCGGACGATGACGACTATACCACTAGGAACATCCCGGTGGTGCCGTACGAGCTTGAAGGCGGCGCGCGCTTCCTGGTGCCAGTCTCTGTATCCCGCCACCGCTACGCGGGTCTTCTGCACACGCGTGGAAAGGTCAAGGCAGAGTGCCTGTGCGGCTGGAAGTCGCGGCCAACCAGGTCGACCCGAACCGCGCTGAGACGGCTGCGCAGGCACAAGCGGAAGCAAAACAAGCACGACGGCTTCCAGGGCCGGGGTTCCTTCCAGAACCTCATTCCTAGGACAGGAAAGCAGTGATCATTGAGCGGATGGCTGGGTTCCTCGTGAACGTGGAGATCCCCGGGCGCAGGTGGTCAGTGCCGGTCGAGACGATCCGGCAGTGGCGGCCAAAGGGGAGCTACACACTGTGCGACGGGACCCGGCCATCAGGTTACGACCTGCTGCGGTGCTTCCGGTTCGACGTCCCGTGGAATGACACACTGGGACAGTTCGTGACCCTGGAGCCGATTCACCGGCTCGGCGGCGAAATCGCTACGCGAATAATGCCGATCCTGCTGAACGAGATGACCGACTCGACCGAGCTACTGGTGTGGCTGACCCCCGGCGTTGACAGCAAGTATGTCTATGTGGTGTCCTGGCGGGGTCCGGGAGACCGGCAGCCTTACCCCCTTGTTCCCGATCGGATTGTGCCAAGTGGCTCCCCGCACCCGGTTCCAGCGTAAGCCCGAAACCGTCGAGCGACGGCAGCGCGTGGTTGACCTGCGGATCCGTGGCTGGCAATGGACACAGATCGCAATCGAGCTGGGCGTCAGCTACCAGCGCTGCCAGCAGCTCTACGACGAGGCGATGACTCTGGTCAACCGGGCCAGCGTCGAGAAGGCTCGTGAGCTAGAGAACATGCGGCTCGACGCGATGGAAATGTCCGTGTGGAAAGTGCTGGACACGGCGCACGTGGTGATCCAGCAGGGAAAGATCGTCGGTATCTACGTCGGCGTTGAGCGCGACCCGGAGACAAACGAGGTCCTGCGCGACCACAACGACAAGCCGGTCATCCGGACTGAGCCGGTGCCTGACGACGCACCTGTGCTGCAGGCGGTTGACCGGCTGCTCAGAATCGCTGACCGACGCGCCAAGCTGAACGGCCTGGACGCCTCGATCAAGATCAAGCTGGAAGGCGACGACGACCTCGACACCGACATCGAGAAGATGATCGCAGATCTGTCCCAGAACGACAACCTAGCTCAGCCGGAAGGCCGGGAGGAACTAAGTGGTAGCGATTCTGCCCAGCCTGCACGATGAGCCTATCCCGAGCAAGAAGATCGACTGCCTGTGTACGGTGCTGACCGGCCGGACCCGGCCTTCCCAGGGGTTCACCGTAGTAGCAGGCAACATCCCCCTGGGCGACGGCACCAGCCGCGATGTGCGTCTGGCTATCAACGACAAGTGCCCTTACCACAGTGCCGCACTGCGACCAGTTGCGGCTGTCACCCTCGTGGACGCGAGCGAGCCGGTCAGGCCGCGATCGTGCCCCACCTGCCACGACATCACGACGGCGAGTCCAGTATGCTTTGATCCCTGGCACCGCCCCAGTGAGGTGAAGTGAACCGATGGCTTTTGTTGAAGGACATGCTGCTGACGGGGGCCGGAGTAGCCGTGATCTTCACACAGATAGTGTCGTCAAAGCCGAGCGACACGCTGCTCGTCGTCGGCCTGGCCCTGGCAGGCGCGCAATACCTCGGACCCGCGAAGCAGATCATGAGTGGGCTGTCCGGATCGCACTCGCCGCAAGCGGAGCAGCCGGAATCGTCGCAGCCATCGCACAGCTCCTCGTCGGCGGGGGGCACTGGTGACGACGACTAAGCTGCGGCGTTTCGGGTCGGCGTTCCGGGTCTGGCTCAGGGGGAGTCACTTCTCTCCCAAGGATGTCGTCCTGATCGCCCTGGTCGGCTGCTGCCTACTGTTTACGGCACACATGGTAAACGCTGAGGGCCACAAGTTCTGCGATATTGTCCATACGGCGACGGCTCACGCGGTTCCCAAGCCCAGCAATCCGGAGGCGAACCCGAGCCGCGAGCAGTCATATGTCTTTTACAGTGAGTTTGTCACCCTGGGCGGGCGCCTGGGCTGTACAGTGAAGGGAAAGTAAACATGGCAGACACCGAGGAGAAGTCGCCAGCCGAAGAGGCTGAGGTCAAGGCACCGGAGAAGGTCTACTTCTACGACTCGGCAGGCAGCTACTGGCCCGACGAGCCACTCGATAAGCTGTGGGTCATGCTGTACGGTGATGGCCGGTACGCTTCGCCGCAACATGAGGCGGCCGACTTCCACGAGGCCAGGTGGATCACGGTCCTGGGCAGTTCGAACTGCGGAGCGGCCGACTTCGAGCCGGGCAACGCGGTGTACAGCGACAGGCTGCGGAGCTGGGCTGAGGCACGGCGCGCAGGCGGTTACCGGGCGCGAGTCTACACCGACCTGTCCAATCTGCCGTGGGCCTGGGACCTGTGCGCCGGGCTCAAGAACGTCGTGTGGTGGATCGCCACGCTGGACGGCACCGAGCGTACAGCCGAGGAACTGGTCGAGTTTATCAAGGTCGAGCACAAGATCAACGTGCCTATCACGACCAAGGAAATCTGGGGCCTGCAGTTCGAAGGCGGTCCGAATTCGGCTTACGACAAGTCGGTCCTGCTCGGCACCTGGTAGACATGAGCCAGCCCCGGTGCCGTTCCGGCGGGGAAGAGAACGGATCACCGGGGCTGCTCTGTGCGGGGTACCGGTTCTCCCGCTCCCGGGTTCAACAACGTCTCTTGCCGTTTACGGTCCCGCTTATTGGCGGGTGTTCGGCTTGAGAGCCCGCCGACGTCTCGGCGCCCGGCCCTTCCCGGTCCGGCTCGGACGGCGAACCGCTCCGACGGCTCACCCCGGACCAGGGGTCTATGGTCGTCTCGGTTGATTTACCTTGATGCGTCCTGGTGCCGGGTTCGTGACGTTTACCTGGACAGACAGGCCGGGAAGTCGGCGGTCGTTGTGGTCGGCACCCAGAATAGCGATGCTGTCCGACTCGGTCACGATTTCCACGTTGTAACCGAACCTGGTTAGCACCTGGAGCACTGCCGCCCCGACTGCCCCCACGGCCTCATGTGGCGCTACGTGGTCGGGGTGTGTTTGGAACACAACCGTGTTCTTGCGGCTAACGCCATGGTCGTCGTAATGCCAGTAAATCCCTGCAGCCTGTGCCATGTCTGTCTCCTCGGTCTGTGTCCCCCTCAGCCAACCACGGGACTTGCTGCCCTGTCAAGTACCGGATGGGCCAGCTTGATCCGAGTCCGACCCAGTCGTCGTCGGCGATGAGGACCGGGTCACTCGTCCCGTAGAATCGATAAGGAACGGCGGCAGTCCGCGCTTCGACCGCTCCTCGTTGATCGTCCGGATCCGCTTGCGCTTGATTAGCCATTGTCCCAGGTCCAGGCCCATTGCCTGGCCGAATCCCGTGATCGTGCTGCTCACCAGGAACATCCCCGCCAGCCACAGCAGGAACCACAGCCAGTCCAGGCCCGGAAACGACAGAACTACGTCCACGCTCAATCTCCCTCCATCTCTGCCGGAGTGGCTCCGGTATTGCGTACATCTCCATGAGCGTCTCACGCAGGCCGGTCAGTCCGGGTGCCAGGCTACGATAAGCCAGATCACCAGGAATACTGCGCAAGCCAGGGCGCCATTCAAGGCCCAGGCCGGGCTCATCAGGCATCGACGCTCCCGATCAGCGCGAACAGCGCCGACCACGACCAGATCTCGAATCGCACGGGCTCGTCGGTCCCGATCCGAACGAGTACGAACTCGCCGTCGATGTCGGCTGTGTACTCGGTCCTGGCCTGGAAGATCAGGCGCCTCGTCCAGACCCTGCCGAATCCCTTGGCCCGCAAGATCAGCTCGACCCACTGCGCGCTGAGCTGGACCGTCCCCGTCGTGGGCGTGAGCACGTTTAGCGCTCCCTCGTGATCGTCGTCTTGCGCGTGCGCAGGAAAAACGGCAAGACCAGCACCCACGCTCCGCCGGTTACCACCGACATCGTCACGTGGAAGACGGTCCCACCGGCCAGGTACCGCGACTTGATCACCGTCCGCGACGGGCGTTGCGCTGGGCGCGGACCCCACGCGTAGGTCTGGTGCTCCATCTCAATCTCCCTTCCACGAGACGGCGAGCCAGCAGCCCGATTGGGAACTGAGCCACTAGCCAGGTCCACAGGATCGCTGCCAGCACTACCGTCTCGGCCATTGTCCTATCCAATCCCTGGGTTTGCCACCCTGTCAAGCCCGCTTGGCGATCTCGCGGTCGGTCTCGTAAATCTCCGAGATCACCAGGTCGGCCACCGGCTGGCGGAAACTCCAGTGCTCGGCGGGCACGTTCTGGAAGTAACCGTCGTCGCCGT
>Ga0335078_10010520_pt1 | contig 13701 bp, 13 predicted proteins | sample Lox_Sample_32_FD_206711 | JGI IMG/M metagenome (GOLD analysis project Ga0335078, IMG submission 206711) | Soil microbial communities from Loxahatchee National Wildlife Refuge, Florida, United States - Lox_Sample_3.2 | ecosystem: Environmental > Terrestrial > Soil > Wetlands | place: USA...
TTCGAGAAAAGCGGTCGTTCCTTCCTTCTTGTCTTCTGTCGCGGCGCAGATACCAAAGAACGAAGCTTCGAGCGCCAAACCCTCAGCCTGGCTGGCCTCCAATCCTTTGTTCACCGCCTCCAGCGAGTAGTGAACGGCGATCGGGGCGTTGGCAAGAATTTGTTTCAGGATCGCTTCGGCACGCGGGATGAGATCCGCAGCCGGGACGACTTCGTTGACCAGACCAATGCGATAAGCTTCGGCGGCATTAATCATCTCTCCGGAGAGAATGAGTTGAAGAGCCCGGCCTTTGCCCACCAGCCTGGGCATGCGCTGCGTGCCACCTCCACCGGGGAGCAGGCCCAACTTCACTTCGGGCTGGCCAAATTTTGCGCTCTCTGCCGCGATCCTGATGGTGCAGGCCATTGCGGTTTCGCAGCCACCACCGAGCGCGAAGCCGTTGATTGCTGCGATCACCGGCTTGCCAAGATTCTCGATATGACTTAAGACCGTTTGCCCAAAGCTGCTGGACCGTTCTGCTTCCACTGCCGTAATATGAGCGAGCTCGCTGATATCGGCCCCAGCGATGAAGGCCTTATCGCCGGCCCCTGACAGAATCACGCCGCGTACTTCAGCGTCACCCTGCGCCTCCTCGAACGCCGTGCCCAAGTCCACCCATGTCCGGTGATTCAGAGCGTTTAGAACCTTGGGGCGATTTACAGTCACGTACGCGACGGCACCCTTCTTTTCGTAAAGAACGGTTTCAAGTGATAATCCTGCAGCTGTTGATTGACTCATTTAACTCTCCTCTCACAGAGAGCGGAAGACCGTGGGCTTTGTTGGCTTACTTAAGACTGGAACGTATGTTGATTTCCGACGTCAGTGTTCGACGAATGGGGCATTTCTCCGCAATCTCGAAAAGGCTCAGACGCTCATCCGGAGTTAGCGAGCCACTCAATTCAATTTCGCAGTTGATCCGGTCTAAGAATCCCGCCTCGGTCTGGCACTCGAAGCAATCCTCAGCATGAATCTTCGAATGTCCTAGTCGCACGACAATCCCGTCGAGCGGCAAATGTTTCCGTCTGGCATACATCGTGACTGTCATGGCAGTGCACGCGCCGAGCGCGCCCAGCAGCAGTTGGTAAGGAGTCGGACCCGCGTCGGTACCGCCCGCTGAGCACGGCTCGTCTGCTTCGAAGTGATGTTGCCCGGCCACAATCTCCTGGGCGAACCCCGAACCCGTCCCGCGAATCACAACCGACGTTTGTGTCGTCGACGATGGCAGGCTCACTTTAAGACGCCTTCCTGCTCCAGCAGCTTCTGGACTGTTGTCGGGTCACAGCAAAGGCCGTCCATAACGCCGCGTCCATATCTTACGTCGGCCCTTAAGAAGTGTCGGATCTGGCGGGCTTGGATCTCCCGGGAAACGCTTTTCATGCTCATGACGATGTTATGAATTAGACGGTGCTGTGCGTCAGGCGCGAGCAGCCGGAACAGATCACCCGCCTGGCTGAAATCGTCGTTCCCCCGGTGATGGTCGTAGCGATCGACGATCGAACTTTCGATAGCCCAAGAGAAGTCGCGAAAATGCGGATCTTCGATCGGTCCGCCAAAGCTATTCGGCTCGTAGTTCGGCTCTCGGCCTCCGTTGCTATCGAAGCGTATGTGCCCGTCGCGGTGATAGGTGTGAAGTGGGCATTTCGCCTTGTTGATCGGTAGAAAATCGTAGTTCACGCCCATGCGATGACGATGCGCATCTGGATACGACAGAATGCGAGCCTGTAACATCTTGTCCGGTGAGTAGCCCATACCCGGAACGATGTTGGCCGGCGCGAAAGCCGCCTGCTCCACTTCTGCGAAGTAGTTCTCCGGATTTCGGTTCAGCGTCATAATGCCCACTTCGTGAAGCGGGAACTGCTTATGTGGCCAAACCTTCGTCAGATCGAAAGGATTGTAAGCAAATGCTGACACCTGATCCTCGTCCATAATCTGAACGCAAACACGCCATTTCGGGAAGTCGCCGCGTTCAATTGCCTCAAACAAATCACGTTGGGAAAAATCCGGATCGTTGCCGAGCATTTCGATAGCTTCTTCACGATGAAAGTTTTGGATTCCTTGCATCGTCTTGAAGTGCCACTTGCACCACACACGCTGACCTTCTGCGTTCACGAGCGAAAACGTGTGGCTGGAGTAGCCATTCATGTGGCGGTAGCCGCGCGGAGTGCCGCGGTCTGAGAACAGAATTGTGACCTGGTGCAGGGATTCCGGCGACAGACTCCAAAAGTCCCACATCATGGTTGGGGATTTCAGGTTCGTATGTGGATCGCGTTTCTGAGTGTGAATGAAATCAGAGAACTTAATCCCGTCCCGGATGAAGAAAACGGGAGTATTGTTCCCGACCATGTCCCAGTTGCCTTCCTCCGTGTAGAACTTCACGGCGAATCCTCGCGGATCGCGTTCCGTGTCCCCGGAACCCTTCTCGCCGCCGACTGTCGAGAAGCGGACGAACAGTTCAGTCTTCTTGCCCACGCTTTCAAACAGTTTGGCTTTGGTCCACTTCGTGATGTTCCCGGTGACTTCGAAGGTCCCGTGAGCGCCGGATCCCTTGGCGTGGACAACGCGCTCGGGAATGCGCTCGCGATTGAAATGCGCCATCTTTTCGATAAGCAGCAAGTCCTGGATCAGTACCGGGCCGCGAGGACCGACGGTGAGTGAATTCTGGTTGTCGCCGACGGGAGCCCCGCCGGATGTAGTCATCGTTCTGCGTGTGTTCATGTTCTGCCAACCTTTCGTGCGTTCATGTTTCTGCCAATCCAAAAGTGACATTTCCGCTAGGTGCCGCCCTGGGAGACTCATGTATGCGATGCCAGGTAGCCTCACGCCAACTGCAGCGTCTTCCGGTTCGATCCGTCAAGATTCGCAATGTAGTGGAACCCGCGAAATCTGTTAGCAACACGCGCTAATTTTCCAGGTCCCGCGGAACCTTAGTAAAAGCCTTGATTGTCCTGCCTTGCGCTCACTTTGCCCGCATATCGCCGCGACATGAAAACAAAATACGTGGTTGCCAGCGCGAAACCCACCGGCCACCAAATCAAACCAAGCCGGAGCGTGCTCGGGCTCGAAGCGACGGCATAGGCAGTCAACGAATTCGCCGGGGAAAGCGTCGAGTAAAGCATCACCGGGAAAATAGCCGCTCCTCCTGTGGTCAACAAGCCCACGATGAGAAAATTCGAGCTAAGGAAAGCTCGCATTTCCCGGCGCGCCGACAGAGCCGAGATTAGCGTCATGCTCGAGACGGCCGCAATGAGCAGGCCCAGCCACCAAAATGGATTGTAAATCGCGCGTCCGGGCAGGTCGGGTCGAACCAGCCACGACTCAACGGAGATTACGATAAAGAGCGGGGCAAGCCCTGCCCAGAGAACCTTCGCCGCCCTTGTACTACGGTTATGCACAAGGCCCTGTGTCTTCAGGGTGAGATAAGTCGCGCCATGAGCCGCCAGCAGCACAGCCGCAAAGATCGCAACGGATACCGTGTACCAGTCGAGAAGCCCCACATTGCCGCGCACATTGAAACTAGTGAAGAATGCCATTGAGAACTTGCCATGAGCATCGAGTGGAACGCCTCTCGCCAGGTTGCCTGCCGCCGCGCCGAAGAGTATGGCAAGGAGAAAATTGGAAAACATGAAAATGAAATCCCAGTACCCTTGCCATAGGCGATCGTCAATATGGCCGACAACTTCTAGGGAAATGCCTCGCAGAATCAGGCCCCATAAAATCAGAAAGAGCGCGAGGTAATAGCCGGCAAAAGCCGAGGCCATAAGCCTGGGGAAAATCGCGAGCAATGTACCGCCAAACCCGACCAGCCACACCTCATGCCATGTCCAAAGTGGCCCGATCGCCGCGACAAGCTGCCGCCGCTCTTCGGGGGTTTTGGCGACAAACCAATGGAGCATTCCGGCGCCGAAATTGCGCCCGTCCAAGACAACGTAGGTGATGAGCATCAAGCTGACAATGCCGTACCATGTCGCGATCATACAAGGATCTCCTTCTCTTGAAGGCTAGCGGCCACTTCTAAATCTGGACCGCGGGCGATTTCACGACCTGCCAGCGAGAGAAACAAGAGTCCGAGCACAAAGTAAAGGCCAGTAAAGCCAATAAGCGTGAAGACGGTGTTTCCGCTGCTGACTACCTTGCTGTAGCCGTCGTCCGTGCGAAAAACGCCATAGATCAGCCAGGGCTGACGTCCAAGTTCGGCTGTCATCCAGCCAAGTGTGTTGGCGATGTAAGGATAAGGAAACGCGAGCATCAACACCCATAGCAGCCATGTGGTAGAGCTTAGTCGGCCCCGCCAATTCTGGAAGGTGGCATAGGCCATAACAATGATGAACAGCGTGCCCAGTGTGATCATTAGGTGAAACGAATAGTAAAGGAGCTCGATGTTGTCAGGCCATACATCCTTTGGGTACTCCCCGAGCCCGTTTACATAGCTTTGAAAAGTACCGTAGGCGAGAAAACTGAGTGCGCCCGGAACTTCGATGGGATTGTCGAGCCGCCGAGCCTCGAGATTCGGTTGACCGATGACGGCCACGCCAGCCATGGGTCCGCCAACGAATTTACCTTCCATTGCGGCGAGTGTCACTGGTTGGTGCCTGCCGACCATCTTGGCTTGCTGGTCGCCGGTCGGAAACGCAACAAGGACGGACGCGATCAGGCCGACAAATGTTCCGGCACGTAGATAGAGCTGCGCCTGGGTCAAATGGCCCCTTCGCAATGTATAAAAGGCTCCCAAGCCTGCAACCACGAATGAACCGGTCACGAGCGCTGCCATTTGATTGTGGGCGAACTGCACCCACGCCCACGGATTCAATAGATAAGCGCCGAGACTAGCGATACCAAGCAAGCCATCCGCCTCGATTCGGTAGCCCACCGGATGCTGCATAAAAGCATTTGTGACCAGAATGAAGTATGCGGAAAGCCAGCTCCCCAACGCAACTGCAACTGCAGCTAAGAGGTGAAGCCGCGGACCTAGCCGTTTTTCGCCCCAGATAAGCGCGCCGATGAACGCGCTTTCCAGAAAGAATGCGAACATGCCTTCCATCCCCAGCGTCTGTCCGATGACGCCGCCTGCATACCGGGAAAAGTCCGCCCAGTTCGTTCCGAACTGAAACTCCATCGGAATTCCCGTAACGACGCCCACGGCAAAGTTCAGCCCGAAAATCTTGGCCCAAAACCGAGCCGCTTGATTGTACTTTTCATTGCCGGTCCGCAGAGCGCGCCACTTCCAATAGACCAGGAACCACCCTAACCCCATGGTGAGTTGAGGAAAAAGGTAGTGATACGTTAGCGTGAAGCCGAACTGCAATCGGCTCCAAAACGCAGGATCAGAGAGATTCATTGTTGTACGTTCGGATCGGCGGGAACCTCCGCGTACGCGATACCAGTCAGGTTGCCCTGCGCGAAAAGCAGCGTCTTCTGGTTCGATCCGTCAAGATCGGCGCTGTAAACGGTGCCTGCGAAATCGGTCACGAACATACGTTGATTGTTCAGGTCCAGCGATAGGCCGATTCCTTCCATAAGGTGAGTAAAAACAATCTCCGGGTCCTTGCGTTCGCCGGACGCTGCATCCATGGGCGCGCGATTCACGGTGTTGCCGCGGGGCGGGTCGCCGCGATCGGTCCAGTACAGCACGCGGTTACTGGGGTCAAGGTCGAGATCGATGGGCTCGGGCAGTTCATCGTAAAGCACTTCGATGTCTTTACGGTCTGCGGGCGTCTGCCCGTTCGGAAGTTCTATATTGGCGCGACAGATGCGGCCCTGGCCGGCGTTATCAGGACCTTTCTCGGTCCAGTAGAACTTTCCGTCCCTCAAATCGACCGCGATACCAACGCACCATTTCCTTGCGTCCTTACCGGGGCGGGCGTCTCCCTGGCTTGTGTCAACGAGAGTCTCGACATTGGAGCCGTCGAGATTCGAACGCATGACGCGCATCCCTTCACGATCTGACCAGTAGAGCTTCCCGTTCACTTTGTCAAGTTGTATCTGCTTGGGTGTGAATGTTCCACCCGGAGGAACGATCGTCGTAACGTTTCTGCCGTCGAGATCGGCGCGTTCGATGGAGCCATCATTCGCTTTGAGGTCGCCCATATTGGTCCAGTACATGTGCCCGGCATCGACGTCGATTACGATGCCATCCGGAAGCCTGCGACCTTCGTTGAGTATCGTTTTCAAGTCGGAACCGTCGGGGTTCGCGGAGAGAATGCGGCCAGCGCCCAGATCCAAAAAGAACAGCCGGCCCGAAGTGGACAGGGGCGTGGATTTCGCGCCCATTGGTTTGGAAACAGTGGTAGACATTGGTTTATTCTCCTTTTTTCACCCTAGACGTTCACCTGCACCAGCTGCGGCAAGCCTTGGGTCATTGTGTGGGCTCCAGAGAGCGCAACGACCGCTTCCACAACCGGTTGAGGCGATCGGGTCCCTTACCGGCGCACGCACCGCGCCGAGTGCCCATGCCCGAGTGCCCATGCCTTAGACGAACGCGCTGAAGCCGGTAATGGCCTTACCAACAATGAGCGTGTTCATCTCGCGCGTACCCTCATACGAATACAGGGCCTCGGCGTCAGCGAAGTAGCGGGCGACCTGATTGTCGAGAACAATACCGTTCGCGCCCAGCAACTCTCGCGCCCACGCCACGGTCTCGCGCATTTTCACTGTGCAAAAGGACTTCGCCAACGACGCATGGTGGTCCAACAACTTGCCTTCGTCTTGCATTTGAGAAAGCCGAACTACCATGCACTGAGAGGCAGTAATGTTCCCAAGCATCTTTGCGAGCAGGTCCTGCACCAATTGAAACTTCGCGATGGGTTTGCCGAACTGTTCGCGCGTTTGAGCGTAGGCGAGGGCATGCTCATATGCGCCCATCCCGCATCCAGTCGACTCCCACGCGACGTAGGCGCGCGTCATGCGTAGTACCTTTGCGGTGTCGCGGAAAGTGTTGTCGGCCTGCAACCGGTTTTCTTCGGAAACGCGGCAGTTGTCCAACGTGATCAATGCATTTTGGACGACACGCAGCGCGATTTTGTTCTCAATCTTCTCTGCCTTGAAGCCGGGTGTTTTGTTTTCGACGATAAATCCCTTCACCTGGCCATCTGCCACATCGCGGGCCCAAATGATCGTTAGATCGCCCCAAGTCGCGTTACCGATCCACTTCTTTTGACCGTTGAGCACCCAGGTATCGCCCTCACGTTTCGCAGTTGTTGTAAGGCCGCCGCCGGCCCCCGATCCCACCAACGGTTCGGTCAGGCCAAAGGACCCTATCTTTTCGAGTCGAGCCATGGGTGGAAGCCACTTCTGTTTTTGGGCCTCGGATCCGCCAAGATAGATTGATCCCATTGCCAAGCCGCTATGGACGCCAAAGAACGTGGCAATGGACGAGTCGACTCGCGCCATCTCCATCGCCGCGAAGCCCATAAGCAGGGTACTTCCTCCGGCGCATTCGTAGCCCTTGTAACCCAAGCCGCCGATTTTCAGATCGCGTAAAGCGGGAATCAACTCGAACGGGAAAGAGTCCTCCGCCCAATACTTGTTAATCACTGGCGCCACCCTGGTCTCCATGAACGTGCGGATCCGCTTCAGGGTGTCTCTTTCCGCATCGTTTAGGCACTCGGTGACTTGATAGAAATCGCCGTTGGGCTTTGGCAGCTCCACGGCGGGGTGGCCGTTTGCCTTCGGCTGCGTCGCCGCTGCGGGTTGTGTTTGAGTAATACTCATCGTTTCTCCTTGTTTCTCCTTCAGAATTGTCGGTTTGTGACGGGCAGTAACTCTACTTCTCGAGTGGCCGGCTTCAGTCGTTCCAGGCCATAGTGATCTATAATCAGTCGCGACCCCCGCTGGCCCGTGATGTAGGTCCAAACCCACTGGACGAAGACGCTCAGGCGTAAGTTGGAGTTCGCCAGGAACTGCAAGTGTATGGCTGCCCAGGCGAGCCACGCGAGAAAGCCGCTAATCTGAACCTTGCCGCTCTGTAAGACGGCGAAGCCCTTGCCAACTACCGCCATATTGCCCTTATCGAAGTAGCGAAACGGCCTAGGTCTCGATTTGCCAATCAAGCGGCCGTGAATTAGTTTTCCGGCATAGCGCCCTTGTTGCATCGCGACCTGCGCCACCCCTGGTAATGGCTTACCATCCTGATCAAGCGACGCAGTATCGCCGACCACAAAAATCTCCGGATGGCCCGGCACTGACAGGTCCCGTTCAATACGTACTCGCCCAGCGCGATCCGTGGCAGCCTCCAGCCACTTGCCCGCTGGTGAGGGAGCTACTCCAGCAGTCCAAATCACTGTCTTGCTGAAAATGCGTTCGCCCGCCACAATGACACCTTCGCCGTCAATCTGATCAACCCCGTGCCCCAGACGGACCTCGACCCCCAAGCGCTCGAGCCGTTCCGTGGCGTCCTGGGATAGCGTCTCCGGAAAGGGTCCAAGCACTCGCGGTGCCATGTCCAGCAAGATAATTCGCGTCGATTCAGGATCGATGCGCCGGAACTCCGACTTGAGCGTGTTACGGACCAGCACCGCGATCGCGCCGGCCATCTCCACTCCCGTAGGACCCGCCCCGACCAGTACAAACGTCAAAAGATCGCGGTGCCGGCTGGGATCTTCTTCCGTCTCAGCCTGCTCGAACGCCGCCAAGATCCTGTTCCGGATTGCAACTGCGTCGGCCAGGCTCTTCAAGCCAGGCGCAAATCGCTCAAATTCGTTGTGGCCGAAATAGCTATGCGTGACTCCAGTTGCCAAAATCAAGTAATCGTAGCTAACCGGTACTGTTGTTCGATCGACTGAGCTGACAAACACGCACCTTTTGTCTTTGTCTACGCCCGTAACTTCACCGAGGATCACCGTCGTGTTCTCTTGCCTTCCAAGAAGGCCCCGGATAGGTGTACCGATTTGCCCCGGAGCCAAGGCGGAGGTCGCCACCTGATAGAGCAGCGGCTGAAATAGGTGATGGTTCTTGCGATCGATTAATATAACTTGCGCGGGAGCGTTGTTGAGGGCCTTGGCAGCTGCTAGGCCGCCAAAACCACCGCCGACAATCACAACACGTGGTGTGCTCTCAGGCATATTCATCCGTTCTCAACTGGCGTGAGCGGGTTCGTGAGCCTCGACGTGCTTCGCGCGGAGTTGGAGAAGGCCCAGCAGGACTTCGTCGCGGATCTCTGCTAACTGCTCCAGGCTACGACCGCCGGCCTCTTGCAACACACCGTCAATGATGGTTTGCTGGCTTCCCGCTGGCCACTCGGCGAAGCTGCCGAGATCTTTCCACCAGTTTGCCAGGGGCCCGGAAAGGTGTTCCATGAAATGCTTAATTCCGCCTTGACCGCCACCGAGATGAAACAGCAGATTAGGCCCCATAACTCCCCAGCGGAGCCCAGGTCCCCAGCACACGGCGGTATCGGCATCCGCAACGTCCAGGACACCCAGGTGAATGAGGTTCACTACTTCCCGATAAAGCGCGGCCTGCAGTCGATTTGCTACGTGGCCTACCACTTCCTTATGAAGATGGATGGGCTTCTTGCCGATAGAGGCATAAAACTCGATCGCCCGGCGGACTGTTTCTGGTGACGTCTTTGTGCCTCCAACCACCTCCACCAGCGGAATCAGGTGCGGCGGATTAAATGGATGCCCGATGACGCAGCGTTCGGGACGGCCACAACCGGATTGGATGACGGTCATGGTCAGCCCCGATGAACTCGAAGCAATGATCGAATCAGGAGCGGTCGCGGCGTCCATATCCGCATACAACTTGATTTTGAAATCGGGCCGCTCGGGGCCGTTTTCCTGAATAAAGTCGGCCTGCGACACCGCTCTCTTCATGTCGAGAGTGAAGCTGAGCTTTTCTCGTGATGCTTCTGGCGAAAGGCCCATGGCAGTGAGCGAGGGCCACGCCTCGTCGATGTATTTGCGAAGATTCGCCTCCGCGTGCGGCGCGGGATCCGTTGCGACAACATCGAAGCCGCGCGCCAAAAACTCTGCTGCCCAACTTGCACCGATCACCCCAGTACCGACGATTGCGATACGTCGCACCGGTTTGTTTAAAGCCATGTCTTGCTTTCTCCTTGCCCAAAGGCGCCCTGATTTGTCGTCCGCACGCCGTAAGCGTGGGAACGGGTAACCGGGACAACAGGCGGAAGCCCAGTCTCCCGGATCGTTCGTTCAGCTTTGATCGAAGTCCGTCTCGCTCACCTACATGCTGGAAGAGACACGGTCAACTACCTTTGTTGGGGTGTTTGGTTAATTCCGAATGATTCGTGTGGTGTTCAACGGGTGGATCTGGAGGTTCGCAAAGAACATTATCGATAAGTCGAGTTTTGCCAAACCATGCTGCCAGCGCTGCTCGCACCGGTGCGTTTACGACATCGGCGGGCCGCATTGTATCCGGATCGACCAGTTCGAAATATTCAAGCCTGATTTCCGGGACACAGTGGAGCACCTGGGCAGCTTGTTCTTTGATAGTGGCGGCGTCCCGCTCTCCAAGAGCGACCGACCGTCTCGCCGCGAGCAAGGCCTTGTGCAGATAAGGCGCGAAGGCGCGTTCCCTCAAGTTGAGACGACGGTTCCGCGAACTCATCGCAAGGCCGTCCCGCTCTCGCGCCGTTGGTACGCCGACCACTTGTAACGGAACGTTCAAGTCCCGCACAAGGCGGCGCACGACCGCTAGTTGCTGATAGTCTTTTTCCCCGAAGAATGCAAGATCAGGACGCACTATCTGAAAGAGCTTCAAGACCACGGTCGCCACGCCTCGAAAGTGGCCCGGCCGATTTCGACCACACAGATGTTCCGAGACGCCCTCGACCTCAACGAACACTCGCTGGGGCTCGGGATACATCTCGCAGTCCGGAGGAGCAAAGATGTAGTCGACCCCTCGAGCTGTGCAGAACCTGACGTCGTCATCCAGCACCCGAGGATACAAATCGTAGTCGCTCTTCTGATTGAACTGAATAGGATTGACAAAGATGCTAGCGACGACGACGGAACAGCGCAGCCGCGCTTCGTCTAGTAGAGCGCCGTGTCCCTCGTGCAGAGCCCCCATGGTTGGAACCAAGCCTAGTACTTCGTCGCGCCGGATTCCGGCCGCAATACGGTTCCACTCCGCGATGTGCCCTATTACAGCAGTCATTTCAATGCCAGCATGGAAGTGGTTTCGCGGCATGGCGCTGAGGATGGCGGATACATGCCTTGCCGCACATCATCGGCATAATCCTTCGCGGCACTCACAATTGCGTTTCCGAGTTGAGCGTACTGTCTTACAAACTGCGGCACAAAGGTGTCAAAGAGCCCAAGAACGTCGTAGCTGACCAGTACCTGACCATCGCAATGCGGCCCTGCGCCGATGCCGATCGTCGGAATATGTAGCCGAGATGTCACGGCCTCGGCAACAGCATCCGGAATTGCCTCAAGTACTACCGCGAAGGCCCCGGCGTCTTCGAGTGCAAGCGCGTCGAGCTTCAGATCCTGCGCTGTCTTGTCATCGCGTGCTTGTTGCCGCATTCCTCCGAGGCGATGCACATGCTGAGGTGTTAGCCCGAGGTGTCCCATGACGGGGAGACCAGCTGCCGTTAGCTTTCGAACCGTATCTGCGACGGCGCGTCCACCTTCCAGTTTTACGGCAGAGGCGCCGCCTTCCTGAAACAACCTCGCTGCATTTCGCAGTGCCTGTTCGGCCCTGATCTGATAGGTCAGAAACGGCATGTCCGCAACGACCAGCGCACGCCTTGTGCCCCGCGTCACAGCCAGCGTGTGGTGGATGATTGCATCCAGAGTCACCGGAATCGTCGTGTCCAATCCCAAAATCACGTGACCAAGAGAGTCACCCACAAGCAAGACGTCGATGCCTGCTCGATCGAAAAGCCGCGCCATGGTGGCATCGTATGCCGTCAACATGACGATCCGTTCGCCTCGTTTTTTCATGACAACGAGGTCGGGGACACGAATCTTCTTTTTTGGTATCCCGCCGATGTCGTTCATAGGTTGGGCTTCGACCAGCTCTTTCAGATACAAGGCCACACCGGAAGGGAGACTCGCCGGTCCGTGTTTTGTTGGGCCATTCCGCAGGCCTCTGCCTGCGGAATGGTCCTTACGAAGATGCGCATGTCGACTGCCATTACGCTCCAACACAAGGGAGAGTTTAGGGCCTCAGCGGTCGATTACCATCACCGCGAGAAGAATCGGCAAATATAGGACGGAAGCCAGCAGCACATGCCGGGCTTGAGCAAAGGTGCGTTCGCGCCCGAAACACACTCCGACGTAAAGCAATCCAAGGCCGGCTGCAATGGCGACGATCGCGTAGGCGGACCCCGTCATGCCGAGAAAGCCCGGCACAAGGCTTATTGGAATTAACAGGAGTGAGCAGGCGACAATCCGTTTGACTGTCGACTCACCGTCGGGCTCGATCACGGGCAGCATCCGGATGCCACCCCTCGCATAGTCCTCGCGATACATCCAAGCGATGGCGTAGAAGTGCGGGAACTGCCAAACGAATAGAATGAGGAACAGCGCCCAGGCCCCTGCATCAAGCCTCCCGCTGGCCGCCGCATGGCCAATCAGAGGAGGCATCGCGCCAGGCAAAGCTCCCACAGTCGTGCACGTTGGTGAACGCTGCTTCAAGGGCGTGTAGAGAAACATATAAGTCACCAGCGTGAAAAGACCGAGGGCCGCGGCTAGCGCGTTTGTTCCGAACCAGAGCTCCGCGAAACCGGCAGTAGACAACAACAGCCCAAAAACGAATCCGTGACTCCGCTTCATCCGCCCGGATGGAATCGGGCGCTCTCGCGTTCTGCCCATTCTGGCGTCCGAGTCCACCTCGTACCACTGGTTGAGGGCCGATGTCCCGGAAGCCATCAGCGCGGTTCCAAGCAGAACGTGCAGCAGTAGCAGAACATGAAAGGAAGACCGGCAACCAAACGTATAACCAACAGCAGTGCAGATAAGGATCAGTGCCGTGATTCGCGGCTTGGTCAGCTCTAAGAAATCGCGCATCTCTTCACCATCTAGCCCTGCGTCGAATTAGTCTCTCCCGGACAACGTACGCCGCGATCATCAATGGCGGGAATGCGATGTAGCTCCAGTACGACGACGCCATTTTCTGAGCTGGCGCCACGACGATGGTTCCCGACACATCTGAGCGTTCACCATTCCTCAAAACTGTGATGGCCAGGCACCATTTCCCAGGTTCAGTGAACATCACCGGAGCCGCATACAAGAGCTTGTTCTGCGCTTCCTGTCGGGTTGGCCGCACTCGGGTCCCTTCATTCGAAGCGGGAGCGCGCAATAGCAACGAGACATCGGCATCCAGTACTGGTTCGAGCCCATTTCGGTTCTGCAAAAGCAGGCTGACGTCGACGGGGCCAGCAGACAGAGGCGCCGGTGATGTAAAGACGGTGATCAGAAGCGATCCAGCCTGCTTGCGCAGCTGCACGGCGCCTCCATCGGCGAACGCAGTCGCCCGAGCCGAGATCAGCACGACCAGTAATGACAAGTTGAAACGCATCATACATGCTCTACTAGTGCATCATCATCATGGTTCCGCGCATCTGCATTGGCTGGAAGACGATCCAGACACCGGTTGAATAGAGCGCGCCGGCCAGGAGAGCCCAAGGGGACATCACGGCCAGAGCTGTCCGGCCGTCTGCGGCGACACGACTTGCCGTCCGCCAGGCCGTGTACAAGG
>Ga0335078_10010521_pt1 | contig 13700 bp, 14 predicted proteins | sample Lox_Sample_32_FD_206711 | JGI IMG/M metagenome (GOLD analysis project Ga0335078, IMG submission 206711) | Soil microbial communities from Loxahatchee National Wildlife Refuge, Florida, United States - Lox_Sample_3.2 | ecosystem: Environmental > Terrestrial > Soil > Wetlands | place: USA...
AACCGCGCCGAGCAGCGAATCGACGGACTCACGCAACCTCTTTTGTTGCTGCTCATCCTGCTCGGCCCTGCCGCCGGCCTCCGCATCCGCCATCATAACCTGCTGCTCGGAGAGGTCGGCCATGCGAAATTCCGGCCGGCGCCGCTGCTTGCGGAGGTAATCGTAAGCCGCGTTGACGGTCAACCGGTACAGCCACGGCTCAAAAACCTCGGGCGCCCGCAGCTGGTCGAGCGAAAAATAGAGCCGCAGGAAAACCTCCTGCGCAACATCCTCCACATCTTCGGTGCGGGCGATCAAACGGCCGATGGTCCCCAGAGTGCGTTTCCGGTACGCCAGCACAATCTCGTTAAACGCCGCGCTGTCACCTTGTTGGGCGCGGCGAATGAGCTCGAACTCTACCAGCATTCCGCACCGGGGCCGGCTGCTGGTTCGGTCTTCGGCTTCGTCAGCATAGGCGTAAAGCCCGATTCACAGGTTACAAGGTCCACATCTGGCAAGGCGGGGAGGGTGAGCCACGGCGGGGATTGGCGGGTTGCCGAGGCAGGCGGCAGCACGCCCCACCCTCCAGAACGCAAAGCGTTGGTGGGGCATACTTTAGCTTGCCCGTGATGTGCGGACTCCGGCATAAACCAAACCCGCCGCGGCGGTCCGGCGCCGCGCCTGCGCGGGTCGCGGGCGCCACGCCCCGAACCGCGATGATAGCCTAAATAGAGATGCGCTTTTCCGACTCCTTTTTTTCCAGCCGTTTCCAGATCACGCGACACGACCTGGAGAGCTATCTGGCGGAAGCGCTTTCCGCCGGGGGCGATTACGCCGACCTCTACTTCGAATACCTGCTCACCAGTTCCATCAGTATTGACGAATCGATGGTCAAAAGCGCTGCGCAGGGAGTTTCGGTGGGTGTTGGCTTGCGCGTGATCGCGGGAGAGCGGACCGGCTACGCCTACTCGGACGACCTGGCGCCGGAAAAGATCCGCAAGGCGGCGCGCGTGGCGGCGCACATTGCCGCGGGGCCCAGCCACGTGGATCAAGTAAGCCTGAGCGAAGGCCGGGCGCACAACCTGTACCCGGTGCTGATTGCGCCTACCGAAACCGCGTTCAGCGAGCGGGTGGAGTTGGTGAAGCGCGCCGACCGCGCCGCGCGCGCCTACGATTCGCGGATTTTCCAGGTGCAGGCGACCTATGCCGACAACCTGCGCGAGGTGATGGTGGCGACGAGCGAGGGCGTGTGGACGCTCGATCGCCAGCCGCTGGCCCGCCTCAGCGTCTCCGCGCTGGCGCGTTCCAACGGCGGGGCGCCGCAGCGCGGGCACGCCGGCGGAGGCGGGCGCGTGGAGCTGGATTTCTTTCTGCGCGAGAAAACGCCCGAGCACTTCGCCGGCGAAGCGGCGCGGGAAGCGGTGGCGATGCTCGATGCGGTAGCCGCTCCGGCGGGGGAAATGACCGTGGTGCTGGGGCCGGGCTGGCCGGGCATTCTGTTGCACGAAGCCGTGGGCCATGGACTGGAAGCCGATTTCAACCGCAAGGGTGTTTCCGCATTCAGCGGCCGCATGGGCCAGCGGGTGGCGAGCGAGTTATGCACGGTGATCGACGACGGGACGATCTTGAACCGGCGCGGCTCGCTCAACGTGGATGACGAAGGCCATCCGACGCGGCGCAACGTGCTGATCGAGAATGGGGTGCTGACCGGCTACCTGCAGGATAAGCTTTCCAGCCGGTTGATGAAGTCGGCTTCCACGGGAAGCGGGCGGCGGGAAAGCTACGCACACATTCCCATGCCGCGCATGACCAATACCTTCATGCTGGCGGGCGAAAGCGACCCGGCCGACATCATCCGCTCCGTGCCCCAGGGCCTCTACTGCGCCAATTTCGGCGGCGGGCAGGTGGATATCACCAGCGGCAACTTCGTGTTTTCGGCGTCGGAAAGTTACCTGATCGAGGATGGAAAGCTGACCCGGCCGGTGCGCAACGCGACGCTGATCGGCAACGGCCCGGAAGCTCTGAAGTACGTCAGCATGGTAGGCAGCGACCTGCGCCTGGACGAAGGAATCGGCATCTGCGGCAAGGAAGGCCAGAGCGTTCCGGTGGGGGTTGGCATTCCCACATTGAAGATCGACCGGATGACGGTGGGCGGAACGGGCTGAGGGCGGGTTGCGCCACAGATCCGGATAGAGCCGCGGGGGTTGTGGGCCGGGTGGGCGTGCCATTGGCGCTTATAATGGAGGGCGTGCCGGTGGTTTCCATCACGCGCTTGCGCGTCCGGTCATGGCGATATCTCCTGCCTTTTCTCGTGTACGCGTTGCGCGCAGCCCGTCAGGCGCAGCGCGCCCCGGGGAACCTCGCGGTATCGCTGCTTCGTGACAGGCGCAGCACCTACTGGACGCGCACCGTCTGGACATCGGAATCTGCCATCAAGGGCTTCATGCTCTCGGGACCGCACAGGCAGGTGATGCGGCGGCTGCTGGAATGGTGCGACGAAGCAGCGCTGGTTCGGTGGGAGCAGGAGTCCGGCGCAGCGCCCGACTGGCGCACGGCACATCGACGGCTCCGGGTGCAAGGGAGGCGGTCTAAAGTAAACCACCCCTCGCCGGCTCACGAGGAGTTTCAGATACCGGCGCCGAAGGGGCGCGACGTATGAGCGGGCGAAACGTGCGCTTTGGTACCGACGGTGGTACCCGCGGACGTAAACTGCCGCGAAAGTGCGTTGACACACGCTGAGGCGCCACAGTAGAATCGGCTGTGTTTGCCCGGCCCAAGCCGGACGTCCAACCTCGGAGGGTCTCAATGTCAAGAATGTCGCCGATGGTACTTTCGTTAACGCTCGCAGCGCTCCCTGTATGCGCGCAGGTAGCGAGCGAGCCTGCTTCGACACAACGTTCGGTGGTCTGGCTGGACCAGGCTCCGCACAGCCACGGGCCGATTATCGGCCTACAGAAGTTATTCGACGGTTCGGTGACTAGCGAGAACTGGAGCGGCTACGCGGTGACCGGCGCGGCTAACTCCTTCACCTATGCCGCTGGTTCGTGGGTGGTGCCGGCGGTGACGTGCGCCTCGAGAAAGGCCTCGTACGCGGCATTCTGGGTAGGGCTCGACGGGTACAACTCGAGCACGGTCGAACAGACCGGGACGCTGGCGGAATGCGATAAGGAAAAGCCGATTTATTTTGCGTGGTACGAGTTTTACCCAGCCGCGTTGACGACCATCAACACGATCACGGTGACGCCGGGCGACGTGATGTCGGCCTGGGTGAGTTACGCCAACGACGAGTTCACCACCTGGCTCGAAGACGTGACGACGGGGGTGACTTTCAGCATCAGCTCCGCGGTGACGGGCGCGGAGCGTTCGTCGGCGGAATGGATTGCCGAGGCGCCGTCGAGCTCGAGCGGGGTTCTGCCCCTGGCCGATTTCGGCACGGCGCTTTTCGGAACGGACAGCACGGGCGTGGCGGGCACGAACTGCGCGACCGCCGGCGGGTCGTGCGAGCCGATCGGTTCGTATTCCACGTGGGAAGCGATCACGATGGAGAGCCGGCGCAAGCTGGAGGCGGTGCCATCGGCGCTGTCGTCGGATGGAACCAGCTTTTCAGTGGCGTACCAATAAACGAGTCAGCTGGGATTTTTGAAGCAGCCACGGGGCCGGACGAACCCGGTCCCGGGGCTCAATCAACTGAATAACGGTTTTGCCAATACTCGGAGGGTCAATTATGTCGTCCAAGAAACTTCCTATCGTATTTTCGTTAACGCTCGCTGTTTTGCCTGTTTGTGCACAGGTATCGGGCGAGCCGGTTGCGGCGCAGCGCTCCGTGGTCTTCCTGGACCAGAGTGCGCGCATCCACGGGCCGATTCTCGACCGCGTCAAGAATACCGACGGTTCGGTGACGAGCACCAACTGGGGCGGATACGCGGTAACGGGCGCGGACAACTCTTTCACCTACGCGGCGGGCTCCTGGGTGATTCCCGCGGTCACCTGCGAATCCCGGCAGTCTTCGTACGCGGCATTTTGGGTGGGGATTGACGGCTATAGCTCGAGCACGGTAGAACAGACGGGGACGGTGAGCGATTGCGATCGAGGCAAGCCGGTATATTCGGCTTGGTACGAATTCTATCCGGCGGTTTCGGTCACGATCAACACGATCAAGGTGACGCCGGGCGACGTAATGTCGGCCTGGGTGAGCTATGCCAACAGCGAGTTCACGACCTGGATCGAAGACGTCACCACGGGCGTGACTTTCAGCATCAGCTCCGCCGTGTCGGGCGCAGAGCGCTCGTCGGCCGAATGGATTGTAGAAGCCCACAATCCGCTGGCTGACTTCGGCACGTCTCTATTCGGAGTCGATTATACCGGGGTTGCCAGCACGAACTGCGCGACCGAAGGTGGATCGTGCATGCCGATCAGTTCCTATTCGACGTGGGAAGCGATCACGATCGAAAGCAAGCGGAAGATCGAGGCGGTGCCGTCGGCGCTCTCGTCGGATGGAACCAGCTTCTCGGTTTCGTACCAGTAAGGGAAACGGCGGGATTCGCGAGAGGGCCCATGGGGACGGGGAGGTTTCCCGTCCCCATGGACGCGCGGCAGGTTCAGGCCGAGAGGGGCAATGACTGGCGGCGGACGACGCCGCTAAAATAGTCGCGCAGAGGGTACAGGGGATAGGGCCTGAGTTCCGCAAAGGTGCGGCCGAGCTTCTGCTCGATGCGGTAGACTGCGTGAAAGAAATTGCCGCGATCCATTCGCAGCTTGCGGCAGCAGAGTTTCCAGTCTGCTCCGAGGAGAAAATGATAGCGGAAGATCCGATGTTCCTCCTCATTTAGTGCGCGGCGGCTGACGAGGCAGAAATCCGCCATATACTCTTCGGTTTTCCGGGAATAGACGCGCCGGCTGTTGCGGCCGCTGCAAAACTCGAGCGAAACCGTGCCGATATGCGCTCCGGCTTCGGCGCACTCGCGAAAACGAGCCAGACAGGCCCTGAAGACCGCTCGTAGGGCGCAGTTACAGGGCACCTCCTTTCCGTTCCTCACAAAACGCGTGCCATATCCATGGCAGTACGCGCACGATGCCCTTGCGACACCCACCGCGTTCGATCGATTCCACCGCATTGTTCGAGAGAATGTTCCTTCCCGGCGACGGTGGGCATCAGGACCCGGCCGGCGCCGATTTGCCAAGCTGTTCACCAATTTACGGCGGAGGCAGAAAATGTCAATCTATTTCAAACTAAATTAATCAGTCAAACGTTATGAAACTATGGTACTGTATGGATATAACCACATTGTTTGTTTCTATTTACCGTGTTTCAAGTTGGGTTTGTTTTCTAATTATTGGCGTGGTGATTTTCAAGCTGGTTCAAACGTTATAGTACTCGACTATTTCCGGAAGAAATAGGGCCTGCGGGCCAACTTTCCTTTATGCCCGGTTTTAGGGAACTGCAAGCGCGTCTGGTCAGGGCGCTGCGCGAGAAGGTGCGGAGCGGCGAACTCACCGAGCGGGGCCTGGCCCGGATCACCGGTCTCTCGCAGCCGCATATTCACAACGTACTAAAGGAGAAACGGTCGCTTTCAGCAGACGCGGCCGACGCGATTCTGCTGGCTGTGCACCTGGACGCAACGGATCTGCTGCGGCCGAGCGAACTGGTTGCCGGGCTGGCCCGCCGCTAGGGCCGCCAGCGGGTAGAGCCTGAAATCCACGGACACTACCGGGCATTGCGCGCTTCCGACCGCTAGGGCACTATATAGTACGGAGGGCACATCGTTTGTCGCAGCACGGGCGCTCGAAGCTGGACGGCAGCCGTTTGCAGCGACTGGCGCAGCGGATTGCTTCGCTGGCGGAAAAAGACGAGCGCAGTTTGCGCCGCGCGCGGGAAGTGGACGCGGTGCGGCGCGCCGCGGCGCGCGAGTTGCACACGGTTTGCGCCGATTTTGTGGCAGCTCTCAACGGCCTGCTGAACGGACACCAGGTGCTGCTGGACCCGCCCGAGTACAACGACGCCGGTTACAGCGAAGACGCGACCAGCCTGATCCAGATCAACGTCCAGGGGCGCATTTTGCAGGTTGCCTACGCCGCGCCCGCGGAACTGATCTCGACCGAGGACTTTCGCATTCCGTATATTCTGGAGGGCTCGGTGCGCGCCTTCAACCAGGAACTGCTCGACAAGGACCTGATCGAGGAACAGCCGCTGTTTTACACGATGGAGCGGAACCGGAACATGTGGCGGTACTTCGAGACCCGCACCTACCACTCGGGGCCGCTCGATCGCGACTACCTGATCAAGATCATGGAGCAGATTCTCTGACACGGGCCCGCATTTCCGGCCAATGAGGCCAGAGGGGAAACGGAACGGCGCAGCCGCCCTTCGGCCGAGCCGCCGCCTTACAGCAATTCCGCGGCGCTGAAGAAGAAACCCAGCTCGAGGGCGGCGGTCTCCGGGCCGTCGGAGCCGTGAATGGCGTTGCGCTCGATGTTGGCTGCGAAGCGTTTGCGGATGGTGCCCGCGGCGGCTTTTTCCGGATTGGTGGCGCCCATCACTTCGCGCAGGCCGGCGATGGCGTTTTCGCGCTCGAGGGCCATCACGATGATGGGGCCCTCGGTCATGAACTTGACCAGGCCCTGGAAAAAGGGGCGTTCCCGGTGGACGGCGTAGAATCCGCGCGCCTGGGTTTCGCTCAGGCGGGTCATGCGCAGCGCCAGAATCTTGAATCCGGCGGATTCGATCATGGCGAGAATCCCGCCGGTGTGCCCGGCGGCCACCGCATCGGGTTTCACGATGGAAAAGGTGCGTTCAAGGCTCATAAACGGCTTTTGATCTTTTCTCCCAGCTCAGCGGGGGAGCTGCAGACGGTGATCCCGGCTTCCTGCATGGCCTTGATCTTGTCCGAAGCTTTGCCCGAACCGCCGGCGATGATGGCTCCGGCATGGCCCATGCGGCGCCCGGGGGGCGCAGTCTGACCGGCAACGAATCCGACCACCGGCTTCTTCACGTGGGCTTTTACGTAAGCCGCGGCGGTCTCTTCCGCGTTGCCGCCGATCTCGCCGATCATGATGATGGCATGGGTATCGGGATCGGCATTGAAGAGCGCGAGGGCGTCGACGAAGCTGGTGCCGACGATCGGGTCACCGCCGATGCCGATGCAGGTGGATTGGCCGATGCCGAGGTGGCTCAACTGGCCCACGGCTTCATAGGTGAGGGTGCCGGAGCGCGAGACCACTCCCACGTTTCCCTGCCGGTGAATGGAGCCCGGCATGATGCCGATTTTGCACTTGCCGGGCGAGATGATGCCGGGGCAGTTGGGACCGATCAAGCGTGTGTTGCGGCCCGCGAGGAAGCGCCACGCTCTCACCATGTCGAGCGCGGGAATGCCTTCGGTGATGCAGACCACCAGGGGGAGGCCGGCGTCGGCGGCCTCCATGATGGCGTCGGCCGCGAACGGCGGGGGAACGAAAATCACCGAGGCATCGGCGCCGGTTTCCTTCACCGCCGCGGCGACGGTGTCGAAGACCGGCAGATCCAGGTGCGTGGTTCCACCCTTTCCGGGAACCACGCCGCCCACCACGCTGGTTCCATAAGCGATGGCCTGCTGGGCGTGGAAAGTTCCTTCCCGGCCGGTGAATCCCTGTACGATCAGCCGCGTGGTTTGGTCTACCAGTATGCTCATCCTTGAGCCTGCTGTGCGGACAGCCTGACCACTTTCTCAGCGGCATCGCGCATGTCGGCGCCCACGGTGAAATTCAATCCGGAATCGAGCAAAATGCGGCGGCCGGCTTCGACGTTGGTGCCTTCCATGCGCACCACAACCGGCACGGCGATTTGCAGGTCGCGCGCGGCGGCGACGACGCCGGTGGCCAGCGTGTCGCAGCGGAGAATGCCGCCGAAGATGTTGATCAACACCGCTTTCACACTGGAATCGGCGAGCAGAATGCGGAAGGCGTTCTTCACCTGATCGGCGCTGGCGCCGCCGCCGACGTCGAGAAAATTTGCCGGGCTGCCGCCGGCATACTGAATGATGTCCATGGTCGCCATGGCGAGGCCGGCGCCATTCACCATGCAGCCCACGGTGCCATTGAGCTTGATGTAGTTCAGGCCGAAGCGGGAGGCCTCCACTTCGAGCGGGTCTTCTTCGTCCAGGTCGCGCAGCTCGATCAGATCCTTATGCCGGTAGAGCGCGTTATCGTCCAAGGTGATCTTGGCGTCGAGCGCGTAGACCTTGCCATCCCTGGTGAGGACGAAGGGATTGATTTCGGCGAGGGTGGCATCAATGGCGAGATAAGCCTTGGCCAGCGCGGTCATGGCCGCGGCCGCGGCAGGCACGATCGCGGGTGGGATGCCGATGCCGAACGCCAGCTTGCGCGCCTGGAAAGCCGCCAGGCCGGAGGAAGGCTCGAAGGTCTCCCTGCGAATCGCTTCGGGCGTTTTTGCGGCGACTTCTTCGATCTCCACTCCGCCCGCCGCCGAGGCCATGAAGACCGGCTTGCCTTGTGTGCGATCGAGCACAATGCCCAGATACAGTTCGCGTTCGATGGGCAGTGTCTCTTCGATGAGCAGCCGCTTCACAATGCGCCCGGCGGGTCCGGTTTGATGGGTTACCAGGCGCATGCCCAGCATGTTGCGGGCGAGCTCTTCGGTGGCGGCAGCATCGGCCGCGACTTTGACACCGCCGCCTTTGCCGCGGCCGCCGGCGTGAATCTGGGCCTTAACCACGACACTGCCACCGATCTGTTTGGCCGCGCGATCCGCTTCCTCGACAGTGGAGGCAACTTCGCCGCGGGGCACAGGGACCTTGAACCCGGCCAGAATTGCCTTGGCCTGATATTCGTGGATTTTCATGGAAATGCGGTGTTAGTATGGCGCTGAACGCCGATACGTCAATATAACATGTCTCTTCTTCCCTACATCGAGCGCGCCGGTGCGCGGCAGGAGCTTTCTGAAGGGGATGCACATGCGGCGATGCACCTCATCCTGGCGGGCGAAACCGGTGCGGCGCAGTTGGCCGCGTTCCTGATGGCGCTGCGCATGAAGGGTCTGACGGTGGACGAAATGGTCGGCTTTGCGCGCGCCATGCGCGAGATGGCGGCGCCGGTTGATGTGGGTCTGCCGGGCGTTCCGCTGCTCGACACCTGCGGAACGGGCGGCGATGGCGCGGGCACCTTCAACATTTCGACGTTGGTTGCCTTGGTGGTGGCCGGGGTGGGCGTTCATGTCGCCAAGCATGGCAATCGATCGGCGTCGAGCGCCTGCGGGAGCGCCGACCTGTTGGAAGCCCTGGGGGTCAGGCTGGCGGTATCGCCTGCCGACTCCGCGCGCGCCATCCGCGAGATCGGCATCGGGTTTCTTTTTGCGCAATCGATTCACTCCGCGATGAAGCACGCTCATCCGGTGCGCGCGGAGTTGAAAATGCGCACGGTGTTCAACCTGCTCGGGCCGCTGACCAATCCGGCGGCCAATGTGCAGGTGGTGGGCGCGCCTTCGGCGGGAGCGGCGGAACTGCTGGCAGGCGCTCTGGCGCGGCTCGGCATGGTGCGCGGCTTCGTGGTCCACGGCTGCGACGGGCTGGACGAGGTCACCACCACAGGTCCCACGATGGCATTCGAGATTCAAGAAGGACAGGTGAAGCAGCGTACGCTCGAGCCGGAAGATTTCGGACTGCGCAGGCCGGCCGCGGCCGGCGACCTGAAGGGCGGCGATATGGCGCGCAACCTGGAAATCGCCCACGCGGTGCTGGCGGGAGCGCGCGGCCCCCATCGCGACGTGGTGATCGCCAACAGCGCGGTGGCCCTGGTGGCGGTCGCGCGGGTGGAAACATTTCTCGAAGGCGCCGCCCTGGCGGCGGTGTCCCTCGATAGCGGCGCCGCGCGCGCCAAGTTGGAAGCGTTGGTTCAATTCACGCAGGCGTGCGGGTGATCGCGGCTAGATGCTGCTCGAGTGGCGCTTGAAGATCACCGGCAGATTCTGCGAGAAGGCGGATCGCGCCAGAACCATATCGCAGCCGGCTTCCTGCGCCTGCTGCTTGAGCTCGGCCTGGATGTGGGACAGGTAGCCGATCAGACTGATGCTCTTGGTTTCGGCCCTGCCTTTCAGCTTGCCGATCAGCTTGAGCGGCTGGAGCGCCTCGAAGTTGAGGTCGAAAACGATCAGCGAGGGCTTGCGTTCCGCCATTGCTTTCTCGATCAACTCATTGGGTTCCTTGACAAATTCGAGCGAAAGCCCGGCGCGCTTGGCGGCATCGGTGAGCTTCACTGAGAAAAAGAGATCGCTTACACAGGCCAGGACTCGGTTCGGTTCCTTGTGCATCATGATTGTGCGTTTCTTATTTTGCCCGTTAACACACAGAACAACTTGGTGGGAAGTCTGATTTTAGCACGAGTGCGGCGGCGCGCCCTGGCTTGGCCGCGGGCCACGCCTGTTACAATTCTGTCTGAACATGTCACTGGTGGTGGTGGGTTCGGTTGCCTATGACGGCGTGGAGACGCCGCACGGGAAGGTGGAACGCATGCTGGGCGGGGCGGCGACTTATATCGCGCTCACGGCGGCATACTTCGCTCCGGTGAAGCTGGTGGCCGTGGTGGGCGACGATTTCGCGCGAGAGGACGCAGCGCTGCTGGCGTCGGCCGCGATCGACCTGGAAGGCCTGGAGCGGGTGCCAGGAGGCAAGACGTTTTTCTGGGCGGGGGAGTATTCGGCCGATATGAATGAGCGCACCACGCTGCGCACCGATCTGAACGTTTTCGCGGATTTCGATCCCAAGCTGCCGGAATCGTATCGCGCCGAGCCGTACCTGTTGCTCGGCAACATTCAACCCGCCCTGCAGCGCGGTGTGCTCGCGCAGATGACGAACCTCAAGCTGGCGGGCGGCGACACGATGAATTACTGGATACGGGACTTCCGTGACGAGTTGGCCGAGACGATCGCGCAGTGGGATTTCCTGCTGATCAACGACAGCGAAGCGCAGATGCTTTCCGGATGGCGGAACCTGCGCCGCGCGGCGGCCTGCATTCAAGGGATGGGGCCGCGAACGCTGGTCATCAAACGCGGCGAATACGGCGCCGTGCTGTTCCACGGCGATCGCCACTTCATCGCACCGGGCTATCTGCTCGAGGAGGTTTTCGATCCGACCGGCGCGGGCGACAGCTTTGCGGGAGGCTTTATCGGCTACCTGGCAGGGCTGGGCGCGACGGCCGAGGACGCGGATTTGGCCGCGCTGCGCCGCGCGGTGATCTATGGCTCGGTGATGGGCAGCTTCTGCTGCGAGAAGTTCGGCGTGGACCGCTTCCGCACTCTGCGGCGGGAAGAGGTGGATGCCCGCTTCCAGGAGTTCCAGTCCTGCACGCAGTTTTGAAATCGGGCGCGTGGAAAGGGGCGTTGGCGGCGATTGCGCTCGTGGCGCTAGCCAGCAGCGGCGCCATGGCGTTTTTCTACTCCCACGGCTGGCTGCTCTACTATGGCGATGCGGAAGCGCACCTGAACATTGCGCGCCGTATCGCCGACTCGCAGACGCCGGGCTACGACCAGCTGGGCACGCCGTGGCTGCCGGTGCCGCATGTTCTGATGCTGCCGCTGGTCAGGCACGACGCCCTCTGGCGCAACGGGCTGGCGGGCGCGATTCCATCGGGCATCTGCTTCGTGACGGCGGGGGTGTTCCTCTTCCTCGCGGCGCGGCGTGTGCTGGGCGAAGAAGCGGCGTTGGCCGCGGCGGCGGTCTTTGCGTTGAACCCGAACATGCTCTACCTGGGATCGATTCCCATGTCGGAGCCGGCCTTCTGGGCGGCGTGGATGGCGCTTCTTTACTTTACGGTCCGCTATCGCGACACGGGCGGATGGGGCGCCGTGCTGGGAGCGGCCGCGGCTGCGTGGGCGGCCGCGCTGAGCCGCTATGAAGGGTGGTTTCTGATTCCGTTCGTGGCGCTCTATTTCGCGCTGCGAAGGTTCCGTGCGGGCGTCGTGTTCGCAGTGTTGGCCGCTCTCGCGCCGCTTTACTGGCTGGGGCATAACTGGTGGCTGCAAGGGGATGCGCTCTATTTCCTGCGCGGCCCGGGTTCGGCGTGGACGATCCAGGGCGATGCGCCGTATCCGGGAAAGCACGACTGGTGGGCGGCGCTCTATTATTTCCGCCACGCGGCGGCGCTCGGCGCCGGTCCGGTGCTGGCGGTGACCGGGTTGGCGGGCGTGGCCGCGGCGCTCGTCAAGCGGGTTTTCTGGCCGCTGCTGCTGCTGGCGCTGCCGGGCGCGTTTTACGTGTGGAGCATGCACAGTTCGCGGACGCCGATCTTCATTCCCACGCTTTGGCCGTATTCGTATTACAACTCGCGGTATGGTTTGGCCGCCCTGCCCCTGCTGGCGTTTGCCGCGGCGGCTCTGGCAGCGATCGCGCCGCGCCGTCTGCGCGGCTGGTGCGCGGGGCTGCTGGTGTGCGCGTGCGTCGCGCCGTGGGCGATCCGGCCGCAGCCCAAAAACTGGGTGACGTGGCGCGAGTCGGCGGTCAACTCGGAGGCAAGACGCGATTGGACGCGCCAGGCTGCGCAGTACCTGGCCTCGCATTACGTCTTAGGTTCAGGTATTATCACAACGTCCGGGGACGTTACGGGAATTTATCGCGAGGCAGGGATTCCGCTGCGCGAGACCTTCACCGGCGACAACGGCCTGCCTTGGCTGGCTGCGGTGAAACGCCCCGACATGTACTTCTGGCAGGAGTGGGCGGTGGCGGTGTCGGGGGACGAAGTCGACCGCTCGATCCGCAGCGGGCTGCGCGATGGCATGCGCTATCGGCTGGAAAAGGTTATTGCGGTGAAGGGTGCGCCGGAGATCGAAATCTACCGGCGCACGGGAGGCATTCATGGTACCTCATGAGCGGGTGACGACGGCTTTTGAACTGCCGGGCTTTCGCATCAAGCGGAACTTCGGAGTGGTGCGGGGAATCATCGTCCGTTCGCGCTCCATTTTCGGCACCCTCGGCGCGAGCCTGCAAACGATCGTCGGCGGCAACATCTCGCTATTCAGCAATCTGTGCGAGCAGACGCGCGGCCAGGCGTTCGACCTGATGCTGGAGCACGCCGGCCAGTTGGGAGCCAACGCAGTAATCGCGGTGCGCTACGACGCGACCGAAGTGATGCAGGGCGTCACCGAAGTGCTGGCCTACGGCACGGCGGTTGAAGTGGAGCCGCTGACGTAGCCGGGCGGAAAGGAGCAGCTGTCCGCTTCCCTTCGGCCGCTGTGCGGGCGCATCTTCGGGTGGCGGCAACGAAGGGAGCGTCCGGCACAACGATCACCGGCGACCCGCTATGACGATTCCCTTCACCAAGGCGCACGGAGCGCAGAACGATTTTCTGCTCACCTGGCGGCGCGACGCGCCCGGCGGCGGCTACGCGGCGATTGCGCGCGCCATCTGCGACCGGCACACCGGCATCGGCGCCGACGGCTGGATGCTGGTGGACGCGCCGGGGGGCGGGGGCGCGGAAGGCGCGATCGAGCTGTACAACTCCGATGGCAGCGCACCGGAGATTTCGGGCAACGGCACGCGCTGCGCCGCGGCTTTGTTGATTCACCACGGCCTGGCCGGGGACCTGGTGCGCATTCGAACCGGCGCGGGCGTCAAAACGCTGCGGCTGTTGAAGCGCTCGGGAATTGCCTTCGAATTCGAGATGAACATGGGCAGCGCGGCGGTGGTCGCGGAACGCCTCGCCCTGCCGCTCGCGAGCGGCGAGCGCGATATCACGCTGAT
>Ga0335078_10010522_pt1 | contig 13699 bp, 13 predicted proteins | sample Lox_Sample_32_FD_206711 | JGI IMG/M metagenome (GOLD analysis project Ga0335078, IMG submission 206711) | Soil microbial communities from Loxahatchee National Wildlife Refuge, Florida, United States - Lox_Sample_3.2 | ecosystem: Environmental > Terrestrial > Soil > Wetlands | place: USA...
GCAAGGCAAGAAATCAAGATCAAGGTCAAGGCTCAGGCCCGATACACGCGATCAGCCGCAGACGGTGGCGGAAGGAAAACCTAACCCCCCACAGGTCAAGGCTAGGTGCGAAAAGCGTTTACGATCAAATGCAATACACGCATGCATTAGCTTGATCACGCGGACAGTCAAGATCTTCAGGCGGGTGGGAGGTGATCTCTGGGTGACGGTGAGTGTGACGAAGGGTTTCGATGCCGAGTATCTGAAGAGGGAGATCGCCCGGCAGGAGGCTGCCCGGCAGCGTGAAGCCGGCCGTGAAGCGCGGCGGGAGGCCGTGGCCCGGGAGGCCGGCCAGCCGGGGGCCGCTGCCCGGTACTACACGGCGGCGGCGGGCCAGTGGGAACCGCCCGGGCGGTGGATCGGGAAGGCCGCGCCGCGGCTCGGCCTCACCGGGGAGGTGAAGGCCGACGTGCTCGACCGGGTGTTCGTCGGACAGAAGGCGCCAGACGGCACCCAGCTGGGCCGGTCCCGATCCGGCTTCACCAACGCAGGGAAGAAGGCCCTCGAGCGCGCCGGGCAGCGCATCGCCGCCGACCCGTCGCTCACCGACAAGCAGAAGACCGAGATCCGGTATGCGGAGCTGGCGAAGGTACCGCACGCGGTCGCCTACTACGATGCGACGTTCTCGGTACCGAAGAGCGTCAGCGTGCAGTGGATGGCCGCGCTGTCGGACGCGCAGACCGCCCGCGACGCGGGGGACCTGGACCTGGCCGCGCAGCTCGACGCCGAGGCCGATGTCATCATCAAGGCCGTTGAGGCTGGTAGCGACGCGATGGTCGCCTTCGCCGAGGACAAGCAATACGTCCGTACCGGGGCGCACAACGCGACCAGCGGGGCGTACCGGGACGCGGACGGGCTGACCGTCGCCTCGTTCACCCAGTTCACCTCCCGGGACGGTGACCCGCAGCTGCACGTTCACAACGCGATCGCCAACGCGGCGCAGGCCGCTGACGGGTACGACGGGCAGTACCGGGCCCTCGCCGCGGAGCATCTGTGGAAGTGGAAGTGGGTCGGGGACGCGGTCGCGCAGGAGGTGATGCGCGAGCGGCTGGAGGATGGCCTCGGCCTGCACATGACGTTGAACGCGGACGGCACCGGCTACGAGTTCGACGGGTCACCGCGGGATGTGCGGGACGCGTTCTCCTCCCGGCGGGTGCGCATCACCGATGAGCTCGCGCCGGTGGTGGCCGAGTTTGAGCGGCAGTACGGGCGTCCGCCGACCCGGAACCAGCTGCATTCGATGCGGCAGGAACTGGCGGTGCGTACCCGCGATGCCAAGCCCGGCCGGGAGCCGGACCCGGGGGAGATGCTGGCGCGGTGGGCGGGGAAAGCCCGGGCCCGGGAGGTGGAGGTCGCCGGGCGGGTACGGGAGAGTACCCAGGCGGCCGCCCGGGAATGGCGTGGCCGGGTACGCGTACCCGGCGGTGTACCCGGCGTACCCGATGCGGGTACGCGGGCGAGGTGCATGCAGGCCGGGGTCGCCGAGGTGCAGCGGCATCACGCCACCTGGGATGAGGCGCAGCTGTGGCGGGCGATCTGGAAGTTCTCCCACGAGCTGCCGGAGCGTGGCCGCATCGACGCCATCACGAGCATGGTCGCCGATGTGCTCGAGGGCCGCGCCGAGGGCGCGGAGGTGGTGCGGCTGGGGCCGTCGGTGCCGCGGCTGGATTTGTCGCCGCTGGGGCTGCGCGCGGACGGGACGCCGGTGCAGGTGCGGCCGATGGCGGAGAGGTACTGCACGCCGGGGCAGCTTGCCCTGGAGGACTACCTGATTGCCGCGGCGGGGCGGCCGGGCGTGCAGCAGATAACCCCGGAGCGGGCCGCCGGGCTCGTCGCCGGTGGTGGCCTGTCGGATGACCAGCGGCATGCGGTCGGCGGGCTGCTTGCCTCGCAGCGCTCGGTTGACGTGTTGTCCGGCCCGGCGGGCACGGGGAAGACCACCACCATGGCCGCGTTCTGCCGCGCCTTCCGCGAAGAGACCGGCCACCGGGTGGTCGGGGTGGCCGGGTCGACTACCGCGGCGCGGGAGATGGCCGCCGCCGGGTTCGACGAGACCTACAACGCGGCTGACTTCCTCGGCAAGATTAAAGGATCGGATGAGACCCGGGGGCATCGGGAGCTGCATCCGGGTGAGGTCATCGTGGTCGACGAGGCCGGGGCGGCCGGCAACCAGGATCTGGCTGGGCTGATGCGGGCGGCGCAGAACCGCAGCGCGCGGATCATCTTGACCGGCGACACTAAACAGCTGGACGCGGCGGGGCAGGGTGGCGGGATGCGGTTGATCGAGCAGGCGCATGGTGCGTACCAGCTCACCGAGGTGCACCGGTTCAATGAGCCGTGGGAGGGACCGGCGTCGCTGCGGCTGCGGGCCGGGGACACCAGCGTCGACGCGGAGTACACCGAGCGGGGCCGGACCCGCGAGGGCACGCAGGACGAGATGCGCCGTGACGCGGTCGATGGGTGGCTAGCCGACCACGTCGGCGGCAAGCAGGCGCTGCTCGTCGCTTCCGACAATGCGACCGCCGCCGAGCTGGCCGCGCAGGCACGGGACCGGCTGATCGGCCTGGGCCGGGTCGCCGACCGGGCCGACATCGTCCTTGGCCGGGACGGCAACGAAGCTTCGACGGGGGACCTCATAATCGCCCGGGCGAACGCGAAGGACATCGACGCCGGGGGTGAGCCGCTCGCCAACCGGCACGTGCTGATCCTGGACGGCTGGACCGGTGACGGTGACAGCCGTGAAGCGACGGTGCGCCGGCAGATCCCGGACGGCTGGACCGTACCCTTCACTGTCCCTGCGAGCTACCTCGAGGCGGAGGGGCAGCTCGGCTATGCGGGGAACACGCACATCGCGCAGGCCCGCACGGTCGACACCTGCCACGAGATCGTCACCGATGCGACGGTGAGCGAGTCGCAGTACGTCGGCGCGACCCGCGGCCGCGAGCTGAACATGCGGTACACGGTGACCAACCGGCCCGGGCAGGCGGACCTGCGCGCGGAGCCCGCACCGGCTCAGGGCGGGACAGAGCCGCCGGTGATAGACACCGGCGAGATGGTCCGGCTAGCGGCGATGGAACACTCCGGGACCGAGCTGACCGCCACCGAGACCATCCGGGCCGCGCAGGACGAGCAGGAGCGGATGCCGTTCCTCGTCGATGTGCTCCGCGCCGCCACCAAGGACGCGAACGACGCCGCCGTGGATGCGGTGCTGCGCACCCGGTTGAGCGAGCATGACTACCAGCGTTACCAGGGCGACCATGAGCGGGGGCTGCTGCATCAGCGGGTGCGGGAGATGCAGCTCGCCGGGCACGACCCCGCCCACCTGCTGACCCGCGCGGCTGAACGGGACATGGAAGGCGCACGATCGGTCGCCGGTGTACTGCACGGCCGACTCGGCCGCATCGATCAGCCTGATCGTGATCCTGAACAGCACACTGCGCTGGGCCGGTTCTGGTCCGCTAGTGTTCCTTCGCCCGGGCCCGATCGGCAACAACTCGGCGAACTCGCCCGCCAGGCCGCTGACGCCGCCGACGAACGCGCCCAGGCGCTCGGTGAACAGGCCGCGGCGGACCCGCCCGGATGGGCACTCGACATCTTCGGTGACGTCCCTGAGGACCCGCAGCAACGGCGGCACTGGATCGATCGGGCCGCCGCGGTCGCCTCGTACCGTGAGCTGACCGGTCACGACGACCCAGACGTCGCGGTCGGCGAGGCCCCGGCGGCGGGTAATGCGGAGTGGCGGGCCTCGTGGCGCCACGCAGCCCAGGCCGCCGGCTACGACGGCGCCGAGGTGGCCGGCCGGGAAGCGACCGAGGGTGAGCTGCAGGCTGACCGGATGGCCGGCCAGCGGGCCGAACAGCACGCGCCGCCCGACGTAGCGGACGAGCTGCGCGAGATGCAGGGCGCGGTCTCCGGCTGGGAACGGCAGGCGGACCGTGAGAACGATCCTGAGCAGGCCGCATCTTACGCTGGCCTGGCGTCCCTGGTGCAGGACCGGGAGGCTGAACTCGACGCCGGGCAGCAGCAGCGCATCGCATGGGATGCCAGGCACGCCGCGGGGCAGGAGGCCGCGCGCCGCGCGGCTGATGAGCTGGCCCGCCGGGGCATCATCGAACCCGGGCCAGGGCTTGAGCCGGAACCCGAAGTGTCCGGCGCCGAACTGGACAGCGCCGGAACTGAGGCCGGAACGGGCCGTAAGCGGAGCCTCTTCGAGGCGTACCTGTCGATGGACCCGAACGAGCCAAACTCCTACATGGCGCTCGAGCTCGCCGACCAGCGGCAGCGGGCCGCCACGGCCAGCCTCGCCCAGCCCGAAATCGACGAGCCCGAGATGGGGCTGTAGCGGTACACATGAGAGCACCCCGCCGGGGCAAGCTTTCCGGTGGGGTGCTCTGTGGGCGTGCCCGTGGGATTACGACACGCTACGCGGCCGTGTCACGCAGCCGCGGGCGCCGCCGCATGGGCTGAGGTAGTCGTTCAGCCGCGTCTGGGCATTTGGCAGCAGCCGGTCGGTGAACGTGATCGCCGCGTCGAGGTCGGGGCGCTCCCGCTTGTAGGCGTTCAGCCACACCGCCCGCAGCACCGATAGTTCCCACCAGCAGCGGCGGTGCACTTCCCAGCATGGCCGCAGCCACGGCAGCGGCCCGTACTCCGGAACCAGCACGTCCTCCACCCAGGCGCGCAGTCCGGCCATCCACCCGGCCTGCTCGTCAGCGTCCTCACTGGTCCAGTCGGGCGGCGCCTCGATGGGGCCTGTGGCGTCACCGGTGCGCTTCTCGAGCCGCTCGACCTTCTGCTTCAGCTGGATGACTTCTGCGACCAGTTTGGCCAACTTGGGGACGTCACCCACCTGTCTCCTCCTCACTGCGCCGGTGCCCGTTGCCGTTACCGGCCGGCACGAGCTGCGGGTCCGCGACCGGGAACCCGGCGGTCGGCGGCATCACCGGCATGGCCGGCTGTGGCACAGCGGCCCGGGCACGCCGGGCCCCGACAGCAGCCGCCGCCCGGGCTGCGACACGCGCGGGTAGCAGCTGGTGCGGCCGCGGCATCTTCGCCACCACCGGCGGATAGCCGGCCCGGACGACCAGGGCCCACCAGCGGGGCAGCTGGAACAGGTAGGGCACCGGCACCACCGCCACCATGTCCCGCTTGTCCTCGGGCCCGGTCACCGGGATCCGCCCGTACAGCCCGGACACCTCTTCCAGCAGGCTGCTGCCGTGCCCGCGGAACAGGACTTTGACACCGCAGTTCGACCAGATCGTGTCCGCGCCGTCGGTGCCCCACCGTTCGGCGAGCTGGGTTTTGGTGTGGGCGACGATGGCCAGCACGATGCCCTTCCCGGCCGAGTCGGCGACCCAGCGGGGCAGCGGCACCGGGCAGATCTGGGTGACCTCGTCGAGGGCGAACAGCACCGGCGGGTCGAGCTTGCCCGCCGGGGCGTTGCTGCCGGTCAGCCCGGCCTCGTAGTGGATGTAGGCGGCGAACGCCCGGAACAAGGTGGCCAGGTTCCCGGCATCGTCCCCGGCGATCATGTACAGGGTGCCGTGGCGGCGCAGGAACTCGTACACGTTGAACTGCTCGCCCGGGCCGCCGGGGGTGGCCGACGCGAGCAGTTTCGGCACGGTGCAGAACGCGAGCGCCTCGGTGATGGTGGTGCGGATCGAATCGGCGATCCGCCCGGAGCCGCTGGTGGCGCGAAGTTCCTGCACTTTCGCGGCGAGCAGCCCGCCCGGGCGGTGCTGCTGCAGAATGTCGACCGCCTCCTGGGTGCCGTCTTTGTCCGCCCACAGGGTCACGTCGAGGATGGTGTGGCCGCCGAGCGCGGCCGCGTGCATCAGCGCGGCCAGGGCAACCGTGGCCTTGGAGATCCAGAACTGCATGTCACCGTGACCGGCGTACTGCTTGCCGGTCAGGTCGGCGGCGCGGCGGCAGGCGGTGTCCTCGTCCTCGCATCCGGCCAGCACGTTCCACCGCACCGTCGAGGTGACCTGGCCGAAGCCGCCGGGGTTGAACACGTGCACCGGCCCCTGTGCCTTGCGCCGGTGCACGGTCAGCCCGTACAGGTCCGGTTTGCTGCTGGCCGCGACACAGCCGCCCTGGTGGCGGGCGATCCGGTGCGCGAGCGCGGACGTCTTGCCCTGCCGGGGCAGCGAGCAGTACAGCACGATCTCCTCCAGCGAGGCGAAGAGCCGTTTGCCGTAGCAGCTGCGACCCAGCGGGATCGCATAGCCGCCGACCGGGCTGGTGAGCCGCTGCCACCTCGTCGTACCCGGCCGGGCCCGGTTGCCGTGGCCGAGCACGGCGCAGCTGCGGGACCAGCAGGTCAGCAGGTGCAGCACCGGCGCAAACCCCGGCCCCGGCCGCGGCCGCAGGAACCAGAACGTCCGCCGCCGCATCGTGCCCACCATGTCCCGCCGGGCCGACCAGCGGGACAGCCGCAGCCGGTGATACCCCGCCGCCCCGCTTATCGCGCCGAGTACGACCAATACGAGCAGGTGCAGAACCAGGAACACTGCCGCCGCTACCACGGCCGCTACCGCGGCCGCTTTGACTGCGGTCATCGGGTCACCCCCGCGCGGAGTACCTGCTGCACCGCGGCCGCGCGGGCCTGCCCGCAGCCGAGGTGGTCACGGATCCGACGGATACTCGGGACTTTGCCGGCGGCGAGTTCGGAGGCGAACGCCGCAGCGGCCTGCGCGGCTCCCTCGTCGCTGCCCGCCTCGACCGTCCCGGCGACGAGCGCGCCGACTGCAAAAGATCGCGGTTCCAGAATCGGATCTGGGGACGCGCTGACCGTCTCCCCTACCGGGGACATCTCTGCCACTGGGAGTGGTGTGGCGGCGAGCACCATCTGCCTCGCGCCGACCGTGGTCGACCGGGGCGCGACCACCAGCCGCAGTGACCACAACGCAACCTTGCCGACCACGGCCAGCGAGGACGTGTCGTCGTCGGCCTCAATCGCCCGGATCACCGAGATCAGCGTGTCGGACGCGAGCGCATACAGCACCGCAGGCATCACCCAGATCGCCATCGCGGTCACGCCCACCGACGCCGCCAAGGCATTCATCGCGATCGAGATGCCGACGCACGCCACGTTCAGGATCCGCGCCCTGGCCGTCTGGCGACCACGTAGTGCGAGCGCGATCCCGAGGGCCGCGAACACCAGCGCACCAGCGTCGGGAATCGAAGCCTGAACGGCGGCGATCCCGGCGTGATGCTTGTAGGCGTACACGAGCCGGTACTGCGCGGCCCAGGACACCACCGCCGAGGCGGTGGCGAGCAAGCCGAGCGCGATGGTGGCGGCGCGTAGCCACCGCCGAGCCCGGTCAGCAGGTTGCCGGTCTCCGCGGCCGAGCCATGGAAGCCATAGAGGTGGCCTGGTGACCAGCGTCAGACCGTCGGCGCTCCAGTGACCGGAGTCGATCTGATGGTGCCCGTTGAGCGAAGGGCCCTCCGGCGCCGTCACCGGGCCGCCGCCTCGACGAGGAGGCGAACTGCGATGACCGCAAGCCCATCCACGATGACTGCGAGCTGTGGGCGGGTGATCTTCCCGTTGGCCTCGGCTTCGCAATAGCGGCCCAGGTGATCACGGTCCGGGTCGGAGCGGCACGGCGCGCCCGCCGGCGCGTAGCAGAGACTGCACGGCAACCCGCGCGCGGCCTCCAATGCGTGCAGGCCAGCGGCCTGCACGGGCTCGCCGTGCCGTACTTTCGTAGTTACCACTGGTGAGGGTCCTCTCTTGCTAGCTGGCGAGGCCCCCGGCATCGGGATGTACTTGGCAGTTCGTGCCGATGCTGGGGGTTGCCCACGTCCTGGGCGAATCGCTTCATTCAGTGAGCACTCGCATCTTCTCTGGTCGATCCGACAGCTGCAGACGATCATGTTCGCCGCCCTGTGCGCGGACCTCCCATCTCCAGCACTCCCCAGAATTATGCATCACTGAACGTGCATAGACATAGGCGGCGGCAGGCATCAGCCATCAGCTGTGAAGAAAGCGCGTCTACGCCAGGTCGCGGTAATCGCCAGCGATCCGGGAGATCACCCGGCGCGCATCGTCGTCGAACGAGGCGAGCGCCTCAAGCTCAGCGAACAGTTTCTCGTAGTCGGAGACGTCCCGCGGGTCCGTGATGAACGCGGTTGCCGTGCGCGTGCTCACGATCGCGGCGCGCTGGTCGTAGATGTGAAAGCCGTGCAGCGGGAACACCTGAACTGGACGAATCCAGGGGATGACCCCGATCCGCACGTTAGCCCGGTGCGTGACCTCCGCGATGTGGTCGAGCTGCGCCGCCATCAGCCTGGGACCGCCGGCCTGCCAGCGCAGGGCCCCCTCAGCCATGATCAGAGTGAAATCGCGATCAGAGTCCAGAACGGCGGCGCGGGCAGCGCGCTCGGCGACGGCCTGGTCGAGCGCCTCGCCCGTGATGTCTCCGCCGTCGGCGAAGACCGCCCGGGCGTAGTCGGCCGTCTGCAGCAGGCCCAGCACGACGGCAGGCTGATATGCCCGAAGCCGTGCCGATGCGGCCTCGATCCGGCCCAGCCGCTGCTGCAGCCGCCAAGCGCCCCGTTGCAGCACGACGCGCGCTGCGGCCGTCTCCGACCGCAAATCATCGACGACCTGCAGTAGCTCCCGCCGGACATCGGCCGGAGCCTGGTAGAGGCGGCAGAGGCTGCGGATCTCAGCCTCCGTAGGCACGAAGCGGCCGGTCTCGATCCGCGAGATACGCGGCTGGGACAAGCCTGCCTGCCCAGCCGCATCCATCCCGGACAGCCCTGCCCTGCGGCGCAGATCGCGCAGGGTGGTGGACAGCCAATCCCGGCCGCGTTCGTGTCCCACAGCCTCAGTCCCGGCCATTCAGGCGGCGAGCCAGTTGGTACGCCAGTACCGCGGATGTTCCGCCCACCACGCCGGGAACGGCACAGCCACAGCCCAGGCGGCGTCCCGGGCCGCCCTATAACACGGCACCGCATCCGGCGGCACCAGCTCCGCACCGGCGAAAGTGCCACCCGGTCCGTAGTGCATGCGCACGGCGTGCGTGTTGTCGATGAGCCAGAAATCTTCGTCGACCAGGCCGACTGGCCGGCGGATCTCTGCCAGGTCAAGGATACGGATGTCCTCCCCGGCGGCTGCGTTGTAGGCGTAGCCCCACTCGCACTCGTATCGCAGATAGTCGGTCAAGGGCGACGTGAGCACGTGCACACGGTGGCTGTACTTGCCCTCTGCCGCCTCGCGGCGGAGCGTCTCGAGCCACGGCTCCTTGCGGGCCGGATCCGGGCCGACCTCGCCGCGCAGATAGCGATCGTAGTCGGCGCCGTCGGTGGCGACGTCGTAGCGGTCGAGCACCTCGAGCCGGAACAGGGTCCGGGTGAAACGGGAGTCGATCGCCTCACCCAGCTGGGTCTCGTTCAGCATCTGCATTTACCTCCGGTAGCAGCGTGCGGGGAATCTCGACGGCGGCCTCGCCGGGGCCGAGCCTGAGCTCGTTCAGGACGTGCGGATCGGTGATCAGGTCGCCCTGAATAACCAGCACGTCCCCGTCTGTGTCGTGCACAGCGGGGCAAGTGCGGCCGTCGGGGCACTCGCCACGAATCCTCGTCATCCTCATGGGCGGAACCTTCCGGGAGCGCTGGAAGCGGACTGTTTCACTCGCGAGTGTACCTTTTTAGTCAACGCCAAAGTGAATAGGATGCGGCCATGACCGAGTCCGACAGAAAGTTGCTGGGCAGTGCCTGACCCCGGCGCGCAGTGTCGGCGCCCAGGTCGCCGCGTCAAGGCTGCCAACATCCTTTCCAGCCGCCCCTCCAGACGCCGCCAAACCCGGGCGGCGCGGAGCCTCTGGGCCGGAAAGCATCTTGGCCCCCTGCGGGCGCTACGCGGCCTTGACCCGGCGTCCCGGTCACCTAAAGCCGATATGCGCGGGCAGGCAACGGAAGATCAAGACCAAAGATCACAGCCCCGGATGGTGAACGGGAGGTGATGTCGTACAGCACCGAGACCACCGTGATCTAGGCCGACGTCGGGGAAGGCGACCGGCCACCAGACCCCGGGCAACCACCCAATGAAGGAGGACCGATGCAATACGAACCGACCCCTATGACCTGGGGCTGACGGACGATCCGACTTCGGCGCCGTCGATCTCACCCCCGAGCAGGCCGCGGTCGAAGCCGAAGCAGCCTGCGACTTAGCCGAGATCCTCTGGGGGCAACGGTCAGGAACCTGAGGCTGACCTGCACATGTGAAAGGCGGGCCCTCCGGGTGCTGCAAACACCACGGAGAGCCCTTGATCACCACCAGACCTAACCTGGAGGCAATCCGTGAACGACACTACGCATACCCACGTCGTCATCCTCGACGACAACCAGATGAACATGCTGCGGCTGGCCTTGGCGGATGCCGTCGAGCTCCAGAGTGAGTCCGTGGACTCCTACTGCGGCGATTGTGAACTATCGGCGCAGTGGTGTGACCAGCACCAGGCGGAACAGGAGCAGCGGCAGGCATACAACCAGCTGGCCGACGCCATCGAGATGCAGGCCGAGGCCGACTTCGAGCTGGGCCTGTGATGACACGCGGCATGTCCGACGAGATGGCATTGGCGGTCATCCGGACCGCGTTCCCCTCGGCCACCATCATCCGCGAGCTGCCGGAGAACACGATGCCCCAGAACACCCACGTGTGCCCCGTCGCCGACTGCACACTGCAGGTCGACAACGGCCTGCTCATGTGCCCGGCGCACTGGCGCCAGGTACCCGGGGCCATACAGAACGCCGTCTGGGCGGCGTGGCGGAACGGCGCGGGTGAAGGCAGCCTCGCCCACCACTCGGCGATCACTGCGGCCGTCCGGGCCGTCGGCCGCCGCTGACCCCACCATTGGAGAAGGTGGCCCCGGCCAGGGGAAAGGCCGGGGCCTTCCTCATACCCGGAACCGCATACCGCAGTAAATATGTCATTTTGTGCGATGATTTGCCGGGTTGCGGAGTGGGCACTGGGCCAATTTACTTCACGGAAGGGCCATTTCCTGAAACGACGGTGGCTCAGCGCGGGCCGGGCTGCCCTCCGAGGCCCGGTACGGACACCGTGCAGGGGGCACTACTGAAGTTGCTGCCGCGCCGCGGCGAGGATGTCACGCACGATCTGGGTCTGAGGGTGGTCCCCGCCCAGGACCCGCACGCTGCCGGTGAGGGTCTGCTCGTACAGCGGGATGGCCCGGCCCAGGTCCCCCGCCACCTGGTAGGCGCCAGGCCACCCGGTAGTGGGGCTGGTCTGCTGGACATGATCGTCGATGGCATGCGCCGATAACCGTTGGAGGGTCGAATGACACGGTCATCGACAAGCGCGCAACGTCGCGGCGCCGACCCAAGGACTGTTCACATCCAGAGAAGACAGAGAGAGAACATAGGTAGCGCCATGACATCGACATCAAGCCTGGCGGGCCAGCGGGTCCTGGTCACCGGAGGCAGCCGCGGAATCGGCGCCGCGATCGTGCGGCGGCTCGCCTCCCAGGGAGCCACAGTCGCGGTCAACTATCGATCCGATCGGGCCGCCGCCGATGCGCTCGTCGGCGAACTCCGCGACAACGGGTGTGCCGCGTCGGCTTTCCCGGCCGATGTCAGTGACGTGGCGCAGACCCACGAGCTCGTCGGCGCGGTGGTATCCGAGTTCGGCGGCCTGGATCTGTTGGTCAGCAACGCCGGGGTCGAGCACTTCGGAGCGCTGGAAACCATCACCCAGGCCGACTTCGATCGCCTCTTTCAGACCAACGTGGCCGGACAACTGTTCGTCACCCAGGCGGCGGTCGCCGCGATGACCGACGGCGGCCGGATCGTGCTCAGCTCCTCGGTCAGTGTGCGCCTGGCGGTCTATCAACACGCCCTGTACGCGGCAAGCAAAGCCGCTATCTCGGCCATGGTGCGTAATCTGGCTCCCGAACTGGCCGAGCGGAACATCGCCATCAACGCGATCGCCCCCGGCGCCACCGCCACCCGCATGGCAACCCGCTACAGCGCCAACTACACCCCCCCTGCACTCGCCGATGTACCGTTTGACGCGCTCATCCGCTCGATGAGCGCACTCGGTCGGTTGGCCCAACCTGCCGAAATCGCCGCCGTGGTCGCGTTTCTGCTCTCCCCAGATGCGTCTTATATCACCGGCACCACCATCGAAGCCGACGGCGGCTGGAGCTAACACGGCCATGGTGCCCACGAAATCACTCTCTTTTTGGATTCAGGATGACCACATGTGACTCAGCTCACCTGCGTTGGTAAGTAAGGACCGGTGGCCAGTGTGGCCCTCACTCGTTGACAGGTGTCCATTCACGGGTGCTGTTGACGTGCGTGGATGAGGCGGCGCAACACGCCGGATCGGCGGTCGGTGCTTGACCTTGCCGACGTTATGGTGATCATGGTCAGTTGTGCCCGATACGCCTCCGAGTACGCCGGCCGAGGAGCAGCTTCGGGCTGCGAACGCGCGGCTGCGGCAGGTGTGGAGGTCAAGGACAGCGAGATCGGCGCCTTGACGGCGACGATCGCGGCCCAGCGGTCGGAGTTCACCGCTGAGCTAGCGGCTCGCGATGAACGGCTGGCGGCCGTTGATGAACGGATCGCGGCGTTAGAGGCCGAGCTGGCCAGGTTGCGAGCGCAGATCGCAAAGAATTCGGCGAATTCCTCGATCCCGCCGTCGAAGGATTCGATCGAGGCCAAGGCCAAGCGGAAGAAAGCGTCCTCGCAGCGGGTGCGGTCCAAGTCCCGCAAACCGGGCGGGCAGCCGGGCCACACGGGATCGGGGCTGGAGCCTGCGTCTTCCCCGGATCGGACCGAGCGGGCCGATCCGCCGACCGGGTGCCCGCGGTGCGGTGCCGGGTTATCCGATGCCGCCGATGCGGGCGCCAGCTGGGCGCAGATCTGGGACGTCCCGCCGGCTGAGCTGGAGAAGGTCCACTGGATCCTGCCGCGCCGCAGGTGCGGCTGCTGCCGCACGACGACGACGCCCTGCTGATCTTCAGCCTGATGATCGGCCCACCCGCAGCCGCCAGATCCCTCACCAGCCGGCCGGTCCGCGCCATGCTCCTGTCGGTCGCCATCGCCCTGGTCACCGTGTGGGCCGCGATCGCCGGCTCCTACCTGTACAACTGGCCGGTCGGCTTCTTCGTCGGCGCTCTTGGCGCGCTGTCCTACGGCACCGGACGCGGCTGGGCAGCGCGGCGCCGCACCCGGACCGTGCATGCCGGCGCCCTGATGGCCAAGGCCATCAGTGGCAACCGAGGCAAGACCACCGCGGACCGGACGCGCCGGGGATGATCGCCACCGGCACGCAACAAGCCCCCAGCCTGGCGACCAGGCCTACCGGGGCAAAGCGATCCCGATCCCTTGTTTTCTAGACTGAAAACCGTTTTCATGTCAGAATAGCGGATGTGGCAGGCCGCCGCCGGCAGGTCAGGCCGTGACAACCCCAGCCCGTCACGACCTGACTCCACTCCCTTGATGCCGCGGCGGCCTGGCCGCGCCACCTCGGTGCTGCCAGGCGAGGAAGGCGCCGGTGTCATGCCACTAAGGCGCGTTATGTGGGTTGATCCCGGCGTGTCGCATTGATCAAGAAGTTGCCTCTACGGCAGACAAGTGGTTGACCAAGACCGTCTTCTGCCGCAGAGGCGACTTCCATGCTGCCAAC
>Ga0335078_10010523_pt1 | contig 13698 bp, 16 predicted proteins | sample Lox_Sample_32_FD_206711 | JGI IMG/M metagenome (GOLD analysis project Ga0335078, IMG submission 206711) | Soil microbial communities from Loxahatchee National Wildlife Refuge, Florida, United States - Lox_Sample_3.2 | ecosystem: Environmental > Terrestrial > Soil > Wetlands | place: USA...
ACGCCAGAACGCCGTATTAAACGCAGAATGTGCGCGAACACCACCGTATTTCGCTGACGGTCACGACCCGGTAGTTCGGGTTTTCTGACGGCAGCCATGAGCGTGCCGTTTTGATTGATTGCGTTTTGGCGAACGCATCGAACTGAACGCAGTCGCACGCAAATGAAGCGGCCAATGTGAGAATAGCCTTGTGAATATTGGAGAAAGCGCGGATTTGCTTGTCGTTATTGGCAACCGTCGGGGTCGGGCGAAAAGCGCCAAATTTAATACACCACTTTATTGAGCGGGTATTCGATGATGCCTTCGGCGCCGGCGGCTTTGAGTTGCGGAATCAATTCGCGCACAATGTGCTCGTCAATAATCGTCTCCACCGCCACCCAGCCTTTCTGGCTCAAGCTGGAAATCGTCGGGTTCCGCAACGCGGGCAGATTTTTCAGCAGTTTTGCCAGGTTTTTCTCGGCAATGTTCATCTTCAGACCGACTTTGGCTTCCGCCTCCAGCGCGCCTTTGAGCAGCAACGCCAGCGTCTCCATTTTCGCGCGCTTCCACGGGTCTTTCCAAGCCCGGTGATTGGCAATCAGCCGCGGCGTTGAAGTCAGCAGTATATCCACGATGCGCAGTTTGTTGGCGCGCAGCGATGAGCCGGTCTCGGTCAATTCCACCACGGCGTCCACCAGTTCATGCGCCTTCACCTCCGTGGCGCCCCACGAGAATTCCACCTCCGCCTTCACACCATGCCGGCGCAGGTATTTTCGGGTGAGATTGACGACTTCGGTGGCGATGCGTTTGCCCCGCAAATCCTTCACTGATTTGATCGGCGAGTTTTCCGGCACGGCCAGCACCCACCGCGCTGCCTGACGGGTCGCCTTGCTGAAAACAAATTCGGCGACCTCATGCACTTTCGAATCGTTCTCAATAATCCAGTCGTGGCCGGTGATGCCGCCGTCGAGATAGCCGTGCTCGACGTAACGGCTGATTTCCTGCGAGCGGATCAGGCGGATTTCCAGCTCGGCGTCGTCCACGTACGGCACGTAGGAACGGCTGCTGATGGAAATATTGAATCCCGCCTTGGCCATCTTCTGGATGGTGGCTTCCTGCAAGCTGCCTTTCGGCAGGCCAAATTTTAATTTTCTGCTCATCTCAATTTTCCAAGGCAGGGTCGGCGCGCCGCGCCAACCGGACGCGCGGCAGCTTCCCTGCCGATTTGCGGACCCTCGGCCAGGCGTCCCTACCACTTGCTTGCGCAAATCCTGTTTCATACGCGGACGCGAATACTTCTTCGCCGGATCTTTCACACGCGTGACAGGGTTAATCTGCCAAGTCCGGCGAGGAAATGCCATCTTCTTCTTTTCCAGGCATTGTCCCGAACCGGCCGTTGTAGAGTCGCGCCTCTGGCTCGATTATTGGAGGCTCAACGCTACACCAGATTCAGACACTACCCTTTTTCGATTTCACTGAAACGGCGGAAAGCGTCGGACACGCATTGCACTGATTTTCACGAATCATTTTTTTTGCATCAATCCGTGAAATCCGTGTCTTCATTTTACACTTTCAATGACCCAATCCACGCCGCTTCGCTTCAGTTCAAAAGTGTAAAACCCGGTGACGGCGTCACCGCCATACCAGCGGCCGATGGCGGAGACGGTATCGCCTTCGGGTTCGAGAGCGTCCACGCTTAAAACCATCGCCGGTTTGCCCGTATCTCTGTCCAACGGCGTCCGGCCCGGCCGCAACTCGGCGCGATAGATTGCTTTGACGGGAGGGTTGTGATATGGAAATGCGCGCCGGACGGCTTCCACTTCCGGGTCCTCCGCCTGCAGAAAAATCGCCGAATAATCGCCGGCGTCCCAGAAATGACGTTGCAGCAAATAACCATAGACCGCCACTTCCACCTTCGGCAAATCGTCCTTTTCCAGTCCGGAGTTCTGAGGCAAAGCGACGACCGGGGCCGGGCGGGCAGGCTCAGGCCGACGATCATCCCCAAACCGGATATCGTCCTTGTCCGAAAAGCAACCTGTCACCAGACAGGCCGACAACAAAACGAATCCGAGTGAAATTGCCGTTTTCACGGTTGCTTCCAAATCACCCTTCGTCCGGCCACTGAAATCTCTCCACGAGCAATGGCAGCCACACACTTTGGATACAGCTCGTGTTCCGCCGCATGAATGCGCTGATGCAACGTCTCCGGCGTGTCGTGGTCGAGCACCGGCACAGTTTGCTGGCCGATAATCGGCCCGGAATCCACACCCGCATCCACAAAATGCACCGTGCAACCCGTTGCCTTCACGCCGTGATCGAACGCTTGTTTCCACGCTTCAAGACCAGGAAACGACGGCAGCAACGACGGATGGATGTTTACAATCCGGCCTTCAAACGCACGCAGGAATTCGCCCTTCAGCACGCGCATGAATCCTGCGAGCACGATCAAATCCGCCTTTGCCTCCTGCAACGCGCAGACGAATGCCCGTTCGGCTTCTTCATCCAGTTTGGTGCGGAATTTTCCCGGTGGGATGAATTGTGCCGGCAATTTCCGGTCGCGCGCATGTCGCAGAATTCCCGCGCCCTCAACGTCGCTCAAGACGAGAGCGATCTCCGCCGGAATCCTTCCGCTGGTCACAGCATCGGCAATGGCGACAAAGTTCGAACCCTTGCCGGAACCCAGGACGCCCAAATGGAATGGATTGCGCATTGCAATTTGAATAGCAGAGTGAAAGCACAAAACAAGGTTGAAAGAAATGCAGGTGCTGTTCTGATTCCTTGGGCAGGGACGGCTGGCCCTGGCCGCCCGTGGACGACTCGGCGAGGCGTCCCTACCACATCAGGTCGCTGCCGAATTACAGTGTCCCTCAAGGCGGGAAAAGCCAGCTCAAATTTCAGCGGAACGAGAAGCGCAAAAAATGGGCCGGCTCATGTCAGTTTGCTACGGTGCCGGCGAATAGACCAGACCCATGAAGAGAACAGATTGGGTCAGGCTGTCTTCAATCACAAAAAAGAACGGCCGGTCCACAATCATCTCGAACGGCTTTATCGGCTCCAGGATTGCCATTGCACCGACACCCACCGTTGAGACCGCCGCTGCCTCCGTACCTTCCTCATTCACATCCACAAAACTTTTTTGTTTCACCGCGCTGATATAAAGCGGTTCGCCAGCCATTGCGGAAAAATCGGCTGTACCCGGTAAAAACGCCTGACGCATCCCTAAAGCTTTGAGCGGATCATTCAATTCGATGCCATAATTCAATTTAAATCGCGGCAGTTCGAGGGTCCCTTCCCAGTCCGCAAACCGCGGAAGGATTTTGCCCCGCCAAGTGTCGTTGTCGAGACCGGCCAGGAGTTTGGTCGGACTGGAATTGGTAGCCGGCAAAAAAAGATACATTTGCAAGCGCCCGCCGGCATAAGACAACCGCACGGCTTGAAAGCCACCGCCTTCCTGGTAGCTGAAATGTTCGTGCTGCCACATCATCGGCACTTGTGTTTCAGCGCCATCGGCCAGATGGAAAGCGTGTGGTTTGGTTGCGTGTTTGTCGAACGGGCGATCCCATTTGCCCTTGAAATAAATGGCGTTGGCGAGGACAACTTTCGTGAGCGGCGGGAAAGGAAACTGCACAACGTTTTGAATCTTTCCGCGTGTCGTTTTGTCCGCCCAATTATTGATGATGTCCGCCGACTTCGGATGGTTGAAGTCCACGCCAGCCAGTTCGGCCAGGAAATATTTTTTGTTTTCGGCAACAAAAGCCGGTTTCAAACGAATCCCCCGCTGATACCAAATGCCATTGGCCAGATTCAAAGTGACGTCCGGCAGTGATGTCAGCGATTGATTCAAGTTCCGGAACGCTTCGTTCAGTGAACCCGCCGGGAGGCCGGCAGTTTTCAAAACCTTCTGCATTTCAACTTTCGTTTCGCCTGCCGCGCCGTTCCCGACCATCTGCAATACCGTCGAAACACTGAACGGCGAAATGAATACGTTCTGGTCCGGTTGCTCCCTGGCGATCTGTTTCAGCAGATTGAAGGCAAAACCTGTGTTGGCCGCGGCCAGCATCGCCGGTTCCGCCGCAGAATCCGCCCGCACCGCGAAACCGGTCGAAAGCATCAAAAGGCCGGCCCATGTCCTGTAACGATTGAACCGCGAGAAACGCGCAACGTTCATAAACAGTTTGCCTGCTGTCAAACTGCTCCCGACCAGGCCTGTCCGTCAAATCGAAATTCGAGTCGGCATTCCTTCACATCGTGGCGCGGAAGCACAAAGGAACCGCCTCTCATTTTCTGCGTGCTTTTTGCCCGTCAAACGGTTTTCATTGGGCATGACCATTTGGATCCTGGCGTTGGCGTTACTGGCCTCGCTGGCCGCACTCGGTTATCGGCAGGGCGCAATCCGCGTGGCGTTTTCCTTTGCGGGCATTGTTTCAGGCGGTTTGCTGGCCGCGCCATTGGGCGCACTCTTCAGGCCGCTGATGTCGCACGCGGGCCTTTATAATCCGGCATTGATCTGGATGCTGGGTCCGCTGGAAGCATTTGTATTGGTGCTGGTGCTGTTCAAAGTTGCAGGCTCTTTTGCGCACCGCAAAACCGAGTTGTACTACCGTTACCGCGCCGACGACGTGAAATTTGCCTTGTGGGAACGGCTGAACCGTCGGCTGGGGCTTTGTCTGGGGGTGTTGAACGGCACGGCATATTTCGTATTGATCTGTTTTTTTCTTTTCAATTTCAGTTATTGGACGGTGCAAGTTGCCTCGTCTGACACCCAACCGTGGATGATACGGCTGATCAACCGGCTGGGGCATGATCTGGAAACCTCCGGCCTGTACAAGGCGGCGGGCGCCGTGGCCACGTTGCCGGACAGTTATTACAAAACGGCGGACCTGGCCGGTTTGCTTTGCCAAAACCCTCAACTGGGCAATCGGCTGGCGCGTTACCCGGCATTCCTTCCATTGCTTGAGCGCGACGACCTCAAACAACTCGCGCAGGACAATGCCTTCATCAGCGCCCTTCAGGAAGGCGCGCCGGTGGGGCAATTGCTGCATGACCCGCAGGTGAAAGCCATTTTGAAAAACATGAGTCTGGTCGAAACGGTCTGGGAAAGCTTGCAGACCAACATGGACGACTTGATGGTGTATCTCAAAACCGGCCAGTCGCCCAAATACGATCCCGAAAGACTCGTGGGTTTCTGGGATTTCAACCTTACCACGACAGCGGCCATGATACCCATCGCGCAGCCGAGGATTTCGCCCGCCGAATTGATGTTTGCGCGACTTTGGATGACCAATTATCAGCAGACCGTCCTCGTGGTCGCGCCCGGCCACCAGCTTTTTTTGCACAATGTCCCGCATCTGAATTCGCCACCCATGGGTGAAACTGCGACCTTGCACCTGTGGCCGATCATCGTTTACGGACTTCGCAGCGGCTCATTGCCTAATACCGAGCCTTCAACGCTGGCGGGTCAATGGGAAAAAACCGATCACGGTTATCGCTTGACGTTCACCAATAATGGCAGACCCGACCCGATGCAGGCCCGGATTCAGAACGACCGACTGACCATAACGACTTCCGACGGTGATACGCTGGTTTTTGATCGGGAGGATGAGTAGCCCTGGAACGGGCATTGTATTTTTTTGGACACCAGCCGGTTAACCCCTGAATGAGCGGGCGATTCAGCTCATCAACCTGATTTTGGCCCGGGCAGGTCTAAAACGGCCTGGCAAATGCTGCGGAAGGGGGCATGGGCGTGTCGCATATCGCCATTTTCGCTGCCATCAGCCTTTCGGGGCTGCTGCCACTGAGTTGTTCGAAGACTTCAACTTCAACGGCATCCAAGCAACATGCGCCAAGCCATTCCTCGACGGCGGCCAATCCAAATCCGGCGGCTTCCACGCCCTCAGGCGCCAAAGACCTCGGCGAACTTGCGCTAACCAACCGCTTTGAAACCTGCGTCAATCTTGGCGCGGGCCGGAGCTGCACCATCACCCCCAGACTCCTCGACCGCAACAGTGTTCAGCTCACCATGTCGCTGGAGTCCAGACAATCCGACGGCAGAACGTCCGGCCTGATTGTTACCCAGGTAACGACCCGCCCCGGCAAGCCTTTTGAAGTCGCAATTGGCGACGTGGACATCACGCTTACGCCGGACATTGTGCAGGAATAAAGCGGAAGGAAGTTGTGCCAACGCGAAATTCTATGCGGTATTGATGTTCTCCGCTTCGGGATCAATACGCGAAGATACAACGCATGAAGTTCAGCACACCCACAAAGAGAATCGCCACTAACACACTGCCCCACATATCCAGCTTTGCGATGCGCGCGTTGTTGGCCGGTCTGAGGGTAGCGATAGTGTTATAAAATTCGCTGCGATTTACTTTGGCCGAAACTATACTCATAACAACTGCATCTTAGCATAGCGGGTGCCAAAGTCGGAAGATGCTGAAAATCAATTCATTGGGTAAAATGGTCGGGGCGGTGAGATTTGAACTCACGACCTCTTGCACCCCAAGCAAGCGCGCATACCAAACTACGCTACGCCCCGCACCATCACTGGAATTCTAACCGGTGCGCCGCCGGTTTCAATCACGAAAACGTTATAAATAAAGCGCATTCGGGATTTCCATCCCAATGCCCGCATCCAAACAGTCAAAAGTTAACACCAACTTTAAACATTGCGATGGAGAAACATACCGGTCGAATGCCCATATCACCGTTTGTCTCGCGGTTGAATGATTTTAGGACGGATGGGCGGCGGCACTGGAATCTTTGGCGGTATGGCGGTTCGTTGCCCCGCCGCAGGCGGTACCGGCCAGTGTTTTTCGGCCAACGCGGCCACCTGTCCTGCAATGTCCTGTACCGATTGGGCAACGGGCGCAATTCTTTGCATCGCTTCGGCCACCTCCGGCTGGACCTTTGCCGCTTCCTTCGTCAGCCAGTCTTCAGTCTTTGTCGCAAATTCGCCAATTTTGTTCTCGGGAAATTTCATCTCGCCGATTTTGAACGCCGACATGGATTTCAAAACGTCCGGCATTGGACCAGCCGGGTTGATCGGCTCACTCAAACGGCTGGCCATCGTATCCAGGGTTTGATAACCGTTAACCACCCAATCCAATTCACCGTTCTCGATGTTAAGTAACAAGCCGTGCACGGGGATTTTCGGACCGATGAGAGGGCTGTGCCGGACAATGTCGCATCCCTTAATGACATTTTGCCGTTCACTGCTGAACAAGCCAAAAAATTCATTGAGATTTTCCGGCAACAAATGCCTTTCGACGCCCAACTCTTTGAATCGCTCAAGCAGTTGCATCGTCGTGGTCTTGCAAACCTGGCAATCCGTATGGCCGATGATGGCGATCTCCTTGCCGCCCTTCACCGCGCAAGCCAGCGCCAGCGTGCGCATCATCGAACTCAGGGGGTCGAGGATGATGTTGCCTGCGTTGCGCAACCAGATGAACTCCTCCGCCGGTAAGGCCAGCGCATTCGGGAAATACGCGTTCAACCTCGGGTCAATGCACGTGAGCGCGATGACAGGCAGCTCGTTTTCAAAATCCGCCGGGTGCAAACCGGCTTCCTTGTCACCGGCCACGGCCCGGTGGTTTGCATCAATGATGGCTTCAAAGAGGCGCATAATCAGTTAATTTACCGATACCAAACCACAAAGATGCTTGCGCAAATCGTCGGTCAACCCGAAACCTTTTTCGAGGAAGACCACTCCAGGGATCCGGGCTAAACCGTTCTTGATCATTTCCCAATTTGCGTTTGGAAGCAAGGTGCTGAACTCTTCGTAGGTCACTGCTTTCTGTCGCGAAGCCAATAACTGTAAGACCCGCGCACACTCCGCCGTTTCAAGATTTCGCGAGCGGCACGCCTCACGCGCCAGTGGTAAGGCGCCGACGACCAGACGGGGGCCGATGTAGAGAATCCCGGTAATGATGGTCGCAGACGCCTGGGCATTAACCAACAACAATGAGGATACCCCGAAAAACGGCACCAAAGCCCGTGCGCCTGGCGTTGCATTGGTTTTATCATAGTTGCCCAAATCCCGCGGAGAGTGATGGACCCATTCGATACACAGCGCCATCACAAAAAGCCAGGAGAGCACCAGTCGCCAGCCCTGGCTGAGATGAAACTCGCGGTCAAAAAACAATCTCATGATCGCGGAAACGCCGTCTTCACCGATGAACAAGACGATGTACGTCAACAAGAATGTCAAATAGAGCACGAAAATGCCGGCTAACAGAGACAGCACGGCACCGCCCCAACAACCGGCAATGTGCCAAGCGATTCTTCTTTCGAGCCAGCGTTGTATTGCTTCAGGTGTCATTGGCAACTGTCCTCCCGCAAATGTACAGCAATCGCCTCGTCCTCGGCCATCACCCATTGGTTCGGCTTAATGATGGTTGCGAACAGGCGCGTAAAACGACGCTACGTCGCCTTCTTCCATGGCTGTAATGGCGGTGATTCAAACGTCGGTGGCGGCAGCGGCGCCTTGGGCATCAGGAACCACAGTGCGAGATAAATAAACACCCCGGCAAACGCGGTGAAAATCGTCGCCAGCACCCAGACCACGCGCAACCGGACCGGTGACCAGCCAAGATGCTCCGCCAGCCCGCCGCAAACTCCCGCAATCAGCCGATTGTTTTGTGAACGGCACATTTTCATTTACGATATACAATTAACGATTTACGCGCGGCCCGAAAGCGCCAGATGACTGGCGCACTCCAGGACGCTTCGCGCAATTCGTGATTCATCGGCAAACGCTACGCGTCCTGGACTGCGGTGGCCCTCCAGCGCTTTCCAAAGCGTCGGCGACGCGTTATTCAGGACGGCGACACGCCGTCCCTCCCGTTTTTTTGGCACGGACACGCGGCCCGCGCGTCCGGCGGAAGCTTCGCCTTCTATTCCGGTCCCTCGGCGAGGCGACCCTACCTATTTGTCTTTGTCGTCACCCTTGCTCATCGCCTTTTTGAGCGCGGGAACCTGTTCGAGCAATTTCTCGAATTTCACACCGGTTAAACTTTCCAGCACAGGCGGCAACTGACTGATGATCGTAGTCACGTCGCCGGTCAGTTTGCTCGCGCCGCCGCCGGGACCAATGCCGCTATTGATGATAACCATCTTTTCAGTCTTGCTGAGTGGCTCGCTGATTTTGCCCGCCACCTCCGGGAGCACGCGCACAATCATCTCAATGACCGCCGCCTCGTTGTATTGCTTGAACGATTCGGCCTTGGCCTGCATTGCGGACGCCGTCGCCTTGCCTTGCGCCTCGATGACGGTAGCTTCGGCCAGACCGCGCGCCTTGTTGGCGTCCGCTTCCGCCAAACCCGTGGCTTTCACGACGTCGGCGCCGGCAAAACCGGTCGCCTTTGTCGCGGAAGCGGCGCCGGCGGCCTCGGTTTCCAATTGGAATTTCTTCGCGTTAGCCAGCGTTTCGACCTTGTAACGTTCGGCGTCGGCGGGTTTCTGCACGGTCGCCTCGAGTTCGCGTTGTTTGCGCAAGATTTCCTGCTGTTGCAGTTCAATTTGTTTCTGTTTCTCGACGATGCTAACTTGCACTTCCTCGGCTTTCACCAACTGGCCGGTCTTGAACTTCTGCAAATCGTAGGCGAGGTCGGCCTGCGCCTTTTGCTGGTTCACCGTGGCCTGATATTGCGCCACGTTGGATTGATAATCGCGTTGCGCCTCGGCAATCTTGGTATCGGCGGCGAACTGGGCCTCCTGCCCGGCTTGCTTCGCCTGCGCGGAGCGGATTTGCGAATCGCGGTCGGCCTCGGCCTGGGCGATGATGGCGTCGCGTTTGACCTGGGCGATTCGGGGTTTGCCGAGGGCGTCGAGATAACCCTGGCCGTCGCGGATGTCGCGGATGGTGAAGCTGATGATGTTAAGGCCCATGTTTGCCAGGTCCCCCGCCGCCACCTCCTGTACCCGCTGGGCGAAGGCATCACGGTTCTGGTAAATTTCCTCAACGGTCATCGTGCCGAGGATGGCGCGCAAATGGCCTTCGAGCGTTTGCGTGGCGATGTTGCGGATTTCATCGGTGGTTTTGCCGAGGAACTGTTCCGCCGCCGTGCGGATGGAAATATCATCTCCCTTGACCTTGGTTTGCGCCACGCCGTCCACCTTCACCGGCACGCCCTTGCTGGTATATACCTCCGGCGTTTGCACATCAATGGTCAGCAACTCCAGCGAGAGGATGTCCACCTTCTCGAAAATCGGCCACACGAACGTGCCGCCGCCTTTGACGATGCGGAAACCGACTTTCGAGCCGTCCTCCGCGCGGTGTTTGATGCCGGACACGACCAGCACCTGGTTTGGTCCCACTTTCGTGTAACGGCTGAACACCATGTACAGCAGCAGAAACACGACGATGACAATGACGACCGCGGCGATGATGACGATGCTGCCCTGGAGGAAATCCAGTTCGGCGAATAAGGGTGCGAGGTTCATTTTCGGGTTGAGGGTTGGGCGTTGAAGGTTGAGGGTTAAGTCAGTTGGTTGTCTGGACGTAAAATTGAGTTCCGACGATGCGGGTGATTTTGACGGTCCGGCCGTTGGCCACCGCTGTGCCTTTTTCCCCGCGCGCCGGCGCCGTGTACCGCGTGTCGCCCACCACATAAGCGATTTCGCCCACGCCATTTTCCGGGATGGGCGTAATGACATTGGCCTCGGCGCCAATCAAGCGGGCCACGTGGGATTCGCTGGAACCTTGCGTGTGGCGAAACACGGTGCCCAGAAACAAATACAGCACGCCTGCGACCACGAGACCGCCGACGAGTGAAAGCGGGGCGCTGATTTCTGCCGGACGGGTGTGGTAAAATTCTGTGAAAATGAGCCCGAACCCGCCAAACGCCGTAATGAAGGAGGCGATGATGGTGGGGCTGAAAATGGAGATGCCCGGCGCGTCACTGGCGTCAGCGCCCGCCTCCACATGCCCGCCGCTGCCGGCCACATGGCCGCCATGTCCAAAGAAGTGCCCGGCCATCACACTGACGACGGTGAAGATAAGGCCCGTTACCAAACAGATACTGTAGATGATCATAAGACCTCGCTGAGTTGTAGTTGCAGCGAGTAAAATCCCAACCCGCCCTTAACGCAAGCAGGAAAGCTGGTTATGTGTGCACCAGGTTGCTTCACAGGTCGCCTCTATCAAACACCCGTCCAGCCGAACCCGCATCTACAATCTGGCGCCAGATTTGTAAGACCCTCCTGCTTAATCCTGATCTTCATCGTAATGTTAATCTTTCCACCAACGATTACGATTACAACGGAACATGGCCGCTTCCCGCTTGCCAATTGTCCGCAACTTTTTCATCGTCTGGCCCATGCAATCCTACGAACTGCTCCGTGAGGTTTTTGACAAAAAGACGCCCAAACAGGTCGCCGCCGACCTCGGCCTCTCGCTGTCCATGGTTTATAAATGGGCCGAACCGCCGAATACCGCCGCCGGCAGCGGCACCGGCAATCCGCTCGACCGTATCGAAGCTCTGCTCATCAGCACCGGCGATCACCGGCTCGTCCAATGGATTTGCCAGCGCGCCAGCGGGTTCTTCATTCAAAATCCCAAAAATATTCCGCACCCGCATTATTTAATCCCCGCCACCAACCAGATCGTGCAGGAATTTGCCGACCTGCTGCACGTCATCGCCCTCGCAACCGCAGACGATAAAATTACGCAGCCGGAATCCAAAGAAATCCGCGCGCGGTGGGAGGAATTGAAGACGGTTACGGAAGGTTTTGTGGCCGGCTGCGAGGAAGGCAATTTTGCTCACATCCGCAACCACGCGGCCAGACACGCCGCCGCCACATCCGGGAAACTCTGATACATCGCCAGCCCGCAATCACGCGGCACATCCTTCGGGACACGGAGGATTGATCGAACACCAGCATCGGACGCCGGTAACCGGAGAGATTCGGCCAAAGACCCGTTTCGCGCGGCCTATGCCAGCGTTATCGCACGCCCTTGACCGGCCGGAATATCTGCGGCGGGGCGCATTTTTAATTCAGCATTCATGGGGGTTTAATCTTCCAGTGGTCTGTTATCAAAGACGGAATTGCTCTTCCGGCAGAGAACAGCATCCGTTGCCATGGAGATTACGCACATGAAAACCTGGCTCAAAAGAGTCGAACTACGATGCCGGCTGGCGTCGGGGCGCGTGCTGGCATCTGTGGATGTACGTACGATCGACAACGCGAACGATCGGGTCCGCGCCGTCGGCCCGGATGCCTGGATGCCGTTCCTCAATCTTCATCCTCTGGAAGAAAGGGGTGGCATTATGCCGCCACCGGAGGGCGTTTCATGGCAAAAATGAACAAGTCCCACGCTGAATCCGCGCCCCTCGACTCCGGTTCGCTTAAAGGCAAGCGAGATAATCTTCGGCCCGGCACATCGCGGCGTGAAAGTTCACAGCAGCCCATCGGGCCGCCGGACAGGAATTCCTGATCAGCGCCCGAAAGACGGGCGCGCGAACCACATGAATGAATACCAAAACGTTGAGAGACACATGAGAAACGAATATCCACAACTGCAAATTCACGTTTATGGGATTGATGGCTCCATTCAGACATTTGTTCAGCATCATCCCGAACGGGTCAATCGCACTTTGAGTGAACTCCAACCCGGCCAGCTCTTCACCCAAGACCGGATCAAGGTGGTCGGCGAAGATTCGCAAGCCACGTTCTTCCCTCCGTTGGTGACGCGCATTGACCTGGTGACCGACCGGTTTACGGTTTGGGATTTCCCGTTCGTCCTGGGAGCGCCAATGGAGTTGACTGAGGCGGAATTCATGGAATGCCTCCAGAATCCCGGATCGGCGTATGCGCAAAGCGACACTCCGGTGCTCCTCGATATGGAAATGGTAAGCGGCCAACACTCGTTCCTTTACATGAATGTTGTCGCCGGGTTGCCGGCGGCCCGTTTGAACAGAATTTATTCCCTGCTCAAAGAACGGCGGTTGATCTTCGGCCTCCGCACAGAGGGAATCGGGGTTTTAAACCTGGCCAACCTCGTGCGTTTCTCGGTCCACCCGGAACCGTCGGAGCCGGCCAACGCGGCCCGGTCCGCTTATTGCGAGATCGGCCAATAACCATCGGCGCTGACCCTGTTTTCGGTCGGCACTGATCAGGCGACGGAAAGCCGTGCTTCCCTGCCGGATGGCACATCTGAAGCGGCAGGTCTTTACCGCCAGTGGCCCGGTTCGTGATGCCAGCCGTATGGCCCGTGTTCCCAGCGTGGACCTACCCAAACTGCATGAGCGTGGGGCGGATATGCCCAGTGTCCGCCAATCCAAACCCAACTCACGCCGCTCCACGACCAATCGCCGCCCACCCAAACGTAACCCGGGCCAGGCGCAGCAACGACCACTTCGGTTGGCGGCGGTGGCGGTGGCGGAGCCTCCGTCGTTACCACTGTAGTGGTGCTGGCCGCAGTGCCGGTGTTCATCATGTAGGTAATGACCTTTTCACTGACGCCCGCAGTTTTCAGGTCAATGATGGCGTTGGCATCCAAATTGTACACTGAGTGCGTATTATTGATTTGTCCGAGGATGATATCGTCGCCAACGCCGGCTTTGGCCATCGCCTTGATATCGGCAATTCCCAGCGGCTGTCCCTGGGGTGGAGCGACAACTACAGGCGGCGGTGCTGGCAGCGGTTGGGCCGCAGCCTGTTGGTCCATACTGTGCCCGACCAGGCCACCGGCGATAACGCCCGCCGCGCCGCCAATCA
>Ga0335078_10010524_pt1 | contig 13698 bp, 7 predicted proteins | sample Lox_Sample_32_FD_206711 | JGI IMG/M metagenome (GOLD analysis project Ga0335078, IMG submission 206711) | Soil microbial communities from Loxahatchee National Wildlife Refuge, Florida, United States - Lox_Sample_3.2 | ecosystem: Environmental > Terrestrial > Soil > Wetlands | place: USA: Florida...
GAAGGCTGCGGAGGACTCTTCGAGAGCCGCAAAGTCGCTGGGAAAACAGGCGCCATCGAACTCCGCGAATCCCGCCGGACATAGGGTTAAGGGATGCTGAAGCTGAGTGACCAAGTGATGCACCAGAGGTAGCGCGAATGGTACTTCCTCCAACTCCATCGCCGCGAAGCGGGCCTTGGGAACTCCTCCGAACGCCAGAGAACAAGCGACTACCAGCAGCATCCCCACTGCCGAAGCAAGCCTTTCCCCGGCCAGCAGGATCACACTGGACAAGAGCACGATCCCGAGCAATGCTCCGCGAACGTGATTCTCGTCGGAGCGCACCACCGCACTTTGCACCAGCATCAGGCATACCGCGCTGCCAGCCAGGAGAAATCCGGGCCGAGCCGTGATGTGCGAGCGGTTGTCTGCCTGGAGCACTCCGCAGATAAGGAACACAGCGGCGCCGCCCAGCAGTGTTGCCAGCAATCGCATGGTCGCAGAATCCGTCATGGGAGATGGCGTAGCCCAGCGATAAACGTCGACTACAGCGAATGCTTCGCGCCAGTAGTGAAAATTGAGCGGCGCCGCCAAAGCGGAGTTCACCACAACTACAACCACAACAGAGGAAGCGGCTGTCATCAGCACTGCGCGGCCAAGTCTGCCAAGGACATGCCTCTCACTCCGGAACTCGAATCCCAACGCCAAAACCGTGAGCAGGAACGCGGCAAGTCCGTAAATTCCCGTGTCGGTCGACAGCAGGAATGCAGCGGCGCAAAGAATCGAAGCTGATACTCCGGCTAACTCGGCCTGCATGCGCACTTCTGCCACGGCATAGCCGCCGCGCAGAAACAGCGCGAAAAGACAGATGACCGTGCTCATCCGCAGCGAGGGCGACCAGAAGACGCAAAGCAACAACAGCAGCACGCCGCGCTTCCATCCTGGCGGTTCCGGCAACAGCAGCCACAGCGTCAGCCAAATTTCCACGATCACCAGACACGTGGGCAAAGTACGCCAGGTCGCATAAACGGATCCGGTGGAAAGACCCATATGCCGCGCGGGAAGGCTGGAGCACCACTGGAACAGCGGGCCGCGGGTGAAGGCCAGGTCGCGTCCCAGCCAAATGCCCTGCGATGCCTTGAACGCCTCATCCAGGCGCCAATCGTCATCCATGTAGCCGGGGTTGGCAATGAGCGTCAGAGTTTTCGGCAGCAACAGTTCTGGCGGGAGAGCAGCCAGCAGCAGAACCAGCAGCCCGAGCAGATCCCAGCGCCCACAAAGCCATAATCCGCGCCGGGACGAAGTGGCATGCAAAGCGGCGCAGCGCATTTCTTGAGCGCCATTCTAGCGCAACTGTATCCGATTTCAGCTTTCATTTTCAGCGCGGCAACTGCGATGCACAGACCAACATCCAACCTGCCCAACGCCAGACCCCCGACGGGTGAGTTGGATAACGCGATGATAAGAAGAACGCTGCACTGCGTAGCCATCGCGATAACGTCCATTCTTGCCGCAGCCACCCTCAGTGCGCAGAATCTTGTAGCCCCAACCCAGACCAAGGGTGCCAAAGACGCTGAAGTCTGGACCGGACTGGTTGTCGCGCAACACGACGGAAGCACCGACTTCAATAATGAGTTCTGGATGGCCGGTGTTCGCTTCGGACGGGTTCTGACCGTGCCACACGGTTCAGGGCGGCTTCGCGGAACGCTGCAATGGGATTTCGATCTGATTCCCCTGTTCGTTGTTTCTAATTTGCAATCTGCCTATGGAGTTGAAAGCGACCCTATCGTCGGCCGCTGGAATTTTGAGCGGAAGGGTCGCGTGGCTTCCTATTTCGAGATGGCGGGAGGGATGGCATTTACCAAGACCAAAATTCCTCCGGGAGATACATCGAAGATCAACTTCGTGCCCAGCATTGGCTATGGCTGGCAGTTGTTTCGGAACGGGCACCGATCGATTGACCTGGGCGTCCACGCCTGGCACCTCTCGAATGCCTGGACGGCGCCGGACAATCCCTCGGCCAACGGGATTCAAATAACGGTCGGATACCACTGGTATGGAGTGAAGACCCAGCGCACCGCGAGCGACGCAAACGAAAACGAACCGGTCAGTTCAGCGAAATGAAATGTCCACTCGCGGGACTGCATCTGCACCAATTGAACGATCGCAGCGGAGTCACCATCAAGGTCAGCAAAGTCTTCGGGTGGTCAAACCACTAGCGCAAATAAAGTCCCGCCCGCATGACAGAGGCTCTATCAGCGGACCGATAGAGCCTTCACCTAACTGCAATCGCGCTTACTGACAGCCGTTAAATTTGAAGGAGATCAGCCGCGTCTGCCAGTTCGAACCGCCGGCCGGCACCTCGTAATACTCCTGGGCGTACCAGAACGTGCAGCCGTCGGAATCAATCGACATGCTGGAGTAATCTCCCCAGCGATCGCCGCCGCTTTGCGATCCCGCACCGGCAAATAGAACGGTCTCCGTTTCCATCTGGCCAAGGGGATCGGTGGGGACGCGCCCGGTAGCGTAAATCGAGTCATACAGAGAAGTACTCGCAGCGCTGTAGCCGAGAGCGATATCGCCCATCTTGTCCTGCGCGATCGAGGCCATCCAGCGATTGTTGCTGTCAGGAGCAAATGTTCCTGACTGGAAGAGCGACACGCCGCTGAGGTCCACCTTCTTGATGCCCGCGCGCAACTCATACCACCGGACGGCAGCCTGGCCTCCCGACGCGGTGACCACGTGGTTCACGTACCAGTGCTGTTGCGGCAGACGCGTCGCGTGCGTGCCGACGTTCGCGAATGGTCCGTCGTCCCAGTAGGAGAAGCGATACATCAGGCGATCGCCCAGGGCATCGACTTTCTCCGACGTCCCATCCTGCGGAACACAGAACTCGCTTTCCGGACAGAACGGCGTGTAGGTCGGAACGGTGACCGCATCAGCCAAACCGCTGCCCGTGAAGGTCGACTGGCTTGGGTTGGAGAACACCGGATGCATGGAGTAGAGATAGAGATGATTGTTCGACGAATCGACATCATAGCTGCCGATGAAGAACTCGTCCTGACCGGCCGGCGGCGCAGTACTCGAATCAAGATCGCCCGGCAGCAGGCTGGCGTCGTTGGGCGTCAGCTGGAAGCAGACCTGCTCGGCGGTATTGTCACCGACGATCAGCTTCGCGCTGTTGTATCCGCAGACGTAAGCGCCGTCGAAGTTGACGTTGCCAAAATTGTTGTTGGTCTGGAAGTAGCCGCTCGGCCAGATGCCCCACTTGGGATAGTCAGGAAAATCGCTGCTGAGCGGGAATTGATACAGGTAATAGGAGCCGGTTGCGTCGCTGGTGGTGGAAACCGCGACGCACGCGTAGTACGGTGGCCCGTTGAAGACATTCTGCGCCAGCAGCCAACGATGATTCGTCCTGTCCCACTGCGCGATGATGTCGCCATCGTTATTTTCGTAGCAGGCGCCCCCTAACGACTGCCACAATACATTGCCCTGCACCGGTCCCAGCTCGACCGCGCCGGTGGTTTTGTTGAAGACCTGATAGGCAACGTTGACCCACTCGACAACCTGACTGTCGCCGACGGCGGCGTTGGTGTCGGGAGGCTCGCAGCCGCAGGACTCGCTGTTGTCGAGACCCAGCAGGTTGAGGCCGGTCGTGATGCTCGCGGGAGCGCCCGAAGAGAGTTGCTCAACTGAATCGGGCCGGTAAGCGCCGGCGGGATGTGGATTGGTGCGACGCACCGAATGCGCCAGATGGAAACTGTAATTCGGAGGCGCCGGCAACTTCGCAAGTTCGCGCAGCGGTGGTGATACGGCAAACTTGATGGACTGACTGGAATGCGGTTGTGGGGAAGCATTATCGGCCGCAAATGCGGGCACGACGATCAGTGATAGTAGAAGCGCGCCAGCGACCGCAAGTGCAATCTTGTGATGAATTTTCACTGTCCTGTTTTCTCCTCGACCCGGAAGGCGGCACACATCATAAACCACAGGCAGGATTGTTCGGAAACCCATCATGGATTCCTGGTCGCTGCGGACATTTCACCGAGCCGAATTAGCCGCGAAATCGGGCGATTCTTGGCGACGAAAGGTTGCCTTGACCTTGAAAAAGAATTTCAGAATCTGAATAGTCGGCCGCGAGCCATATGAAAAACTGTAGACCATGCTTGCGCCGGTCGCTTTTGCTCAATCTAATATCAATGTTTTCAAATAGATAAATAAAGTTGAAATTACCCGAAAGTGGCCACTGGCTTGCGGTATAGCCTTTCCGTGTGAGGTTCCTGCCTAGTCCTGTTTTCCTCGTTTGTCGGCCAAGTCTGTGGATAGGTGGGAGAAACACTCAGAAGTCATCCCGAGCGGAGAAAAGAGATCTATGAGAGTAAAGAAAGTGATCATCGGGCTGCTGAGCGTGCTGGTGATCGCCCTGCTGATGACGCCGTCCCTCGTGGCGCAGTCGTTGGTGTCAGGCGACCTTACCGGTACGATTACAGATCCTAGCGGCGCGGTTGTGCCCAACGCCACGGTCACATTGAAGAACAGCGGAACTGGGCAGACACGCACCACCACCACCAATAACAGCGGCGCGTATCGCTTCTCGCTGTTGCAGCCCGGTTCCTATACCGTAAGCGCAACTGCGAGCGGCTTCAGCAAAGCCGAAACGACGGCCATGATTAACATCGGCCAGGCCACTGTGGCTGATGTGAAACTGGCAGTTGGTACCAGCTCGCAGACGGTGGAAGTCACCTCCGCTGTGCCTCTGGTGCAGGCCGATACCGCTGACCTGTCCACCAACTTCGATCAGAACGTTGTCGCCAACTCGCCCAATGGCGGTAATGACCTTACCTACATTGCGCAGACGGCGCCCGGCATCAACATGAACACCGGTATGGGCTACGGCAACTTCAACACTGCCGGTCTGCCTGCTACCTCCAACGTGTTCACGATGAACGGCGAAAACCAGATGGATCCTTACCTGAACCTGAACAACTCGGGTGCTACCAACCTGATGTTGGGCAAGAACGCGGTTCAGGAAGCCACCGTCACCACCAACGCCTACGGCGGTCAGTTCGGCCAGCAGGCCGGTGCGCAGGTGAGCTACGTTACCAAGTCGGGCACCAACGCTTATCACGGCAACGCCAACTACTGGTGGACGGGCCGTGCGATGGATGCCAACAACTGGTTCGCCGGTCAGGCGGATCCGTATCAGAAGACGCCTTTCAACAACAACAACGCCTGGGCGGCTTCGCTCGGCGGACCGATCAAGAAGGACAAGCTGTTCTTCTTCGCCGATTGGGAAGGTGAGCGCTACATCGTGCCTACGTCGTCAGTCATCCGCATACCGACGACGCAGTTCGCCACTGCAACCCTGGCGAATTTGGCGCTGACTGATCCTGCTTCGATTCCCCTTTACACGAACATGTTCAACCTGTATCAGGGTGCAGCGGCCCGCTGGGGCATCAACACCAACGCCTCCAACTTGCCCACCAATCAGAACGGTGCGGGCAACGGTGGTGGATGTCTGGACCTTGCGCTCTCAGTGCCATGCTTCACTTCTGGTTTATCCAGCCCGGCATTGCCGGCAAAGGAGTGGATCCTGACCGGCCGTGTCGACTACAACCTCTCGGACAAGGATCACCTGTTCTGGAGCGTCAGCGCCGACCACGGCACCCAGGCCACCTATCCCGATCCGATCAACAGCGCGTTCAGCGCGGCCAGCTATCAGCCGCAGTACAACGGCCAGGGCCAGTGGACGCATAGCTTCGGCAGCAACGCTACCAACCAGTTCGTTTATGCCGGCAGCTACTATCGCGCCATCTTCACCCAGGCCAATGCCGCTCCTACCTTCCCGGCGTGGGTCGACTTGGGCGCGGTGCTTGGCTACACCGACATGGCCCACATCGAGTCGGTCTTCCCGCAGGGACGTAACGTCACCCAGTATCAGTTCGTGGATGACTTCTCGGTTACGAAGGGCGCGCACAACCTGAAGTTCGGCGCGAACTTCCGCCGTTATGACATCACCGACTACGTGTTCAGCGAGTTCAGCCCCGCTTTCGGATCTGGCCCGCTGTATGTCCCCTTCACCCTGGGCGATGTTTACAGCGGCGGTACCGACGGTCTCAACGAGTTCATTTCGAACTATCCCAACCGTGGTACCTATCCCGTGGCTCTCTGGGGTATCGGTCTGTATGCCCAGGATGAGTGGCGGGTTAACAAGAGCCTGAAGATTACCCTGGCGCTGCGCGCGGAGAAAAACTCCAACCCGGTTTGCCAGCTGAATTGCGCTTCGCTGTTCACGGGGCCGTTCAACAGCATCAGCAACGATCCCAACACTCCCTACAACACGATGATCAATGCCGGCCTGCACCAGATCTTCCCGTCGGTGGATGCGATCGACTTCGCTCCTCGCTTCGGATTTACCTGGGCGCCGGGCGGCAGCGACAAGACCGTGGTTCGCGGCGGTTTTGGTATTTTCTATGACGCTTTCCCCGCAGTGCTGGGTGACAGCTTCATGACCAACCTGCCGACGGTTGTTCCTCTGACTCAGTTCGGAGTTCCCTGGGCCAACCAGACCACCCCGACCACTAGCCCTTGGGTCATCGGTCAGACCACTGCCAACCAGATCGTCGGCGGGTTTGGTAGCGGCGCTTCGTTTAACTCGCTGTCTACTGCCAATCCTCTGTTCACCTCCCCTGCCTTCAACAACATGGCAGGCCAGTTCAACGTTCCGCGGTACCAGGAATGGAGCTTGCAGTTGGAGCAACAGCTGGATAGCAAGAGCTCGGTTAACCTGGCGTACGTCGGAAACCACGGCATCCACGAAGTGGTTCCGAACTACCCCAACGCAGCTCTACCGGGCGTAGCCGGATTCCCCTCGTCTCCGGCCAATCCGCTTAACTACTCCACCGTGCTCGAGTACTACACGGGCGGCGTCTCCAACGACAGCCAGCTCACGGCGAGCTATCAGCGCCGCTTGACCTACGGCTTTACCATCTCGGCCAGCTACACTTGGGCGCACGCCTTGGACGAAATCTCCAACGGCGGCAACCTGCCGTATAGCACCAGCTCCCAGGTGTATCAGTTGAATCCGCTGAACCTGCGGGCCAACTACGGCAATGCGGACTACGATATTCGTAGCTCCTTCAACGCTCAGTATGTTTGGAACACTCCCTGGAAGTTCGGCAACAAGTATGTCAATGGCGCCTTCGGCGGCTGGACACTGTCGCAGAACTTCTTCGCTCGTTCCGGACTGCCGCTGACCGTTACGGACGGCAATGCCGGCCCTGGCAACTATGCTGGCGGCGGTGTGCTGCCGGCACAGGTGGTTGGAGTCGGACAGACGGGTTGCGGTCCCTACCTGCTGACCTGCTTCAATCCGTCGGGATTTGAATCCGTCGTAGCCGGCGCCGGCGGTACGGGCGTCTACTCGAACCAGCTCCGCAACCAGTTCCGCGGACCCGGGTTCTTTGACTCCGACTTCTCGATCAACAAGAACTTCAAGCTGACCGAGCGCATCGCGTTCGGCGTCGGTGCGAACTTCTTCAACGTGTTCAACCATCCGAACTTTGCTCAGCCCAACAACACGTTTGGCTCGGGTTCGTTCGGTGTGATCTCTGCCCAGACGTCCCCGCCGACCACTCCTTTCGGAGCGTTCATCGCGGGTCTCCCTGCGAACCGCATCATCCAGTTGCAGGGCAAGATCGTCTTCTAGTCAGAGCTAACTGCTTCACTCAAAGGGCGGCCTTCGGGCCGCCCTTCTTTCTTGTCCATTCCGGAATGAGAAGGATGCGTTGCGTGTCCTTCAGGGCTTACTTGCTCCGCACCGTGAGCACCGGGCAATGTGCGTTGCGCAACACATGATGCAGAGTTGTCCACGGCATATGCGTCGACACCGCGCCGCCGATATGGCATCCCATGACAATGAGATCGGCCTTTCGCGTGTCGGCGAGCCGCACAATCTCAACCTCGGGAATTCCAATCTCAACTTCAATCTCAGGTTCGTATGCCAGGTCCATTCCCGGGGGCGTCATGCGGCGCAGCCGTTCACGATCCTGGCTCTTCCAGTCCAGCAGTTCCGCTTGGGATGCGGGCTTGCTCTCAATAACGTGAAACAGTGTCAGTTCAGCGCGGTCGTCCTCGGCCAGCGCCAGCGCATAGGTCAACGCGCCCAGCGATCCAGAAGAGAAGTCGGTGGCATAAAGGATGTGGTGAAAGCGATCGCAGGGACCAAGTTCGACATGCGGTCCTACCGTTAAGACCGGGCAGCTGGCATGGCGGCTGGCCGTTTCCGCGGTCGATCCCAGGAACAGCTTCTTCACAGCTTTGTCGCCGTGCGTCCCCATCACCAGAAGATCGACATTCTTGTCGTCCAGGGCATGGGAGATCACGTCCCAGGTGATTCCGGACTTGATGATGACCTCGTGTGCAATCGAGTCCAGTTCACTGGTGTTTTCCAGCCGGGCCATGCTTTTTTCGGCACCACGGCGCACAGTATCGGAAAGCGAAGCCCACGGCTCGCCGACTCCCATGGAGCCCTCTGGGGGCAGCACGTGCGTGAGGAAGACGGTGGAGTCATAGCGCTTTGCGATGGAGACCGCACAGTGGAAAGCGTTTTGCGATTCGGGCGAGAAATCGGTTGCCAGCAGGATGTTGTTAATGGCTACGCGGGGGAGTTTTGCAGGAGAGGCCATGATACACCTCCGTCAAAGACACGTCCCCACATGCTCACATCTACCGCACGAATTGAAATGCGTCGGTGACGGCAGTCACCGGAGGACGTGACAATGCAAGCTGCCGCCCGGCGGAAGACGATTCGAGGGACTGCGGTCGTTAGCTTCAACCGTCGTGAGCCACAGCTGGCTTCAATGGTGACACTTGCTGAGAGAACCCTGTGGCACCGCCGTGCTTTCGGCCGGCGGCACTTCCGAGCGCGCATCAGCCGCTCTTTTGAGCCCTTTTCCCGCTTTAGTTTTCGCGCTATACATCACAGTCTTAGGGCAAAAAACCGCTATATAATGCGAGCAAAAAATCAGCACATGAGGCGGATTTTATGATCTCCCCACTCACTCCTCTGGAATTTCTCGCCCGCACCGCAACTGCCTACCACGACTGCACCGCCGAGGTCGATCACCATCAGCGCTTCACCTACGCCGAGATGCACCGCCGCGTGCATTCCTTCGCAGCGGCTTTGCAGTACGCCGGCATTGCGCCGGGCGATCGCGTCGCCGTGCTCGCGCGCAACGGAGTGCTTCCCCTGGAAGCGCATTTCGCCGTCCCCTTGATCGGCGGAGTGCTGGTCATGCTGAACGTCCGCCTGAAAGCGGGCGAGCTGGCCACCATCCTGAATCACAGTGGCGCAAAACTCCTGCTGGGCGATCCCGATCTGGTTGCTCCCCTCGCGGCCGTACGGGAAGCGATTCCGCAAGTGCGGCGCTTCGTTACCGATTACGGCGCTTTCCTCTGCGAGAGCAGCACGCCGGTCGAGCTTCATCCGCCCAAGGAAGATGACATCATCTCCATCAACTACACCAGCGGCACCACCGGTCTGCCCAAAGGTGTGATGTACACCCATCGCGGCGCATATCTCAACGCGCTGGGCGAGATCATCGAACACGGGCTCTCGTTCCGCTCCGTTTATCTTTGGACACTGCCGATGTTTCACTGCAACGGCTGGTGTTATCCCTGGGCGGTCACCGCTGTCGGCGCGCGTCATGTCTGCCTGCCGGAAGTCAACCCTGAACGGGCGCTGAAGTTGATCGAGGAAGAAAGCGTCACGCATCTGTGCGGCGCGCCCATCGTCGTGCGCACGCTGACGGAATACTGCGCCCAGCGCAAGATTCGCTTCGGCGTCGGCAAACTGAAGATGATGGTGGCAGCCGCGCCTCCGCCGCCCGCGGTGATTCGTGCCGCGGAAGAAATCGGAATCGAGCTAACGCACGTCTATGGGCTGACGGAGACCTACGGTCCGCACTCTGTGTGCGCGTGGCACACGGGCTGGGACATTCTGCCCGAAGAGAAGCGTGCGCAGCTCAAAGCGCGCCAGGGTGTGCCCTACACCGTCTTCGGCACCGACATGCGCGTGGTGGATGAAAACCTGCATGACGTCCCTTCCGATGGCCTGACCATTGGCGAAGTGGTGATGCGCGGCAACAATGTAATGCTGGGCTACTACAACGACCCGGAAGGTACCGAGAGAGCTTTCGCCGGCGGCTGGTTCCACTCCGGCGATCTGGCTGTCATGCATCCCGATGGCTACATCGAATTGCGCGACCGCGCCAAGGACATCATCATCTCTGGTGGAGAGAATATTTCTACCATCGAGGTGGAGCGCGTACTGTACGATCATCCCGACGTGTTGGAAGCGGCGGTTGTGGGCCAGCCGGACGAGAAGTGGGGCGAGGTGCCACACGCTTATGTCCTGTTGCGGGATGGTGCCAATGTCAGTGAAGGCTGCTTGATCGAATTCTGCCGCGAGCAGCTGTCGCACTTCAAATGTCCAAAGGCGATACACTTTGGACCGCTGCCCAAGACCTCGACGGGCAAGATCCGCAAGAGTGTGCTGCGCCAACAGGCGCATGCGCAGGCCGTCGCCCAAGGAGCTTGATGATGTCGGAAGCCCTGAACGCCGTTGCCAAATACCAGAGCATTCTTCTTGAGGCCGACGGGCCCATTGCCGTCCTGACCTTGAACCGGCCGCAGCGGCGCAATGCGCTCTCGCTCGAGTTGATGCGGGAGGTGATCGACTGCCTCAGCGAAATTGGCAAGGATCGCAACCTGCGGGTCGTCCTGCTCAAAGCCGCGGGCAAGGTCTTTTCCTCTGGTCATGACTTGGGCGAGATGGTGGGACGCGACATCAATGAGTACCGCGAGGTCTTCGACGTCTGCACTGAGATGATGACCCGGGTGCAGTCGATTCCGCAGCCGGTGATCGCCGAGGTGCAGGGCATCGCGACTGCGGCAGGATGTCAGCTGGTCGCGACCTGCGATCTGGCCGTCGCCTCCGATCAGGCTGCATTCGCAACGCCGGGAGTGAAGATCGGGCTCTTCTGCACCACACCGATGGTGGCGCTGAGCCGCGCCATCGGACGCAAGCGCGCGCTGCAGATGCTGCTCACCGGCGAGATGGTCGATGCCGTAACTGCGGCGGCGTGGGGATTGGTCAACATGGTCGTTCCCGCGGCTGAACTGGAGAAGCAAAGCCGCAAGCTCGCAATGCGTATTGCCGAGGCGAGTTCGTTGACGGTAGCTCTGGGCAAACAGGCTTTCTACACGCAAATCGATCTCGACCAGCCGAAGGCCTATGCCTATGCGAAAGAAGTGATGAGCATGAATTCGCTCGCCGCCGACGCGCAGGAAGGCATCGCAGCGTTCCTGGAAAAGCGCCCCGCCTGCTGGACCGGAAAGTAGGGACCGCCAGCTGTCCGCCCTCCCAGCGCCTTACCGAAACCTGCTGCGTTTCTCAATTTCGGCACTCGTCCCCGTTTCCTTGTAGAAGCTACCAAGAACGCACTATGCTGTTGTAATCCGTTGCGCGCCTGATACCGCGTCCGGCAAGGAGTGCTCGTATGTCCCGGTCTTCGTTGTTCCAGGCAATCCGCATTTCTCTGTTCGCCTCGATTGTGTTGCTCTTATCCTGTGCTGCCTTCGCGCAGAATTACGTAGCGCCCAGTATGCCGGTAGTCGGCTCCGCGAATACGGTCACGGCTAACGCACCTGTGCCGCGGCCTACCACCACCCCCTGCACTGTTACGTTGTTCCAGAATTTCGATTTTGACGATTTCAATCCGCGCTCGTTCACCTACACGCCTCCCTCCGGATGTCCCGGACCGTGGGCCGCGGTCGTCTTTGAAGCGGACTGGTCGGTCGATGCCGGCGTGCAATACGATCGCACCACTAACATCTGGCTGGGCGGCAACCCGATCTTCTTCGGCACCACGGCCGAGCCGTCAGGGAATTTTGTTCGCATGTGGCACACGGAGAGCAATCTCACCGAGCTGAGTCCGCTATTCACCATTCCGCAGCAAGGCACCGCGATTCTCTTCAACCTGGTCAACGATCAGTACACCAGCCACTATCACGGCAGCGCTTATTTGCAGTTCTATCCGCTGGCGCAGGGTCAGAATCCGCCGCCTGCTGCGAACATGGTCCTGCCGCTGTCGGCCGGGTCGACTGGAGGAACGGTGACGTTGAACTCGCCCAGCGATCAGCTGACGGGAACCTTCACTTTGCCGACCAACGTCGAGCGGGCTTATCTCGATGTCTGGGCTCAGAGCCAGCAGGATGACGAGTTCTGGTACGTGTGCGCGCCCAACAACCTTGCCGGCGAGCTGGACACTTGCGGATCCACCGGCTTTCGCGAGGCTGAGGTCAGCATCGATGGGACGCCGGCCGGCGTCGCGCCCATCTATCCCTGGATCTTCACCGGCGGCATCGATCCGTTTCTGTGGCAGCCGATTCCCGGGGTCCACACGCTCAACTTCGAGCCGTATCGCGTCGACCTCACACCATTCGCTTCCGTCTTGAGCAATGGCCAGCAGCATATGGTCTCGGTCAGCGTCTACAACGCCAACCAATATTTTTCCGCAACTGCAAATCTGCTGCTATACCAGGACACGGGATCGACGCAGCTGACCGGGCAGGTCACGACGAATACCATTACCCCGCCCGATCCGGCGATCACCGAGAACATCGTCAACAACGGCACCTATGCAGCCGGCCCGCTGGCCATCAACTCCACTCGCGGCTTCACCACGGAAGGCTTCGTCAACACCTCGCATGGCACAGTTGACACCAAGGTCGTGCAGAGCATCGACTTCAATAATGGCCAGGGTTATTACGTTCTGCAGAACGGCTCGGTCGATAACCAGTTTGTCGGACTGATCAGCAGCATCAATTCCGCAACCACCACCACCGCGGGCAGCAACGTCACCACCAATTCGACCCAGTATTCCTGGCCGCTGGGCCTGCGTTATGCCTATACTGCCAATCCTGACGGATCGTGGGTTCAGTCCACGCAAATCCATCAGGGTTTCAGCAAGAGCGTGCTGGTGAAGCTGAATGGAACGCCGACCTATTCCTCCAGCTTTCTGGATGAGGTCTCGCCCACGGATACGCTGAACGTTGACGCTTCCGGTAATTTCACCACCAGCAACCAGACGAACTCAGAGACCTATCAGTACTCGAATTCCAATGGCGCCTGCTGGAACGAGACCCTGAAAGCTTCGGCTGGGCTGATTACATCCGTGCAGGGAGGAAGCTGCGCGAAAGGGCAGAAGACAAGATAGAATTTCGTCGAATAAGAGACCGGGTAGTGCGGGCCTTGACGCCCGCGTCCCGGCTGTCATTAAGGACCTGAGTCAGTTTTTGCCGGCCGCAGGTTGTGAAGCCGGCTTCTACAGAGAAGACAATCGTCTCTACGCGGCGCTGAAGCGCCGCACTACCCGAACGCAATCGTCAGGCCGGCCTGCGGGCCGGCTTCATTTTTCCCAATGCTGCGACGCGAACTGCTTGGGATCGAACACCGCCGGATCAAGCTTGGGATTGACCTGGATGTCCGAATACTCCTCGCTGAAAACCTCTGTGCCGTCGACGTACATTTCGACTCCGGCCGCAACCCAACCTGGCGACGTCTTCCGGTAGTCCACGAATCGCGTATCCGCGGTCTTGGTGGCGTCGCGCCGATCGGGCTCGATCAGGCGCACAAACAGTAGTCGCTTTTTCTCA
>Ga0335078_10010525_pt1 | contig 13697 bp, 15 predicted proteins | sample Lox_Sample_32_FD_206711 | JGI IMG/M metagenome (GOLD analysis project Ga0335078, IMG submission 206711) | Soil microbial communities from Loxahatchee National Wildlife Refuge, Florida, United States - Lox_Sample_3.2 | ecosystem: Environmental > Terrestrial > Soil > Wetlands | place: USA...
GGCATCGCCTGGGCCGAGCAGGACCCGGCGGTCTTCGAGGGCACCGAGCGGTTCTTCCGCCCCGGCTACACCGCTCACCTGGCCACCGAGTGGATCCCGGCGCTGCCCGGGGTGCCCGCCGCGCTCGCGGCCGGCGGCCGGGTCGCCGACGTCGGCTGCGGGCACGGCGCGGCCGCCATCTTGCTGGCCCGCGCCTGGCCGCAGGCGGCCGTGCACGGCTATGACTTCCACGACCGCTCCATCACCGTCGCCCGGCAGCGGGCCGCCCAGGCCGGCCTCGGCGACCGGATCCGGTTCGAGACCGCCGACGCGGCCAGCTACCCGGCCGCCGGGTTCGACCTGATCTGCCTGCTCGACGTCCTGCACGACCTCGGCGACCCCGCCGCCGCGCTGGCCCGCGCCCGCACCGCCCTGGCCCCCGGCGGCGCGGTCCTGGTCGTGGAACCGTACGCGGCCGACGACTACGCGGCCAACCTGGCCAGCCCGCTGGCCGCGCTGTCCTACGCGGCGTCCGCGTTCCAGTGCACCCCGGCCGCCCTGGCCCAGCCCGGCGGGGTCGCGCTCGGCGCCCAGGCCGGCCCCGCCGCGGTACGCCAGCTAGCCGCCGACGCCGGCTTCACCCGGTTCCGGCAGGTCACCCAGACCCCCGTCAACATCGTCCTCGAACTCCGGCCCTAACACCCGGGCCCCCGCCGCGGCAACTCTGGGAGCTGGCGCCCCCGATGCGCGCTCAGCAATCAAACACCGACCAGCAGATGTCGTTCCGCAACCGCTCGTCGTCGAGTACGAGCTCGCGAATCGCCTGCGGGAGCTGGTCACGCTGCCACTGGCACTCGAGTCGCCCTGCGGCCTCGCCCCCGCCTTCCGGCGCGGCAGCACGTGCGGCCTTGATCGCGTAGGCGGCCGCACCGAGCTCGTGGGCGGCGACGTGTGCGACGGCTCCGGCCTGGCCGGCGGCATACGCGGCATGCCGTGCTGCGCCGCGCAAGTCCCGGGCCGCGCCCATGGCATGACCGCCCGCCGCCCGAGCCTGGGTCATCGTGACCTCGCCACGTACCCAGGCGCGGGCATGCTCGATCGCCTGGCGCGGCCGCGCGTCCTCGGGCCGAGCCGACTCGAAGAGGTCAAGGACATGCTCCGCGCAAGATGCCGCCCAAAGAGCGAGGAGATGGTGATCCGGATCAGTGAGGGTCCCGCCGCGGCGGATCGTCACGAAGCGGGGGTCCCGGACTTTCGGAAGGATCATGATTCGTATTCCTTCTGCTTGCATCCGGCCCTGACCCGGCCACACAAGGCACTTGACTAGCCCTGCCGTCAGCCGTCGAGGACGCCGTCCACGACGCGGTGCGCCACGGCCCAGCGCGTGGCGGCGGCGCGGTTCGACACGCTGATCTTGGTGTAGATGTTCTGGATGTGATGCTCGGCGGTCCGCGTCGAGATGAACAGCTCGGCGGCGATTTCCCCGGACGTGCGGCCCGCGGCGACCAGCCGGAGCACGTCGATCTCCCGTCTGCTCAGACCACCTGGGCGGGCGCCGCGCGTCCTCGGTCTGGGGTCGCGGCGGGCAGTGTCGATTTGCCTGCGGGCGTAGACGGCGGCGCCGTCGAGGTCGAGGCCTGCGCCGACCGCGAGCAGTTCGCCCGCTTTGGTCGCGCCGAGTCTGGAGGTGAGCCGATCCCCGAGCTCGGCCAGTTCGGGGACGTGGTGGAAGCTCGAGGATTCCCGCGACATCGCGCCCAGGAGCGTGGCCGCGGGCTCTAGACGGTCGAGCCGTTCGAACAGCGCCGGGACGCTGGCGAGCGTGATGATCAGCTGCGGCACGTTGCCTGCGCGGTGGAAGGCCTGGATCGCTTCGTCGAACAGCCCGAGAGCCACGTCGGGCTCGCCGTCCGAAGCGTTGAGGCGAGCCGCGTCGCGGGCGAGGAAACCCTCAAAGAAGTGGATGCGGTGCTCATGCACAAAGGCGATGCCCTCCTCCCAGGCCGCCAGCGCCCGCCGGGCGTTCGTGCGCGAGAACGCCATACCGGCGATCCATAGCGCATAGGCAACCCAATACGGGTTGCCGAGCCGGCGGGCGGCGGCCACCGATTCCTCGGTGAGCGCGAGCGCCTCCTCGATCCGGCCTGCCGACTGGAGGCCGTCGACGTACGAGGCGAGGCCGTAGCCACGGTCGCTGCCGTAGCGCCGCACTACCTCGCCGGTCAGCTCGATGTAGCGATCCAGGTCCCCGCAGTAGACCTGGCCGAGAGCCTCGACGAACATCGCGTACCCCGGCTCACACGGATCGTAGCGGGCGTCGCCCTCCAACTCGACGGCCCGGTGCGCGTTTGCCCTGGCGGCCTCGGCGCGGCCTGCGAAGCAGGCGTAGCCGGCGGCGGTGGCCAGACGAGGGAGGCGTGACACATCCGCCGCGGATGCCGCCGGGAGCAGTTCCTCGGCCCACGCGAGCGTCTCGAACAGTTGCACCGAGAAGCCCATCAATGCGGCGTGCGCAGCGATGTCGGTCGCCACCACCACCTCGCCCCGGGCAGAACTCCACCTGAACGCGGCACGCAGGTTGCCGATCTCGGCCTCGACCCAGTCGACGGCACCCCGCCATCCCGGTCCGTTCCACTGATCCCAGCGCGCACTGGCATCTCCTGCGAAGTGGGCGGCGTGGCGGTCGCGGGTCGCCGTCAGCTCACCGGCTGCCTCGAGCCGGTCCTCGGCGAACTGGCGGATGGTCTCGAACAGGCTGTAGCGCGTGTGGGTCGTGGTGTGGTCGGCCACGACGAGTGACTTGCGCACGAGCGAGTCGAGATGGCGGAGCACGTCGACCGCGTCGCCATACGCGGCGACGGCGTGAATGCTCGCCAGCTCGAATCCGCCGGCGAACACCGAAGTGGCGCGGAGCAGCGCGCGCTCGTCCTCGGTCAGCAGCTCGTAGGACCACCCAACCGTGTGACGCAGCGTGTGCTGGCGCTCCGGGCCCGGCGTCGACCCCTGCAGCAGGCGGAAGCGGTCGGCGAGCCGGTTCCGCACCTCGATCGCGCTCATGGCCGCCATGCGGGCGGCCGCCAGTTCGATGCCCAGTGGCAGACCGTCGAGCGTGGCGCAGATCTCCGTCACCGCTGCCGCCGTGTCCGGGTCGCCGAGACCGAAATCGCGGCGCACGGCACGCGCCCGGTCGACGAACAGCGTGACGGCGTCGGATTCGGTGCCGCCGGCGACCGCCAGCGGGGAGACGGCGAGAACCGCCTCGGCGTCCACGTCGAGCGCCTCGCGTGACGTGGCCAGGACCCTGACGTCACCCGAGTGGCCGACGATCAACTCGATCGCCGACCCGGCCGCCCTCAGCAGATGCTCGCAGTTGTCGATGATGAGCAGCAGCCGCTTGCCTGCGAGCGCGGCGGCGACCGTGGTAATCAGCGGGGTGTCGCCCTGCGGCGTGATCCCGAGCACGGTTGCGATCGCGGCGGGGATCGAACCCGGATCGCCGACCGCCGCCAGATCGACCATCCACGCTCCATCGGGGAAATCTCCGGCGAGCTCGGCGCCGATCTCCAAAGCCATTCGCGTCTTGCCGACCCCGCCGACGCCCGTCAGCGTGACCAGTTGCCGGTCGCGCACGAGCTCGGCGCCCTGGCGTACCAGTTCGTCGCGACCGACGAGCGAGGTAACCTGCCGTGGCAGGTTGCCCGCGAAGCGCTCGGCACTGCGAAGCACCGGGAACTCGGTCGGGAGACCGTCGGCGATGACCTGGCACACCGAGATCTGGCCACGCAACCCGCGGAGCACGTGCTCGCCGAGCGGCCGTAGCGACAGGCGGTTGCGCAGCAGCACCTCGGTGGTGTCCGACACGAGGACCTGCCCGCCGTGCGCGAGCGCCATCAGCCGTGCCGCCCGGTTGACCTCGCTCCCGGAATAACTGCCGTCATGCTCCACCGTCTCTCCGGTGTGCAGACCCATCCGCACCGCGAAGCCGATCGTGGCGTCGGCGCGCAGCTTGCGCTGCGCCTCGACCGCGGCCTCGGCCGCGCTCGCCGCCGTCGCGAAGGCGGCGCAGAAGCCGTCTGGTTCGGTGGCGAATACGTGCCCGCCGTGACCCTCGATCGCCTCCCGCACGATCGCGTCGTGGACCCGCTGGGCGGCCGCCATCTCCGCCGGCGCCTCGTCCCACCGGCGCAGGGAATCCTGGATGCTGGTGAACAGGAACGTCACTGTTCCTGACGGTGGGCGGGCAGGCACGTTAGCACCATATGCGAAGGTCACGGGGATCCTCGGCCCCGGGAAACGGGGGTGGCGAAGGCCCGCGACGCGGCGTGACCGAGACGGCGCGCCACTCGGGGCTTCGTTCCGCGCAGGGCCCTGCCTACGGCGTAGCGATCGATCGTATCGGGTGATATACCGAGTAATGCGCCCGCCGGTGAGCCGTGCTCAACGTCCGGGCGGTTGCCAGGCGCCATTCGGCGAGCTAGGTGGGGGGACAAGATGAGTGGACCGCTGGATCTGTGGCGTCAGGCCGCCGCCAAATGGAGCGAGGTTTACGACCAGGTCACCGACAGCCAGTGGGAGAGGCCGACGCCATGCGACGAGTGGACCGTTCGCCAGCTCGTGGAGCACACCCTTGGCTGGCAGGCCGAGGGCGGCCGCCTGATCGGCGCGGACACCGCCCCCGGTGACGACTGGGACCAGATCCGCGCCGCCTTCGACGCCCTGCTCACGGAGCCCTCGCGGCTCACGGGGAGTGTCGCCGAGTTCGGGGGGATCCCGAAGCAGGAGCTGGCCGGGTTCCTGATCGGCGACCTCCTCCTCCATAGCTGGGATCTCGCCCGCTCGATTGGAGCCGACGAGGCACTCCCGCCGGATGCCGTCGAGGCCACCACGATCGGCCTCCGCCACGTCCCGCCCGCTCTGCTCCGCGGCACCAACCCGCTCGGCCAGAAGATGATGGCCGCGGCCGTCGAGGTGCCCGCCGGCGCCAGCGCGCAGGACAAGATGCTGGCGTTCACCGGCCGCCGGCCCTGAGCGCGAATCCGGGCCGGTCTCGCGCGGCTGCCGCTGGAAGCGGCAGGCGAGGCCGGCCCGGACCGCCATCGGTCAGACGGTCGCCACCTCGCGTTCCCGGGGGTCGATGCAGCCGAGGTTCTCGACCACCTTGAAGGTGCCGGCCTCGGAGCGTGCGATGTACATGTTCATCCGCACGTGGTGCTGACCCGGCACCATCTCGGCCGGGCCGCCCGGACCCTCGGGGATGCTGGCATGGTCGAGGGCCGCGATCACCTCGTCCTGATCGAGCGACCCGGCCTCGGTCACCGCTGCCTCCCACAGCTTGAGCGCCCGGTACGTTCCCGAGCACGCCGAGCCTGCGGTGAACATCGCGCTGCCGGGGTACCGCGCGTCGTAGCGGTTGAGCAGCTCGACGCTGAACGGGTCGCGGACGCCACGGTAGTAGTCGAGGCACCCGTAGAGACCTTCGACGTGCTCAGCAGGCACCAGGTTGAGGAAGTTCTCGTCGAAATAGGTGCACACGAGCTGCCCGCCGCGCGCCGCGAATCCGGCGTCGTGGAGCTGGGCGAGGAACGGGGTCAGCCCGGGTGGGACGATCGTGTTGAACACGACCTCGGCGCCCGACGCCATGATGTCGGTGACGACCCGGGCGTATTCGGTGTGGTCGAGCGGGAAGTACTCCTCGCCGACGACCTCGCCGCCCCGCGACGTGACGATGTCCCGGACCCTGGAGTTCATCACGTGCGGCCAGATGTAGTCGGCCGACGGCATGTAGAACCTGCGCGCTCCCGTCTGGAGCATCAGCCAGGGGATGAACGGGTCGAGCTGCTGAGCGGGTACCGGACCGGTGCAGAAGATCAGGGGATGACTTTCCTGACCCTCGTACTGCTCCGGGTAGATGTAGAGCTTCCCGGCCTCGTCGACCACCGGGCGCTTGATCGCCTGCCGGGTCGAGCTGTAGATGCCGCCGACGACCACGTCGACGTCGGCCTCGCGGACAAGCCTGGCGGCTGCTGTCTGCGCGACGTGGTCATCGGTGGCGCTGTCCTCAACGTACAGCTCGACGGGACGGCCGAGCAGGCCACCGCGGGCATTGATGTCGTCGGTGATCATCTTGGCGAGGTTGACGTTGGCGATGCCCATGAAGGAGAGTGCCCCGGTCTGGTCGGTGATCAGGCCGACGCGTGCGGGCCGGCCGATGGCGCTGGTCATCGTGGCTCTCCCGCCTACGCCTGGTACTGGCCGAGCAGTGCCGCCGTATCGGGCTTGCCGAGGTGTCCGGCTTCCTTCAGGATCGGCGGCACCTCGGGGTCGGACACGAAGTTCGCCCAGCCCTGCTCGTCCCACTCGAACAGCACCCACATCCGGTTCTCCTCGGTGGGGTCGCGGAACACGATTGAGCCCTTCGACCCGTGCAGAGCACGCTTGTCGGCGCCCTTGGTGCCGAACACCTTCAGGAAGCGGTCGACGTCCTCGACGGTCGTGGTGGCCAGGATCATGATGATCTCCTTCGCTGCGGATCTCGGTGATCGCCGTCCGTTCGGCCGGCGTATTGCCACCTTCCGTGAGATCCCCTGGCAGCAGCATCGGCAGATCTACCCATTTCTGCGGTGGGCAGATGGAGGTCGGCGTGCGCCTCAGGTTCAGACCGGGCTCAGCGGGCCGGGCGGTGACCGCAGGACTGCGGCGGTGACATGGACCAGCAGCCACTCGTTCGAGCGCTTCAGCGACCAGCCGAACACGTCGCGGGTTCGGAGCAGGCCGTCGATGCCGTAGTAGTAGGTAATGATCCGGCTTGCGAGCCGCGCATCAATGTCGTCGCGCAGGGCGCCGATGTCCTCCAGATGGCGGCAGATCTCCGTGAGACTGCGGTTGTGCCGCCTCTGCGCGGTGGCGAGCACCGCGCCGGACTCGTCGTCGTGCGGCGCGACGTCGATCACCACCCGGATGACGTCGCCCCACTGCTCGGTGATCTGGAGGTAGGCGGTGCTCAGGGTCTGCATCACCAGGGCGGCGTCGTCGGCGGCGAGGGACTTCTGGTGGAATCCGGCGATTATCGGAGTCTGCGTCCAGCTGTCCATGAGCGATCGCAGCAAGCCATGCTTGCCGCCGCACTGCGCGTACACCGTCGCTGGAGACACCCGGCTCAGCCTGGCGATCTGCTCCACCTTCGTCTGATAAAAGCCGTTCTCGGCGAACAGCCGGCGTGCCGCGGCAAGCACCGCGGCGCGGGTCTGCTCGGGATACTCCTCGCGACGCGGCCGATCGGGTGGTCTGTCCATGGCGACATGCTAGCCAGCCAGTCAAGCCGCTCTTGCCTTGTCGGGCTATGCCTCTAGCTGTTAGAGTTTGGGTCTAGCGAGCAGAGCTACTCGAGAGGGTCCCAGGCTCGACGTCGGCGACATGCCCGGACACTTCTACTTTCAGATCCTCGGTCCGCTGCGGCTGCTGGAGTGGCGGCGTCGAGGTGGATGCAGGCCCCTGCTGCATCTGTGCGTGCAGGCAATCCTGCTGGCCCGGGCGGCAACCCGGTCAGCATGTCCGCGATGGCCGACTTACTGGAACAGCGAGGCAAAAGCATGGCCGAGTTCACGACCAGCGACGGAACCCAGATCTTCTTCAAAGACTGGGGCGCCGGGCAGCCAATCGTCTTCAGTCACGGGTGGCCCCTGTCGTCCGACGACTGGGACGCCCAGATGATGTTCTTCCTACAGCACGGCTACCGGGTGATCGCCCTGACCGGCGCGGGCACGGCCGCTCGGCGCAGCCCGGCGAGGGCAACGACATGGATCACTACGCCGACGACCTTGCCGACCTGACTCAGCACCTTGACCTGCACGGCGCCGTCCACGTCGGGCACTCCGCCGGCGGCGGGGAGGTGGCGCGCTACATAGGCCGCCACGGCGAGGCTCGCGTGGCGAAGGTGGCGCTGATCGGCGCCGTGACCCCGTCGGTCCTGCAAACCGACGCCAATCCGGCCGGCGTGCCCCAGCCCGCCTTCGAGGGCCTGCAGGCGCAGCTAGCGGCCAACCGCTCGGAGTTCTACCGAGCCGTACCTACCGGGCCGTTTTACAACTTCGACCAGCCGGGCGTGGAGGCGGGCTTCCCGCACGGGATGCCGACCACGCACGCCGAAACGATCAACAACGATTTGCTGGCGTTTATCCAGTCCTGATAGTTCCGTGATCCGTGCCCGCGTTCCCTGGCGAGCCTGGCGATCATGCTCTACGTGCGGTTCGCGGGCGGATCGGATTACTTCAGCCTGCCGAGGGAGACCTACCAGCCCGAGGCCTCCGCCGCGGGGGTCCGTTGAGCTGGTCCAGTGACGTGACATATCCTGCCGCGCCCCGGGTCCTGCCGGACCTGAAGGACTGCGGGGTCCTGGTGACCTCCGCGAGCTCGCCGTGGTGTCCTTCGGGTCGTGTCCGCGTCTTCGATTACTGGCAAAATGGTAACCACCGGCCCGGGTCCGGTCGCGCGGAAGGCAGGTAACCGTGAGCGCACGTAACCTCCAGGAAGTCCTCGATCGCAGCGGCAACATCGTCGAGCTCCTGCGAAGCTCGCAGATCGGCGCGTACATCTACCCGGTCGTGCCGGCCGAGTTCACCAACTGGCAGCGCGAGCAGCGTGCCTGGCGCGAGACGGCCGTCTTGTTCGACCAGTCCCACCATATGGTGAATCTGTTCGTCAAGGGCCCGGACGCGCTGAGGCTGATCTCCGACACGGCCGTCAACAGCACGGCGAACTTCCCGGTCAACCGGGCCAAGCAATATGTACCGACGACCCCCTACGGCCATGTCATCGGCGACGGGATCCTGTTCCACGAGGCCGAGAACGAGTTCGTGTTCGTCGGCCGTACCCCGGCGGCCAACTGGCTGCAGTACCAGGCGGGGGCCGGGGGATACGACGTGGAGGTCATCAAGGACGACCGGTCGCCGTCACGCCCGTACGGGCACGCTGTCACCCGGCGCCTGTGGCGGTTCCAGATTCAGGGGCCGAACGCGTGGAAGGTGATCGAGAAGGTCAACGGGGGGTCGCTGGAGCAGCTGAAGTTCTTCCACATGAGCCACATGAACGTCGCCGGCGAGCGGGTCCGGACGCTGCGCCATGGCATGGCCGGCCAACCCGGCCTGGAGCTATGGGGCCCTTACGGCAGTTACGAGAGGGTACGCGGTGCGATTCTCGAGGCGGGCCGGGAGTTCGGCCTCGAGCCGTGCGGCTCCCGGGCCTATGGCTCCAACACGCTGGAGTCCGGCTGGATCCCCTCGCCGCTGCCCGCGGTCTACACCGGCGACGAGCTGCGCTCCTACCGCGAGTGGCTCCCCGCCAACGGCTACGAGGCCACCAATGCGCTGGCCGGCAGCTATGTATCGGACAGCATCGAGGACTATTACGTCAATCCCTTCCAGCTCGGATACGGGTCCTTCGTGAAGTTCGACCACGACTTCATCGGCGCGGGCGCCCTGAAGAAGATCGATGCCGCGGCCCAGCGGAAGAAGGTCACTCTCGCCTGGAACGCCGACGACGTGGCGAAGATATTCGCCTCACTGGTCGACACCGGCAGCAGAGGGTGCCAGTTCTTCGAGGTGCCGACCGCGAACTACGGATCATCGAACTACGACGCTGTCCTCGACTCCAGCGGCGCCACCGTCGGCCTGTCGATGTTCAGCGGGTACAGCGCCAACGAGCGCCGGGCGCTCTCTCTCGCGACGATCGACAACACCATCGAGATCGGCACCGAGGTCACGGTCATCTGGGGTGAGCCGGGCGGCGGGAGCAGTAAGACCTCGGTGGAGCCACACGACCAGATCCCGGTGCGCGCGATCGTCAGCCCGGTGCCCTACTCGGCCGCCGCGCGCACCGGGTACCGCGCCGGCTGGCGGACCGCCGGCGCCCGCCTGTAACACAGCATGGACAGAGTAACGTCTGGCGCAGGCCGCTTCGCCCGTGCGGATGAGGCCGCAGCACGCCATTGCGGGGAGACGTCCTGACCGGGCAGCCGAAACGCGTTGCCCCTTCAGTGCGGGCATGCCAGGGTGAACGCCGTGACTGAAAGCAAAGACCGCGAGACCGTCCCGGAACGGTGGAATGCCGCCGGGCCCGGCTCCGACATGTGGATGGACGCAGCGCAGGACCCGAGGTTCGCTGCGGGCGCGAAACTGGAGGGCGAGCGGGCGACGCTCCTTGACTACCTGCGCGCCTACCGGCTGACGATGGAGATGAAATGCGCCGGCCTCGACCCGGCCCAGCTCGCCCGCCGGTCGGTGCCGCCCTCTACTATGTCCCTGCTCGGCCTCATCCGCCACATGGCCGATGTCGAACGCAACTGGTTCCGCCGGGTGATGGCGCAGGCCGACGCACCGCCGCTGTACTGGTCCGAGGGCCTTGCGGATGCCGACTGGGCGGGCGCGGTGGCCGACCCGGCGGTCGTAGACGATGCCTGGCAAGCCTGGCGCGACGAAATCGCCTTCGCGGAGAAGTTCGTGGCCGGCTCCCCCGACCTCGGCATCCGCGGGACCATGCGAGACGGGGACACCATCGCGCTGCGCGAAGTGCTTGTCCACATGATCGAGGAGTACGCCCGCCACTGCGGCCACGCCGACCTGCTGCGGGAACGTATCGACGGACGCGTCGGCCAGTGACAATGTAGCCGGGCTTGGTCAAGACGCGGCGGTGCCCTGCGGTCCGCTGGCGTGCCCGGAGGGGCTGGTACGGTAGCCGGCGTGGGCGGCGTCCGGGACACGGTGGCCAGTGACCTGGTGCCGGGGGGTGTGCTGCGCGCGGCGATCAACCTGGGTAACCCGGTGCTGGCGCAGGGCCCGGCCGCGGCGCCGGCTGGCGTGACGGTGGATATCGCCCGTGAACTCGGAGCGCGGCTCGGGGTTGCGGTAGACCTGGCCTGCTTCGCCGCCGCCCGGGAGAGCCTGGCGGCCGTGGCGCAGGGCGACGCCGATATCTGCTTCCTGGCCATCGAGCCGGCCCGCGCAGCCGAGATCGCCTTCACCACGCCATACGTCGTGATCGAGGGGGTGTTCGTCGTCCCCGGGGAGTCCGCCATCACCACGCTGGCCGGCGTCGATCGGGCCGGCGTGCGCATCGGCGTGAACGAGGGGTCAGCCTACGATCTGTTCTTGTCCCGGACCCTGCGGCAGGCCAGCGTGGTGCGTGGCCCGGACGGGATCAGGCTGTTCCGCGAGCAGAATCTGGATGCCGGCGCCGGCATCCGCCAGGTGGTCAGCGGCTTCGTCGCCGGCAATCCCGGATTCCGCGTGATCGGGGAACCGTTCATGCAGATCCGGCAGGCCCTGGGGACCAACCGGACCCGCTCTCCTGGCACCATTCAGTTCCTGACCGCGTTCATCGAGGACCTGAAGGCCAGCGGCTTCATCCCCGACGCGCTGCGACGCTCAGGCCAGGACAGCGCCCTGGCGGCTCCCCCGAGGCCGCCGTGCTGAGTCACTACTCCTGATGGCTTAGGCGTCCGCTATCCCGCAGCGGCCGGGCTAAGCCGTCTTGGCCAGGTCAGGACGGCAGCCGCCACCACGGGCACCTTTGATGAGGATCTTGCCGATGAGTTGCGGCCATGCGGACAGCGTTGCCAAGCAGGCGACAGCACAAGACCTCAGAAGATGACGGCCGCGCTGGGACAGGCGCGAAAAGCACTCATGCCGATCAGAGTACGTTCTGGCGTGAGCATGCAGATGGCCGCAGCCCGTTATGATGCAGATCGTTTCGACCGGCAACCGCGGGCGGCGGTAGGGATAGCGTGCTCCCAGATCAGGCAGGCACTCAAATCAATGCAGCCCCGCACTTCGCCAGAACCTAGATTCCGAGTGCGGCTGGATCGGGCAATGAGCCTGATGAGCAAGGATCTAGAATATCTTCTCACCGATCATTCTGCTGATACTGACCGCGTTGATAGCTTTGGCGACTGGCCGGGGAGCATATCACTGAAATTTGCACGAACTAGTGTAGTCGTAGAGGTAGGGCGAGTCGAGAACTATCAAACAGCAGACGCGAGGGCGGCAATTGCCCTTGCCGCCAACGAGTTTTTCGATGATCAGTGCATCTTCGACCCGAATAGCGCGCTGGGAGCTTTTGTCCAGCACCATTTCGGCAGCAACGTTTCCGACTTCGTCGGGAAAGTTCGGGCCGAGCTGGTCGACGTTCATTCGCAGCGAGTCCCCAGGACCGAGCGTCGCGTAGACGAGAGCTATGGAATTGGTCAGGCAATATTTCTCAACAAGCTGTGGCCAGATTACCGGCTGATCCTAGCGTCGGCTACGACTGAGAGGACTGGGGTTGGACTGCGCGCCGAGCCGCACTTCCTCTACGCTGCACTGGAAGGGGTCGTCGAAACCATGAACGAACATCGCCTGAGTTCTCTCGTGATACCAGTGCTGGGGGCGGGGCATGGTGGTATTCCACTGCCAATTGCTATCTTGTTCAATCTCCTCGCGGTGCGTTCGATCCTCGCTGAAGACATTGGTCGGCACATGAGGGAAATCCGAATCGTAGTCTTCGACGGAAATGTCGCAGAAATAAACCTGGCTACGATGCGCCACATAATCTCACGCGTAGCCTTTCGGTAGCCAAGACGCAGATGGTGCGTCTTCAGGGTTCGTAGAGGCGCCGAAAGCATAATATCTCCGGTGACGCCGTGAGCGTCAAGGTGAATCTCCGGCATGGACCGCTATCCGCAGCTAGATCACCGCCGTCCCCGCGATCCTCGATGACGCAACTCGACTGGCTGATTCCAGTATCCTCAAGGGCGCCTTCCAGTGCCTGGTACAGGCCATTTTCTTCGTGACTTAATTAATTAGCTGCGTTGAGAGTGGCGGCAATCCTTGGATGCCTAACAGGCTGCTCCGGAGCGAACTCGCCTCCATGCATCATCGAGATCGCGCGCGTCAGTGCGCGCCAGCACTGCTTCCTCGTAGGCAGGCATCAATGGCGTCACCAGCCTGCGACGTTTTTGCTCTTGCAGATAGGAAATGCCGTCGCGGTGTCTGGCGCCAGCTGCCGCGGTCGCGCTGCGTACCGCAAGATCTGCGAGCTTCTCCGCAGTGAGCGGCCGGATGTTCGCTCGGAGAGCGGTGTAGAGACAGATGCTGGTTCCGGCGAAGCCAGGCAGTTCGGCAATCCAGGCGACGCGGGACCCGGTATCTAGATCGCGTCGGCGCCCGGTCTCCCGTCGGTAGAGCAGCGCATGCGCCTGTGCCGCGGTGACGGAGTCTTTGAGGACGAGGACGACAGCGGGCACGTGCGCGCCTTCCTCGCTGACCGGCACCAGCGTAGGCGCGCCGTCGCGGGTACGACTTGAACGTGCGAACTCGACGGCAAACGGCGTCTCGACCTCGATCCGCCTGGTGACGGCGGCGGCCAGTTCCGTGCCGGGTTCGTCGGCGATCGAGCCGAACGCCATGATCCCGACGCTCATGGCGACATTATTTCAGTGCCCGGTGGGCGAGGCCGGCTCCGGATGTGAAAAGGACGCACGTCCCGGCGACAAGCGCAGTATCTCTGGCGACCCGACGCGAGGCGCCCCTGCCAGGCCGCCCTTCGGCTCCTGATGATGCGGTGCGGTGCGGGATGGTGATCGCGGTATCCGCAGCGCGCCGGAGCAGGACCTGGCCGAGCGGTACGTGCGGTCGACCGGGATGTGGCAATCTTGGATAAACTCCGTTCTTAAGTGGATGTCATACTGG
>Ga0335078_10010526_pt1 | contig 13697 bp, 14 predicted proteins | sample Lox_Sample_32_FD_206711 | JGI IMG/M metagenome (GOLD analysis project Ga0335078, IMG submission 206711) | Soil microbial communities from Loxahatchee National Wildlife Refuge, Florida, United States - Lox_Sample_3.2 | ecosystem: Environmental > Terrestrial > Soil > Wetlands | place: USA...
AGGTGTCGCATAAGCCGGTTGCCGTGCCATGCGGTCAGCGGCGTGGTCTCCATAAAGGCGTCGCCGGTCTGCTGCTCGGCGAAATCGCCAACCCAGAACGCCCAGTAGTTCAAATTGGCGCACTCCCCCGCCTCGTCGCAGAGTTGGTCCGCGATGAACCGCCGCATGGCTCAGGATCGCCAAGCCTGGTCAGCGCGCTCGCGGTCGAGCGGGCCAACGGCCAGCCTGGCGACCAGCCCGGAACTGGCCGGACGGCCTGCCGGTCAGTCCGGTACATCTGGGCGAGCCAGGCCGTGGTCTCCGGCGAGCTGTCGAAACCGAGGAGATAGTAAGCCTGGCGGGCGAGCAGAAGCCGTCCGCCGTCCGCCGGTCGGCGCGCTCGGCCACCGTCTGCAGGTGCGTGACGATGTGCCTTCGCTCATCGACGCTGAACGCTGGCCCGGAGGGCACCGGACCATGCCGTAATGCCTGGCGGGTGCTATGTGCAACGGCGTGCGGCGCGGCCCTGCCGATCGGCCAGGGCGTCATCTCGGTGAACGGCCGAGTGACCACCCAGCCGCCGAGCAGATGTCTGTCAACGTTGCCGACGCGTGCCGGGCCATCTGCCGCCCTCGGTTGTCACCGGCCGGCCGTCCACCCGGACTAGGGTGAGCTTCCCCCCGGATCGAGGAGGCATCGGCTATAAGGAGTAGTCATGCCGGAGAAGCGACGAAAGTTCGATCCGGAGTTCCGTGAGGGCGCGGTGCGGATCGTCCGGGAGACCGGGAAGCCGATCGCCCAGGTCGCCCGTGACCTGGGAATTCATGAGGGCACGCTGGGGAACTGGGTCGCCCGGGACCGGGCCGGGCGGGACGAGGGCGAAGGGCTAACCCGCGATGAGCGCGCTGAGTTGGCGCAGCTGCGCCGCGAGGTCGCTGAGCTGCGGATGGAGCGTGATGTCCTCAAGCGAGGAGCGGTCTTCTGGTGAAGGAGGCGACGCGTTGAGCCGGGCTGCGTTCATCGCCGGCCAGAAGGCCAGTCACCGGGTGCCGTACGCGGTGGCCTGCCGGGCTCTGGGAGTGAGCGAGTCGTGGTTCTTCAAGTGGCATCACCGGCCGCCCACTGGCGCTGAGCAGCGGCGGGCCGGGGTGGACGCTGCGGTCAAGGCCGCGTTCGAGGCGTCGGAAGGCACGTACGGGTCGCCGCGCATTCACCGCGATCTGGTAGAGGATGGCTGGCGGATCAGCGAGAAGACGGTCGCGAAATCGATGGCCCGCCAGCACCTGGCGGCAAGAACAAGGAAACGCCGGAAGGGCCTGACCCGGCCGGGTAAGCGGAAGCGGCCGTTCCCGGACCTGGTGAACCGCGACTTCACCGCGGCCGCGCCGAACGTGAAATGGTGCGGGGACATCACCGAAGTCCCCACCGATGAGGGCAAGCTCTACCTATCAGTTACGTGGAATCACTCTGCGTGTCGTCACGTCTGCGCAGGGCTGGGCACGGTAGCTTCCCCGCAAGTCACGGGAGACGGGGGTCTTGCGGGGGATGGCTGCTACTGCGCTGCGGGGCAAGTGGCCTGTGCTGGGGCGGCATGAGCGGGCGGCTGAGTGGCTGAGCATCTGGGCTGATCTGGGGCGGGCGCCGCGCACGATCGATGCCTATGCCCGGGGCCTGGCCGAGTACCTGGAGGCGTGCGAGCGGAACGGGGTCGACCCGCTCGCCGCGACGCGGGCCGAGGTGGCCGCGTTCGTGCGGGAGCTGCGGACGAGGCCCAGCCGCCGGCTCGAATGTGGTGGCGCTGGATTCGGGTGCCGGGCTGGCGAACGCCACGCTGCAGCAGCGGCTGGTGCCGGTGCGGCTGTTCTATGACTTCCTGATGGAGGAGGGGGTCCGTGAGTCCAACCCGGTGGGCCGCGGCCGTTATACCCCTGGGCGGCGCTTTGGCGGTGCCGGCGGCGGGCGGGCGCTGGTGCCCCGGATGGTCAAGCTGCCGTGGATTCCCAGCGAGGCCGAGTGGCTGCGGGTGCTGGAGGTCTTCCGCGGCGAGCCGGCCCGCAACCGGGTGATGCTGGCGCTGGCCTATGACGCGGCGCTGCGCCGGGAGGAGCTGTGCTCGCTGCGCACCGATGACCTGGACCCGGCGCACCGGACGCTGCGGGTGCGGGCGGAGACCACCAAGACCCGGCGGGAGCGGGTGGTGCCGTACTCGGCACCGACCGGGGTGCTGCTGGGCGAGTATCTGCGGCACCGGGCGGCGGTCAGCCGGGCCCGCGGCGGGCTGTTCTTGTCGGAGTCGCGGCGCAACCACGCCGAGCCGCTGAGCTTGTGGTCCTGGTCGAAGGTGGTCCGCCGGGTGGCGCTGGCGGCTGACGTTCCGCGCTTTTCTACCCACACGACCCGGCATCTGTGCCTGACCGATCTGGCCCGGATGGGCTGGGAGGTGCACGCGATCGCCACCTTCGCCGGGCATCGCAGCACTGACTCGACGTTGCAGTACATCCACCTGTCGGGCCGGGAACTGTCGGCGAAGCTGGCCTCCTCGATGACTCACATCCACGCGTGGCGGGTGGGCATGCTCAGCGGGACTGCGGCCGGCCCTGACCGGAGTCCGGCGTGATAGCCGCCGCGGCCGCCGGGGAGGCCGGGCAGCGCAGCGGCCGCCCGGCCTGGACGCTCCCGGCCGGGGGTGGCTGGGACCACCAGGCCGGGCTGCTGGACGGTGAGGCTGCCGCCATCGCGGCGATCGGCCCGGTTAGCCTGCGCCGCAACCGGGCGGCCGGCATCCCGCGGCGGACCGCCAGGCAGTGGAAGGCGATAGCCCGCCTGGTGGAGCCGCTGGATGCGGCGCGGGCCGCCTTGCACCATGACGATGACGTCTGCTTCAAGCGCGCCGGGGCGCAGGCCGCCGCGATCGTCTTGCAGCACTGCGGCGAGACCGGCCGGTCCTACTGGGGCTGGACGGAGTGGGAGTGGGCCAGGTTGTGTGGGTCCAGCGCCGGGGAGTTCCTCGCCGCGCGCACGCTGCCCACCGAGCGGACGGTGCGGCCGTTCCTGGTGGCCCTGGCCTACCAGCTGGGCGGGTTCACCGGCTTCCAGCACTTGGGCAACTTCAACCGGCTGCACCTGGCCTGCCTGGTCTTCGGCGAGGACACGGTCGAGGCATCGATCCGCCAGGCCGGCGGGATCCTCGACCAGTGGGGCTACCGGGACCCGCTGCGGGTCAAGCACCGGCTGCGCGGCATGTTCAGCCAGGCCCTGCTGATCAACCACAGCCCCCAGTTGGAGGACCTGACCACCGAGGCGTTCACGGCACTGCGCGCTCACCCGGCCAACGCCGGGCGCTACCGGGAGATGATCTACGCACTGCAGCGGGCGTGCGCCTCGCTGGGCTACTGCGACCCGCCGGTGCGCCCTGGCCGCAACAACGCCCCCGGGATCGATGGGACCAGCCCGCACTGGGCCGCCTGGGTCGAGCGCTGGCACGCCACCTCGCCGCTGTCACCCCGCGTCCGTGCGATCGTGCGCACCATCATGGCCAAGGCCGGGCGGTGGCTGGCCGCCGAACATCCCGAGATCATCGAGCCGGGCCAGTGGACCCGGCAGACCTGCGCCGCCTGGGTCGCCGCTGTCGACCGGATGGCTGTCGGTGACTACGTCCAGCGGCACGACCATATCCAGGCCCGGGCCGGCAAGCCGATCCTCCCGCGCAGCAAGGTCCACATCCTCGGGGCGACCCGCACGTTCTTCCGGGATCTGCAGGAATGGGAATGGATCCCGCGCCGGTTCGACCCCGCCCGGGCGCTCGCCGTCCCCCGCAGCATCAATGCACTGATCGGCACCAGCCCGCGGGTGATCGCCGACGAGGTGTGGGCCAAGCTGATGTGGGCCGGGCTCAACCTGCAGGCCGCCGACCTGCCCGGCTGCGCGGACTCCTACTACCCGGTCGAGCTGCTCCGGGCGGTCACGCTGACCTGGCTGTTCTCCGGCCTGCGCAGCGACGAGATCTCCCGGCTGCGGGTGGGCTGCATCCGCTGGCAGCACGACGGGCAGCCCGTCGCCGGCGACGCAGCCGATGTCCTCGCCGAGGATGCGGTCTGCCTGCTGGACGTGCCCGTGCACAAGACCGGCACCGCGTTCACCAAGCCCGTCGGCCCGCTCGTCGGGCAGGCCATCGAGGCCTGGCAGGCGCTGCGCCCAGCCCAGCCGTCCCGGCTGGACCGCAAGACCGGCGAGCACGCCGACATCCTGTTCTCCGTCCGCGCCCACCCGGTCGCCCGCGACTACATCAACCGCGCGCTCATACCGGCGCTCTGCGCCAAGGCCGGCGTCCCCGCCGCGGACGTCCGGGGCAAGATCACCAGCCACCGGGCCCGGTCCACCATCGCCAGCCAGCTCTATAACGCCAAGGAACCGATGACCCTGTTCGAGCTGCAGGCCTGGCTTGGGCACCGGGATCCCGCCTCCACCCAGCACTACGCGAAGATCACCCCGGCCACGCTGACCAAGGCCTACACCCAGGCCGGGTACTTCGCCCGCAACATCCGCACCATCGAGGTCCTGCTCGACCGGGAGGCCGTCACCACCGGAGCCGCCGCCGGCGGCCAGCCCTGGCAGCACTACGACCTCGGCCACGGCTACTGCTCCTACACCTTCTTCGAGCAGTGCCCGCACCGGATGGCCTGCGCGCGCTGCGACTTCTACACCCCCAAGGACTCCAGCCAGGCCCAGCTGCTCGAGGCCAGGGACAACCTGCAGCGCATGCTCGCCTCCATCCCGCTCACCGACGACGAGCGCGCCGCCGTCGAAGACGGCCAAGCCGCCCTCGACACCCTCCTCACCCGGCTGACCGACACCCCCACCCCGTCAGGCGCCACACCGCACGAGATCGGCGTCCAGCGGACCGCAACCCTGCTGCCAATCGTGGAAGTCCGGCACGGCAAAAACGGGCAAACGTGACATTCCAGATTCCACAGAATGGCCACTGCGCTGGACTTGTTCTCCCGCCGCCTGCTGGGGTATGCCGCCAGCGCCCACCCTGATGCTGTCCTGGCAGGCCAGGCCATCAAGATGGCGGTCGCCACGCGCGGCGAGAACGTCGCTGGGGTGATCTTCCACACCGGCCGCGGCTCCACCTGCACCGCCGACGGCTTCACCGGCCTGTGCGCGAAACTCAAGATTACCCAGTCGATGGGCCGAGTGGGGTCGTGTTTCGACAATGCCGCTGCGGAATCGTTCTTCTCGGCCCTGGAATGGGAGGTGCTGTCGCCGCATCACTTTAGCACCCGGGATGAGGCCAGGGACGTCATCACGCGATGGGTGTGTGACTTCTACAACAAAGCCAGGCGCCACAGTTCTTGCGGCATGAAATCACCAATCGACTACGAGAATTCCGCTATGCTAGAGGCAGCATAGGGAGTCCTCCACGGTTCGGGGGGAACCTCAATCGCTTTCGTGAGGCTCGTTAGCTACGCGTTTTGGCCTTGGCCGCTAAGAACGACCCTGCCGTGCAGGGCGCCGTTATGGCTTGGCGGCTGGAGGGTGATCTCCATCGTGGTGAATGTGTGCGGGTCGACGGCGCTGGTCATGGAGAAGGTTCCGCTGCCGCTGTCGGGGACAAGGAAGGTCCCAGCGGATGCCACCTTGCTGTGGTCTTTGCTGAGGTACCAGCATTGGTACCACTTGGCGTCGTTGAAGTTCTTCAGGTGGTGCACGGTCAAGGTGATGTCCCAGCTCCCCGAGGCGTCGGGGCGGGCCACCGCTGTGCCCGAAGCCGCTTGCCCGGCTCCGGGGGGCGGGGCGAGGTGGAAGGTGAGGGCCTGAGCTGGGAGACCGCCACTGTGACCTGACAGGAGGACGGCAGCGGCGATGATGGCGGCTGCCGCGGCGGCCCCGGCAAGGGCTGAGGCAGCCGATAGCAGGGGGGTGCTCCAGGGCCAGCGCCACCAGGTGGTCCTATTGGCCGCAGTGGCGGCCTGGCGGGGCTGTACTGCTGCTGCTTGCTGGACGGCAAGGAGCGTACGGGTCCCGAGGTCGGCCGGAGGCTCGAGCGCTGGTGCGGCGTGAGTCATGGCCTGGGCGATTGGCCTGAATTCGGCCACGACGGCCCGGCACTGCTCACACTGGCGCAGGTGCGCGGCGAAGCTCATCGCGTCGTCGTGGTCCAGGGCTTGGAGCACCCACCCGGCAACGTCAGGATGCGGTCCGGCGCTGTCATGGGCGTCATACGGCGGCATGGAAACCCCGCTGGGCAAGGGCGGCGCGCAACGCCTTCATGCCGTGGAACATACGTGTTTTGACCGTGCCGAGCGGCACCCCCAGGCGCTCGGCGATCTGCGACTGCGTCAGGCCTTCCTCCTGTGCCAGTGCCAGCACTTCCGCTTGCGGCGGGCTGAGGGTGTCGAGGGCTTCCCGGACGATGAGGCCATCGAGGATCTGGTCGACGTTGTCGGGCAGCGGCGGCACGTGCGCTTCCTCGACGCTGAGCAGCGGGCGCGAGGAGGGGCGCTTGCGGATGTCGGCCGCGGCGCTGCGCGCGATTACGAACAGGTACGCACCCACGCTGCCTCGTGCAGCGTCGAAGCGGCCCGCGGTGCGCCACAGCCTGACGAAAGACTCCTGGACCATCTCCTCGGCCAGTCCCTGGTTTCCGAGCACCTGCATGCCGAAGCGGTACAGCCGCCGCCCGTATCTGCGGTACAGCTCGGCCACTGGGGCTCCGGTGTCCCCGGCGGCCATCTGGGTGACGAGTTCCGCCTCTTGTGCAGCAAGGGCCTCAGCATCGGTTAACGACACGGAGCCCCCACCAAGGCTTTACGACGCCCACCGGCCGAACGGTTCAACGCCCGTCAAGAATCTTTTCGCTCGTTCCAGTATGCCTAGGCATCCCGGAAATTGCCGCCCCATTGATTGAACCGCTGCCCGAAAACGGGTCGTAGTTCGAGTCAGCCCGCAAGGGACGACATGCCAGGGGGGAGCGGACGACCGCGACGCTGCGGGCCATCTCAGTCCTCGCGCTGCCCTCACCTCACGGGAAGGAGACTCTCTCATGAGAGGAAAAACGGCTTGGATAGCCGCAGCAACCACAGCCGGTGGGCTGCTGTTGGCCGGGGTTACCGCAACAGCAGCCCCCGGAGCTGGTCATTCACCTGCGCGCGCCCAGCTCGCCGCCTACAGTGCATCGGCGCCGTCAGTCGTTCTGGACAACTGCCCGGTCCTGGCGCAGGGCTACCAGGGCGGCTGCGTGAACCAGCTGCAGACCGAACTGAACACCATCGACAACGCGGGCCTGCCGGTGGACGGCATCTTCGGCCCGCAGACCCGCCAGGCCGTCATCACCTTCCAGCAGAACAATGGTGTATCGCCCGCGGATGGCATCGTCGGCCCCCTGACCAAGGCAGCCCTCGACCGGACCGGAGCGCCTGCGGTACCCGGCTCCAGCAACGGGCCGGTGATCCTGGATAGCTGCCCTACCCTGGCGCAGGGCTCCCAGGGCGGATGTGTCAGCGAACTGCAAACCGAACTGAACATCGACGACAATGCCGGGCTCCCGGTGGACGGTATCTTCGGGCCGCTGACCCGCCAGGCGGTCATCACCTTCCAGCAGCAACTCGGCGTCACCCCGGCCGACGGCATCGTCGGCCCGCAGACCAAGGGCGCACTTGACGTGTCCAACTCCGTCTCGACACCCGGCCCCGGCGCACCGCTCGGCCCCGGTGACCCCGGGTCCGCTTCTGACGGCGGAAAGTCCCTTTCGGAATGCCTGGGAGAGTTGGGGGTCAACCTCGGGCTTGAGGATTTCGCCCGCAAGCAGGCCGCTGCGAGAGGGTTCCAGTTGGCAGACCTGGGCGGCCCGTGGGCGGCTGGCGCCGAGATGGCCGGCTGCATCCTGTTCGGAATCTGACCTCAGGTCCGAGGCAATGCGCCCTAGCCAGGGTTTCCACAGTCCCCGCTAAGGAGGTTGAGCATGGTAGAAGTGCTCCGGCTGCTCTTCGGGTTCGGCCTGGCGACCGTGGTGATCTTCGTTGTCTTGTGGATCATCGCAACGATTTTCGGTAGCGGCGGTGGCACTGGGGGTGAATACAACCCGGGTCCCCCAAAGCCCCCACACCTTGGAGGCTGGCGCCCGCAGCCTGGGATGTGAACGGTGGCCGGCTGCCGCACAGGACTAGTGGCATAGCAAGTCAGCAATGGCCGCGTACGGGGCCATTGCTGACTTGTTTGATCGCCGAGACCGGGTTGATGGCCGAGGCCATCCACTTCCGCCGCAGAGCGACCAGGTACGGCCTATACGAGCGTGACGGCATGGCCGTGCCAAACGTCGGCTCGGCGCGCCGTTATCAACGGCTTCTCGCACCGTTCGGTAGTGCCGACTACGGCCACCCAAACAGCGGCGAGGTCGTATCTTTATGCATCGTCGGAGCTAGCGTGAACTTGCGCTGTCGTAGCCGCGATGAGGTACGTCGCGGCAGAGGTGATGCGGGCTGCAGGGGGCGATCTGCAGGCCCTGCTGGCGACCGCAGCGGGCTTGGCAGGGCACGTGCTGCGGTTGGTCCTATGCGCCGTGGATTCCAACGAGATCCGGCGCTCAGCATCGGACTCCGGGGCGGCTCCTTATCCGAGTGGAGCCGACGGGGCTTTGGCTGGGCTGATGGTGTGCCGGCACGCCGGCCAGGTGCGGTCAGGGCTGGCCTGTGGCCAGCTGAAGGGCCATCAGCTCGATCAGCTTCTGCAGCCCGCGCATCGGCCGCACCATGACGGTGAAGCTGACCAGCTTCCCCTCACCGCCCCAGCGCAAGATGTCCACGCCCTGGAGGTAGACGCCATCCAGGTCGGCCTCAAACTCCAGCACCGCACTGGCCTGGTCATGCCACTGGCTGACATAACGCAACGAGGGGCCCAGAACCTTCAGGGCCGCGGTCAGGTAACCGGCGGTCAGCGCCTTGCCCTCCTGCGGCGCGAACACCGCGGGAGACCGGAACACCACCTCATCGGCCAGCAGCTCATCCAACAGAGCGGGGTCCTTGGACTCCACGACGGCATGCCAGTGCCGCAGCGGCGCAGGGTAATCAGACATGGGAGGTACTCAAGTCCACCCGGTCGTCAAGGTCAACCGCAAGGCGGCGTTCCAGGGGCCCGGGCGGGTTCGCCGCGCCGACCGCAGCTCGCTGCCCACCGGCTCGCCCGACAGATCACCAACACCTGGCACGGACCCGTTACAAACGGTGAAAGCTCGACCAAGCACGACATGCGATATCCGCCGCTCTGCGCGATTGGCGGGTGCTCAGCGATCACCGGTCTAAGCATGCGGATCGGGTCGCTATGTGCGCGGCCTCGACCGGATCTAGCCGATGAGCGGTGATGCCCGGCTCCTCGCGGAGCACCTCGAGCAGGCTGCGTTCCGGCCCGGGGGCCGCCTCGCGGACGACACCACTGACGGTAATCGTGAACCCCGGTTCCATCAGGGCTCCCTACCTACCAGGCGGGCATGGATCACATGGGTAGGTATGCGCTACGGTATAGTATCGAAATGGCTCCGTAGCGGAACGCTTCCGTAGCGGAAGCGCGGGGGTGCGGCGAGGAGGGCCAGCATGAGCCGGGCCTATGGAGCCGGCGAGGTGGATAAGACCCGCGGCCGTGGCGGTCGTTCCCTGGATAGCTCGCGTGACCTGGTGCTGCGGGAGGCAGCGCTGGTGCTGCTGGCCGAGGTGGGTTATGACCGGCTGACCATGGACGCGGTGGCCGCCCGCGCCCGGGCGGGCAAGACCACGATCTACCGGCGGTGGCCGGGCAAGGCGGAGCTTGTCGTCGATGCGCTGAACAGCGTGAAGGGCGCCCCTGAAATCCCGGACACCGGATCGCTGCGGCGCGACCTGCGCGCCTTGGCGGAGTCGATCACCAGCGCCGAGAGCCGGTTCGGCGCCCGTGTGACGGTCGGCATGGTTAATGCGCTGGCCCACGACGGCGAGCTGCGGCGGGTGTTCGGGGACAAGTTCATCGCGCCGCGGATGGCCGGTTTCCGGACGGTGTTCGAGCGGGCGGTGGCCCGGGGCGAAATGCCCGGCGGCCATGACCTGGACCTGCTGGCCAGGCTGTTCCCCGCGCTCGCCCTCCAGCAGCTGGTGATGTCCGGCGAGCTGCCCGGTACCCGGCTGGCCTGCCAGATCATGGACCAGGTCGTCTACCCCCTGGCCACCGCGCCAGCCACCGGCCCCTACCCAGCCGGTGATGCCGCTGCAGGAGGCAAGCCACATGGGTGACGGTAAGGAAACCGGGCCGATGATCGAGGCCGAAGGGCTGGCCAAGCACTACGGGCAGACCCGGGCGCTGGCCGGTGTCGGCTTCGCCGTGCCCGCCGGGACGATCCTCGGCCTGCTCGGCCCGAATGGCGCCGGCAAGACCACAGCGGTGCGGATCTTGACCACGCTGGCCCTCCCCGATGCCGGCCGGGCCACCGTGGCGGGGATCGACGTGGTGAAGCATCCCGGCCAGGTGCGGCGCTACATCGGCGTCGCCGCCCAGGAAGCGACGCTCGACCCTTTGCTCACCGGGCGGCAGAACCTGGTGATCGTCGGGGAGCTGTCCGGCATGGGACGGGCCGCGTCATGGACCCGGGCGGCGGAGCTGCTGGCCCAGTTCGAGTTGGCTGGTGCGGCCGACCGGGTCGTGAAGGGCTACTCGGGTGGCATGCGCCGCCGGCTCGACCTGGCGGCGTCGCTGATGACTCGGCCGCCGGTGCTCTTCCTCGACGAGCCGACGACCGGGCTGGATCCGGCGGGCCGCCAGCGGGCGTGGGACATCATCCGGGCGCTTACCGGTGAGGGGGTCACGGTCCTGCTGACCACGCAATACCTCGACGAGGCCGACGCTCTGGCCAACCGCATCGTCGTCATCGACCACGGCGAGGTGATCGCCGAAGGGACGCCGCAGGAGCTCAAGGAGGCGAGCCGGAGCGCGCACGTCGAGGTGACGCTGGCGGTGCCCCACGCCGGCGCGGCCGGCGCCATTGCGCCGCTGGTGGCCGGGCGCGTCCAAGTCAGTGACGACGGACGGGGTCTCAGCGCGGGCGTGGACGCGACACCGGGGCTGGCCACAGCGCTCGTGCGTGCGCTCGACGCCGCTGGAGCTCTCGTGGACAACATCGAGGTACGCCATCCCTCGCTCGACGACGTGTTCTTCGCCCTCACCGGCGGGCACATTGCCGGCGACGGCCGTGCGGATGGCGCTGGTGACGCCGGTGCTCCCCGCCGAACTGGTAACGACCACGAGCTCCGGGGGGCGAGTGCATGACCAGCACGGCGATCGCCAATTCGAGGGCCGGCTCCGGGCGGCCGCGCTCGCCTGGCAGCATGCTCGGTCCGCTGTCCGACACCTGGGCCATGACCCGGCGCAACTTGATCCACATCTCCCGCGCGCCCATGCAGCTGTCGGATGTCACCATTCAGCCCCTGATCTTCACCCTGCTGTTCGTCTACATCTTCGGAAGCGGCATCCCGATCCCTGGCGGCGGGAGCTACGTGGACTACGTCCTGGCCGGCATCTTGGCTCTCAACCTCGTCTCCTCGACCATGGGCACCGCGGTCGGACTGAGCACCGATCTCCACGAGGGCATGATGGAACGCTTCCGCACCCTGCCCATGTGGCGTTCCGCCGTTCTAGTCGGGCGATCGCTGGCGGACCTGCTCACGGCTCTGCTCTGCGCCCTCATCGTCGCGCTGACCGGCCTCGCTGTCGGGTGGCGTCCGGGAGCGAACGCCGCATCGGTCATCGGGGGCTTCGCGCTGATGCTGTTCTTCGCCTACGCGGTGCAGTGGGTATCCGCCTGCATGGGCCTCAACGCGAAGAGCCCCGAAACCGCCGCCTCGTTCGGCTTCATCGTGCTCCTGCCCCTCACCCTCGTGTCCAACGCCCTGGTGCCCACCCAGCACATGCCGGGCTGGCTTCAGGCGATCACCACCTGGAACCCCGTGAGCGCGGTCGTGGCCGGGACCCGCGTGCTCTGGGGAAACCCCAACCCGTCAGGGACGATCCAGGCGTGGCCGATGCAGCACCCGATAGAAGCCGCGCTGATCTGGTCGGTGGTGATCCTGGCCGCGGCAGCACCGGCGGCAACCCACTTCTTCAAGCGGAGGACGACGGAGTAGCGGACGGGGCGGCGCGTTAGGCCGCGTCACCAGCCGCCGGCACCGGCCCTGCCCCCGAAGCCACCCGCAGGAGGGAAGCCACATGCGTGACGGTAACCAAGTCCACGCCAGGAAGGCCACGCCATGACCCAGCCCGCAGGCACCCGGCCCGGCGGAACGCCTGCCCTGGCTGGGCCCGCCGCTGCGGAACACCGGTGGCTGATCCTGGCGGTGATCGCTCTGGCGCAGCTGATGATCGTGCTCGACGCGACGATCATGAACATCGCGCTGCCGACTGCGCAACGCGATCTGGGGTTTTCCATCGTGGACCGGCAATGGGTGGTCACCGCGTACGCGCTGGCGTTTGGCAGCCTGCTGCTTTTGGGCGGCAAGCTGGCTGACCTGCTCGGCCGGAAGGTGACGTTCGTGGCAGGCCTGATCGGGTTCGCCGCCGCGTCCGCGGCCGGAGGGGCGGCAGTGAACTTCGCCATGCTGGTGGCCGCGCGGGCCTGCCAGGGGGCATTCGGGGCCTTGCTCGCGCCGTCGGCGCTATCGCTGCTCGCCGTGACGTTCCGCGACCCGCAAGAACGCGGCAGGGCCTTCGGCGTGTACGGCGCGGTCGCCGGGGCCGGCGGGGCGATCGGGCTCCTGCTGGGCGGGGTACTCACCGAGTACCTGTCCTGGCGCTGGTGCCTGTATGTGAACCTGATCTTCGCCGGCATCGCCGCCACCGGCGCCGTGCTACTGCTGCACCGCCAGCCCGCGCCGGGAAGGCCCAAGCTCGACCTGCCCGGCGCGGCACTGGTCTCTAGCGGCATGTTCTGCATCGTCTACGGATTCTCCAACGCCGCCGTGCACAGCTGGCACACCCCCTCGACCTGGGGCTTCCTCGCCGCCGGGGTGGTCTTGCTGGCCGGGTTCGCCTGGCGGCAGACCCGCGCGCCAGAGCCGCTGCTGCCGCCGCGGATCGTGGCCGACCGCAACCGCGGCGGTGCCTACCTGACCATGCTGATCGCCGCCATCGGCATGTTCGGCGTGTTCTTGTTCCTCACCTACTACCTGCAGCAGACGCTGGGCTTCACGCCAGTGGTCACTGGCGTGGCCTTCCTGCCGATGGTCGCCTGCCTCATGGCGTCTTCAGTCACCTCCAACATCGTGCTGATGCCCCGGACCGGGCCCAGGCCGCTGGCACCGGCCGGGCTGCTGCTCGCTGCCGCCGGCCTGGTCTTGCTGACCAGGATCGGCGTGCACTCCAGCTACGCCACCACCGTCCTGCCCGCACTGCTGATCATCGGTGTGGGCTTTGGCCTGGTGTTCGCGCCGGTGTTCAACACCGGCACCTTCGGCGTCGCCCCCCACGACGCCGGCGTGGCCTCGGCCACCATCAACACCGGACAGCAGCTCGGCGGCTCGATCGGCACCTCCCTGCTCAACACCATCTTCGCCAGCACCGTCGCCAGCTACATCGCCGCCCACCTCAGCCCCGCCACCGTGGCCCACGGGCGCCCCAGCCCGCAACTGACCGGGCTCGCCCTCATCCACGGCTACACCACCGCCTTCTGGTGGTCGGCCGCCATCCTCGCCTGCGGCGCGATCGTC
>Ga0335078_10010527_pt1 | contig 13697 bp, 10 predicted proteins | sample Lox_Sample_32_FD_206711 | JGI IMG/M metagenome (GOLD analysis project Ga0335078, IMG submission 206711) | Soil microbial communities from Loxahatchee National Wildlife Refuge, Florida, United States - Lox_Sample_3.2 | ecosystem: Environmental > Terrestrial > Soil > Wetlands | place: USA...
CCTCGACTCGGATCAGCGCGAGGCCCCCCGCCTCCACGTGGACCCGGATGTCGCTCGCGCGCGCGTCGGCGGAGTTCTCGAGGAGCTCCTTCACGACCGAGCCCGGGCGCTCGACCACCTCCCCCGCCGCGATCTTCTCGACCACGTCGGCGGAGAGGCGGCGGATCGGCGACCGCGTCGGGCCGGGGGCGTCGCTCGTCATGCAGCGTCGGTGGGCCCCGACCCCGTGACCCGGCGGCGCCACTCGGCGAGGAACTGGAGCGCTTCCATCGGGGTCATCCGCTCCGGGTCGACCGCCCGAATGGCGGCAACGATCGGCGGTTCCACGCTCGCCACGGGGTCCGCGAGGAGGACCGCCTGGGTGTAGCGCGAGGCCGATGCCTTCCGGCCGCGGGGCGCGGAGAGTCCCATCCCTTCCGACTCGAGCCGCCGTAGGAGCCGCTGGGCCTCGGCGAGCAGCTCGTCCGGCAAGCCCGCGAGTTTCGCCACGTGGAGCCCGTAGCTCCGGTCGGTGCTGCCAGGAACGAGCCGGTGCAAGAACACCACCTCATCCCCGGTCTCGCGCACGGCGAGGTGGGCGTTCCGGGCCCCGGGAAGGCCGGCGACGAGCTCGGTGAGGTGGTGGTAGTGCGTCGCGAGAATCGTCCGGCATCGAAGGGAATCGTGGAGATGGCGCAGGGTCGCCCACGCGAGGGCGAGCCCGTCGAACGTGCTCGTCCCCCGGCCGACCTCGTCTAGGAGGACGAGGGCCTTCGCGTCCGCCGCGCGGAGGATCTCGGCGACTTCGGTCATCTCGACCATGAAGCTCGACTTCCCGCGGCCGATCTCGTCGGTGAACCCCATCCGGGTGAAGAGGCCCGAGACGAGGCCGATCCGCGCGAACCGGGCGGGGACGAAGGCGCCCGCCTGGGCCAGCACGACGAGGAGCCCGACCTGCCGCATGTAGGTCGACTTCCCGGACATGTTGGGGCCGGTAAGGACGAGGAGCCGGCCGTCGGCGGCGTCGAGGTCCGTGTCGTTCGGGACGAACTGGCCCTCCATGGTACGGTCGAGCACCGGGTGGCGAGCGTCCCTCAGCTGGAGGACGGAACTATCGTCCACGGTAGGTCGGACGTAGGCCCGCTCCTGGGCGATGAGGGCGAACGTGGCGAGCGTGTCGACCTCCCCCAAGGCGCGGGATATCCGGTGGAGCCGGGGGATGACCCCCTCGATCTCCCCAAGGAACTTCTCCCAGAGCTCGGATTCGAGCCCCGACCTCCGGTCCCGGGCCCCGAGGATCGACTCCTCGATCCGGGAGAGTTCCTCCGTCACGAACCGCTCCGCTCCCGAGAGCGTCTGTTTTCGCCGGAATCGGTCTGGCACCTTCGCGAGGTGCGGTTTCGTGACCTCGAGGTAGTAGCCGAAGACCTGGTTGTACCCCACCTTGAGCGTCCGAATGCCGGTCAACTCCTGCTCACGCCGTTCCATCGCCTCGAGCGCGTGCAGCCCGTCGGACTCGAGCCGCTGGAGCTCGTCGAGCTCGGGAGAGAACCCGGGGCGGAACACTCCGCCCGCGTCGGCCGCGACGGGGGGCGTCTCGGGGAGGCCCTGGGTGAGCCGGGCGAGGAGGTCGGTCGGCGGGTCGAGCTCTTCTCGGAGCCGGACCAGCCCCGTCACGGTCGCGCTCGCGAGCCACTCCCGGATGCGCCGGGCCGCGTCCAGGGTGTTCTTGAGGGCGGCGAGCTCGGGGGGCCGGACGCGCCGGCTCGCGATGCGCGTCGCGATGCGGGAGAGGTCGGCGACCGGTCGGAGCTCCGACCGAAGCCCCAGGAGCTCCGCTCCGCGGGCCACCAGCGCCTCGACCGCGTCCTGTCGCGCGCCGATCGCGGCCACGTCGGCGAGAGGATGGCGGAGCCAGAACGAGAGGGTCCGTCGACCCGGGGCCGTGACCGTTTCGTCCCAGCTCGAGGTGAGCGTGGCGCCGGCCGGGTCGTCCGGGTTCATCGGCCGCGAGATCTCGAGATGGCGGAGCGTCTTCGCGTCGAGGATGAGCCGGCGGGTCGTCGCGTACTCGGCGCGGGCGAGATAGGGGAGGAGCCGGGGCTGGGTCGCCCCGACGTACGAGACGAGCCGGCGGGCCGCGGCGCGAAGGGCGGGCGCCGCGTCGGAGGTCCCCCGGACCGCCTCGGGAAGGTCCGGTGTCGAGGACGCCACGAACGTCGACTCCACGCGGGCGGCCGGGAACTCGTGCCGGAGGGCCGCCTCGAGGGCCGCTCGTCGGTCGGGCGGGCCGCCGGGCAGTATCTCCCGCGGCCCGTAAGGCGCGAGCTCGGCCACGAGGGCCTCGACCCCCGGGTGGGCGGCGACCCCGTCGAACCACTCTCCCGTCGTGATGTCGACGAGCGCGTAGGCGCCCGGGGCGTCGCGGTCGAGTTCCACGCTCGCGAGGAAGTTGTGGTCGGGACCGGGGAGGATCCGCTCCTCGACGACGGTCCCGGGCGTCACGACCCGGGTGACCTCGCGACGGACCAACCCTTTCGCGAGCCGGGCGTCCTCGACCTGGTCGCACACCGCGACCCGGTAGCCCTTCCGAACGAGGCGGCCCAAGTAGCTCTCGAGCGCGTGGTACGGGACCCCGGCCATCGGGATCCGGTCGCCGGAACTATCGGGGGCGCGCGCTGTGAGGACGATCTCGAGCTCCCGGGCGAGGAGCTTCGCGTCGTCCCCGAACGTCTCGTAGAAGTCTCCCACTCGGAAGAGCACGAGGTGACCGGGGTACCGCGCCTTCACCCCCTCGTACTGGTCCATGAGAGGGGTCGTGGGGGCGGTCTCGGTCATAGGGAGGGGAGCGAGCGGAGGACGCCATATAATACGTGGCGAGGGCGGCGGATACGCCCACGATAGGGGAGCGCTGAGGGGGAGATTTGAACTCCCGGGGCGTTCCCGCCACCAGCTTTCAAGGCTGGCGCCTTGCCGGGCTAGGCTACCTCAGCGTGCGGGGCGATTCGGCCGCCGCGCCATTAAGCCAGCGGCCCGGGGAAGGTGCAGGTGCCGGGACTCCCGCGCGAGGGGACCCGCCCCCCGCGATTCGAACCCGGGTAGTCAGCTTGGAGGGCTGACATCCTACCACTAGATTACACCTGCACAGGCCCGTTCGGGACCCGCGGCGCGACACGGGTCCCGTGCCTAAACCTTTGGGGTCGGCTCGTCAGGCGCCGCCGATGTCGAGGAAGGCGACCCGCTCCAGGACGAGTCCGTCCCACGCCGAGCGAGGCACAATCGACCGCTCCGCTGGGCCGATCCCGAGCCGGTCGAGCGTCACCTCGTCCACCGGACGCGGATAGGCCGCCGCCGACTCCATGAGGCCGAACGACTCGAGGAGCGCCGGCACCGACCGCGGCTTCTCGGCCACGAGGACGAACGCCTCCGTGTCGTCGGCGATCCCGACCTTCTTGAGCGCGCGGGGCAGCTGGGCGTCGCCGGCGAGCCACAGCGCGAGCTCCGCCGACCGGTCGCGGAGCCGTTCCTCTCCCCGGGACCGGGCGCGGCCGAGGTGGGCCCACGCCGAGAGGAGATGGGCTTCTCCGGCGATCGCCCGGGCGTCGAAGAGCGCGACGAGCCCGGGTTCGGCCGCGCCCGCGGCCCGCAGCGCCTGGACGAGCGCCCCCACCGGGGGGACGCCCGGTGTGCGTCGGACGGCCCCCACGGCCTGCAGCGTTCGGCTCTCGGCGGGAGGCAACGGCACGAGGTTCACTCCTTCAGGAAGCGGATGAACTCTTCGCGGGTGCGAGGGCGGAAGATCGGGCTCTCGGCCTTCTCCCGGCCGATCGTCGAGGTCGGGTCCGCGCCGTAGTCGTGCCCCGGAAGGACGACCGTGGCATCGGCGAGCCGGACGACCGGCCCGAAGAGGCTGTCGTAGAGTTGGCCCGGGTCGCCGCCCGGTAGGTCCGTCCGGCCGCATTCACCGACGAAGACGGTGTCGCCGGTCGCCACGTGGCCCTCGAAGAGGTAGAGGACGCTGTCGCGGGTGTGGCCGGGGGTGTGCAGGACGTCGAAATGGAGCGAGCCGGAGTCGACCCGGCTCCCGTCCTCGACGCTCACGTCCTGGTCGAGGGGAGCGAGCGTGTGGGCGACCACCTTCGCACCGGTCCGGTCCCGGACGTCCTGGTTGCCCGCGTAGTGGTCGCGGTGGCTGTGGGTGTTGAGGATGAACCGGACCTTCACCCGGCGGGCATCGATCGCGGCCAGGACAGGGTCGACGCCGAACGACGGGTCGATCACGACGCCCTCCCCGCCTTCCCTCTCGGCGACGAGGTAGGTGAAGTTCTGGTAGGGACCGACCTTGTGTTGCTCGAGGAGCACGCCGGTCTCGAGACGGGCGCCGTATTTGACGGTGGTCCGGCCTAGCGCGCTTCGCTGTCGCCGTCGGTCGGCACCGCGCGGGCGCCGGTCACCGCGTCGAGCACGACCCGGCCGTCCGCGCCCTCCACGTACCAGTACGGCACGTGGACGAGGACCGGTGGGGCGAGCGCGAGGTCGTCCTCCCCCGGAGGGACGCGGCGCCGCTCGATCACGAGCGCGCCGCCGTGCTGCTCCGTGTGATCGACGCTCACCGTGTGCCGCCGACGGGTCGAGTCGACCGCGATCGCCCGGACCTGCGACTCCGAGAGCTGCGGCTCGAGCCGCTGGTTCGGTTCCTCGAGGTCGGCCACGAGCTCCCGCTCGCCGGGCTCCCAGAACTCCGCGCGACCGCTGAGGGCGTTCACGGCGACCAGATGGTCCGCGGGGTGCCCCGGCCCGCCGTGCGGGGTCGGGACGCGTACCCGGTAGGCGGAGACGTAGAACGGGATCAACCGCAACGTGTAGCGAAAGCCTTCGACCGCCGCGAGGGCTTCCGCGTCGGCCCGGGCGATCCGGGGTCGGACCGTCCGCTCGCCTTCGGGGAACAGCATCGGGGGCGGCGAAAGCGGGCCCGCGGCGGCGCTGTCGGACTCCTCGGGAAGCGAGCCCTCGGGCCCGGGGAGGAGAAGCTCTCCGAGGGCGGACCCCAGGGTCGACGGGTCCAGGAGCTCAATCCCGCGCTCCGACGCGATCGCTCGGGCGGCGCCGCCCGGCTCCTCCGGGTAGACGAGCGTCCGATGCGCGGCGTCGGCGGGGAACTCCTGGTCGACCTCGACCGGTGAGTGGGCGGTGCCCAGGATCAGCACGGCCCGACGGTCGCGGGATCTCACGGCCTTGAGTCCCATCGGGCGGTCCTCGAGACGGTAGCCGGCGGCCTCGAGAAGGCGGCGAAGGACCGAGACGGTCATCGCCTGCCGCTCCATCGAGGATTCCATCGCCCCCCGGATTATCTGCCTATCGCCCGCTCGGCACGGGGACCCACCGCCGCGCGGCCGGTCTCGGCAGAATCTAAAAAAGGGGGGCCGTATCGACGGGGGTGCAACGAGTCTGGGTCGGCTGCTCGGGCTGGTCGTACGACGACTGGCGCGGTCCGTTCTACCCGTCCGACGCCCCGAGCGGCGAGTACCTGGAGCGGTACGCGCGCGTCTTCGACATCACCGAGGTCGACTCGAGCTTCTACCGACCGCCCACCCCGTTCCTCGTACGCCGATGGGCCGAGGTGACCCCGCCCGGGTTCCGGTTCACGCTCAAGGTGCCGGGCGACGTCACGCACCACCCGACCGCGGAGTCCCCCCAGGTCCTCGCCCGTTTCCTCGAGAGCCTGCGGCCTCTCGCGGCCGCGGGGAAGCTCGGTCCGCTCGTGGCCCAGTTTCCTCCCGGCTTCCGGCGGGAGAAGGGCCTCCCCCGGCTCGCCGGGCTCCTGGACGGCACGCCGCGGGAGTTCCGCCTCGCGGTCGAGCTCCGCCACCGGTCGTGGTGGACGAAGGAGACGTTGGAGCTCCTCGCCGGTCGAGGGGCCGCCCTCGTCTGGTCGGTCTTCCCGGGCGTGCATCCGCCCCACGTGCTCACCTCGGACTTCGCCTACGTCCGGTTCATCGGTGACCGGTCGATCGAAACGTTCGACCGGATCCAGCGGGACGGCCGCCCCGAGATGGAGGAGATGGCCCGCCACCTGCGCGAGGAGGGCGCGAGCGCCCTCGAGGTCTACGCGCTTGTGAACAACCACTTCATGGGGTTCGGCCCCGGAAGCGCCCAGGTCCTCCGGGAGGTACTGGGGCTCCCTCCGCTGGACCTGACCGCGGCCCAGCGGGCGCCGGGGCAGTCGGTCCTGGAGTAGGGCGTTCGGCCGCGACCCGTCCTTCCCGACCGGGGCGCGCCCTTCGAGGCGAGCCTATTTATCGAGAGGGGCGGTGAAGCCCCTGCCCGATGAGCGAGACGATCACGCTCCGCGTCGCCGAGGCGTTCCAGCAGGACATCGGCCTCGGGACGGCGCGGCTCGATGTCGGGACCCGGCAGCGGCTCAAGGTCGGGGTCGGCGACATCGTCGAGGTCCGGGGCCGCAAGACCACCGCCGCCGTCGTGAACCGCGCCCAGCAGGACGACGAGGGGAAGGGGATCATCCGGGTCGAGGCGGTCGTCCGACGCAACGCGGGGGTCTCCATCGGGGACCGGGTCCTCGTCCAGCGGATCGACTGCCCGATCGCCGAAGCAATCACGATCGCGCCGATCTACTCGGGGTCCGCGAAGATGGACCTCGGCCCGGGCCTCGAGTCGTTCGTCTCGAAGGCGCTCTCCCGCCGCCCCTTCGTGCGCGGCGACGTGTTCGTCATCCCGGGCGTCTTCCTCATGGGAGGTTCCCTCCCGTTCATGGTCGTCTCGACGAGCCCCAAGGGGACGGTCCAGGTCGGGCCGACCACGCTCATCACCATCAAGGACGAGACCGTCACCGAGACCGAGGTCGCGGCGCCCCGCGTGAGCTACGAGGACATCGGCGGCCTCAAGGAGAAGCTCGGTCGGGTCCGGGAGATGATCGAGCTCCCGCTGAAGCACCCGGAGCTGTTCGACCGTCTCGCCATCTCGCCGCCCAAGGGGGTCCTCCTCTACGGACCGCCCGGGACCGGGAAGACGCTCATCGCGAAGGCGGTGGCGAACGAGGCCGGGGCGCACTTCATCGGGATCCAGGGCCCGGAGATCATCTCGAAGTACTACGGTGAGAGCGAGAAGGAGCTCCGCGAGAAGTTCGAGGAGGCGGAGAAGAACGCCCCGAGCGTCATCTTCATCGACGAGCTCGATTCGATCGCTCCCCGCCGCGACGAGGTCGTGGGCGAGGTCGAGCGCCGCGTCGTCGCGCAGCTCCTCACCCTCATGGACGGTCTCTCCGGCCGCGGGAACGTCATCGTCATCGCCGCCACGAACCGGGAGGAGGCGATCGACCCCGCGCTCCGGCGACCGGGGCGATTCGACCGCGAGATCGAGATCGGCGTGCCGACCCAGGCCGGTCGGTTGGAGATCCTGATGATCCACACGCGCGGGATGCCGATCGAAGGGTCGGAGAAGGACCGGGAGAAGGTCCTCCGGGAGCTCGCCTCGCTCTCCCACGGCTTCGTCGGGGCGGACCTCTCCGCGCTCGCCCGCGAGGCGGCGATGCGCGCCCTGCGCCGCTTCCTCCCCGAGATCGACTTCGATAAGCCGATCCCGCTGAGCCTCCTCGAGCGAATGAAGGTCACCGACCGGGACTTCAAGGAGGCGCTGAAGCAGATCGAGCCGTCCAGCCTCCGGGACGTCACGATCGAGATCCCGTCCACCCGCTGGTCCGAGGTCGGGGGCCTCGACCACGTGAAGCGGGCGCTCCAGGAGACGGTCGAGCTTCCGTTCCGCAACCCCCAGGTCTACCGGCACATGGGGATCGACCCGCCCCGCGGGATCCTCCTCTACGGGCCGCCCGGCGTCGGGAAGACGCTCCTCGCGAAGGCGGCCGCGACCGAGAGCGAAGCCAACTTCATCTCGGTCAAGGGCCCCGAAGTGATGAGCAAGTGGGTGGGCGAGAGCGAGAAGGCGGTCCGGGTCATCTTCAAGAAGGCCCGCCAGGCGTCGCCCGCGATCGTCTTCATCGACGAGATCGACGCGATCGCGCCGAAGCGGGGGCTTCAGACGTCGAGCGGCGTCACCGAGCGGATCGTGAACCAGCTCCTCACCTCGATCGACGGGCTGGAATCCCTGGAGCGGGTCGTCGTGCTCGCCGCCACGAACCGGCCGGACATCCTCGACGAGGCGCTCCTTCGGACCGGTCGGTTCGACCGGCTCGTCTACGTGGAACCCCCGAACGTCGAGGGCCGTCTCGAGATCCTGAAGGTCCATTCGCGGCGGATGCCGCTCGACGAGGACGTGAGCCTCCCCGAGCTCGCCCAGCGTACGGAGGGGTACGTGGGAAGCGACCTCGCCGCGCTCTGCCGCGAGGCGGGCCTGGTCGCGATCCGGGAGAACCTCAAGGCGTCGAAGGTCACGATGGCGCACTTCGACGAGGCGCTCAAGCTCACCCACGCCTCCTGCGACGCGGAGATGCTCCGCTTCTACGAGGAGTTCCAGAAGCAGCTCCTCAAGGAACGGGTCGGCAAGCGGCGCGAGGAGACGGTCCAGGCGATCTACCGGTAATACGTCGCGGGGCCGGCCGGGCGCGGTCGCTCGTCTCCAAGCAAGCTATAAGTACGGGGCCAAAGTTGGCGCGCCGCGCTCCCCGATAGGGGAGACGTGAATCGGGAGTCGTGAAACACGATGGGCCATCCAGCACTGCGAGTCGCTCCATGGGCTTTCGTAGCGTTGCTAGTGCTCGGTGCACTGGCCGCGCTGCCGGGGGCATGGGCGAGCTCTACGCCGACCTACACCTTGACCGGCGGAGTGGAGCAACCCTCCACGTTCGCCCCGGTGCCGAAGGGTGTGACGGTCGACCTAGTCTCGCAGGCGACCCACACGGTCTACACGACCCAGACGCTCTCCCAGAACGGTCAACCGAGCGGGGAGTTCGTCTTCACTTCCGCCAACACCGGCGGGACCCTCCAGCCTGGCTGGTGGGGGATCCAGGTGCCGCCGCAGTCGAAGCTCAACCTTCCCGGTTGCAGCCCCTGTGCGGTCCTGCCCGCGAACCAGAGCCTGTCGTTCAGCTACTTCAACGCGACCGCGCTCACGACGACCCTCTACCCCGTCACCATCCCGAACGTCGAGGTCCTCGCCTACTCGGGCCACCTCTTCGGGAACGCCACGAACGGCGTGGGACCGGCCGTCAACGCCTCGGTCCAGCTCCTGGACCCCAGCTACGCGGGCTTCGTGATCGCGAACGCGACCACCAACCAGACCGGCTCGTTCAACTTCTCGGCGCCGTGGGGGACCTGGGTCCTCAAGACGACCCTCCCGACGAGCCCGAACGCCTTTGACTACGAGCAGGTCGTGGTCGCCGGCGCGCGCCAGACGGTGAACCCGTCCATCTCGAGCATCCTGGTCTCGGGCCACGTGGACCAGGCCGCCTCGGGCGCCCACGTCCCGAACGGCGGCAACGCGACCGTGATCGACACCGCGAACCTGAGCCTCTACACCTACCCGGTGCCTCCGCTCGGCTTCTACTCGGTCGGCGGCTACCCGGCAGGTTTCACCGGCCCCGGCTCCGAGTCGTTCGACGTCGTCCTGTCGGTCGTCGGCTTCGGCACGATGTGGTTCCCGATGACGGTCTCGCCGTCGGGCGCCAGCGTTCCGAGCCCGCACGACGTCTTCGCGCCGTCGACGGCCCCGCCCGCGGTCTACAACACGACGCTCGACTTCACGAAGGGGTTCGGGAACGTCACCGTCACCACCGCGGCCACCCTCGCGAACAACTCGGTCTTCTCCGACCTCCCGAACGCCTCGGTAGGCCAGCTCTGGGCGCAGCTCGCGCTCGACTTCAACCACAGCCTCGGGATCTCGGCGAGCGACCTTCCGAACGTGTTCGCGTGGATCCAGAGCGAAGGTCCGTTCTTCCCCGCCTCGCAGGCCGGGACCTCCGTGAACGGGATCCCCTTCGGGACGAACAGCTCGTTCTCGTTCACGAGCTCGTCGACCTGCGTCGGGGTCTGTGGCCTCGGTAGCTCGGCGTCGATGTCCCTCGGCTGGTCGAGCCACTACAACACGACCTCGTCGGTCAGCGCGACGCTCAAGAACTACACGCTCGACTTCTCGTTCCGGCACCCCACCCACGCGCAGTCAATCAACTACACCGTCGAGCTCCCGCAGGGCTACGTCCTCTCGGCCGGCCAGGCCTCGAACCCGCCGCCCGGTGCGAGCCTCGTCCCGGCGGGCCCGGGGGGCACCTGGACCAACTTCACGCTGGTCTCGAAGCCCTACAGCTCGGCGTCGTCGACCGCCTCGTTCTCGATCGTGAAGTACGGGAACGTGACGGCGATCGTGAACGTCACGGCGGCGAACTTCGCGTTCTCCCAGAAGAACGTGCTCAACCAGACCCGCGGCAACTACACCGTCATCGTGGGCGCGGGGGAGAACGTCACGTTCTCGGCGGCGAACTCGTCGTTCCCCGCGGGGACGAACGGGACGCTCTACTCCTGGTCGTTCGGTGATTCGAGCCCCTCGAAGAGCGTGAGCCAGCCGACCACCTACCACACCTACACCGGGTCGGGAGCGTTCACGGGCTCGCTCACGGTGACAAGCTCGGGCGGCTACCAGAGCACGACCGCCTTCACCGTGATCGCGACTGCGGCCGCGCCGTCGCCCGCGATCAGCGTGAACTCGACGGTCCAGAGCGCGAACGGGTTCAACTACACCATCGTGAACTGGTCGACGCCGCTCCACTTCAACGCGAGCCTTTCGACCGCCACGCTCCCGTCGGGCGCGCCGTTCTCGCCGAAGGGCGTCCTCTCCGTCGCGAGCTGGAACATCTCGAGCCACAACGCCTACTGGGTTGCCAACTACACGGCGGGCTCGGGCGTCTCCAACCCGGCGGGCCAGAACGACTCGTTCACCTTCAACGGGGCGGGCTACTACCTTACTGGAACGACGATCAACGGTCAAGCCGTCTCGTTCCTGGGCTGGCAGTACAACGTGACGCTGAAGCTCTGGGACGGGGCGGGGCACCTCGCTACGACCCAGATGGTCGTGCTCGTGCGCGACACCCAGAAGCCGCAGCCGGCGGTCACCGCGCTCGACTCGCGCGGCCGCTCGATCTCGACGGCGGGGGTCGTGGAAGGCTCCAACAGCACGGCCGAGGTCCAGCTCTCCGCCCAGAACTCGACCGACCCGAACAACGGGTCCCTCACGTGGTACAACTGGACGGTCACCGACGCGGCGAACACCTCGTTCGGCCTCTGGAACAACCAGTCCGCGCTCTCCGGCTACAAGATGCCGGCGAAGCCCGCGTACTGGCTCGCCCCGCAGTCGAAGCCGTACACGGTGAACCTCACCGTGACGGACCGCGCGGGGAACACCGCCTACCGCACGGCGACGGTGTCGATCCAGATCAACGTGAGCACGCGGCCGGTCCTCTCGGTCACGAACCTGACCGCCCCGTCCACGATGAACGACGGGTCGAGCTACACCGTCTGGGTGAACGTCACGAACACGCTCGGGAAGAACTCGACCGCCCAGGGCGTCACGGTCTCGTTCTACCTCCTTCCCACCTCCGGGTCGGGAAGCCGGATCGCGATCGGCGGCTCGCCCGGGTCGGTCCAGTTCTACAACTACACCTCGAACACCACGACGTCGTCGACCCCGTTCGCGACCGGCACGGCGATCCTGAAGTACAACGTGACGGTCCGCGCCGTGATCTCGTACAACCCCGACCGCCAGGGTACCTGGTCGCTCTGGGCGAACGCGACCGCGCAGAACGAGTTCAGCTCGAGCTACGGGGCGAACACGGCGTCGGTGACGGTGACGCTCAACGCGAACCCGACGACCCTCTACGAGGTGTACGCGGCGATCGCCGCGGCGGTCGTCCTGGTCATCGTAGGCGCGGTCTTCTACTACCGGCGCCGGATGCGCCGCGGGCGCACGACCGGCGGGAAGTCGTCGAGCTCGTCAAAGACCGGGCTCGAGCGGTCGAAGTCGGACGAAGACGACGACGAGAAGTAGGCCCCACTACCCTTTCCGCCGGCCCCTCCGGGGGCCGGCACCCTGCTTTTTCTACGAGAGCCTAAGGTAGCTCAGTGAACGACCCCGGGAGGGCGCTTCCGCGAAGCGCGGGGGCGTCAGCCGTACGGGCCGACCTCGTCCAGGAGGTCGACGTGGGAGAGGATCATCCGTCGGCAGCAGTAGCGGGAGAGGCCGATGGCGGTGAGGACCTCGCCCGCGGGCTCGCCGCGGCTCGTGCGCTCGCGGAACTCGTCCCAGTGCTGTCCGATCACGGCGCCGCAGGTGAAGCAGCGCACGGGCACCATCATCGTCATCGGTCGGGCTCCCTCCTAACGGTACGACTTCTGGCGGCGCTTTCGGGCCCCCCGCCCGCCCGGCCGCTTCGGGAGCTTCCGGCGGGGGTCGTTCACGAGGAGGGACCGGTCGTAGTGCTTGAACATCTCGGTGAGCTGAGGGTCCTTGAGCCAGGCGATCAGGCCCCGGGCCACGGCGGTCCGCGCGGCGGACGCCTGCCCGATGATGCCACCCCCCGCGACGTTGACGTCGATGTCGACCGACTTCCATCGGTCGCCGACCATGAGGAGGGGTTCCTGGATCTTCTGGCGGATGATCTCGGGCTCGACGATCTCGAGCGGGACCTGGTTGATGCGGACGCGCCCGATCCCCTTGCCCACTCTGGCGCGCGCGATCGCTTCCTTCCGCTTGCCGGTCGTCTGGACGAGTTGTGGGGCCTTCACACGCGCGCTCCCAGGAGCCGAGTGATCTCCTGCAGGGTGGTCGGCGGGCGGAGGGCGGGTCGGGCGCGCGCTCCATCGAGCGCGGTCTTCGGCCGGTCGGAGAGACCCGCGGGCACGCCGATGTACACGTGGAGGCGGTCGAACGCGACCTTCCCCCGCGTCTTCAAATGGGGCAGCATTCCGCGGACGGTCCGGCGGAATATCCGGTCCGGGTACCGCGGGAAGTGAGGTCCGGAGCGTACCGAGCCCTGGGCCCGGGACGCGATGTACTCGTCCACGACCATCTTCCGGTTCCCGACCACGACGCTCTTCTCGGCGTTCACGACGACGACCGTCTCGCCGTTGAGGAGGCGCTTTGCGATGAGGCTCGCGGCGCGACCGAGCACGAGGCCCGAGGCATCGACGACGGTCGCGGTCGGTGGAAGGGACGCTAGATCGGTCGGCTTCTCCGCCTCGACCGGTGGGGGCGCCGGCGCGGCGGGCTTCGGCGGCGCCGACTTCTTCGGGCCGCCCGCTCCGGCGGGTTTGGACGGCTTCGCGGCCTTCGGTGCGGCGCTGGTCTTCGCCGGCGCCTCGGCGGGCGGGCTCGACTTCTCGGAGGGGGTCGCGGGCGTTTCGGCCGTCGGAGCCTTCTCCTTCGTCGCGCCGGCCGCCTCGTCGGCCGCCTTCGGCGTCTTCGGGGTGCGCGGGGTCTTCTTCGGAGGGGCTTCGTCAGGCAACGATCCGCACCCCCGACCCGTCGGGCTTCGCCTTCAGGAGTTCATGGATGCCCAGGGCGCGGCCGCCGGCCTGGTGGACCTTCTGGCGGGCCCCTTGGGAGTAGTGGAACGCGGCGACGGTGAGCGGCTTCGACAGCACGCCCTCCGCGAGAAGCTTCCCCGGCACGACGACGGTGGCGTTCGCCTCGACGAGGCGTTCCAGATGCCCCACGTTCACGGGGTCGGTCTGGTGGCGCGGACGGGCGAGCTTCTGGGC
>Ga0335078_10010528_pt1 | contig 13696 bp, 11 predicted proteins | sample Lox_Sample_32_FD_206711 | JGI IMG/M metagenome (GOLD analysis project Ga0335078, IMG submission 206711) | Soil microbial communities from Loxahatchee National Wildlife Refuge, Florida, United States - Lox_Sample_3.2 | ecosystem: Environmental > Terrestrial > Soil > Wetlands | place: USA...
GGCCATGGTCACGCCGCACGTGACGTGGTGGAGTGGATGTTTCCTCCGCTGTGGCCGTGGAAGCTGATGACGCTGCCGGCACGCGGGCCGCGGCCGACGCTAAAGGGCGAAGAACAGGTCACCCTGCGGCTGATGGACGACGTGGTGGTACCGCGGAACATGGCGGCGACGGATTATTACCCGAACCGGCCGGCGTATTCCGAGCGCGGGCAATATTCCTTAAATGCGGTGCCGCACTACAATCTGGTGCAGCCGTCGGCGGACCGGCCAGCGGCACGGGACGCCATCCGGCCGGTGGAGCGAACGGAGAATGCCATGAGCACGGCAGCGTATGTGGCTCCCAGTGCTCCGGCGGCTCCGAGCGCGGCAGGCTTGACGATGATTGCCTTGAAATCCGGCGAGGTGCAAGGCGTACGCAGCTACCGCATCGACAACGGCATCCTGAGCTTCGTGCTGCCCAACGGACAGGGCGGCTCGGTGGACGTGACGCAGGTGGATTGGAAGAGCACGTCACAACGGAATGCGGAACACATTTCCGCGCCGGCGAATGCGGATAGCGCACGCGCACTGAATTAAGCCGCGAATCGGGGAATTGCGGGCGAGGACGTCTGAGGGCCTCGCCCGGAACCCTGGCGAAGGGACTGCAGGTGGAATTGTGTTTGGACGTGCGGGCCTTCAGGTGCTCGCGGAAATAACGCGCCGTAACATCAGAAAAATCACTAGAACAGCGTGAGATTGCTGCGACAAATCGAAACTTTTCATCGTCGTTCTTCGACTTTATCCATAAAAAGCTAACGAGTTTCTTATGGGCTCGCCCCTACGTTGTTTGCGCCGGAGACTCACTCCGGGGAAAGCAGGAGGGGAACCCAAATGCATGGGACTCGGGTGTTGGTGTTGTTCTTTGCGGTTTTGTTTTGCTGGGCAGGAGCCAGCGCCGCGCAATCCACGTTTGGCGATATTGTCGGCGTGGTGAAGGATCCGGAAATGGGAGCCGTCGCGGGAGCGGAAGTGAAGCTGACGAATGCGGACGAGCACGTGGAACACGCGGCTACCACAGACGCTGAAGGAGCATTTCATTTTGTGAATCTGAAGCCGGGTCACTATGAACTGACCGTTGTTGCGGCGGGATTCGCGGAATACAAGGTCAGAGGCATGCAGTTAGATGCGCGGCAGTCGCTGCGCAGTGACGTGGTGCTGAAGTTGGCGACCGCGTCGCAGAGCATCGAAGTCGGGGGAGAAGCCGGGCCGGCCATTAATACCGAGAACGCAACCATCGGAGACACGAAAGACTTTTCGCAGATTACGAACTTGCCGGTGAATTACCGGGGAGCCACGACGAGCCCTTTGGCGATGCTGGCGACGGTGCCGGGGGCGCAGCAGGACGCAAATGGGAATGTCTCGGTGGGCGGCGGCTTGCCCTCGCAGGTGCAATATTCCGTGGACGGATCGTCGACCGTAAACATCCGGCAGAACGGCGCTCTCGGGAACATGAACCCGTCGTCGGAGCTGATCAGCGAGTTCAAGGTGACGCAGTTCAACAATAATGCGGAGTTTTCGCAACTCGGGGACGTGACCATCAGCACCAAGAGTGGGACAGAATCGTTTCACGGGAGTTTGTTTGAGTACTTTCAGAACAGCGCGCTGGATGCGGCGGTGTGGGGATCGCGCATTGATGGCGAAACGCTGAAGCCGCACAAGGTGTTCCACACGTTTGGCGGAAGCCTGGGCGGCCCGCTGAATATTCCCAAACTGCAGCACGGCAAAGCTAAAACATTTTTCTTTGCGGACTACGAGGGCAACCGCAAGCGGTATTCGACACCGCTGTTTCTTTTTGTGCCGACGACGCCCATGCGGTCGGGAGATTTTTCAGCGCAAGCGGCACCACTGATGGATCCGTTTACGGGAACCCCGTATCCGGGGAATAAAATACCCAGCGGGAGCGCGTGTACCAGCGCGCAGGACTGCATCCATCCCGTGGCCACCGCACTGCTGAATTTCATTCCGGCGCCAAACATCAACGTCAGCGCGGCGAATTTCGGGTCGCAGGCCAACTACTTGCAGCAGACGCCCACGCCAAGCAACACCAATGGTTTCGATGTGCGGTTGGATCGAACGTTGACGTCGAGGCAGTCGGTATTTGTGCGATGGAGCTGGAAACATCTGGATGGGCAATCGCTCACCGATTCCTACTTGAATACATTGAACAGCTTTCTGCCGCCGGACCAAGACAACGAGCACAACAATAACATCATCGTCTCGCACAACTATTTGATTACCGACCATGTGGTGAACGAAGCGAGGTTCGGCGTGTCGCTGTGGCAACTCCAAGTACATTTCCCAATCGAAGGAGCAACGGCGATCGCGGATCTGGGCTTGCAGGGGTTGGATATCAGCGACCACCCGGCCACGGGGGCGTTTCCGATTTTCAATTTCAGCGATGACCCCGGAAATTACTCGCCGATCGGACGGGACAAGGACGGAACAACGAAGTCCAGCACGATTCAATTTGCCGACAACCTGACGTGGATTCGCGGGCGGCACACCATCAAGTTCGGAGCCGATGTGCGGCGCGTGGGTTACGTGGACCTGGAAAGCTTCGGTGGCGCGGATGATTTTGGGGACTTCACGTTTGATCAGGGAGCCTTTACAGGAAATGCGTTCGCGAATTTGCTGCTAGGACTTCCAACGAAGACATACATTGCGCAATCCGGGCCGGATGTTCACGCCCATGCCACGCAGACGGGCGTGTACGCGCAGGACGAATTCCGGTGGAACGACCGGTTGACGGTTTCGTTCGGGTTGCGCTGGCAGGCGCTTCCGCCGTTCGTCAGCTCGCTGCACAATTTGACGGCTTTTGATGTGAAGAACGGGGGAATCATCGTGCCGGTGGGAAATCAGCCGCGCGCAGGGTTTCTCGAATCGATTAACACGTGCGCAGCAGGGAGCGGAACTACCTGCGGCGTGCCGACGGCGGCGGATCAGGCTTTGGGATGCGTGCCGGTGAACGCGGCGCTGCCGTGCGCACCGGTGGAATATGCCAACACGGTTGGCCTCGGTCCGGGGCTGCGTGAGTTTTACCAAAGGAATTTTCAGCCGCGCGTAGGATTTGCGTACCGGCCGTTTGCGAATAACAGGACGGTGGTGCGGGCCGGGCTCGGAATCTTCACGATGACGAACCTGGGCCAGCTCTCTTTCAACACGACGAACATTGATGTGGCCGTGGTGCGCACAACGTTCAATCCAAATGCGACAACGGGCGCGCCGACGTACCAGTTTCCAGCGGTACGCACGCCGGACAATCCTTTGCTGATCGCGGGAACGGGAGATTTTTATCAGAACACGCTGACGAATTTTCGCGATCCGCAATCGGCGCAGTGGAACTTTACGATAGAGCGCGAGCTGGCAAATGGACTGACGCTGCGCGAGAGCTATGTGGGAATGGCGTCTTACCGCATGAGCCAGACCGTGGATTTGAATCAGGTCGAGCCGAGCACGACGAGTCCAAACCCAGACCCGAAGCCCTATCCGAACTGGGGGAGGATTCTTTCCACCAGCAACGCCGGACATTCGAACTATAACGGTGTGCAGTCCGAGCTGAACCTGCGCGCGCGCGGCGGACTGACGCTGCAAGCGAGCCACACCTGGGCAAAGAACTTGGGGAACCTAGGCGGTGACGCTCCGACCACGTTTAATCCAGAGATTATTTATGGCACTCCCGTGGCGAACCGCTTTGACCTTGCGGCAAACCGCGGCAATATTGCGGGGACGCGGCGCAACCGGTTGCTGGTTTCGGCGCTGTACGACTTGCCTGTCGGGCGGAATCGCAAATTGTTCAGCCAGATGAAAGGTATGCCCGACGCGATTTTGGGAGGATGGTCGATCAGCACGGTGAGCCTGTGGGAGACGGGGCCGTATCTTACGCCGATCACGAGTTCGAGCTACGATCCGGGGAATCTGAACATTTCGTATCGCGGCGCGTTTCAGCGGCCGGATTGCACTGGAAATCCCAACGTCGCGAACGCCGCGGCGGGAAGCCTGTTCGACATCAACGCCATCCGTGCGGTTCCAGCCGGGCCGGTCGGGAATTGCGGAGTGGGAATTCTGGAGGGGCCGGGAACGACAACGATCTCGGCGGGGCTCTCGAAGAATTTTCATATAACTGAGAGGCTGCGGCTGCGCTTTGAAGGAACGTTCACGAATTTGTTGAACCATCCGAACTTTGCGCCGCCGCCGACGAATGTCACAGCGTCTTCGTTCGGTGTGGTACAGAGCGTGCAGACAGCGGAGAACAGTGGCAATCGAACGGGGCAATTGTCGCTACGGCTGGACTTCTGATTGGGACTTTCAGAGAAAGGGACGCGGGGACGGACTTGTTCCGTCCCCGCGTTGTTTTCGAGGCGAGCTTGACGCGCGTGCGGTCACGAGGGGCTGGAAAGGAGTGTGCTATCGTTACGGAACCGAGAGAATGCGACGAGCGGTCATCCTCCCGCTGGCGTGGGCGAACAGGAGGATGACCCCAGGGATTGGTGCGCTTGGCGAAGCGGGCAGGAAAAACGGGAGCGGCGCGGGCGAAGCGGATCGACGAGAAGGTCGTCGAGATGCCGCGGCGGGAGTATGCGTCGTTGGACGACGAGGTGAGCCGGGAAGAGGAGAGTGCGCTGCGGCGGCATGTGGAAGAGTTGGAAGAGAGAGAAGACACGCCCGAACTTGGAGCGGCAGAGGCTGCGGCAGTGAGCGCAGGAGCGGCGAGCCAGGAAGTGGCGAAGCCGACGATGAAGGAGGTGTTTGGGCCGGAAGGGTTGCTCGAGCGGTGCATGATTGGCGGGTACGAGCACCGGCGTGGGCAGTTGGAAATGGCGGAGATGGTGCACGACGCGTTTGAGAAGCACCATCACGCGATCGTGGAAGCGGGAACAGGGACAGGAAAGACGCTGGCGTATCTGCTGCCGGCGATTTGCAGTGGGCGGCGGGTGGTGATTTCGACGGCCACGAAATCGCTGCAGGAGCAGCTGTATCAGAAGGATATTCCATTTTTGCAGAAGCACTTCGCGCCGAATTTGCAAGTAGCGGTGATGAAGGGACGGTCGAATTTTTTGTGCATCGCGAAGCTGAATCAGATGCAGGATCAGGCACTGCTGAGCGGAATGGACGAACAGGACGCATTTCAACGAATCAAGCAGTGGTCCAAGCTGACGGAGACGGGCGACCGGGCGGAGCTGACGTTTTTGCCGGATGACTCGGATTTGTGGACGCGGCTGGACGCGCGGCGCGATACGTGTTCGGGGCAGAAGTGCCCGCAGTTTAATCCGTGTTTTGTCACAGGGATGCACCAGCGGGCCCAAGAAGCGGACCTGATCATCGTGAATCATCATTTGTTTTTCGCGGATTTGGCGCTGAAGAAGGACGATTTCGGAAGCATTTTGCCGGAGTATTCGGCGGTGGTGTTTGACGAAGCGCACGAGATGGAGGACGTGGCCAGCGATTATTTCGGCAGGCAGATTTCGAATTTCCGGTTTGAAGAGCTGGCGCGGGATGCGGATCAGACGCTGCGGCTGCTGCATCTGGCGACGCCGGGGATTTTGCGGCGCACGCAGCGGATTCGCGAGCGGAGCCGGGCGTTCTTCGAGGCGTTTCCGGCACGCGACGGGCGGTTTCCGTTTTCGCGTGGGGAACGCGACGCATTTTTGGAGCAGCATCGCGAGGCATACGATGCCCTCGCGGAGTCGTTGAAGGGCTTTGAAACGGAATGCGCGGCCATAGTGCAGAAGCCGGAAGAGATTTTGCGCATTGCGCGGCGGAGTTTTGAGATCCGGCAGGAACTGGCGTTTTTGTTCGAGTCGAATGAGAAGAATTTTGTGTATTGGTACGAGCGGAGAAATAAGGGAGTGTTCCTGGCGGCGACACCGATTGATGTAAGCCAGATTTTGCGCGAGCGGCTGTTCGAACAGTTCGACACGGTGGTGCTCACATCGGCGACGCTGACCGTGGGTGGGAAGTTTTCGTTTATTCGCAGCCGCATGGGATTGGACCACGCGAAGGAGCGCGGGCTGCCGCCGGAGTTTGACTACGGGAAGCAAGCGTTGCTCTATTTGCCGCGGACGATGCCGGACGTGCGCAATGCAGGATTTGCGGGGGCGGCCGCGGATGAAATTGTGAAGCTGTTGCAGGCGAGCCAGGGGCGGGCGTTTTGTTTGTTCACGAGTTACGCGCAGATGAAGGAGTTGTACGAGCGTGTGAAGACGCGCGTGGAGTTTCCGTTGCTGTTGCAGGGGACGGCGCCGCGGTCGGTTTTATTGGAGAGGTTTAAGAATACCGAGGGCGCGGTGCTGTTTGCGACAGCGAGCTTCTGGCAGGGCGTGGACGTACCGGGCGAGCAGTTGTCGCTGGTGATTGTAGACCGGTTGCCCTTTGCGGTACCGAGCGATCCGATTGTGGCGGCGCGGGTGCAGGCGCTGCAGGACGAGGGGCGCAATGCGTTTGCGGAGTTGCAGGTGCCGCAGGCGGTGCTGGCACTGAAGCAGGGATTTGGGCGGCTGATTCGTACCAGGACGGACCGCGGCGTCTTGGCGCTGCTGGACAACCGGATTACGCGCATGCCGTATGGTAAAATTTTTCTGGAGTCGCTACCGAGGTATGGAGTGGCAGGGGATTTGGGGACGGTGGAGCGGTTCCTGAACGCCGGAAGTAGATGAGGTAAAGAAAGTAACGGAACAGAGCTCCGGGTCGGTGGCGGGCGAAAGACTTACATAGAGAGCGCCGAGAGCGCGGGTTCACCGAAAAGAGATTGAGGAGCTGGGCAGGAAGTCTCCACCTGTCCGGTCAAATTCATGTTTCAAGTCAGCGTGGAAGAGACATTTTCGGCGGGGCACGCCCTGCGCGGCTATAAGGGGAAGTGCGAGAACGTGCATGGGCACAACTACCGCGTACGCGTGACGCTGGAGGGTCCGCAACTGGATGCCATCGGGCTGCTCGTGGATTTTGTGAAAGTGAAGCAGGTTTTGCGGGAGGTTATTGCGCGGCTGGACCATCAGTTTGTGAATGAGCTGGAGCCGTTTACGAAGGTGAATCCTTCGGCGGAAAATATGGCGAAGTACTTTTATGAGGAAGTGGCGCAAGGCCTGACGGAGTTGCCGCCGGGAGCGCGCGTGCGAGACGTGATGTTGTGGGAGACGGACACCAGCCGGGCCCAGTACCGGCCGGGTGCGTGAGCAAGTTTGGCGGTGTGACGCTGAGGCGATGAATCGCGCGTTCTTCATCATTCTGGTTCCGGCAGTGGCGGTTGTGGTTGGGTATGTGGTGGTGTTTCGCGCCATGAGAATGACCTTGCCGTGGGTGCAGCTGCTCGTGCCGGCGATGCTGCTGGGCGGGGCTTTGTGGTGGGTGGGACGCGGGAAGGCGCGCAGAGCTGGCTCGAACGCGCGGTAAAAACGCGCGGAGATTGCGCGGTTGAAAAAGCGGCAGCTGGGCTGCCGCACTCAAAGATATGTTCATCACGGAAATATTCAAATCGATTCAGGGGGAAGGGACGCGCGCAGGATTGCCGTGCGTGTTTGTGCGGCTGACGGGATGCAATTTGCGCTGCACGTGGTGCGACACGGCGTATGCGTTTCACGGCGGCACGAAGATGAGCGTGGAAGACGTGCTGGCGCGCGTGGATGCGTTGGCCGGGCGCGCGGACGGATTGTCGGGTGCGCAGGCTAAGGTGCCGTTGGTGGAGTTGACGGGCGGGGAGCCGCTGCTGCAGGAGGAGATTTATCCGTTGGCGGAGAAGCTGATCGCGGCGGGATATGCGGTGATGATCGAGACGAGCGGGGAGCGGTACGCGGGTCGGCTGCCACGCGAGGTGATCAAGATTATGGATGTGAAGTGTCCGGACTCGGGTGAGGCGGACACATTTGAGATGCGCAACCTGGAAGTACTGAATGCGAAGGACGAAGTGAAATTTGTGCTGGCGACGCGGCGGGATTATGAGTTTGCGCGGGAGTTCACGGTGGAGCATCGACTGGCGGAACGCGTGAAGCAGGTTTTGTTTTCGCCGGTATTCGAGGATCCGGCGGGAAAATGGCCGGGATTGGAGCCGCGAAAACTGGTGGAGTGGATGCTGGCGGATGGGCTGCCGGTTAGGCTGGGCTTGCAGTTGCATAAGTTTGTGTGGGATCCAACGACGAAGGGAGTCTGAGGGGAAAGGAGGTAGCGGAAGTAGAGGAGGCAAAGGAGCGGGCGGCGCGGCCGCGTTGTGGAGGCGCACGGTGAAGCGCCGGGAGTTGTGAGAGATTGCGGAAGAAATGAATGGGAACCGATTCGAAGAAAGCGGTGGTGCTGCTGAGCGGGGGGATGGATTCCTGTGTGTGTGCGGCCATAGCGCGCGAGAAGCACGGTGCGGGGAAGGTCGCACTGCTGCATGCCGGTTATGGGCAGAGAACGCAGGAGCGGGAACGGCGGGCGTTTGAAGCGATTGCGGATTTTTACGGCGTCAAGCAGAGATTGGTGGTGCAGTTGGATCATTTTCGGGCGATCGGCGGGTCGGCGCTGACAGATAAAAATATTGCGGTGCCGGAGAATGAGTTGGGCGCGGCGGGGCCGCACGGAAGCGCGATTCCCGTGACCTACGTGCCGTTTCGCAACGCGCATTTTCTTTCCGTGGCGGTGAGCTGGGCGGAAGCCATCGGCGCAGGCGCGGTGTACATCGGCGCGGTGGCGGAGGACAGTTCCGGGTATCCCGATTGCCGGCCGGAGTACTACGAAGTGTTTCAGCGACTGGTCCGCGTGGGAACGCGGCCGGAGACGCACATCGAAATCGCGACGCCGGTGATTCGCATGAAGAAGAGCGAGATTGTGCGGCGAGGGATGGAGCTGGACGCGCCGCTGCATCTAACGTGGTCTTGTTATCAAGGAGAAGACAGAGCGTGCGGCGCGTGCGATAGCTGCCTGCTGCGCTTGCGGGCGTTTGCGGAAGCGGGCGTGCCGGATCCGATCCCGTACCGCGTGGCGGCAACAGCGCACTCCTGACGCGGAGCTGCCGCGTGCCGCGACGGAGGCTTGGAAAAGCGTTAAGATTGAGTAGATAATACGCCCATCCCGCCAGCCAAGCCGGACCGGGGGTGTTCGGCCGGGCAAAGGAGAAGAAGCATGAAGACATTCGCAAAGTTTTGGGGCACGACTGCCCTGCTCATAGCCGCGTTAACCTTCCTGTTTGCGCCGCAAGCGAAAGCGCAGGGCGGCGGCTCGATCAGCGGCACGATTATGGATATCAGCGGCAAGCCTTGGTTTGGGCTGACCGTGGAGTGCGTCAGCGAGCAAGGGGCGAAGCAGACCGCTACGACGGATGTGCAGGGGCAATATACGATTCGCAATCTGCGTCCGGGGGTGTTTACGTGCACCATTACAAAATTCCCGCCGCCGAATGACAAGCAGGCTCCCGTACCGATTGGCCAGCTCCGCGTGAGCAGCGACCAGGAAGCCAAAGCGGACATGAATTTCAAGGAGATCATGGCCAAGCAGGGAGCGGCGGCCACAGAACAGGCCAAAAAACAAGCAGAAGAAAAACAGAAATTCGAAGGGATGAAAGCGCATTTCACCGCAGGCCTGGCGCTGCTGAACCAGGAAAAGCAGGTGAAAGACAACCTGGCTAAGGCGCCCCCGGATCAGCGCGATGCGCTGAAGCAGAACCTGACGGACCTCTCGGACAAGGCTGCCGCCGAGTTCAAGGAGGCGCAGCAAGCGGCGGGAGAAAAGGATCCCAACCTGGCGTTGATTTGGGGAAATTTGGGACAGGCCTATGACATCGCCAACCGCAACGAAGAAGCGGCACAAGCGTATCAGCAGGCCATCACGCTGAAGCCCGACGATCCGGGATACTACAACAACCTGGGGAACGTACTGGCGAAAGAAGGGAAAATCGACGAAGCGCGCGCCGCGTATACGAAGAGCGCGGAACTCGATCCGACCAAGGCGGCGGTGGCGTGGCGGAATTTCGGAATCACGCTGTACAACGCTGGCCGTTTGAAGGAAGCGGTGGAACCACTGAAAAAGGCCACCGAGGTGGACCCGAACAGCGCACAGACCTGGTATTTGCTGGGAGCTTCGCTGGTCGGAGCCATGGAGACGAAGAAAGTCGGCGACAAGCTGGAGTTCATTGTGCAGCCGGGAACCGTGGAGGCGTACCAGAAAGCGGTGGAACTGGACCCCAACGGCCCGTATGGCCAGCAGGCAAAGCAGGGACTCGAGGCGCTGCAGCAAATTGCCCCGGGAATTGACACCAAGGTCAACCTGAAGAAAAAGAAGTCCTGAGCGAAACGGATTAGGCAGCGAGAGGCCGGCCCTGCTGCGGGCCGGCCTTTTTTTGTGCTAGGAGGCAGCATCGCTTTGACGGTGCAGCCGGTTTTGCGGTACGAGGCAAGACGAACGACGCCGCCCGTGCTAGCGGTGCATCATCGTGCCGGTCGTTTTGGTGCGGCGGAGGGCCCAGGCGAACACGAGCATGGAAAGAGGTAACAGAACGGCGGCAAAAGCGAGCAACACAGCAAGCGGACGCCACACCGTGGCAAAGCCTTCGCCGCCCAGCAGTGCCGCGCGCATGGCGTCGAGCGCATAGGTAACCGGGTTGAGCCTCGCGACCAACTGCAGCCAGTCCGGAAGAACGCTGATGGGAAACAGCATGCCGCCGGCAACGCCGGAGACGCCGAGGAGAAACCATTTGGCGGGATTGCCGCGCTTGAAGAGCAGGAGATAGCTCGCGGAGAGAATGCCGAGGCCAGAGAAGGCCAGCAGCGTGGCAAGCAGCACGGCGAGAACGGCGATCCAGTTTGCTTCGCGAAGCGGAAAGCCAAACAACACCGCGCCCCAGGCGATATAGACGGCGATGCGCACCGTAGTCATGGCGAACGGGTAGGCCGCCGAACCGGCGAGAATGACCGGCAAAGATGTTTGCGTAACCAGCAGATGTTCGAGCGTCCCGGCGTCGCGCGCTTCCTCAATGCTGCGGTCGAAGGTGTCCATCGCGGCGTTCAGGTAATCGAGAAACACAAAGCCAATGAGAGAAAACGCAAAGTAGCTTCCGCCTTGCGGAAGGGCGTGCTGGAGCTGCGGGCTGTCCACGAACCGCGCCACGTAATAGAACATGGCCACGCCGAAGAGCGCTTCGATGGCTTCCAAAACAAAAACGGTGCGGTAGGTGCGCGCGATGGAGAGGTCGCGCCAGAAGAAAGCCCAGAGCTCGCGCAGGGTGCGCATCATTCTGCGGATTCCTCCGCGGTGGCGTGCGTGGCGCGTCCAGTCAGGCACAGGAAAACCTCTTCGAGAGAGGGCGTGCCGGCCTTTTGCTTGAGGGCGTTTGCCGTGTCGCAAGCGAGGAGCTGGCCAGCATTGATCACGGCGATGCGATCGGCGAGCCATTCCACCTCGGACAAAGTGTGGGAAGCGAAGAGCAGGGAAGTATCGCCGCGGCGAAGCACTTCGGATTTGAGGAAGCGGCGGAATTCCGCGGCGGCGATGGCGTCCAGGCTGCGCGTGGGCTCATCGAGCAGAAGCACGCGAGGCTGGTGTAGCAGCGCGCGCGCCAGGCTTAGGCGCTGGACCGTGCCGGAGGAAAGCGTGCGCACCTGGCGATCGAGCACTTCGCCGAGGTTGAATTGTTCCGCGAGCTGCGAGATGCGCTGCGCGATGACGGATGTAGAGAGGTGATTGAGGCGCCCGAAGAAGCGCAGATTTTCGCGGCCCGTCAGGCGCGCATAGAAGCCGAGATCGCTGCCGGCATGGTAGCCGAGCTGGCGGCGAACCGCGCGGGCGTTACGGACGGCGTCATATCCGGCAACGTGGGCGCGGCCGCGCGTGGGCAAGAGCAGGGTAGCCAGGATGCGCAACAGCGTAGATTTGCCGGCGCCATTGGCTCCCAGTAGGGCCAGCGCTTCGCCGGGGCGCACCTCGAAGGAGATACCTGCAAGCGCGGGGACCGTGGGCTTTTCAAACGGCTGCAGAAAGGCGCGCCAGCCGCTGCGCGCGGGCGGAAAGAGTTTTTCCAGACCTTCGACGCTGATCGCGTTGGGAGGCACTCCAAAGCTTATAGCGTGTCTCGCGAGCGAACACAATTCTCGCGGACGCTCCGGGCAACCGGCGGCGAAGTTGTGCCTTCTTAGTCTGCATAGCGAAGAGCGGGATTCCTCGGTAGAATGTCAGGCCAAACATGCGAGCAAAAGCACAACACCCTTCTTTGCGCCCTGTGACCAAGGAGCTTCCGTGACGGTGTCCTTTGCTGACCGCGCCGAAACTTTGCCGCACGTGCTGGTGCGCTTTCTCGACAAAGAGTCCGTGCTCCTGAATCTCGAGACGGAGCGCTACTACGGCCTGGACGAAACCGGCACGCGCATGTGGCAAGTGCTGACCGCAGCGCCGAGCATCGCAGCGGCGTACCAGGAACTGCAGAACGAATTCGACGTCGAGTCCGACCTGTTGCGTCTGCACCTCACGGAACTTCTCGCGCGGCTCGTAGATAACGGGCTGCTGCAAATTCAACCCGCAGATGTGGGCACGGCTCCGGCGATTTAGCGCGCTGCCCGGTCCGGCGCGAAGGCTGTTCCTGCGCGCCGCCGCGATGTTGCCCTTCGTATCTCTCAGCTTGCACTTCCGCGGTTTTTTGAAGACCAAAGCGTTCTTGGAGAAGCGCCTTTCGGCAGGTCCGCGGCCAGCTCGCCCATGCGACGCGAACGGCGCCGAATTGACAGTGCGCATGGTTCGCGCGGCCGTACAGCATGGCGTGGCGCATCCCACGTGTCTGCAAGAGTCGCTGGTGCTCTGGTTTCTCCTGGGCCATCAAGGGATTGCTTGCGATTTGCGCGTTGGCGTCCGCAAAAAATCCGAAAAATTGGAGGCGCATGCGTGGGTCGAGCGCGACGGCGTGGCGCTGAACGAACCGCAAGCGCTGCACGAGCACTACGCCGCTTTCGACGCCGCGCTGGCTTCGATTCCACCGGAGCCGCGATGAGCGGATTCGCGGGGATTGTGCGCCGCGACGGAGAAGCGCCGGACGTGAAACTTCTCGAGTGCGTGGCGGAGCATCTGGCGTTTCGCGGGCCGGATGCCGCGCAAGTTTGGGCCCGCCCCGGCGCCGGCTTTTGCTTCACGTTGCTGCGCACCGGCCCTTCGCCGCAGTCCGCAGTGCAACCTTGCTCCCTGGACGGACAAACTTGGCTTCTCGGAGACGTGCGGCTCGATGGGCGTGAGGATTTGCTCGAGCGGCTGGAGCAACGTGGACGCCAGGTCGAGCGCGAAATAAGCAACGAAGAATTGATTTTGCACGCCTGGCAGCAGTGGGAAGAGGAGAGTCTCGAACTGCTCTTGGGAGACTTCTCGTTTGTGCTGTGGGACGCGCGAACGAAGCACCTGTGGGGTGCGCGGGACTTGCTCGGCGCTAGACCCTTCTTCTATGCGCACGTGGCCGGGCAGTTCGTCTTCAGCAACACGCTGAACGCCGCGCGCCTTGTGCCCGAAGTTTCCGCGGAACTTGATCCCCGATTCATCGGCGATTTTCTGCTGCAAGGATGGTGTCCGGACCCGGAGCGCAGCGCGTTTTCGGCCATTCGCCGTTTGCCGGCTGGGCATGTACTCACGTTCTGTGATAGCGAAGTGCGCGTACGGCGTTACGCGAGGCTGCCCATCGAGGAACCCCTTCCGCGGAAGCGTGACGAGGAGTTCATCGAGG
>Ga0335078_10010529_pt1 | contig 13696 bp, 18 predicted proteins | sample Lox_Sample_32_FD_206711 | JGI IMG/M metagenome (GOLD analysis project Ga0335078, IMG submission 206711) | Soil microbial communities from Loxahatchee National Wildlife Refuge, Florida, United States - Lox_Sample_3.2 | ecosystem: Environmental > Terrestrial > Soil > Wetlands | place: USA...
TAGCGCTGGAATAATCGCCGTTCCTGCGCATGCCCCACACGCGGGGCGGACGCGGCGCGCCGGGGGCAGCGGGCCTGATGCGGACAGGTCAATTCGAGCGCGGAATAGTATCTGGCCATGACACGCACCCGTGCCGACCTGCGGCGGGACCGGCGTTAGCGGCCTGCGGGAGCCAGGTGCGGGAGCCTGCGGCGTTCACGCGCCGCTCCCGGCGCCGAAAATCTGGTCCATGACCGCGGACGCCTTCGTGACCTTGTCGGCGATCTGGTGACGGTAGACCGTCCGCGTCACGTTCGAGTTGACGTGCCCGGCCGCGTCGGCGATGTCCTCGATGTCCACGCCGTGATCAGACAGCACGGACACGAAACTGTGGCGCAGCTCGTGCGGGTGCCAGTCGGAGCCGAGGCCCGCCGCGCCGCACAGCTTCTTGAACGAGTCATTCACGTTCTGCCGCCACCGCAACTGCCCCGCGTGGCCGCAGAACACGACCCCGAGGTCCGTGTAGTACCGGCCGAGGCGCAGCTTGTCCCCGGCCTGCGACGTCCTCAGCGACCGCAGGGCCTCGGCGACCGCGGCGGGCATGGCGAGCGTCCGCCTCGACTGCTCGGTCTTCAGGTCCTCGAGCTTGAGGACCAGCTTCCCCGTGGACGGGTCCTTGCTGGCCTTCGGTGACCTGCGGACCCGTATCACAGCCTCGGCGAAGTCGATGTCTTCCCACCGCAGCCCGAGCAGCTCACCGGGGCGCAGCCCGAGCATCACCCCGGCGAGCGTGTACGCCCGCCACCAGGCCGTCAGGTCCGACGCGAACAGCGCGCGGATCTGCTCAAGCGTCATCGACCGCGACGGCCTGCGGGTGCCCTGCGGCACGTCGGCCAGCGCCGCGGCGTTCTGCCCGACCTGGCCGTCCCGCTGCGCGCGGCGGATCGCCAGCTCAAGGACGCCTTTCGTGCCGGCGATCGTCGAGGTCGCCAGGCCGGCCTGGGCCATCGGGCGCAGCAGGTCCCGCTCGACGGTGCCCGCTGTCAGCTTGACGAGCCGTACCTTCCCGATCGCCGCGATGACCCGCTCGGCGTGCCGGGTGTTCACCGAGACGGTGATCTCCGACTTCCAGGCCCGCGGCGGGGCGGCGAGCAGGTCCCGCATCACGGTCTCGACGGTCCTGTCCTGCCGGCCTACGGTGCCGCGCCGGGCTTTCTCGGCCTTCAGCGCGTCGAGGCGGTCTTTCGCCTCGGTCTTCGTCCGGCCAGACACCTTCCGGCGTACCCGCTTACCGCTCTCAGGGTCGCGGCCGAGGTCGAGGGCGCCGACCCAGGCGCCACGTCCGGCGTCGAAAAACACCGAACCGTCGCCACGTGACCTACGCCCCATCAGTGGCCGCCTCCTCCTGCCACGTTGCCAGAAGCTGAAGCCTCGACTTAATCGACTCAATCTCGGCCAGGGTGACCGCATGCTCTTGCGCTTTCTCGGCGGCCTCGCTGCCCGACCTGGCCGCCCGCTCCTCCGCCTGCGCCAGCCCCGCCTCCAGGGCGGCGATCTCGTGCCGCACGGTCTCAAACGACTCAGGGCCGCGCGGTGGCGCCAGCAGGGTCGCCAGAGAGACCCCGAATAGGGCGGCGAGGTCAAGGGCCTCATTCAGCCGCAGGGGCCGCGTACCGGTCTCTATCTTGGCGACCACGGTCTGATGCCAGGTGTACCCGTGCGGCCGCATCCGTTCGGCGACCTCGCGCTGCGACCAGCCGTGCGCCCTCCGCAGCAGTTTGAGATGTTGGCCTGCCACCTTTTCTGGGTCTTCACGGGTCATGACCAGCCCGTCCGCCGAGTTATGCGTCACGCGGTTGACGATACACGCACAGATGCGGTTGCGTCCATACCGATCTGCATGGGACGCTATCCGCGTCACGGTTGATTTCCAACCGTGTTACGGAGAGGGAGGCTGTCATGCCGCTATTGCTCACGGTCGAGGAGGCCGCCAAGGAGCTGCGCCTCGGCCGTGCACGGATGTACGAGCTGCTCAGCTCTGGCGAAGTCACGTCGGTCAAGATCGGCGCTTCGCGGCGTGTGCCACGCGAAGCCGTGGAGACGTACGTCCGTCAGCTTGTGGAGCGGCAGAAGGCCGATGCCTGAGACGGACAGAGCCCGCCCCTGCCAGGACGGGCCCCACAACCAAACATCGCCGGACGACACGATACGCGTGGCCGCCGGCGTTTTGCAGCAGGCCGCCGATCTGATCGGCACGCAGGCCGAGCGTGAGCGCCAGGTCGCGCGCCGCAACTTCAACGAGGGCTTGACGCTCGGCCTCGACCTCGGCGACGGGCGCGGATACGCCCGAGCGCACCGCGAACTTGAGCAAATCTGGCGCGACGCCGCCCGGCCCGTAGCCCACGGCACGCCGTACGCCGACCTCGAACGGCGCCGCTGGGGACCAGGCGGCCGGGAACACTTCGCCGACCCTCGGCCTGGCGACTACCCCGGGCGGGAGGGTGGCGCGTGACCGCCATGTATGGCCGCGAGTTCGACGATGACGGCAACCTCGTGTTCGACCCCGATGACCCGATGGCGCCGGTCAAGGAAGCGGCCGCCGCGGCTAACGAGGACGATCGCCCGCGTGCCGTGGCGCGGGCCGTCGATGCCATGGCCCGGTTCGGCATGGATACCGGACTGAGGGTGACGGCCCGCGCCTACGTCAAGAAACACAAGCTCCTCCCGGCCGCCGAGTACGACCGCGTCGTCAAGGAGGCGCGCAAGCGCAGAAAAACTATTTCGCACTCTCCCCTCCCCGCAGACCGTGCACACCTGCACACCCCCCCGCCGTGGGCGTCTGACCACGACATCCTCCGCCGCATGGTGCGAACACTGAGGGTGTGCATGGGCCTCGTCGGCGAGAACCGGGCGGCGAAACTGATCTACCTGGCGATCACGTCCCGGCTCCTCGGCGAGCCCGTCAACACCGTCATCAAGGGCCTGTCGAGCAGCGGCAAGTCGTACACCGTCGAGTGCGTCGTACGGCTGTTCCCAGACGAGGCCGTCTACACGATGACCGCCATGTCCGAGAAGGCCCTGATTTTCCTAGACGAGCCGCTGGAGCACCGCACGATCGTCCTTTACGAGGCGGTCGCGCTTCGCGAGGGCCGGGAGAAAGCCGAGGACAACCAGACCGCCTACATCGTCCGGTCCCTGCTGTCCGAGGGCCGGATCGAGTACCCGGTCGTCCTCCGCGACGAGCGAACCGGGGAACTCCGCACCCAGACGCTCATCAAACCCGGGCCGACGAACATCGTGACCAGCACCACCGCAGTCAGCCTGCACAGCGAGAACGAGACCCGCATGATCTCGGTCCCGTCCAACGACAGTGAAGCGCAGACCCGCGCTGTGCTCATCGAGTCGTCCGACGACAAGAAACGCCGCGACGCCGACCTCAGCGAGTGGCACGCGATGCAGCGCTGGATAGCCACGCAAAAGACACGGGACGTCGAGATCCCCTACGCGCGGTGCCTGGCCGCCCAGATCCCCCCTGTCGCCGTGCGGCTGCGCCGCGACTGGAACGCCGTCCGGTCGCTCATCAAAGCCCATGCGCTACTACACCAGAAGAACCGCAAGGTCGCCGGTGACGGCCGGATCATCGCCGACATCGGCGACTACACCGCGATCAGGTCTCTGATCGACGACCTGATCGCTGAAGGGATCGGCGCGACCGTCCCGCAGACGGTGCGGCAAACCGTCGAAATGGTCGCCGCGATAGCAAACGAACTGGACGACCGCGGTGAGTCCCGTGAATACGCCACCGTCCGCGACATCGCCGACCGGCTCAAGATTGAGCGCTCCGCTGCACAGCGCCGCCTGCACACCGCCCGGGACCGCGGCCACCTCGTCAACCTTGAGGACAGGAAGGGCAGGCCAGGGCGCTACGCGACCGGCGACCCTCTCCCCGGCGACGTCGTAGTGCTACCCGACCCTACACACCTGTGCACCGCCCCCTGCACGCACGTCGAGACACCGAACACCGCAGGTCAACCCTGCGACTGCACGGGGGTGTGCAGGTGTGCAGACGATGCGAGGGGGAGACAGGCAGACACAACACCATCAACCGCGAAGGAAACACTCACGGGAGAGAAGGTGGCGGGAGAACGCGCCCCACATGCCCAACATGCCCCGGTTGACCAAACGCCCAGGCCAGACGGCATAAACCACGGGGCACGTCCCGGGGCACGTCTCCCCGGCACGGCACAACATGCCCCCGACATGCCCCACGAAACCCCAGGTGGGGCACATTGGGCACGTGGGGCACATTCCCCCGCCACCTCCTCTCCCACCTGTGCCACATGCGGCGAGCCGATGCGCGCCTACGAAACCGGCCAGACCACCCATCCATCATGCGAAACCCGCGACACCGGCGACTGGCCCGAAGACTGGCCAACCGAAGAGGAGCCATGAGCCGGAAACACAGACACACCGAGGCCCCGACCTTCGACCGGACGCACACCATAAAAGCCACGGCGGACGAACAGGGGAGGTGCCTAGCAGACACGGGCTGCCGGGCGACCCGGGGGGCTCTGCCGATGCCGCGAAACGATGCGCGCGGGCGCGTTGGCCGTCCTGCGGGCCGGGCGGATTTGCCGCCTGTCTTCGGTCTGTGGCTCCCGTGTTTGGCTCCCGCGTCTCTGCGCCGGTTCTGTGACCTGCGTGAACGTTCGGATCGCACCATGCGGGGATGGCATGGCACACGATTTGGGAGGCCGGTTTGAGCGGTGACGATGTGACGGGCGCCGAGGCCGCGAACGTGACGGACGGGCCGTCACAACCGCTCACGGCGGCCGAGCGTGCCAAACGGTACCGGCAACGCCAGAAGCGGCAGGCGCACGGCTCGTGGCCGCCGTTCGAGCCGGGCAACCAGGCCGCGGTCACGCACGGCGCGTACCGCGCCAGCATCGGCCAGGAGGCCGTCAGGCTGGCCGAGAGCCTGCGGGACGACCCGGCGTGCCCTTGGCTGGCCGAGCCCGCCTACTGGCCCCTAGAGCTGGCGTTCAGCCGTGCCACCCTCATGGCCGAGAAGCTCTGGGCCTTCATGGAGGGCCATGGTGACGTGCAGGCCCTCCTGAGCGAGGTTACGTCGCAGGAGGGTACGCAGCTCGCGGCGAAGGGCCGTGTGACATCCCGCACGGTGTCCACGCGGGTGGCTTCCGCGTTTGAGGCGTGGGTGAAGGTGACGGGGCGGCAGGAGGGCCTGGCCGACAAGCTTGGGCTGAGCCCGGCAGCGCGGGCGCGGATGCGGCTCGACGTGGCGCCGACGTTCGACAGTGCGCTGGTGGTGGCTGCCCTGCTGGAGCAGGACCGGCTGGGCGCTGAGAGGGACGCTGCGGCGCCCGGGGAGGTGGGGTGATGGCCGGTGCTGGGCGGCTGGACGAGGCGGCGCTGCGGCGCTGTGTGGCGTCGGCGACGGCGTTCGCGAGTACGGTCCTCGGCGTTGACTTCTTCGGCTATCAGGAGGAGATCGCGGAGGACCCGGCGCGGTACCGGGCGATCCTCGGCGGCCGTCAGATCGGGAAGTCCACCCTGCTGGGGGCCCTGGCGCTGCACCGGGCGTGGTCGCAGCCGGGGGCGCATGTGCTGGTGGCGGCGCCGATTGATGATGCGGCGAAGCGGCTGATGGATACGTGCGTGACGCTGGCGCGGGGGGCGCCGTTGCTGGCGGGCAGCGTCGTGGATGACCAGAAGCACTTGCTCACGCTGTCGAACGGGAGTGTGGTCCGGTCGATTCCGTCGTCCATCCGGCAGGCGATCGGCTGGACGGTGGATCTGCTGGTGACGGACGAGTCCGGTTACCTGGATGAGGCGTTTTGGGAGCATCTTGAGCCGGTGGTCGTGGCCAGGCCGGGTAGCAGGGTGGTTGCGGCTTCGACGCCGTGGGGTGGCCCGGGGCATTGGTTCCGGGCGATGTGGGAGCGGGGGGCGGATTCGCCGGATGGGTGGTGCCGGTCGTGGCGGTTGCCGGCGTCGGTGTCGCCGCTGATCGATAAGGGGTGGCTGGAGGAGAAGCGGCGGACGGCGAGCCCGGACTATTTCGCGCGGATGTTCGAGGCGGAGTGGACCGATGTCAGCGGGAGTTATTTCGCCGAGTCTGAGTTGATGGACGCGGTGGCGGATTATGAGTTGATAACTCCGGAGGAGGCGAGGGGCGCGGCGGCGTGGTCGCGGTGGGCGGACGGTTTGGTGCGTGAGCGGCCGTTCTCGGCGGTGGGAGGTGCTGACTGGGCGTACAGCAGGGATAAGTCTACGGCGGTGCTGCTGGCGGTCCTGGCCGACGGCGGGGCGAACCGGGAGACGGTGTTCTACGTGCCGTGGTGCGAGGGTCACCACGGGCTGGCGTACCACGCGATGGTGGAGAAGTGGGCGGAGATCGCCCGCGGGTGGCGGCTGCATGCGGTCGCGTCCGAGCTGAACGGCCCGGGTGTGATGCCGACTCAGGAGCTGAGGAGGCGGCTGGCGGAGGAGGGCCTGCCCGCGGGTGTGCACGGGGTGTGGACGGATCAGCGGGCGAAGGCTGCGGGTTTCAGCGCGATCAAGGGCGGCCTTCAGCGGGGCACGCTGGTCTTGCCGCGCCATCCGGGTCTGTTGGCCGAGCTGCGGGGCCTGGTGTACGAGGAGACGCCGTCGGGTGGGCTGCGGATCGGCCCTGCGGCGGGGAAAGCGTCCCCGGACCTTGCGATGGGCCTGATGCAGGCTGCCCGGTGTATGCGGCCGGCGCCGAACCTGGAGCATGGGCCGTTCTCGGCGGGGGATTTCGCCCAGCAGGGGGCGGTCCGGTTGCCCACGGGGACGTGGTTCCCGCCTGAGCCGCGGCCTTCGGAGTCGGCGCACGGGTTCATCAGTCCGCAGGGTGCGGAGCGGCGGGACGCGAATGCCTGGTGACGAGCTGGCGGCGCGGAGGGCGGCCGGGGACGGCGATCGGCTGCTGGAGTTCGGCGGCGACGGCACGTGGCGGTTCGCGTCGGAGGGGATGGAAGCCCGCGGGGAGCACATCCGCCCGGAATTCCGGGGTGCGATGGGCGCGGCGATCGATCTGTGGCTCAAGTCGCTGACGGAGGGTGGCTGCGGGGCGGCTGGCGTCCACGTCGAGCCCGGGCTGTGCCTGCCGGTCGCGCGTGCGCTCCTGGAGTGGATGGAGTACCGGGAGCGGCGGGACGGTGCCCGCCCGGTCGTGCCGGGCCTCACAGCCTTGATCATCAAGTTCGCCAGGGAAACCCCTTCTGCCACACTTGGGCCCGCTAGTGCTGCTGGGCATGGCGCAGTTGCGGCGGGTGACCGGCCGCCCCCTGGTGCGGAGTGGACCGTCGCGGAGGCGGCCGGTCACCTGCGGCTGAGCCCTCAGCGCGTGCGCAGGTTGTGCCGCGACGGGCAGCTGCGGGCGCGCAGGGCCGGCGTACGGCTGTGGCTGGTCGAGGCAGCCAGCGTGACCGGCTACAGGAGGTCGTGTGATTGACGAGGACGCAGCCGCGGCCCTGGCGGGCCCTGCCGTGACGAGCCTGGAGGACGCACGCGGCGTCGAGGTCGTCACCGAGGCCGACGTCGCCGCAGCGCAGGCCGAGGCCGCGCAGGCTGAGGCTGAGGCCGGCGCTGCCGAGCATCTGGCGGTCCACGGGAGGAAAGACCCGGCTGACGTCGTCGCGCTGCGTGAGACGTCGCGGTTCGCGAAGTTGCGGGCCGCTCTCGCCGCGCGCCGCTACGAACGGTCCCAGGCCGCTGGAAGGCTGCTCAGCCTCGGCCAGATCGCCACCGAGGTGGACGCGCTCGCCGAGGGCAGCGCGCCGTACATCACGGCCGCGGCTGAGAAGCTCACCGAGGCGGCGGCGGAACTGCGCCGCGTCTGCCAGGGGCACGACGGCGCCGTTCAGGCCCTCATCACCCGCGCGCAGGACCTCGGCGCCGAGCCGGCGCTCCCCAGCGGGCTCCCAAAGGCAAGCTCGGCGCATGTGGAGGTCAGCCCGGACCGGAAACAGATCCGGCACGGCGCGACCGCCGTCAGGCTCATCGGTGACGCGGCCGAGGCTGCGATCGGTAAGGCCGCCGCGGGTGACGCGGACGGCGCCGTAGCCGTCATCGCGGCGGTGCACGAGCAGCCCGAGCCGGTACGCGCACAGGCGTACTACAGGCGCGGCGACGGGATGATCTTCGCCGGGGATAGTGACGAGTTCGAATACCAGGAGCGCCACGGCCTTCTGGCGAGGCTCACAGGCCAGCAAGTCACCGCGTACCTGGAGGGGAAGCTCGATGGCCAGCACTGACACCGAAAGCCCTGGCGACAGGATGCTGCGCCGCCGCGCCGAGCTGGCGCAGGTCGATGCCGGCGAGCGTGTCCCAACTGACGAGGACCTCGCCGACGCGTCCCCGGCCACGATGAGCCGGTGGCTGGCCGACGGCCGCCTTCAGCACTTGGGCTACGGCCGCGACAAGCGGCGAAGGTGACCGTGGCGGCGACGCCGAAGGTCCCCGGAGCGCGGGCCGGTGAATGAAACGAGCTGGATCCGCTGACTTACTAGAGGTCCGGCTCGCCGTCGGCGATGTCCGCGGCTAGCTCGCGGAGCCGCCACTCGGCCTCGCGGCAGATCTTGCGGCAGTCCGCGCCCGGATCGGCGAGCTGGGCGTATATCCAGTCCGCGACTTCTTCCGTACGGCGCTCGCAAGCGGTCGCTGTGCTCAATTACCGGGCCTTCCCGTGGCGCGCGGGCAAAAAGGGCAGGGCCCCGCGGCCCGGAGGTCAAGCCAGTGCGCAAGGGCACGCCGCGAACGGGCCAGGGACGGAGATCCACGGCCCCCGTGCCGACGACCAGTACAGATTCATCCCACGGTGGCCGCGGGCCCTGCCGTGGCGGTAGTTGCCGTGCGCGTGGCCCGCGTGGAACGCCACGTACACGCCAGCGAAAGCGAGGATGAAGAGCCAGGCGGTCATTAGTTCTCCTTGTGGTTGCGTGCGAGGATCGCGGCCACGTCGGCCGCGCTGACGGTGTGCCAGTGGTGGTGGATGTGCTGCTCGATGGGCGGCAGCGCGGGCGCGTCCGGGCGGGCTGTGACGCGCCGCTGCGCTGGTTCTGGCAGCTCTTGCCGCCCGGACATCCGGGCCGCGTACGTCGCCGCCTCGGCCCGCCACACGTGGACGATCACGGCGGCCACGGCGCCGATGACCGCGACCGCGAGGACGGGCACCGCGGCCCACAGCCACCATGGGATCGCCTCGGCGACCCGTACCGCGGATCTGGCGACAATGAGTGCGGCGACCAGGCCGAGGACGACCAGGACACCGCCACCGCCACCGCCACCACCGCCGCTGGTGGTCTTCCAGGTGCCTTTCACGGCCGCCTCCCGGCCTGCCAGCTGGCGAGATCCACGGGGTCGTAGAGGTACGCCTTGCCGCGCTGGGCGACCGGCTCGGGGAACGCGTCGTCGTGGTGCCGGATCGTGCGGAGCGACTTGACCGTGCCCACGATCACCCCGGCGCTGATGGCCTCGGACAGGCTGACCGCGCCCCCGCCGCTATTAGTGACGGGCGACCCGTTCATTATTGAGATCTCCTGGTCAGGGCCCGATATAGCGGTTCGCGGATGATCTGTTGAGACTGTTGACCGGACCGGCTTGTGGTCGGTGCATGGCATGGAGTCCGGCAGTGCGGCGACGGTCCCGGTGAGTGCCATCTGCCTGGCTTGGGCGCCGCTGATTTGGGCGACCTGGGTTTCGCGGACGGCGCCGGTCACCACGTACACGCGGCCCGGCGTGGTGGTCTTACCCGGGTAGGGGTGCTCGGGGGCGAGGACCCGCCAGTTGTTGACGGTGGCGCGGCCGAGGATGCGGGTGCCCATGTTCTCCCGGGCCTCACCGGAGCCGGACGCCTTGGCTGACAGCATCTGGGCGATGGCGAGCATGTTCATGCGGGCCTGCCGGCCCATGAACAAAAGGCTTTCGAACGCGTCCACGGCGGGGGAGCGGGTGGGGAGGGAGCGGTCCTCGGCTCGCGCGCGCGCCCAGTAGCGGCGCAGCTGCGTCATGGTGGCGTTCATCTCTTCGGCGATGACGAACAGCCGCGGGCCGACGCTGGCGTGGATCTCCCCTTCGATGTCGGTGGCGGCGCAGGCGACCTCGTTGCGGCGTTCCATCTCGTACTCCAGCCAGAGGAGGAGGCGGTGGATCCGCTCGATGGTGTCGGCGTAGGCGACGTTCGGCAGCCCCCGCGCCCACGCGTGGGACGTCATCTTGTAGTCGAGGACGGCGACGAGGCCGCCCTTGTGGAGGATCTGCGCGCCGATGAGCCGTCCTGTGACGGACTTCCCGCCGCCGGACCCGACTGACAGGCAGATGTGTGGCGAGTCGCTCGCCAGCGACGCGGTGACCGGGGCCTGCTTCTTCCCCGCGCCGAGGACCAGCTCGTCGGGGCCCGCGGCGTCGAGCGCCTTCTGGACGTGGTGGAGCTTCACGTCAGGAGGGGGCGGCTGGCTGCGGGTGAACGTCACCCCGGGGGACGGTCCGGCGAGTTTCCAGGCGATCTCAGGCTGTTCGAGGCCCAGCTTGGCGGCGACGGTCCGCGTGATCTGCTCTTTGGCGCGCGGGTCACCCGCGAACGCCTGCGGCAGCGCCAGCGTGGCCCTGGAACGGTCAGGCTCGACCTGCAGCCACGACGACGGGCTGTTGGCCACCGGGATGCCGACCGCGGGCGCCAGGGCCATGTGCAGCGGCGTCAGCCACGTGCGGTGATGCTTACGCCGCCTGGCCAGGGCCCACACCCGCCATCCGGCGAACGCGGCCAGGGCGGCCACCGCCGCGGCGGCGCCCATCTTGGTCGCGGCCGGGTTCACAGCCAGCCCGTACAGGACCGACAGGACCGCGGCAACGGGCCCGGTCCGCCACAGCGCCCGCTGCCAGCGCGGCATGTGGTGGAACCGGGACGCGTGCCCGGTCTTGGTGAGCGCCTTCGTCGCGGGACGGCGCCACCCGGCGTCGGTGACCGGTTCACCGTGCCAGGCGAGCCCGGTGAACCACCGGTACAGGAGCCGCGCGAGCCCGATCCGGCGGATCCGCTCACGGGCGGCGCGGATGGTCGCGGCGAGCGCCAGGAGGGCCGCGAGGGCGGTCAGCGCGGCGGGGAGCAGCAGAGCCGCGATCATGGCCGTACCGCCTGTGACCTGCGAGGACGCGGATCAATATTGAGCGGGACCCGGGAAGCTATTGATCCTGCCTCATTATTGATTTTGCTTTTCCCCCTCCTGTTCCTCCCCGTTCTCTTCCGTTTCCTCTTGTCCCGCTCGTTCTGGCTGTGTGTCCCGTAGGCCAGCTTCACCAGCCTGTTGTCGTCCTGCCGCCCGAGGTGGCGGATCTCTTTCCCGTCCGGGCACTGCCCTTTGAAGGTGAGCATGACCAGCACGTGCACGTCGGCGGTCCACGAACGCGCCCCGTCGCGCAACGTCACACGCAGGTAGCCTTTGCGGCCACGGCGCTGCGCCAGGACCTCCCCGCCGCAGCTGCGCCCGTCCCCGAGGACCCGGTCAACCGACCGCACACCACCGCCGTCGGACACCTCGTACCCGGGCCACCCTGGGACCGGCTCCCAAACCTCGCTAGGTTGCTTCATTACGGACTGCACTGCTCCTTTCCTGGGGGTGCGGTTCGAGGCCCCGCCAGGCGTTCACGCACCTGGCGGGGCCGCTTACGTCGTGCTCACGTCACTTTTGGGCAGGGTCGTGGTCCTCCTTGTTGTGGCCGTTCATGGATGCCTTCACAAGGGCCTGTATCTCGCGTGCACGGGCCTGCCCTACGCGCATCTGGGTCTGTATCTGGCGGAGGGACGGCACGGATGCGGTCGCGGATGCGGTCACAGGTGCCGGTGCGGGTGCATCCGCGGCTGACCTGACCAGGTACATCAGCATTTCGGCGGCGCCGACGAACGCGACCGCCGGCCATCCGGACACGACCGCGCCGACCGGGCCCCACGGCAGCCCGTACAGCACGTTCGCGGCGAGCGTCGCGGCGATCCCAAGTGCGAGCATCCACCGGGCGAGCGGGGGCGCCTGGCGCTGCCTGCGGGCCTCGTGGAGCATCACCAGCGACGCGGCGGCGATGAGGCCGTCCACGGACAGAGGCAGGAGCCGGGCGGCTGTGCCTGACTGCCCGTGTGCGCGGCCGAGGTCGTACACGTGGGAGTACGACACGATCGCGGCGAACGCGGCGACCGCGAGCACCACCCCAGCGGTGAGCATGCGGATAGCCCGGCCACTCATCGCTGCCTCCGGCGCCGTCTTACTCGTCATCGCCGAACATCTCCAGGTAGTCGCCGCGGTAGTACGGGTCCGCGGCGATCTCGGCCCGGTTGATCCGCTCGCGGCAGGTGCCGCAGACTGGCCCGTCGGTCCTGAGCGTGGGGAGGCAGTCCGAATTGGTGCAGTAGGGGCCGTGGGCGCAGTAGATGCACGGCCCGGAATGCTGGTAGCTGCTCATGAGGTCACCACCTTCGGTCCATCTCTTCGGCGACTGGCATGAGATCGGCGATGTCGGAATCGAGGTAGTCCTCTTCGTCTGGGCAGTAGGGGCAGCGGCATCCTCGGCCGTGACGGTCGGCGCCGATAGGCGGGTCCTGGCCGAGGCCGGACGCCGCGAGGTCGGCCGCCGCGAGGTCGGCCTCGTATCTCGCTTGCTGCGCCTGCGGCGTGGACCGCTCTAGTTCCGCAATCCGTTCGAGCGCTTCTGCCAGGTTGGCTTGCAAGAGGCGCACGTCGTCCTCGGTGCCGCCGTTGAGGTACCGGACCTGCGTGGCGGCTTCCTCCGCGCTGGCGTGGTCACTTTCGGAATGCCATTTGCCGTCTGGGCTGTAGTAGCCCACGGTCCACAGGAACGGCTCTGACCTGATGTAGACGTAGCCGCTCACCAGAGCTTCACCTGCCGGGCGTCGAGCACGGCATCCAGCTGCCGGTAGGACAGCACAGCGTCGTGGTCCGCCTGGTGGTCGTCACACATCCGCGGTTCGTCGTGCTGGACGCTCAGCTCCAGGCAGTCGCCGCAGCCGAGGCCGCCGGCCGGGTCGCGCCACTGACACGCGTCGGCGATGGCCTGCCGCGCGGTCTCGGCCTGCGCGGCGGTTAGGGTCCACTCGCCGCGCCCTGCCTGCCGCGCCCGGTGCAGCAAGGACACGACTGTCCGCGCCGTCGAATCGTCCCACCCGGCAAGCCAATGGACGATGCGCAGGTCGTAACGGCCGAGGGGAACCCCGGCGAGGGCCTGGCGGAGCGCCGCTACCCGCGTCTCCGGCTGGGCGTAGCCGTTCGGCGGGTCCTCGACTGGGCTGACGGGCGCGTACCCGGTCGGGTCGTAGTGTTCGTTCATGGTCCTGTCCTCTCGCTGGGGGGATGGGATCTTAGGGCCGTCGCCGCGTTGAGAGCGCGTGCGGCGGCCCGCCCTGTAAGGGCGTTCGTGGGAGCCAACCCGGGAGCCAACCGGGATGGAATGATGCGGGCCGCGATGGACCCGCGTGGACAGCCGGGGTAGGCGCGGCCGTGGCGTACGGATCGGTGCGGACGAGTTCAGACGGTCCGGCCGTAGTATCTGGCCATGACATCCGTTCTGCTCGCCGAGGACGACACCTCAATTTCCGAGCCGCTCGCTCGCGCGCTTCGGCGTGAGGGGTACTTCGTCGACGTGGCGCCAGATGGCCCGCACACCCTGG
>Ga0335078_10010530_pt1 | contig 13696 bp, 12 predicted proteins | sample Lox_Sample_32_FD_206711 | JGI IMG/M metagenome (GOLD analysis project Ga0335078, IMG submission 206711) | Soil microbial communities from Loxahatchee National Wildlife Refuge, Florida, United States - Lox_Sample_3.2 | ecosystem: Environmental > Terrestrial > Soil > Wetlands | place: USA...
CGTAAGCCTGCTCGAATCGAAGCTCTGCCTACGATTCTTTTTCTGTGCTCACGGTTTCGGGCGTCTCCACGCGCTCGACGCGCTGCAGCCGCGCCGCTTTACCCTTCAGCCCGCGCAGATAATACAGCTTGGCGCGGCGCACGCGCCCCTGCCGCAGCACTTCGATGGAGCTAATGGACGGCGAATTCGCGGGGAAAATGCGCTCGATTCCCACCCCAAAGCTCACGCGCCGCACGGTGAAACTCGCGCCCGTCGATTTCCCGCGCTTCTTGATGATCACGCCCTCAAATGGCTGGATGCGTTCCTTCTCGCCCTCGCCTTCCTTCAACCGCACGTGCACGCGCACCGTATCCCCCGGCCGCAACACAGGGAAATCTTTCCGCACTTGTGCTTCCTGAAATTTTTCAATTACGCGATTCATGACATTGATTCCCGGCAGACCCACTCAGGCGGGGTCAGCACTCCGAAGATAAGCAACCATTATATCTGAAGCCCCTTGGTTTCACCAACAAAAATAGACTCCTTGGGATATACGCCTCGTCAAGGGTTGATCATAAGCGGCAGGCTGAATTGCTGGCAGACGTCCAAATTCCCTTTATAGCTCCGCGCCAAACTAAGAGTGTAGCTTCCCTTCAGGCTGGAGACATCGATCAGGGCTGCAAACCCTGGATCGGGCATGCCGGGCTGTTGGAAATGTTGCTTCACGTCATCGCGTGGAATGCTATGCGCTCGAACATAATATTTGCTGCCGGCCTCGCTCGTTAACAAGACGAACACAGAGTCCGGCGCGATACCCTGCCGGGCCGCGACGCCCATCCAACCGTCTAGAGACAGTGCGCCCCGCACGATTGCGATCGAGGGAGACGGCAGGTTTTGGTTGACAGACTCGATGCTTCCTTCACACTTCAGGGTCAAAGGGGGCGAATGGCTTTCCGGCGCCCCATCCATCAATTTGTCGAATAACAGGGAGTTCTCGATCGCCGTGTACTTTGCCAATTCTGATTTGCGCAATCTTAAGGTGTAAGCCGGATTCCAGAACAACCCCCTGCGATCGTTCGACGACACCGTGATGCTTTTCACTTGATTGCCGGCGAGATACCGAGCGCCCCCGGCGGCAAGCAGCCCGAACTCTTCGGCATTCGTGACAAGCGGCGTAATCAAAAAGTCCGTTTTCATCATATTCGAAAGTGTGCGGTACTTCCTGAGCCCGCCGTCCCGCAATCGGACAGAGACAAAAAGCTTTGGCGGCTTGTAAAAAACCTCAAGAAGCCTTCCCATGAGCGTGGGGGTTATTTCAATCCTCGCGAGCAGGGGGGCTTCCGCCTCCGGAAGCGAAACTTCCTCGCCGATTTCGTGCCTTCCGCTATAGAAGTCAGATTCAGCCGCCGCGACGGGCTGCAAATTATTTAATCGCCTCCGTAAATACAAAGTTTGAGGTTCCACCCTCATTAAGGAATAGCGATTGATAAGGGTTGGCCAACTCAGTCCGTTATTCAGGGATGGGAAGCGGTGGTCAAAGGCCTCAATCCTAAAAATGATGTTATCCGGCGCGGCGGACCCCTCAAGATGCGTGAGATTCAGCTGGGCAAGTTGCGGCGTGTACGCGGAATAATCTTGATCCACGGGCCGCGGCGACCACTTATTTTCGGAAGCCAATAGCCAGGTTTGATCGAGCGAATAGATGTCCGATGTTCCGGGCATTCGGGCAATGGGAAACTCCGCGCGGATCGCGGCGATGTGCTGGTCATACTCGTTCTTCAGCTCGCCGCCTGTCCATCTTTTCCGCGCGCCCACGTAGGCCCCGTTGAACGTGCCCCGCAAATTCCAGGAGAGATTGATCCAACCTGTCCGGAATGTTCGATGGCCGAGAAACGCCCAGACCAAGGCAGCCATCAATAAAGGAAGACGTGAATGTCTTTCCCCCACGACAAACATCAGCAAGAAAGCGGCGACGAGCAGGGAGGGTCCGGCGGTTATGTTATGGTACTGGTCGTGCCTGACAAAGCTGCCTTTAAACGCGGTGAATAAAAATAACAGGTATGTGGCGCACAAAAACCATTTGGAAGCCCTCGAAACGTGGGTTGTCCAACTCACAATCAACAGGATCAGCGCCGACGCAAGGACGTAAAGAATGCATTCTCGCGGGTCTCCCGCCAACGCCATCGCTTCTGAATAACCGGATATGATTTCTTTTGTGCTCAGAAAAAATCTTGGAAGCCCCAATAAAGGTTGGTTCGCCGCGACCCATAGCAGAGCACATGAAATTGTTGTTACTCCAATCGCAATGGCCGCGAAAAGCTTCTTGCCGCTATGCCAAATCATCCCGCTGCACAGCAGAGCCGTGGCGCCGCAGATCGGTAGAAGCGATCCTTTGATCAACGGCAGCAAGCCCAGCGGGGCAAAAAGCAAGGGAAAAGCGTGTTCCAATGGGTTGGCAAGGCGCAGTTTCATGGCATCGCCATCCGGTAAAGTCATGCGATAAACGGCCAGAGCCAACATGAATGGATAGGAAAAGAGAAGTGTGTCTCGAGAATTTACGAACCCTGCAAGCACGAATCCAAATAGGAAGAGCCGGTAAAAATTTTGACTTTTTCCTGCCAAGAGCAACAGCGAGAAATAGGCGAGTCCTAAAAACGAGCTGCCCCAAATCATCCGCCGATCGGTCGCGGGATGGTAAAGCTCGGTATAAATGGACGCATAAGGTCCGAAAGTGAAGACAACGTCCCGGCCAAACTCCAGATGTTGCGCGACGGCTTGGTTCATCGCCATCATCCAGGACAGGTCCAATCCCGGCCTGGGCATTAAGGGGTTAAGTGGGATGAACACGGCCAAAATCGTCAGGCACAATAAAACTGGCAAGACGAAAGACAGAGTCACATGGGCCGTTCCGGCGCCTTTCGCGGGCGCAGGCCGAAGCGGGGCGGTTGGCGGGGTGTCGAGGCGGTCCTCGCTCTCACGCTGCATTGCCGGTGGGGTGTCTAGTTCTTTCATGGTCGGAATCGGAAGGTCGCGGTCATCCGACTAAGCTTGGGCTCGCATTTTTTGCCTGGGTTGAAAAGCGAAAAAATACCATCTCAGATAGTGCGGCAGCCAACTCCACAGTTGAAACCGGGACTCGCCTCGGGATCTGTCCCTCCATCGCGACGGCACTTCCGCGATTCGATAGCCGGCCAGAAATGCCTTCACCGTGAGTTCAAGATTCAGTTCAAAACCTCGCTGGCTCTCGATCGTCATGGGCTTCAGCATCTGCGAGTCGTAAATCTTGAAAGCGTTCGTGGCGTCGTGCGTTGGTATTCCTCGAAACCAACAAAGGCTAAGCCCGGCCATGCGGGAAAGAAACTGTTTGAACCACGGCCCGCCCTCGATGCTGCCGCCCTTCATATACCTGCTCCCGGCTACGAGTTCATGACCCTGCTTGTAAAGCGCGAGCATTTTATCCACTTGCCCTAGATCGTCGGAAAGGTCGGCCATCGCCACAAGAACCGGCCCGCGCTCGACCTCATGGAAACCGGTCAAAATGGCGCCCACCACGCCTCTGCGAACCTTGTTCTTGACGAGCCGAATCCGGGCCTCGCCCTTGGCAAGGATTTCCTGGACGACCGGCACCGTATCGTCTCCGTCGAAGTCGTACACGACCAGGGCCAAGTAGGTCGAGCGAATGTGCGCGTTGATCTCCTCCCAAAGGAAAGGGAAATTGGCTCCTTCATTAAACACGGGGATGATGATCGTTAGCTCGTTTCCCATGTGACGTGCCGGTTCGAACCGGTGCTTCTTCACATTTGACTGACTGCAATCTGTTCTCGAATCCAGGGAATTACCTCGTCAAGAATTTCGCTCATGGGAGTCGCCGCCCGAAAACGCAAGAGATTCAAGGCTTTCTCCGTCCTTGGAGATCTCTCTTGAACGTCGTACTCATAGGGTGGATCGCTGACGTAACGAAAAGACGCTTCCGGGCCGTGAATTTTCGTCCAGATCATCTTTGCCAGTTCCAGGACCGTCATTCGTGTGGAGGTGGAGAGATTAAAATCCTGATTCCGTGCGGCGGGATGCTCCACGCACAGCCGGATGCCGCGCGCCAAGTCTCCTCCATACGTATAGTGGCGAACTTGCTTGCCCGAACCCAAAATGTGCAGAGGATTCTCGCCCTTCAGCACCTTCTGAACCAGGTCCGGCAGCACGTGGGAGAGGGCCAACTTCACATTCCCGCTTAAGATGCTTCTATCGTTAAGCGCCCGTTTTTCGCCAATCCCAACGCAATTGAAGGGCCGGGCGATGGTGTACGGCAATTGATATTGCTCCCAAGCGCCTTGCGCGAAATACTCCGTCGCCAATTTCTGGAAGCCGTAGGTGGAACTCGGTGGCGGGAACCGGCGTACGGCTTCTTCCGGAGTGGGAAATTCCGTGGTGTTTTCAAACACCATGCTGGAGGACAGCACGGTGATCTTCTGCAAGCGGCGCCGGCGATGCGCGTAAATGGCGGCGTCAAATGCGGCTGCCGTGATGCGTTCATTTTCCGCCATGAGATCGTAGGCGAATTCATGAAAGTACGAGATTCCGCCAATCATCGCCGCCGCCGCGACGAAATGATCGCAATCGTCGAGCAGGTCCTTGAGAAGCGTGACGTCTTTTGCGTCACCTTGTACGAATGAGTATTGGCGATCGCTGTCGTAGGACTTCGTCAGGGGCCCGTACTTGCTGAAGTTATCCAACCCGATAACCTCGTGCCCCGCCTGAAGCAACTCCTGTACAAGGTACCCGCAGATGAAACCGGCAGATCCGGTTACGAGTATTTTCATGGTCTTCTATTCGGCGTTCACAAGCTCGGGCGGCGCCGCTCCCAAACGATTCGCCGCCGGCCAGAACCCCCATACATCCATGACGATTTTATCGGCGGGAATATCCAAATCGCGGTAGGCAGAATGAGGTGCTCCCAGAATCACAATATCAGCGCGTCCGATGGCCTCTTCGGCGGATATGAGCGACGGATCTTGAACATAAGGGTCGCTGCAAAAAACCTCACAGGCTTCCAGTTGCAGGAGTTTCTTTAATTTATAAGAGAGACTGCATCGCGAATCGTCCGAATCGCCCTTGAAAGCCATTCCCAAAATGGCAATCCGCCGTTGCGCAAGGTTCTCTTTCCTCAACTGATAGAGAACGAAGTTCGGCAGGCCCTCGTTGATGAGCATGGCCGCATGGCCCATGAAGAAATTGTTGCTGGAGAACGCCGCAAGCTGAAGCGTATCTTTGAGCAAACATGGACCAGCAGCGAATCCTGCGCGGGCAAAATGCCGCATCCGGGGATAATCCTGGACGATGGCGTTGTGAATTCTGTAAAAATCCAGTCCGTAACTATGCGCGAGCATGTAGAACTGATTGGAAACCGCAAAATTGAGATAGCGCCAGCTGTTTGTGAATAGTTTCGCAAGCTCCGCTTCGAGGGGGGGCAGCTCAATAATCTTCGGGGCAACGCGGTTGAATAATTCGCAGGCCTTCGCCTGCGCTTCCGGCTCGAACGCGGCGACGATTTGCGGGAGGGTGACAAGTTCCTCCAGCGCCTTTCCTTCCGCGATTCGCTCCGGACAAAACGCGAGATGGATTTTCCGGCCCCGCGCGCGAATCTTGTCATACACCAGCTTCGTCACACCGGGATAAACGGTGCTGCGCAAGACGAGCAGCGATTCATCCTGGATATCCGCCAATAACCGGTCCACATTCTCATACAGCCCGGTTACCGTGGGATTCAGGTGCTCGTCCACCGGAGTTCCAACCACGGTAATGACGGCATCGGCGGTGCGCAGGCAGGACGTATCGAGGGTGGCGCGGAGTTGCTTCCCAACGACCGTACGGAGAAGTTCCTCAGCGCCAGTCTCCAGAAACGGCATGTGGCCGCTGTTTACTTGTTTCACTTTGTCCGCTGCGACCTCGAGCAAAGTGACTTGTGCCGCCCCACTCGTCGCGAAGACAATCCCCAGCGGCAAGCCAACATGGCCGCAGCCGCCGACGATAACCAAATCGAGTTTCGGCGTCATTTCCGCAACCTCGCTCCCCCGCTCGGAAAATATTCGCCAGGACCGGAATTCGGTAAAATCATTCGGGCGCGGCGTCGCTCGGACCTCAGGTTCATCGGTCCTCTCATTACACACAATTCTGACTGATCCTTAAATAGCCTGCCAGAGTGCGTGTGCTACGAATGACATCATCACTATTCTTGACCGAGGCAGATTCGAGTGCGGCGAATGCGGTCCGGGCCGTTCGATTCCCGCTCGTCACAGGTAAGTTACAGAATAGACGGAATTTCTTAATCTCATTGCTGAAACCTGCTGCCAGATTCCCTCGGGCTCCCCAAGTCGTGTAAAGTTTTACAGCCTAAAGAACTCAGTGTCTTGACGCAGCGCATGTGGAGATTAAGAAATAAACCTTTGGCGATCGGGACGGCTGATTTTTGTGTCTAAACAAATTTGGGTAGTCCTCGCGGTTTGCCTGGCACTCCTCTGGCCTAAGCTTGCATTGGGTGAGCCGATTTTTGGCTGGATGGAGCGCAAATTTTCGGAGTTGGCGCAAAACAAGCGCCTCAGCATAGCTGCCATTGGAGCGGTGGCGATTCTGGCGCGCGTGGCGCTCTTGCCGTGGCTGCATGTGCCGCAGCCCAAGGTGCATGACGAATTCAGCTATTTGCTGGCCGCGGACACGTTCGCGCACGGGAGGCTGGCGAATCCGCCGCATCCGCTGTGGATTTTTTTCGATACGTTTCACGTCATCCAGCATCCGACGTACGCGTCGATGTATCCGCCGGGGCAAGGGATGGCGCTGGCCGTCGGAGAATTGCTGGGCCAGCCGTGGATTGGCGTCCTGCTCAGCGTGTCTGCGATGTGCATGGCGTTCACCTGGATGCTGCAAGGATGGTTGTCCCCGGAATGGGCGCTGCTTGGGGGCATTCTGGTGTGGACGCGGTTCGGCATTTTCAGCTACTGGATGAATAGCTATTGGGGCGGAGCGGTGGCGGCCGGCGGGGCGGCGCTGGTTTTGGGGGCGTTGCCTCGAATTTGGGATCGGCGGCGGGCGCGGGACGCGATGATTTTCGCTTTTGGAGCGAGCATTCTTGCGGTCAGCCGGCCCGTCGAAGGAGTTATTTTTTTTATTCCCTTCGGAGTGGCTGTTCTTTGGTGGGCGTTGCGGCAGGACAAAGGCGCGCGAAGCGTTGCGTTGAGGCGCGTCATTTTGCCGATCGGCGCCATTCTCGCCTGCGCCGCCGCGTTCATCGGCTCTTACAATTGGCGAGTGACGGGAAGCCCGATTGTTTTTCCGCACTTCATCGAGGAGCGGGAAATTACCACGGCGATTTTTTTGTGGCAGCACGACAGGCCGCCCATCCAGTACGCCAATCCGCAATTTGACGCCTTCTACCACAATTTTTTGCCCGGTCTGTATCAGGCCAGTTGGCCCGCCGCCGTGGGGCAGTGGTGGTACAAATCCACGGATTTTTGGGAATTTTTCTTGGGGCCCGCGCTATCGATTCCTTTTCTCGCGCTGCCTTGGGTGCTGGCGGATGCGCGGAATCGATTGCTGCTCGTTCAGGTCGTGCTATCGGCCCTGGGACTCTGGGCCATCGTGTATTACCACGCGCATTACGCCGCGCCGCTCATGGCCTCTGTTTTTGTTCTGCTGGTGCAGTGCATGGCGGTCCTGCGGCGCTTGCGTATCTTCGGCAGGCCGGTCGGCGTCGGGCTGACGCGGCTGATTGTTTTGTTCTGTTTGCTCATTGGGCCGGTCTATTTCGCGCAGGCTATCGTTTCCCAGCCGAACGTTTTGTTCGAATGGTCGCGTCGCCACAGCCTTTTTGCGCTCGCGTTGCCGCTCCTGGCCTTGCTGGTCGTGCGCGCCGGTTTGTGGCTCGCCAGGCGCCCCGTGGCCCCTTGGCGGGCACAGCTGGGCGCGTGCTGCGAACTTCTCTTGGTGAGCGCGATCGTGCTGCAATTTTGCGAGATGCAGAGGAACCTCTACGCGGATGCGTTTCCTTACGTGGATGACTTGAACGAGCCCTTTCGAAAGCCGGTCGAAATGCAACTCGCGGCGGTGCCCGGCGAACACCTCGTTCTGGTGCGCTATTCGAAAGATCACAATCCCGGCGAGGAGTATGTCTATAACCGCGCCGACATCGATCATTCGAAAACGGTCTGGGCGCGCGAAATACCAGGAATGGACCTCGAACCTTTGTTCCATTATTTTCGAAACCGCGATGTGTGGTTGTACGAACCGGATGAAGACGATTCGACCGTCGTTCCTTACTCGGCCGAGAGCGCCGGCCCGTAAATTAGCTGCTCGTTCCGGTAGCGCAGGCTTCAGCCTGTGGGTTTTGGGTTTTAGATTTTGGGTTTCGGTTGAATAAAACCCGCAGGCTGAAGCCCGCGCTACGTGCCGATCGGAATTAGATCGGGGCGGTTCCGCCGCGTCTTTTCCAGCGCTTTTTGCAGGCGCCAGCGGCGAATTTCCTCGTGATTTCCTCCGAGCAGAACTTCCGGAACGTTCCAGCCGCGGAATTCCGCGGGGCGGGTGTAGTGGGGGCAGTCGAGGGGAACGTGATTCGTGACGCGCGATTCGTAGCCCGTGATTTGCGAAACGTGACTGGTGACTGGTGATTGGTGACTGGTGAAAACCGCTGCTTCGCTGACGGTTGGCTCCGGGGCGCTGAACGATTCGTTTACCGTCGAATCTTCGTTACCTAGAGCGCCGGGGATTAGGCGCGTGACGGCGTCCAGGATGAGCGCGGCGGGCAGCTCGCCGCCGGAAAGGACGAAATCGCCGATCGAGAGCTCGTCGGTGGCGAGATGTTCGGCCACGCGCTCGTCCACTCCTTCATAGCGGCCGCAGAGCAGGATGATGCGGTCGAGGCGCGCGAATCGGCGCGCTGTCTCCTGGCGAAATAATTTTCCGGACGCGGAGAGAAGAACAATCGCGGTGCCGGATCGCGCGGCCGCAGCAGCCTCGCTTTGCAGGGGCGCGGCATGACGCGCCCCTGCGGTTTCGAGATCGCCTGCTGTGAAGTTTTCCGAACGAATTTCTTCGCCTGTGAGCGATTCCACGGCCTCGAACAGCGGCTCGGGCTTCAGCACCATGCCTTCGCCGCCGCCGAAGGGGCGGTCATCGACGGTGCGATGCCGGTCATGCGCGAAGGCGCGCAGATCGTGCACGCGCACGTCCACGAGACGCGCTTCGCGGGCTCGGCGCACAATTCCGTACTCCAGCGGGCCGGAAAAAAAATCAGGAAAAATGGTGACGATTTCAAACTGCATGGCAGGAACAGTGTATCGCAGCAAGTGTCAGCCGCGATTCAAATCGCGCAAGCCCTCGGGAAGGGTAACGTCGATGCGCTTCGCTTTCACGTCGATGCGGGTGCAAAATTCCGCCGCGAGCGGGACGAGGACTTCGCCGTCGTTCGTGTCGATAGCAAGCAGTGGGGCCGCGCCGCCCGGAAATTCCACGTCGCGCACCGAACCGAGCGCCGCCGTAGCGCCCGCTTCCCACACCTGGCAGCCCACCAGATCGCCAACAAAATAGCTTCCGTCGGCGAGGCGCGCACGCTGCTCGATCGGCACCTGAATTTCCAGGCCGCGCAGGCTGTTCGCCTCCTGAACGCTGTTCATGCCCGCAAAATGAAAAACGGCCTGGCCGCCCCGGCTTGGCGACAGCCAGCAGCGCTGCACGCGCACGCGCCGCGGCGCGGCTTTGCCGTCAACGAGCCACACTTCGCGCAACTTCGGCAAACGTTCGGGAAAATCGGTCAGAATCTCCGCGGCCACTTCGCCACGTAAGCCGCGAGGGCGCAGAACTCTGGCTAACGTTACGCCTGTGAATTCTTCCGAGGGCACACTATTCGAGGATTTCAAGCGTCAAGCGTTTCCGGATTTTCATGCCGGCGGCGCCGAGAATCGTGCGGATAGATTTTGCCGTCCGCCCCTGCCGTCCAATCACTTTGCCCAGATCCTCGGGATGCACGCGCAATTCCAACACAGTGACTTGCTCCCCATCCACGGATCGTACCTGGACTTGTTCGGGATGATCGACGAGCGCTTTCGCAATCGCTTCCACAAGGTCTTTCATGGGGCCCTCCACCAGTCGCATTCGCGGGTTCGAGTCGAGCTCTCATAGGTACAGGTTCCGAGGGCCGGCGGAACCTTGCTTGAAGCGCCGGGGGCCGATTCAAGCGATCTTTTGGGCCGTCAAAAAGCTGCGCACGGTGTCGCTGGGTTGAGCGCCGCACGATAGCCAGTACTTCACCCGCTCTGCATCCAGCTGAATCACTGCCGGCTTCTGGAGCGGGTCGTAGGTGCCGACGACTTCCACGGTCCTGCCGTTGCGGGGTTTGCGTTTGTCGAGTACGACAACGCGATAGTACGGTTGCTTCTTCTTGCCGATTCTAGCCAAACGGATTGCCAGCACGTTTCACTTCCTCCTGAGCGAAGATTATAGCTGGTTCCACCCGTTTGCGATACCCCGCAGAGCTTTCCGTTCCCCTGCTTGGCCCTACTATGGACAGATGCGCGGCGGAGGCTAAGGTTTGTCTGGGGATGGAAGGATGGGGAACAGGGGGGATTGCTGTAACGCGTGTTCCTGGCGTCCGGACGCGCCACCGAACTACGACACGCCGCTCAATTTCCCCAGGCCCTTGAGGCGGCCCTTGGCGGCGAGCGAGCCGTATTGCTTCATCATTTGGCGCATTTGCAGGTATTGCTTCAGGACCTGATTCACTTCCTGCACGGAGGTGCCGCTGCCTCGGGCGATGCGCTTGCGGCGTTTGCCGTCGATCACGTTGTGATCGTTGCGCTCGGAGTTGGTCATCGAATTGATGATGGCTTCGATGCGCTTCAGGTGCGATTCGTCGACGTGCACGTCCTTGGGAACATTCGCCAGGGGGCCCACTTTAGGGAGCATCCCCATTACTTGCTCGAGCGGCCCCATCTTGCGGATTTGCCGCAACTGGTCGCGGAAATCCTCGAGCGTGAATTCGCTGCGGCGCAGTTTTCGTTCGAGCTCGGCCACTTGCTTGGCGTCGACGGACTGCTCGACACGCTCGATCAGCGAAAGCACGTCTCCCATGCCGAGGATGCGGGAGACGATGCGCTCGGGATAGAACGCGTCGAGCGCGTCGTATTTTTCGCCCGTGCCCACGAATTTCACCGGCGCGCCCGTCACCTTGCCGATGGAAAGGGCCGCGCCGCCGCGCGCGTCGCCGTCCAGCTTGGTCAGGACGACGCCCGTCAAGCCGAGCCTCTTGTGAAATTCGCCCGCGGAGCGGACCGCGTCTTGCCCGATCATGGCGTCCGCCACGAATAAAATTTCCGCCGGCATCAACTCACGTTTCAACATGCCCAGTTCTTCCATTAGCGTGTCGTCAATGTGCAGGCGGCCGGCGGTGTCCACGAGAATCACGTCGCGCGCGGAAAGCTTGGCTTCGCGAATCGCGCCGCGCACAATTTCGAGGGGCTTATCGGTGCCCGCGCCCGGCCAGCATGGGACCTGGACTGCCTTGGCCACCTGGGCGAGCTGTTCGCGCGCCGCGGGACGGTAGACGTCGGTGGAAACCACGATCGGCCGGTGGCCGTGCGCGGTGACCCATTTGGCCAGCTTGCCGGTGGTGGTCGTTTTGCCCGAGCCTTGCAGGCCTACGATCATCCACACCGAAGGCGGGCGCGAAGAGAAAAGCGGCTTGGCATGCTTGCCGAGCAGCAGCGCCAGCTCATCGCGCACGATTTTGATGACTTGCTGGTCGGGAGAAAGCTGCAGCAGCACTTCGGAGCCGAGCGACTTTTCGCGAATGTGCGTGAGCAGTTCATCGATGACGCCGACGTTGACGTCGCCTTCGAGCAGCGCCTCACGGATCCCGGCGAGCGCTTCATCGACGTGCTCCTGCGAGAGTTTTCCCTGGCCGCGCAGGTTTTTGAAGACTCGTTGCAGCTTGTCTGTCAGGTTCTCGAACATGGAATCCTGTCCCTATGATGCGGAATCTTTCTTCCAACGAATCTTCATTATTCTACCAGGATGGGCGCGGAGATGCTTCGTCTGTGGAACAGGCTTCAAGCCTGTTCTACTTAAGGCAAATAGAAACGCGGAACGCGTTTTCCTACCGCGCAGAGCAAGTCCGCGCTGGCGGTGTTGGCAATCTTTGCCACGTCGGGAACGGATTGTGTCGTAGCGCCGTCCGTGCCGTAGATCGTGGCGATATCGCCCACGCGCGCGGAAGCGATGCCCGTGACGTCGGCGGTGGTGAGGTCCATGGAGACCGTGCCGATGATGGGCGCCATTTCGCCGCGCACAATGACGCGTCCTTTATTGGAAAGCACGCGCACCAGCCCGTCCGCGTAGCCCGCGGCGAGCACCGCGACGCGGGAAGGGCCCGGCGCCGTCCAGCGCGCGTTGTATCCAACGCGGGCCCCGGCCGGCAGGTCCTTGATCGAAACGATGCGTGCGCGGAAGGACAGCACCGGGCGCACCGGAAGTTTCGCTTCCATTTCCGGATTCAGTTCGGACGGCTCGAAAAATTGGTGATAGCCGTAGAGGATCGCGCCGGGACGCACCATGTCCCGCCAGGTCGATGGGCGGCTCACGATGGCGGCGCTGTTGGCCATGTGCACGATGCCGGGATCGAGGCCCAGCGAGCGCAGGCAGGCCAGGGCGCGGTCGAAGGTTTGTTCCTGCTCGATAGTTTGTTCTGTGGTAAATACTTCCGATGATGCAATGTGAGTAAACGTGCCGGCCAGGCGCAGGTGCGGGCATGCGGCCAGGGCGCGCGCGAATGTCGGTATTTCCGACGGCGGAATGCCCAGCCGGTTCATGCCCGTGTCGATTTTCAAGTGAAAATCGACGCCGCCTTTGCGCGGCTTGCGTTCGCGGGCCGCCGCTTTTTCCAGGAGCCGCAGCTGGTCGGCGCTCATGACCGCCGGCGTCAACCGGTTGTCGAGAATTCTCTTTTCCTCGCCCGCCCAGAAGCCCGTAAGGATCAGGACCGGTTCGCGTATGCCGCTCTCGCGCAGTTCGGCGCCTTCCGCGGAGCAGGTCACGCCGAACCAATCCGCGCGGGCCTTGGACAGTGCGCGCGCCACGGGAACGATCCCGTGGCCGTAGGCGTTGCTCTTGATGACGGCAAGAATTTTCCGGCGCGGGGCGCCTTTGGCAGCAGCTGGCGGATTCACGTGGCCGCGGATCGCGCGGAGATTGTGGGTCAGCGCGCCCAGACTTACTTCGGCCCAGATCGGGCGCCCATCGAATTTTACCGTTCGTGGCATCGGAATCATCAAGAGTAACCGATCTGGGCGCGGAAAAAAAATTGCCCGCGAGCGTCCGCGCGGCTTAGTAACTAGTAGGACAGGCTTCAGCCTGTCTGCTTTTTGGTGCAGCGAAATTCGCAGCAAAGCGACAGGCTGAAGCCCGTCCTACCAAATTTCCAATCGTGAGATGTGCAAGGGATGTGCCGCAAGGTCGAATGGTGGATGAGAAGAAGTCGTTACTTCTAAATACAAGATTCCAAACCGGTTAACGGCATTCATGCCGGAGCGACTGGTCCCGCCATGGGCCGCCCTTCGTGCCCGAGCGACACACTTGTGTTTACCCGTGGACAACTACTCCGGCTCGCTCCAGGCGTCCGGCGCTCGTTGCTCGAAACGCGTGAAGGAGCCTTGGAAAACGAAACGAATCGTATCGG
>Ga0335078_10010531_pt1 | contig 13695 bp, 11 predicted proteins | sample Lox_Sample_32_FD_206711 | JGI IMG/M metagenome (GOLD analysis project Ga0335078, IMG submission 206711) | Soil microbial communities from Loxahatchee National Wildlife Refuge, Florida, United States - Lox_Sample_3.2 | ecosystem: Environmental > Terrestrial > Soil > Wetlands | place: USA...
CGATTGGCATTATTCACGATGGCGACGGCCAGCTTCAGCCGCTGAACGAGGAAGAGCGCCGGGTTTATCACGAGATGAAGAGGATGGAAAAGCGCAGCTTCACCCGCGTCAACGCCTTCCAGGACAACATCGCGCTGGGCAAACCGAACCAGTGGCGCTGCCGCGCGGGAGCGCGTTATCTGTATATCTGCGAAGATGGGCTGGTGCACTACTGTTCCCAGCAGCGCGGCTATCCCGGCGTTCCTTTGGAGAGATATACAGCAGCCGATCTGCGCCGCGAGTATGCTGCAGAAAAATCCTGCGCGCCGCATTGCACGGTTTCTTGTGTGCACCAGGTCTCGATTTTCGATTCCTGGAGAGCACCGCAGCAGCCGGCGACAAGTACCGCCTCAACGGCGGGTGGTTTAGTGCAGATTGAGTAACTTCGAGAAGTTCGTCCGGCGATCAATTGCCGTATTTGCCCGCAAGATATTTCCCAACTTCGGTTTGAAGCTCCCCATAATCGGAATGGATGGTAGTGCGAAGTGCGGCTTCCGTGGAGCTGCCCTGGGCCAGCCTTTGCAGAATGCGTGGCAGATCGCCCGTGCCGTAGGTGTCCTGGATATACTGCACGGCGGCGAGCGACTCGTCGTAAGCAACAACCGCCTGAATGTCTGAAAAGTTCATGAAGCTGCCTTCAAGAGCGTTGAGAGGAATTTCACGCTGCGACTGGAAAAGCTGGGCCAGCATGCGTCCGTGAGAAGCCAACGATTTTGGCTCCATGGCTTGCGCTATGCCTTCATTCAGCCATTGCGGACAGCGCCCGCCCGAAAGCTGGTTGACAAAAGAGTGCGTCAGTTCGTGTTTCAAAACACGGGCCAGTTCCGGCGTCACCGTGGTCACTCCCTGAATTGGAATGCGCAGTTTTCCGTCGTTCACGGCGCCCGCCCAGGAGGGTGATTGGGTCACATCGAAGAAAGCCTGTTGCGTATAGAGAAATACCGAAATACTGTTCCGAGGCGCCACGCCCAGCGAGCGCACCAAATCGTCGTATTCGGATTCGAGCACAGAAACCAGCTGATGGCGGAAGGCCTCCGATGACTGCTGGCCTTCGTAGTGCAACGTGAAGTGGCTGCTCTCACGCTCGGAGAAGTCATTTTCCGCCCCGGCCTCCCGCTCTGCCTTCGCTAATTGTTGTTGCAGGTTTGGATTTGGGCGAAGTTCGAGCGAGCGTTTCCAGCTGCGAATGGCTTCCGGAGTGTGATCGGTAGCGAACTGGGCATAGCCGAGCATCGCCAGCGCTTCAGGCGAGTCGGGCGCGACGCGAGCCGCATGTTCGGCACAGTGCAGCGCCTCGGAAGAATTACCCATGCGCAGCAACAAAGCCGCGTAGTAATTCAATATGCTCGGATCGTCCGGCCCAAAGCGCACCGCACTCTTAAAATAGGTCTGCGCCTGGTTCAGGTTGCCTTTTTCAAATTCATGTTTGGCGGCGATTAAATAGCCCGTGGCAGTAGCGGCATCATCGCCTTTTTTCTCGAGACCAGTTAAGGCATCCGGGTCCACGTGGTCATTGACGATAATCTGCTCGGTCAGAACCCCTTCATTCTTGAGATTTTCTGATTGAGCAAATTGCGCGGCCTCCTGAAGATCCACGCCACTCGGAGCGTTGGATGACGTCTCTGGAGGAGTCCCTCCGGCTTCGATCCGCTCCACAATAGACTTGGGAAGGGCATACGAATCTTCCCCGACGTCATACTCAATGTGATTGCCGTTTTCGCGGACATGATCGGCCCATATGGTGCGGCCATTCTTAAGGTGAATGACTTCGGCCTGGGCGCTGGGAACGAGGCCGGGAACAAACAAGACGAGCGCGGGCAAACTGAGAGACAATATCAAAGAGGTGAACCGCGTCCGCACAGAGAAGAATTCTAGCAACGGCGCGTAAACCGCCCTAAATGACGAAGGTAATCAAACGGGTTCGAGATCGCGGGCGATGGGTCATCTTTCTCATTCCGCTTATGGCTGTATCGTGGCTCAACGCTCGTGAGGGGGGCGGGGACGGCAGTGCTGCTGTTCCTCCCACTGAAACACCAGCCTCGCTGAATTCGGCGGCGGCCCTCTATCAGCAGTTGCGTACGGTTGGCCTGGACCAGAATCGAGTCTTCCGCATTCGCGATGCAAACCTGGATCGCGGTGGATGCCACATCAGCCTGGATACGGGCACCATCGCTTTTACCCAGGATATCGCCGGGCGCATCACCGGTGCATTCTTCGAGGGAGAAGGGGAAGTTCTTCTCTCGCCCTCTGCCTCCGAGGAGCGCAGGTCCCTGGCTCTGTTCACAGGAGGCGCGATTCTTGAAGAGAGTTTTGGCAGCGCATACTTCCGCTTCGATGACAACACGTTTGCCGAGTTGCAACCCACTCTGGCCCCAGCGGACGACCCCCAGGGATTTGTCTTGCAATGGAACGAGGCCGCCCGGAACCTGGCCCAACTGGATGGTTTGGCATTGTTCGTGAGTTTCAGCCGCTATCTTAGCGGCACGAATCGAAAGGAAGCAGACTCGCATACCGAAACTGCGAATGGCCATTTGTTCCATGCCCGATTCCAGGGCAGAAAGTTGGGTGGATTCGACGTTTACTTTGACGCCGCCGCGACGGAGCCGCTTTGGGTCGGGCAAATCAGGGTCGCGGATGGCGAAAGCTTTTATGACCTCTGGACCGCGTCTCCTCCGTCCCATAATAAGGATAACGCCGGTGGTGTGGTCAGCGGTCTCGCCGAACAAACTGAATCCGACAAGGTTGGCGTTCAAAACTACAGAATTCGGGCGGTTGTGAAACCTCCTCTGGAGCTCGATGCCGAAGCCTGGCTGCAGATGGAAGTTCGCCAGGGCGGAGAGCGAGCCGTGCTGTTCGAATTGTCACGCTCCCTCGTGGTCAAGCAAGTAGAGGCGAACGGCATTCCGGTTGAATTCATCCATAATCCCGCGCTGGATGGCACACAGTTGGCGCGCCGGGGAAATGACCTGATCGCGGTGGTATTCCCTCGTGCTCTGTCGGCTGGCGAAAAAATCAATTTGCACTTTTCCTATGGAGGAGAAGTGTTATCCGAGGCCGGGAATGGGCTGCTCTATGTGGGAGCTCGCGGCACCTGGTATCCGAACCGGGGCATGCAGATGTCCAACTTCGACCTGGAATTTCACTTTCCCGCTGGTTGGACGTTGGTGGCGACAGGAAAGCGTGCTCCTGTGTCTTCCGGGGAAACGGGGCACAGCAAAGCAGCGGCAATTCCCGGGGAGCAGGTAATGCGTTGGATTTCGGAGCGCCCGATTCCGGTCGCGGGATTTAATTTGGGCAGATATTCGCGCGCCACTGCCCGCGCCGGAGAGGTCACCGTGGAAACGTACGCTACGCCAACGGTGGAAAGGTCGTTTCCCACCGAGGAGGATAGAACCAGCGAAACCCCAGACCATGGGCTGCCCTCCGTGTTCCGGCGCGATCTGGAAAATACCATTGTTTTGCCGTCGCAGCCTTCTCCAGCTCGCAACGCCCAGGCGGTTGCGGATCTCTCGGCCCGGGCCATCGAATTCTTTGCCCGGAGCTTCGGGCCCTATCCTTATTCCAGTTTGGCCTTGACTCAAATGCCTGGGAACACCAGCCAGGGCTGGCCGTCTTTGATTTTTCTTTCGAGCTTTTCGTTTCTGACCAGTGAAGAACAATCGCGCTTGCACATGTCGCCCACGGAACGGATTATGAACGGCACCATCGTCGCCCATGAAACCGCACATCAGTGGTGGGGCGATTTGGTGGTGTGGAAGAGTTATCGCGATCAATGGCTGGCCGAGGCCCTGGCCAACTACAGCGCATTGATGCTGCTTGAGTCTCAGGATCCGCCCAAGGCTCACACACTGCTCGAAAAGTACCGCGATGATCTGTTAATGAAGAACAAAGACGGAATCCAGGTCATGGATGCTGGCCCGGTCACGCTGGGAATCCGCCTCACCAGTTCCCATTTCCCCAATGGTTACGAGACCATCGCTTATGGGCGAGGCACCTGGCTCATGCACATGCTTCGAAACATGATGCGGGACGGCACGCGCAAACATAGCTCGCTTTCCGATGGCGCTGCTGATGGTCACGTATCGGATGAACCGTTTCTGCGTGCCCTGCGAAACCTGAGAGAGCGCTATCAGGGCAAACCCATCAGCACCCACGAAATGTTGAAAGTGTTCGAGGACGAATTGCCTCCCTCATTGTGGTATGGCGGGAAAAAATCCCTGGATTGGTTTTATGACGGATGGGTCAACGGCGCCGCCATCCCACGCCTGGAATTGCAGAGTGTGAAGTACGCCGATAAGCCGAATGCGGTGGCTATCAACGGCACGATTCTGCAGAAGGACGCCCCAGACGAGCTGGTCACGGCGGTGCCGGTATATGCTTCGCTCGGGGTAAGGCCGATTTTCCTGGGAATCGTGTTCGCCGACGGGTCAGAAACAACTTTTCATCTCTCTGCGCCCGCCGGCGCTCGAAAGGTCGTATTGGACCCTTACCATACCATCCTTACCCGCTAGCGCAGCGTACTCGCCCGCGGCCGTTTCCCAAAAATGTCTTCGCCTTCCCATACTGACCTTCGTTCCGCGCTAGCGACCGCCCGCGATTCCCTGAGCCGCGCTGACGGCCCCATAACTGGCGCAGATAAAGCGACTAAGTCAATTCGGAAATTCCAACGAACATTGGCAGCGTAGATGCAAACGCATGAGCGGAGGCGAAGATGGTTGATCAGCGCGAGGCGAATCACGAAACACCGCCCGAAGTCGTTCTGGAGGTTGCCAGAGAATTCCTCACTGGTTCGGAGCCAACTCAAACTATCCTTCTGGTTGAAGACGAAGCTCGTGTTCGGAATGTTATCCGCCAGGTTCTTGAAGCAGCGGGGTACCACGTACTGGAGGCGAAAACGGCAACCGAGGCTATGGAAACGCCGCTTCATCAATGTGGACGGAGGACCGTACTAATCACTGATATCGTTCTGCCCGACCGGAGCGGCGTTGACTTGGCGAGTGAACTCTCGCGCAAATTTCCTGGCTTGAAAACCGTCTTCATTTCCGGCTATCCCGAAAATGCGATCACGCGAAACTGCCCGCAAGCCTCAGGGGGACATTACCTGGCCAAGCCATTTTCTGGGGATTCGCTTTTGGGTACGCTTCAACGCGTGCTGGCGGAATACTGACGGGGGTCACCTTGGAATAAGCGGGGTCAAACCTTCTGCTTATACTGGGTGGCGTGCAAGATTTGGTCGGGAATATTGGGCAAGCTCACCACTCGCTGCAAAATGCCGCTTTCGGCGCAGGCGCGTGGCATGCCATAAACTGCGCAACTGGCTTCGTCCTGCCCCAGCGTCACGCCGCCCTCCCGCGCGATGGCTCGCATGCCCTCGAGGCCATCCGAGCCCATACCGGTCATGATGACGCCCATCGCCTGCGACCGGAATACTTCTGCCACCGAGCGCATCATGACATCGACTGAAGGGGTGTGCAGCGTGTTCTCCGGAGTGCGCGCGAGGCGAATGGCGCTTTGGTTGGGCGTGTGGCGAAAGACAGTCATATGTTGTCCCGCTGGAGCGATGTACACCACGCCGGGCTTGATCAAGTCATTGTTTTCGGCCTCGCGCACCTGCACCTGACAGAGGTCATCGAGGCGATGCGCGAAGGGTCCTGTAAATCCCACAGGCATGTGCTGAACGATCAGAACTCCAACCGGCAAATCACTCGGCAATAGCGGCAGAATTTCTTGCAGGGCTTTCGGCCCCCCGGTGGAAGTGCCGAGTGCGACGATGGTCGGTGTGATGTGGAATGCCCGGTGAACCGCGGGCTTTTGCTGCGCAGTGGTCGCGCGCACAGCCTGGAGTTTAGGCCGGCGCCGGGCGGTATCGGCGGCCGCTTTGATCTTGCCGATCAGGTCCTCGCGGATTTTCACAATGTCGAGAGCCACGAAAGAATTTTGCTTCGGCACATAATCAAATGCACCCAAAGCCAGGGCCTCTAATGTGGTTTCAGCTCCCTCGCGCGTCAGAGAACTGACCATAATGACGGGACGTGGGCAAGTTTTCATGATTTGCTTCAAGGCATCGAGGCCGTTCATGCCGGGCATTTCCACATCGAGAGTCACAACGTCGGGTTGAAGAAAGTTTACTTTCTCGATCGCCTCTGTGCCGGTTTGGGCGGTGCCGCTGACGCGCAAATCAGGGTCGGACTCGATCATGCGCGTCAATGCCGTGCGCATGAAGGCGCTATCGTCCGCTACCAGAACCCGGGTAAGACGCGCATTGTGCTCCCCCAGTGCCATCTCACTGTGGCCCTCGATAGAGCAGGCTCACCAGCTTCTGCACTTCGTCCATGTAAGCCTCAAGCTCAAATGTGAAGCGGGCCCAATCGAAGTCGCGCAGCTGCGGACATTCCGCGGCCAGTAATCCGAATCCGGGTTGCTCCAGAAAATTGACCTCGCGGTTTTCTGTGTAGCCGTATCCCATGCCGCTCATCCGGCAGAGCAAGTCACTGAGCGAAACGACTGCCACAAGATCGCGGTGGCTTCCGGAACTCATGGGATCGTGATGCGCGCCTATGACTTCGCTAAAGTCAGCGGAAAAATTCCAGCGTTGCGCCACAATGCGTCCGCTCTCGCAATGCGTGATTCCCAGCACCTCGTTCTCCGCTTCGTGCAAGGGGACATGCTCGTGGGAAGCAGCTTTGATGGTTGCGGCAAACTCGCGCGGAGCTACCCACAAGTGAGCGATGATGCCAATGTCGTGAAGCAGGCCAGCAAGGTACGCTTTGCCGGGATCGGCGAATCCGATTTTGCGGGCAAATTGGCGGCATACCAGCGCGCAGCCCAGGGAATGTTCCCAAAAAACTACAGGATCAAATGTCGCCGTCTCCTTTGGCATGAGATTGAGCACGGAGCAAGATAAAGCGATGTCACGCATCCGCTGCATGCCCAAGGCGACAACTGCACCACGCACGCTGTCGATCTGCTGCCAGCGGCCGAACAGGGGAGAATTGGACATGAAGAGGCAGCGAGCAGTCAGCGACTTGTCTTGCGAGATCAGATCTACGACCTGCTGCACATCCAGCCGATCCAGGGGTTGTTCCATATAGTGGAGCAATGGTGTCAAGACCGCGGGAATGGAGGGGATGTGATCAATTCCCTCCAACCGCTTTACTAACGTCGCCCTGGACTCTGCGCTCATGCTTCTCCTATCGCGCCACGTGACGCTTTTCCGCCTTCACGTAGGCAGTGGTGGACGGCAAGTGAACGAGTTTGAAATCGTCACTGATGCCGTACAGGGACTCCGAATGGCCAAGAAACAGATATCCGTGGGGCAGAAGATTGTTGTAAAAGTGCTGAATCACCCGCCGCTTGGAGGCCACGTCGAAGTAGATCAAGACGTTGCAACAGAGAATCAGGTCAATCCCTTTCAGGAAGGCCATGCGCCCGTCATCCAGCAAGTTCACGCGCTGGAAATTAATGCGGGTCTTGATGTCGGAGTTGACCTGCAATTGCTCTCCCTGGGCGGAGAAATATTTTTGCCGGAAATAAGGGGTCAGATTGCGCGTGGCGTAAGAGCCATAGGATCCCTGCTTCGCGCTAACCAGAGAGCGTTCATTCAAATCGGTGGCCAGAATCTCAAAGGTCCAGTTCTTCAGCCGGCCCATGGTTTCTTCGGCAAGGAGCATGCTCAGCGTGTAAGATTCCTCTCCGGTAGAGCAGCCCGCGCTCCAGACGCGCAGATGGCGCAAGGGCAACTTGGCCCGGGCTTCCAGAATGTGGGGCAGAACGATGTTGCGAATGCCGTCGAGCTGGGGCTGATTGCGAAAGAAGCAGGTTTCGCCAATCGTGATCTCGTTCAGCAGACTTACCATCTCAGCCTGGCGCGTGGGCTTAATGGTCAGACACTCGTAGTAGCTCTGCAGGGTGGTCACGCCAAGCACCTTCATGCGTTTGGCGCATCGGTCTTCGAGCAGGCGCATTTTATTGTCGGGCTGGAAAATTCCGGCAATCTGGTACACGAGGTCGCGGATGCGAATCAGCGCAGGATCGGGTGGGCCAGCGGGTTTTTCCATGGCCGGGGCCACCCCCGGTGAGCTGAGTGTCATCGCATGAGCTCGTTTACGGCTGTGCCGCTGGCAGAAGCCAGTAAAGCAGTGGGATCCAGTACCAGACGGACATGCCCATCGCTACCGATCGTCGCGCCGGCGATTCCCGCGCAATGGTGTAAATAAGAGCCCATGGGTTTGACCACGGTGGACTCTTGCCCGAGGAGATGGTCCACCAGCAGCGCAACCCGTTTCTCCCCCACTCCCAGAATCACGACTTTGTCACCTCCGGTGCCGTTTGTTGTTTTAAGCGCAAACATCCGTCCCAGCCGGAGCAAAGGCAGGGTTTCACCGCGCAGATAGAGCCACTCGCCTCCATCCAGGCGGTGCAGTTCGTTGCCTTGGATATGAGCTGTTTCCAGAACTGAGCGCAGCGGCACGGCGTAAACTTCTTCGCTGGTTTGCACAAGCAGGACTGGAAAGATGGCGAGAGTAAGAGGCAACCGCAAAGCGATGGTTGTGCCTTGTCCCACGCGGCTGTCCAAGCCAATGGTTCCGTTGAGCTTTCTCAAATTCGAGCGCACCACATCCATGCCGACGCCGCGGCCGGAAAGGTCGGTCGCTTTTTCCACCGTGCTGAAACCGGGAAGAAATATAAAGTCGTAGATTTCCCGCGGAGTCATGGCGCGGAGGCGCTCCACCGTGACCAATCCTTTCTCGACCGCCTTGCGGCCAACGCGCTCCGGATCAATCCCCGCGCCATCGTCTGCCACGCTAATAATGATCTGGTCGCCCTCCTGCCGGGCCTCCAGCCGAATCGTGCCTTTGCGCGGTTTTCCCGCAGCCACGCGTGCTTCCGGCAACTCGAGTCCATGATCCAGAGAATTGCGGACCAAGTGCACCAACGGATCTCCGATTGACTCCACAATGGTCTTGTCCAGCTCGGTCTCCTGGCCGCGCACCGCCAGTTCCACCTCTTTATTCAAGCTGTGGGCGACGTCACGGACCAAACGGGGGAACTTGCGAAAGACGGTGTCGATCGGCACCATGCGCGTTTTCAAGCCTGCGGTCTGGAGCTCTTCGGTGATAAAGCTCAAGCGCGAGGTGGATTGGCTAAAGGACGAGTCCAACTCGTCCATGGAAACTCGCCTGGCGTTCAAGTCCCGGCTGAGTTGCATCAAGCGATTGCGCTCCAGCACCAGCTCGCCGACCAGATTGATCAGCTCATCCAGCTTGCGCACGTCGACCCGCATGGTCTGGGTGCTCGCATCACCTCCGGAATCTGCCGCCTGCTTCTGCCGGATGAGGGCATCGCCCACCTTCGCTGGAGAAGCCAGCTTCTTTTCCACCAGCAGTTCGCCGAGCTTCTGCTCTTTGGCAGATTCCGCCTGCTCCTGCAAAACCTCTTCGAGAGCTTCTGGTTCGATGGTCCCGTCCGCGACGAGCATTTCACCGAGGCGCTGGGGAACCTCGCCGGGCTTGCGCACGATCTCGAGTTCTGAGACCAGATCGTCTATGGCGTACTGCTGAAGGCCGCCCTGCCCAATGTCGGCGAGCATGCGACCCAACTGATCACGCGCTGCCAGCAAGGCATCCATCATGCCTTTGGTAAGTTGGATTTCCCCTTTGCGCAGATCGTTGAGCACATCCTCGGCGCGATGACTCAGCCGTACCACAGGTTCGAAACCCAGGAATCCGGAGGTGCCCTTGATGGTGTGCAGGGCGCGAAAGATGCGGTTCAAGAGTTCCGCATCGTTAGGAGTCTCCTCCAGCGTGACCATGTCCTGGTCCATGCCTTGCAGGAGTTCCTCCGATTCGATCAGAAACTCCCCAACCAGCGCCGGATCTTCTGCGAAGTTATCGCTCACGAGGGTCCACCCTGAATTCGACAAAAACAGAGGCGATTACGCTTGTGCCATCTGCGCGCAGCTGGCTTCTTCGGAATCACTCAGCAGCCGGTCCACATCAAGCAGGATCAACAACCGGTTGTCGAGTTTTCCCACTCCCCGGACATATTCGCGTTCGGCTTTGCCCAGGCGCGGTGGCGGCTCTATCGTGTCGGCAGGGATGCGAAGCACCTCCGATACGGAATCCACAATCAAACCCAGCACGGTGCCGTTCACCTCGACCACCACAATGCGCGTCTGGTTGTCATGGGCCAGCTCCGGGAGTCCAAAACGCCGGCGTAAGCCCACGATGGGGATCACTTTCCCGCGCAGATTGATGACCCCGTCGACAAAATCCGGGGAGTTGGGCACGCGGGTCAAACGCTGCACGCGAATGATCTCCTGCACCCGCAAAATGTCGAGACCAAACTCCTCCTGATCGATATGGAAACTCACCACCTGGAGCAATTCGTTAGAAGTTTGCTTGGAATTGTGCGCGCTCTCCTTCTCCTCCAAGGTCGCCGCTGCATTGTTCGACATCTCCCACCTCGCCTTTCATATCGCCCACGCCAGCAGGCCGGACATTCCGTAGGCGCCCGAAAGCTCAACCGTAAGTGGTGTCCGTCAACGTGCCACGAGGCGCTTTTGCGAACGATTGCTGGTCATATTCATCGGCAGTGGGGTGAGAGACTTTAGGTAAAGCCTTAAGAGCACAAGGCATAACGTCCCTTCGAGCACAGCTCGCGTGGTTCGGAGAACCTTATTCAATGGTTGTTCGCGTTTGACGCGGGATTTGCCTGCTCCGGTGGCGTCGCGGTAAAGGTTTGCTCGTCCTGCGGCGCGAACTTCCCCAAGATCACCAGGTCCACTCTGCGATTTTGAGCGCGGCCTTCAGCTGTGCTGTTGTCGGCAACGGGATGATATTCGGCGTAGCCGGCGGCCGAGAGCCTTCCCGGGGCATAGTGATACTTCACGATCAGCAGGCGGACCAACTCGGTGGCGCGGGAGGTGGAAAGGGCCCAATTATCAGGGAACAGAACGGTGTGAATCGGTACGTTGTCGGAATGTCCTTCGATGCGGATTCGATACTCCCGCCGGACCAGCAGAGAGACGATGTGTTCGAAGGCGGTTCGCGATGCGGCTTTGATGGTGGCCGAGCCGCTATCGAAGAAACCGATTTCGCGCAAACTGATGATCAGTCCATCGGGGACGACACGCAAGGCAATGGCGCCGTTCGAGATCTCCGGCGCCAACACCTGCTCCATCTCTTTGCGCAACGCGGTCAAGTCCCCATTTTCTTCCGCGCCCGATAATGCACCGTTGGGCGAGGGCGCGACCCGGCCCAGCGCGGCCGTTCGTTTCGCGTTCTCGATGGCCTGCACGGTGTTGAACGGCATCGGCTCCGTTACGTCGAGGGGAATCTGGGTCGTGGAAGCGGGGAACACTCCCAGCTTCTGAAAGGCCACTTGAATGGCCAAGGCTAACTGCCCAACTTTTCGTTTGTCCACTTGTGCGCTGGAATACATCACCACAAAGAAGGCGAATAAGAGAGTAATGAAGTCAGCGTAAGAAACCAGCCATCGGTCGTGGCTTATATGGGGCTTGCTTGGCTTTTTGCGCCTCATGTGGCGCCCGCGGCTTTGGCGGCAGCAGCCGGCTTTTGCACCGGCACTTCGGAGAGAAATCCCATCAGCTTGGTTTCGAGCATGCGCGGATTGATGCCCTCCAGAATGGCAATCACGCCTTCGAGGGTCATCTCGCGAATCAACTGTTCTTCGCGAATGCGTATGCGCAACTTGCCGGCGGAAGGAAGAAAAAACAGGTTTGCCGATCCCACGCCGTAAATCGTGGCTACGAACGCCACCGCGATGCCCCGTCCCACCTCGTCGATCTTGTCCAGATGCTGCATCACCTGAATCAGGCCGAGTACGGCGCCAATGATGCCGACCGTAGGTGCGAAGCCGCCGGCTGATTCGAAGACCTGAGGAACCTTGTCCTCCTGTTCTGCTTTTTGTTCCAGCTCAAGTTCCATCATCTTTCTAAGTTCTTGGGGCTCGGTACCATCCACGGCCAGCATGAGTGAGCGCTTCATGAACGGTTCCTGGACCTCTTCTAAGCGAGCATCGAGCGATACAATTCCATCCCGGCGTGCCTGATGCGCGAACCCGACTAATTCCTGCACCGTGTTTTCCGCATTCAGTTTGGGCTCTATAAACACATGGACCATGCGGCCAAAAGCCCGGAAGACCACGGGAAGGGGAAACTGGACCAGGACCGCTCCCAAGGTGCCGCCGAAGACGATCATGGCGGCGGTGGGCTGGATCACCTGCGAGAGATTGCCTCCTTCGACTAACAGACCGCCGAGGATGCCGCCTAGCCCAAGAAATAGTCCGCCCCAACTGGCTTTGTCCACGTTGGCTACCTCTCGGCCTGCTCATCGGCGCGCTCTTCAGGAACCGCCGGAGCAGTAGTGACCATCACTCTGTCAAACCCGGGAAACACCCCTCGCAGCACGGCGCGGCGAAACTCGAGCATGCGGGCCAAAACCTCGTCAGCATTTTCGCGGACGATGACCTTCTCACCGCTGACCAGGGTCAACACAGTGTCCGGGGCCTGTTCCACGAATTTAATGAGGTCAGGGTTAACCGCCAGCGGGTGGCCGTTTAAACGAGTTAATCGGATCATCTTTTCCGCATTCTCCCCAAACCGTTACAGAGTTCTTAGTTCTCCTCAAGTCTTATCGGTCAGCTGGAGAAATCGCTCACGGGGCAGGATTTTTTGGGAGCGTTACGGAGGTTCCGTAGACCTCCGGGCGCGTTCCGCTAAAGCATGCCCGCAATTTGCCGATGAAAGCAGTGAACGCAGGAATTGGGTTCCGGCAACGAAGATGGATGTCCGCCCTCCGCAGTGAGCTCCTGGGGAGGCGGTTCCAGCCAGCAAGAAACGCGGAACCAGATCAAAACCCAAAGGAGCGAAACTAATGGCACTCGGAATTCTCAACAACATCCCGTCTCTGGCGGCAGAGAACCAGTTGACCTTGACTAACAACGCCCTCAGTTCCACGTTGGCGCAGTTGTCTTCTGGCTCCCGCATCAACACCGGTGCAGACGACGCCGCCGGTCTGGCCATCGCCAACGGTTTGCAGGCAAACATCACAGCGCTCACGCAATCTGTGAGTAACGCCAACAACGGCGTAGGAGAATTGCAACTGGCAGACGGCGCGCTCGCCCAGGTCACCACTCTGCTCAACCGCGCCGTCACTCTGGCCACCGAATCGGCCACGGGCACAGTTTCTGACCCGCAACGCACCGCGCTGCAGGCTGAATATGCGTCGATTCTGGCAGAAATCGATCGCATCGGCGGCAGCACCACCTACAATGGCCAAGCAGTCTTTCAGAGTGGCTCAGCGCCGAACCTCAATGCGCAGGTGACTCCAGCGCTGGCTGGCACAGTCTCTCCGAACGAGGTGCTAACTCCCGGCAGCACGACAACGATTTCAGTGGGAGGGCTAACTCCATTGGCCTTCACCGCCAGCGCTGCCGCTGGAGGTCAGGTAAATCCCAATAACCAGACGGATGCTACCGACTCATTCGCCACGAACGGCCTGAATACCACGCTTAGCACAGGCAAGACCTTCGTCTTGACCCGGGCGACGGGTGCCGTAACGCTCACCACTGGCGCAGGCGCGACCCTGGGATCCCTTTTAAGCACGATTAACACTGGAACGGCGGGGACCGGAA
>Ga0335078_10010532_pt1 | contig 13695 bp, 8 predicted proteins | sample Lox_Sample_32_FD_206711 | JGI IMG/M metagenome (GOLD analysis project Ga0335078, IMG submission 206711) | Soil microbial communities from Loxahatchee National Wildlife Refuge, Florida, United States - Lox_Sample_3.2 | ecosystem: Environmental > Terrestrial > Soil > Wetlands | place: USA: Florida...
ATCGGGCAGAAGAAACGACGATTCGCAGCGCGCAACCGAACGTCGAGGCAAGCGCCGAGAATTCCACGATCAGCTTGCGAGGGCCGCTCGAGGACGCGAAGGCCTCGCCGAACCTTTGGGCGGTGGCGGCGATTTGCGTGACGGCTTGCCTCTGTCTGCTGTTCGTCGAGTACGCGGGCAGGCCGGAAACTTTCGTCTCATTTTTTCCTGCGCATGGACGCGGAATCGATCCGTACTGGGTGCTGCGGATGAAGGCGTGGTGGGTGGGATGCATTCTGACTGGCTACCTCACGGTGCCAGCGCTCGTGATGGCAGGACTGCCGGGCAAGCGGCTCGGCGATTGCAACTTATCGTGGCGCGGGTTTGCGGAACACTGGAAAATTTATGCGGGACTGTATGCGCTGGTGCTGCCGGTCATCTGGTTCGTCTCGCTCACGCCGGACTTCTACACGTTCTATCCAATGTACCCGGACGCGGGACGATCCTGGGCGGATCTGCTGATGTGGGAGGGGATGTACGCGGGGCAATTCGTTGCGCTCGAATTTTTCTTTCGCGGATTTCTAGTGGGAGGACTTTCGAAGCATCTCGGCGTGCTGGCCGTCCCGATCGCGGCGATGCCATACATGATGATTCATTTCACGAAATTGTGGCCGGAAGCGACGGCATCGATTGTCGCGGGACTCGTGCTGGGGTGGCTGGCGTGGAAGACGAAGTCGATCTGGGGAGGAGTATGCGTTCACTGCGCGGTGGCGATCACGATGGACTTGCTGGCGCTCGCGCACAAGGGGCAATTGCCGTGGCTGCATGGATAGACGACCCCACCGCACCCTTCGCGACGTCGCTCAGGGCGGGGAGGCGCAAAGGACGTAGAGAAGATATCGGAGAGATCCTTCGACTGCGTGTCCGGACGCTCACACAGCGAGCGAAGAACAACGTCCGGCCACTCCGCTCAGGATGACGTCGATTAGACGCGATCGCGACTGGGTCGCGGAAAGCCAAGCATGATCGCCCCTTTGTAACTGCTGCCCAAGGCAAGCGAGCGCAGCGGTGAATGGCCGGCACACAGTCAAGAATCGTTCCCGGGCACGATATATCGTGCCCCTACGAGCGAGAAGTCACAGCGAGAAAAGGCGTTCGGCGTTGGTTTGATAGAGCTTCTTTTTGTCGGCGTCGCTGATGGGGAGGTTGTCAGTGACCTTCACTTCTTCGGGGACGAACTGATATGGATAGTCCATGGCGTACAGGACGCGGTCGATGCCGAGCACCGAGATCGCGTAGAGAATCGGCGGCTCCCAGGCCATGCCGCTCGTGGTGATGTGGAAATTTTCCTTCAGGTAATCGCTGGGCTTTCTCTTCAGCTTCGGCACGCCTGCGTACCGATTGTTCGCGGACAGGCGCTGGTGCATGAAGTCGATGCGGAAGAACCAGTAGGGAAGGCCCTCACCGAGATGGCCGATCACCATTTGCAACTTCGGAAAACGGTCGAAGACACCGCTCACGACGATGCGCAGCACGTGAAGGCTCGTCTCGACCGCGAAGCCGAAGACCGCGCCATCCAGACCGCGGTCGAGAAACGGACCGAGCATGCGCGGCGAGGGCGTGGTCGGATGCAGATAAATTGGGACACCGAGCGATTCGGCCGCCTCGAAGATTTCCCAGAATTTAGGATCGTCGAGATACTCGCCGCGCGTGTGCGAATTGACGATCGCGCCCTTTAGCCCGAGCGCTTTGACAGCGCGCTGCAATTCTTTGGCGGCTGCCGGCGGATTCTGCGGCGCGATGGCGGCAAGACCGGCGAAACGGTCGGGGTGCTTGCGAATCGCCTCGGCCAGCTGGTCGTTGAAAGACGAGGAGAGCGAGACGGCGGTGGCCGCGTCGAAGATTTGCACGCCTGGCGAAGTGATCGAGAGAATCTGCTTGGCGATGCCGGTCGCGTCCATATCGCGGAGGCGGAGATCGCCCAGGTCCTGCATCTTCTCGCGGACCTGGACGATGCGCGCGCCTGTGTTCGTCAGGTAGAAGCCCATCAGACTCTCGAAGCCGGGATCGTTGTGCGAGCCGTCGTCGAGAAGTTTGCGGTAGCGCGCGAAAAGTTCGGGCGGGGCGTAGGCCTCTTCGGTGGCGATGCGGAGATAGGGAGCGGCTGTCACGGCATTTTCGGGCGAGCGAGATTATGCCTGCAAGAAGGCGGCATGCGAAGGGGTGAAATTTCGCGGGCGGTTGAAAAAGAATCGGCCGGCAAGGTGCGCCGGCCGAGAGTCAGTCTGTTTGAGCCGCAGTGGTTACGCCCACGTATAGCCATGCGTCGCGAGGGGCAGCGAACGCACGCGATGTCCAGTGGCGGCGAAGATCGCGTTGGTGATCACCGGAATCATCGGCGGCAACGCGGGCTCGCCGAGACCGGTCGGCGGATTGTCCGTCTTCAGGAAATACACGTCGATATCCGCCGGCGCCTGCGTGATGCGCAGAGGCGGATACTGGTGGAAATTGCTCTGCACGGCGCGGCCGGCGTCGATGGTGATCTCATAGCCCATCGCGTGGCTCATGCCCTCGATCACGGCGCCCTGCGAGATATTCTGCGCGGCGCCGGGATTGATCACCTGGCTGCCGATATCACCGACCACCCAAGCCTTATGGACCTTGACGGCCTTGCTCGGGCTGACGCGAACTTCGGCGACCTCGGCGAAATAACCGCGATGGCTGAAGTGGAACGCCACGCCCATCGCGCTGCCGGGTGGCAGCTTGCGCTTGCCCCAACCGGACCGCTCGGCAACGGCTTGCAGCACACCGCGCATGCGCGCTGCATCGAATGCCACCGGCGCGAAGGCGACCGGAGTTCCGGGCGGCGGAGCTGCCACCGGAAGCGGCGTCGCGGCGAGCAAATCGAGACGAAACTGAACGGGGTCTTTGCCCGCGGCGTGCGCGAGCTCGTCGATGAACGATTGCATCACGAACGCGATCGCGTTGCTCCCCGGAGCGCGCATCGCGCCCATCGGAACGCCGCTCGGCATCATGGAAGCGAGTTGCGAGAAATTTGGGACGAAGCGCGCCGGGAATTCCTCGCCCGATAGGCCGGCGCTCTGCGCGAATCGGCCCTTTTCGCCGAAAGTGACGAAGTGATTCTGCCACGCGACGATTTTGCCGTTCGCGTCGACGCCGCCCTTGAGGAAGTGGAATCCCGCCGGCCGGTAGAAATCGTGGGCCATATCCTGCTCGCGTGTCCAGAGGAGCTTGACCGGGACGCCGACCTGCTTGGCGATGACGGCGGCTTCGACCATGTAATCGTCCGTGAGGCGCCGGCCGAAGCCGCCGCCGATGCGCGTGAGATGGAGCGTGATGTCTTTCTGGTCGATGCCGAGCGCTCTGGCGGCTTGACCGACGCCGGCTGCGGGAGTCTGGCTGGGAGCCCAGACTTCGAGCTTGCCGTCCTTGAAATAGGCGGAGCAGTTTTGCGGCTCGAGCGGCACGTGCGAGAGAAATGGATAGGAGTAGGCCGCTTCGACGACGTGCTTGGCGCTCGCGAAAGCTGCATCTGCGTCGCCGTCTTTGCGAAGGACCTGGCCGGGCTCCTTTTTCGCCAGTTCGAGAGATGCGGACGCGTAGAGCGCGCTGCTCTGCGCAGCGGTCGGGCCTTCATCCCACTCGACTTTGAGCTTGTTGTCCCGCGCGTAGCGCGCCTGATACCAACTGTCGGCGACGATGGCGACGCCGCCCGCAAGCGCGCTCGGGTCCGGCCCCGGATCGACGATGAACGCGTGGCGAATCCCCGGCAGCGCCTTGACTTCATCGAGGTTCGCGCTCTTCACTTTGCCGCCGAAGACGGGACACTTCTCGTAGTTGGCGTAGAGCATGCCGGGCATTGTGAAATCGATTCCGAAAAGCGGCTTGCCCGTGACGATCTTGTGGATGTCCGGGTTGGGCGTTGAATGACCGATGATCCGATAGTCCTTCGGATCCTTCATCTTGAGCGTCTTCGGATCAGGCGGCGCGACGGATACAGCTTTGGTCGCGAGTTCGCCGTAAGTGAGGCTGCGGCCGGTGGGATCGTGATGAACGCGGCTGGCGGTGGTGGAACATTCGGATTCCGGCACGCCCCACGTCTGCGCCGCGGCGGTGATCAGCATCGCGCGGCCGCCGGCGCCGACCTGGCGCAGCGGGTCCCAGTTCATGGGCGTGGCGGTGCTGCCGCCGGCGATTTGCGTTCCGTATTTCGGGTCGAGATCGCCCTGGGCGACGCGGACATCGTTCCAATCCGCGTCCAGCTCCTCGGCGATCAGCATGGGCAGCATGGCCTTCACGCCCTGGCCGATCTCGGGATTCTTGGCGATGATCGTGATGGTGCCGTCGGGCACGATGGTGATGAACGAAGTCGGAAGGAGTGTGACGGGCGGGCCGAACTGCGCCGCGAGCGCCTTGGTGACCGGCTCGATGTAATAGGCGAGCATCATGCCGCCGCCGGCGAGGGCGGTGGCGCGCAGGAACGATCGGCGATTCATCTGCCCGTTCCCATTTGATTTCTGCGAACCTTGCGATTCCAATTTCGGCAGTGTGGTGGCCACGGGATCCTCCTTAGGCCTTCTCGGACGCGATCAGGTCCGCGTGAGTGAGTTGCGCCGATTGTTTCGCATGAATCTCGGCCGCACGGTGGATGGCCTTGCGGATGCGCAGATAGGTGCCGCAGCGGCAGATGTTGCCGTCCATCGCGGCATCGATATCGGCGTCGGTGGGATGAGGATTCTTGGCGAGCAAGGCCGAGGCGGACATGATCTGGCCGGCCTGGCAATAGCCGCACTGGGGCACGTCGATTTCCTGCCACGCGAGCTGCACGGGGTGCATTCCATCCTCGGAAAGGCCCTCGAGTGTGGTGACGTGCTTACCTGCTGCCGCTGAGATCGCGGTGGTGCAGGAGCGGACGGCTTCGCCGTTGAGATGCACCGTGCAGCATCCGCACAGCGCCATTCCGCAGCCGTACTTGGTGCCCTTGAGATCAAGAATGTCGCGGATCACCCACAGTAGCGGCGTTTCGGCGGGCACGTCGACGGTTGTGGGGCGCCCGTTTACGGTCAAGTTGTATGGCATGGAGTCACCTCCGGAAGCATGAGGGCTGGCTTAACGGCCAGCACGGTAGCACCGGCGCGACGGCGGTGTCAAATGCGGGCCGGAAGCTTCCATCTCATTCACAACAGGGAGGTTCTGCCTGCTTCCTTTCGCTTATTTCCGCTGTGAATTGGCGATTCAATTCGCATGGAACTGCCGCACCGACGATGGCCAGCGGGCATTCGTGCGCGATCGGGCACATGTGACTGCCGTACTATTGGCGGCTTCGGCGGGGTCTCCCAAGCTGGGTGGAAGGCGGAAGTGTCCGGGAGGCGCTCATGATGTCAACGTCGATCCGCGGGATGGTCATCTTATTGGCTGTCGGGACTCTGTGTTTCGGGCTGCCCAAATGCGCGGCAGGCCAGGGCCAACCTCAAACGGCGGCGCAGGGCGCGCCACAGAGCACACCGAATTTCGCGAGCCAGCCTCTTCCGCAAAGCGGGCCGGGCGATGACTCGGCGCAAGCGGGCCAGCCGATGTCTCTGGGCGATCTGGCCCGAATGGTTCGCGCGAAGAAGCAAACCGAGCCCAAGGCAGCGAGAGTGATCGACGACGAAAACCTGCCGCGCAACGGCGGCGGAATCAGCGTGGTTGGAAATGGGGGTGGCGCGAGCGAGGGTTCATCGAGCGGCGCCAAGATGACGCTGCTGGACTTCTGGGCGTCGTGGTGCGGGCCGTGCCGGCAATCCGTGCCCGATTTGAAGGCGCTGCAAAAAGCCTACAACAGCGATCAGCTGGAAGTGGTCAGCGTCAACGAAGACAAGAACGAAGACGCGGGGCGCAGTTTCGCCTCAGACAACGGAATCAACTGGGAAGTGCAGTACGATCCGAGCGGCGCGACATCGCATCAGTACGACGTCCACGCCCTGCCCACATTCATTCTAGTGGATTCCAACGGGAAGGAAATCCGGCGCTTCGTAGGCGAGGACCCGAGCGTGCCGCTCGCAGGACGCATCGCGCCTTTCATGCCGAATAGCCAGAACGCCAAGATGTAAGCGCGGCGAGGGCGCCTCAGACTGCGCCCTTCGCCATCTGGCCGGCGATGTATTCGGCCTGGCGAATCGCCAGCGCGACGATGGTCAGCGTGGGATTTTCGCCGCCGCTCGATGTGAACTGGCTTCCATCCGATACGAACAGATTCCTGATATCGTGCGACTGCCCCCAGCGGTTCACCACGCCGTCCTGCGGTTTCTCCGACATTCGATTCGTGCCCATGTTGTGCGTGGAGGGGAAAGGCAGCCGGTGCACGGTGCGCTTCGCGCCGATGGATTTGTAGAGAGCGTCCGCCTGACCGAAAGCGTGCTTCTGCATGGCGAGATCGTTCGGGTGATCGTCCGAGTGGACGTTGGGGATCGGCAGGCCGTAGTGATCCTTGCGGCTCGGATGGAGCGTGATTCGATTCGTCTCGCGCGGCAGGTCCTCGCCGATCAGCCAGACGCCCGCAACGTTCACGTAATTGTCGATGATGGAAGCGCGGTCGCGGCCCCAGGCATTGGGCACGATATTCTGCGCGAAACTGGGCAGGCCCTGCGGGAGCAATTCCATCTGGTAGCCGCCCACAAAGCCGCGTTTTGTGTCGAGGCGCGCCTCGTCCATCACGATTCCAGACTGCGCCGTGCCGCGATACATGTGCACGGGCTTATCGAAGATCGCGAAGACCGTGCTCGTCATGTGACGCATGTAGTTCTTACCGACCTGGCCCGATGAATTCGCGAGCCCCTGCGGAAACATGCTCGAAGAAGAATTGAGCAGCAGGCGCGGGCTTTCAATCGCGTTTCCGGCGACGGCCACGATGCGGGCCTTCTGGCGCTGCATGGCTCCGGTGCGATCGGCGTAGACGACGCCAGTGATTTTGCCGGACTTGTCGTGCTCGATATGCAAGACCTGCGATTCGGGACGAACTTCGGTTTTGCCGGTGGCTTCCGCGCGGGGGATTTCGGTGTACAGCGTGGACCATTTCGCGCCGAACGTGCAGCCCTGGACGCAGAAGCCGGTTTGCTGGCACGATGCCCGGCCATCGCGCGGCACCGAATTGATGGCCATGTTGGTGGTCATGAACTGCGTGTAGCCCACCTTCTTCGCCCCCGCGAAAAGCACTTTGCCGTGATTGCTGGCGGGCAGGCGCGGGATTCCGTGCGTGCCGGTGACGCCCATCTTGAGTTCGGCGCGGTCGTAGTAGGGTTCCATTTCCTTGAGATCGATGGGCCAATCGAGGAGGTTCGCGCCGGCAATCGCGCCGTAACGGGTGCGGGTCTTGAATTCGTGCTCCTGAAAACGCAGCGCACAGGCGCCCCAGTGCACCGTTGTGCCACCCACCAGCTTGCAGATCCAGACGGGAAGATCGGGAGAAGTCTTCGCGACGTACCAGGAGCCGGAGGTGCTGCGCGGATCGAGCCAGGTGAAGAGGCCGAACATGGCGTCTTCATCATTCTGAAAATCGCTGATCTCGATGCGCTTTCCCGCTTCGAGAACGACCAACGAAATTCCCTTTTGCGCGAGTTCGTTCGCGAGCGTTCCGCCTCCGGCGCCGGAGCCGATGATGACCACCACCGATGAATCGTTCAGATCGAATTTCGCGGGCATCGATATCCTCAGAGCCAATCGAGATCGTTGAAACCGCGGTGGAGATAGCCGCCCTTTGCGGACGACGGGCCTTCATAGCCGAACTTCGGCCAAACGTTCGGGTTGTTGTAAAGCCCCACGATCGTGTCGCCGTACACCTTGGTGAAGAACGCGCCGCCCTCGATTTGCTTGATCACGCCGGCTCGCACGCTTTCATCCGCAACATCCGCGTAAGGATTTCCGGCGGCCGCCATCGCGAGTCGATTGAGTTCCGAAATGCCGCCCAGGAGCAGCTTGCGCGTCGCCGAATCCTTTTCGGCCTCGGCTTTGAGGGATCCGATTGCGGCCGCATAGTAGTCATCCTCAAGCCGATCGTGCGGGAAAAGATCGCGCGTGAACTTCACAAGCGTGCGTAAGCCTTCACGGTCAATCGGCATATCCGATGGTGACTGCGCGTCGGCAAGCACAGTCCCGCCGGTTGCGGCGACAGCGGCGATGGTGGCCGCGCCGCCAGAGAGAAAGCCGCGCCGGGAAAATCTTCGCGTCCAATTCAACAGCTTCATCGTGTCCACCCCTTCATCCGGGGGCACACTATAATCCTTCGCCCCACGGATGGCCAGCCCCGGAGTTCGGCAGGCGCGAAAGCGCGGCTATAATCCGAAAGAGAAATGCGCGCCCCAAGGAGCGCCACTCATGCCCAAGAAGAATTTCAAGGACCTCACGGAACGCGAAATCCTCGCGCTCGCCATCCAGCTGGAGGAGGAAGACAGCCGCGTTTACGGCGATTTTGCCGAAGGACTGCGCGAGAGCTATCCCGCGACTGCGAAAATCATCGATGAGATGCAGGCGGAAGAATCGCGGCACCGGCAGCGGCTGATCGACATGCACCGGCAGCGCTTTGGCGATCACATCCCGTTGATCCGCCGACAAGACGTGAAAGGATTCATCGAGCGACGCCCGGTATGGCTGACGCGCCCGCTCGGAGTCAATGCCGTCCGCAAACAAGTCGAGATCATGGAACTTGAAACGCGGCAATTCTACGATCACGCCCTCCAAAAGGTATCGGATGCGTCCACGCGGAAGCTCATTGGCGATCTCGCAGAAATCGAGCGGCAGCATTCGGCGCTGGCGGAATCTCTGGAGCAAAAGGAGCTCACTCCAGATGTCCGGGCGGAAGAAGAGAGGACCGGGCGCCGCATGTTCGTGCTGCAAATTATTCAGCCCGGGCTGGCGGGATTGATGGACGGATCGGTTTCGACGCTCGCTCCGATTTTCGCAGCGGCATTCGCCACGCACAAAAGCTGGGATGCGTTTCTGGTGGGCCTCGCGGCCTCGGTCGGCGCTGGGATTTCGATGGCGTTTGCCGAAGCGCTTTCCGACGACGGCTCGCTGACCGGCCGCGGACGTCCGATCGTTCGCGGACTGGTGACAGGCGCGATGACTGCGGCGGGCGGGCTCGGACACACGCTTCCGTTCGTCATCTCGAGCTTTCACACCGCGTTTCTGGTGGCCGTGCTGGTGGTAGCGGTCGAACTCGCCATCATCAGCTACGTGCGGCACCGCTTCATGGACACGCCGCTGCTATCGTCCGCGTTTCAGGTGATCGTGGGCGGCACGCTGGTATTTGCGGTGGGAATCATCATTGGTGGCCGGGGATAGCGTCCGCGAAGTTAGCGCGAATCGCTGCCGGAGCGGATCGCGACGCTGACGCCCGCTTCGATGGTGGGCCGGGGGGCGCGGCGCATCGTTTCGATGAATATGCGGACAATTTCTGGATCGAACTGGTTTGCCGCGCAGCGTTCCAGCTCCGCGAACGCGTCTTCCGGAGTGCGCGCCTTCTTGTACGTGCGCTCGGAGGTGATCGTGTCGTAGGCGTCCGCGACGGCGATCACGCGCGCTCCGTGCGGAATCTGATTGCCTTCGAGGCGGCGGGGATAGCCCGAGCCGTCGTAAAACTCGTGGTGGTGGCGGACCATCTCGCGGATGCGCACCATCGGCCGAAGCGGCTCGAGAATTCGCGCGCCGAGGTCGGTGTGCGTCTTCATCGTTTCCCACTCGCTTGCATCGAGCGGGCCGGACTTGTTGAGGATCGCTTCCGGAATCCCCACTTTCCCGATGTCGTGCAATAGACCGGCAAGCCGAATCTCTTCGACGTCGGCCTGCGCCATGCCGAGCGCCTGCGCGATCATCACGGCGTACGCAGAAACTTTTTGCGAGTGGCCCTGCGTATAGTGATCCTTGGCATCGATGGCGAAGGCGAGCGACGTGACCGTTTCGACCACGACCGCCGGCAACGTGTCGCCGGAAATGTCCGCACCCTGGTCGCGCAGCGAGCGCGTGAACTGTTCGAGGCGGCGGTAGATCTCCTCAAACGCTTCGGGGCCGGTGGCGAACAGCCGCTTGAGCGTGACCCCGAGATACGCTTCCAGAACGTCTTTCTTCCAGCGCTTCCGATCGCCGGGATCGCCTTGCTCCGCGGTGGAAACGGAGTTTCCGCCCTGATGCTTGGAGATATACATCGACGAGTCCGCAACCTGGATGAGCTCCTGCGGCGTCGAGCCGTGCACGGGGAAGGCGGCGATGCCGAAGCTGGCCGTGATGTTCTTGTCGCGGAGCAGGGGATCGGAAGCGATCCAGCCGCGGAGCTTGTTGGCGAGCTGCCGGGCCTGCTCGACGGTGGTTTCCGGCATGAGGATGACGAATTCGTCGCCGCCGTAGCGGGCGACCACATCCGAGCGGCGGCAATTCTGCTCCAAAATGTGGCCCACGCGCTGCAGGACCACGTCGCCTTCGAGGTGGCCGTAAAAGTCGTTTACGAATTTGAAGTGGTCGAGATCCATCAACACGAGCGCCAGCGGACGGTTCGCACGCGTCGAGCGCTTCCACTCGGACGATAGCGCTTCCATCAGGAAGCGGTGCGTCTTTACGCCGGTCAGGCCGTCGGTGATGGCCTGTTCCTGAGCTTTCTGGAAGGTGAGGGCGTTGTGCAGGGCGCCGGCGAAGAGATCGGCGAGCGTCCGCAGAAGCAGGACATCCTGCTCGGGGAAATCGCAAGGCTCGGACGATTCGACGTAGAGAATACCGAGGAATTGCTCGCCGTAGGTTACCGGCAACGCCACGCCCGCGGCCGAACTGGGAAGAATGAGCCGAGGCGTCGACGCAGCAGCCTCGCGCACGATGCCCATCTGCCCGGAACGCGCCACTTGGCCGATCAGGCCTTCGCCCAGCACGATCCGGCGGCCGATGGCTTCGCGCCGCGCGCCCGCCTCCGCTTCGACAACAAGCTCCTTCGCCGAATAATCGAGAACGGCAATCCCGATATGGTCGTAACCGAGATGCTTTTCCATCTCGGCCGTGATTTTGGCGAGCATTTCGCCGGGATCGAGCGTGGTGATGGCGTGGCTTGAGACGCTATTGATCATCGCAAGCTGCCGCGATTTCTTCTGCTCTTCGGCAAAGAGCCGCGCGTTTTCCATGGCGATGCTGGCTTCGCTTGCCAGAACGCGGAGAAACTCCACGTGGCCTTCGTCGAACGCCCGCTCCTTCGGGCTGTGGACGGCCATCACGCCCACAGGACGGTCGTACAAAATCAAGGGCACCGCGCACATCGAACCGACCGATCGCAACGGCTGAAAGCCCAGGCGCCTGGATTCCTCCTGGTAGTGCTCCCGGATCAGCACAGGTTGTCCCGAGCGAACCACGTATTCGACCATGTGGTTGCCCGCGGACCGCGTGCGTTTGGCAATCCTTTCCCCGTCGGTAACCTCGATCTCGAACCGAACCTCCGTCGATCTCGGCTGGTAGAAAGCGATGAAAAAGCTGCTCACGTCGATCCCGCGGCGCATCTCCGAATAGACGCGCTCGAGGAGCGCGTCGAGATCGAGAGTCGAGCTCAACGCGCGGCCGATTTCATTCAGCACGTGAAGCTCTTCCGTGCGGCGGGAAGTCTGCTGGATTAGATAGCTGTTCTCGACCGCCATGCCGATTTGCTGGCCCAGAGCGAGCAGCAGCCGGCGCTCCGCCGGCGTGAAGCTGCGATTGTCCGGCGTCCCAAGGAGCAAGACGCCCGAAACGCGCTCTTTTGCCTGCAGGCTGATGCCGACCACCGTGCGCAGTCCCTGTTCGAGGAAAACCTGTCGCACGCGCCGGAACGATTCCTCTTTTTCCAGAGCTTCCCAGCTCGCCTGGCGCGCCAGGTCGCGAAACACCACGAGGCCGCCGAGCCTTGCTACAAGGTTGATAAAGTATTCGTCCAGACGCGGCGTTTGCATGGCCGCGCAGAAGGAATCGCCGAGCCCCGTTACGATCAGAGACGCCGGCCCGTTCGGGTCGGCATGCGGCAGGCACAAGGCGCCCGCCGGGATGCGCACGACGTTGAGGACTCGCTCGAGCGCCTGCGCCAGATTCTGCTGAATTTCGCCGCCGGCGAATCCGGAGGTGACCAGGTTCAAATTCGAGAGCGCCAGCATGTTCCGCTCGACGCGCCGCCGCTCTTCTTCGTAAACCGACATCACCATCAGCACGCAGGTGAAGAGCTCCGGCAACAGCATCAGGGGAAAGAGGTCGACATTGCGCAGCAAGTTCCAGCGGAAGCGAAACGCTCCGGAAATGCATAGCAGGCCCCACGCCGCGAACGTTAAAGCCAACATCACATCCGCGCGGGCTTCCTGCTTCTGCCCCTCCTGCCAGAACGTGTAGGCGACGAGGAGGAACACGAGGCCGACGCCCAGAACGATCGGAGGCACGTTGAACAGGCGATATGCGTGGGCCACGGGCCAGGCCGCCGTAATCACCGCCGCCGCGATCATGGCGCGGACGGGAATCTTCAGCCCTGCGTACAAGCGCGCGGCGCAGAAAAAGCCCAGCGCCGAAAAACCCAGCACCAACTCGCCAGATTCGCCTGCCCAAAGGACCCATTTCGGACGAATGGCCAATTCCGAAAGCATGCCCGCGACGAAATGGAATGAAAGCAGCAGCCATGCGGCCGCCCAGGCCACCAGGTACTCCTGCCGCTTCATTCGATAGAGAAATGTGAAGAAGGCCGCAAGCAGAAAGGCGCTTGCCAGGAGCACAATCCCGGTCGAAGTGAGATATGTGTTCAAACTAAAGTTCCCCGTGTGAACTTACCCGGGCGCTTCCGCCGAGAATAGCAGAAAATCGGCGGTTGCTCCTCGGAGTGTCCATCCGAGGTTTCGTGGGGGTCAACCTCTTGGGGAATGCCGAGGAAAGACTCCGAGCCGGGATCAAAATTCATGATGAATCGCGCCCAAACTCAAGTCAACAGTACCCGGGTACCAAATCCAGCCGGCTCATCAAGTTGCGCGCGTGGTCTATCGATTTTGGACGCTCATTCCGCTAAGATGGTTTGCTTCGAAAACAAAGAGAAAAATTGAATGGCGTCCGCTGAAAAACCCCGCATACGATTTGCGCCTTCGCCGACCGGTTACCTCCACGTCGGCGGGGCGCGCACCGCGCTTTTCAATTGGCTGTTTGCGCGGCACGAGGGCGGAACGCTCCTGCTGCGAATCGAAGACACCGACGTGGAGCGGAATCGTCCCGAACTGGTCGATGGGATCCTGGAAGGCTTGAAGTGGCTCGGGATCGAGTGGGACGAGGGGCCATACTTTCAGTCGCAGCGCCTTCCGCTCTATCAGGCTGCGGCGGAGCGCTTGCTCGCGAGCGGCGCTGCTTTCACTTGCTATTGCAAGGCGACCGCCTACGCCGGCGGAGACGCCGCGGAAGAGCAGGAAGGCGAGGGCGACGATGAGTTGCCGAAGGCTCCCAAGATCGTCGCTTGCGCTTGCCGCGATTTGAGCGAGGCCGACCGGGCCGCGCGAGAGCGCGACGGCGTTCCCCGCGCGATTCGGTTTCGGGCGCCGCGCACGGGTGTCACGCGGTTTGACGACGCGGTCTTCGGGCCGCGCGAGCTGCAGAACGAGGAAATCGAGGACTTCGTCCTGCTGCGCTCGAGCGGCCTCCCGACGTATCAGCTGAGCGTGGTGGTGGACGACATCGACATGCGCATCACGCACATTA
>Ga0335078_10010533_pt1 | contig 13695 bp, 14 predicted proteins | sample Lox_Sample_32_FD_206711 | JGI IMG/M metagenome (GOLD analysis project Ga0335078, IMG submission 206711) | Soil microbial communities from Loxahatchee National Wildlife Refuge, Florida, United States - Lox_Sample_3.2 | ecosystem: Environmental > Terrestrial > Soil > Wetlands | place: USA...
GCTCTCTGGCCGCCGGATTGGAGTACCATGCCTGGGCTGTCGAGCAGTGGAAGGAGTTCCGGCCCCCGTTTCTCACTTGCGAGCCGGTCCTTACCGAGGCCGCGTTTCTGTTGAAGCGAGAGGGTCGGAATGCCGATGCTGTATTCGCGCTGCTGGAGAGGCGGGTCATTCGGGTAGCCATTTCTATCGAGGAGCAGCAAGCGGATCTCCGGACCCTGATGCGGCGATATCGGAACCGGCCTATGTCGTTGGCCGACGCCTGTCTGGTTCGGCTTTCTGAGATTCAGCCCGCGGCGGAGGTGCTGACACTCGATCGAGATTTCCGGATCTATCGGCGGCACGGGAACAAAGTGATCCCCGTGCGCACCCCGTACTGACCGGCTCTGGGCGGTGTGCGCCCCTCGGTTGCTCATGCTCGGCGTCGCACATGACCAGATGCGCGTTGCCCGTTTCATCAAAACCCAGCGAACGGTCGGCACATCGGCGACTTGGGCGTTTTTCGGCAAGTCGACGCCGAGCAACTCAACTTCCGGCTGGCACGTGATCCGCGACTCTGGCGCTTGCCGTCTGAACGGGTAACGGTGCAGAATGCTGGTATGGCACCAGAGAGAAGCATCGAAATCCAGAACAAAGAGGCAGTCCAGGCTGGCTTTGACAAATGGCGAAGCCACACAGGAAGTCCGTTTGAGCTGCTCGCTCCGGACGCCGTTTGGACGATTGTGGGTTCGTCCCCCTTATCGAAGACCTACACTCGGGAGGAGTTCCTCGATCAAGTGATCAACCCATTCAATGCCCGCATGGCGACCCCGTTGGTTCCAACGGTCCATGGGATTTACGCCGATGGGGACATGGTCATCATTTTGTTCGAGGCCTCGGCTACCACAAAGGATGACAGACCTTATCACAACACCTACACTTGGTATTTTCAAATGAAGGAAGGCCAGGTCTTTAAAGCCATCGCTTTCTTCGATACCAGGGAGTTCGACGAATTCTGGATGCGCGTTGCTCCGACGACATGATCGTTGGACCGCTTTCCAATCGCTCTCACAGATCGTTTGAGATACGTTTCGCGTCGTCAGTCACCGGAACCAATCCAAGTTCACGTGTCGTCGCCCTTACTGACATTGGCACAGCAGGTGATCGCCCACGCCATTCCGCTTCGCCTATAACCGAACTCGGACTTTGAGATCCGGAGATTTGGTTAGGTCAGCTCCTTGAATGGATTAAATACCTTGAGTCCAGGACGCCTGAAATGTCGATCATTGCCGGTGGCGATCGTCAGCCCATGCCTACGGGCTGTCGCAGCGATATAGCTGTCTTCGACGGGCATACGCCTTCCGGCCTCCTCGAGCAACCACTCTTGCTCCGCCCATACATGTGCAACTGACACGTTGAACCCGTGAATCCGCCCCCCAAGCGCTTCCACAAGCCGTGTCAGCCAAGCCTGCAGGGCCTGACGCTGACGTCCCTCCTTGGTGCGTACCCAGTAAGCCAGTTGCGCGATGACGACGGCGCTGGTATAACACCGGTCTTGTTCCTCGTCCAGCCAAGCGATAACCCGTGCATCCCCGTGGCGCTTGGCAGGCTGGCAGATGACGTCTGTGTCGAGGAGCCAGTTCATAGCTTACGTCGCCTGGGAGGCGCGCGCCGGCGCAGCGGCACATCGTCCGGGCTGACTGGGCAGGCTTTCAGGACAGCGAGCCAATTCTCCTTACCCGGAAGCCGCCGAAACATCAGCACATCTTCTTCCGCGTCGAAGCTAGCATCGAAATAATCTCCGGGAGAAGCCGGAGCAAGGCTAGCCGGGACTGTGAGGCGCCGCTTCGCATCGAGCGCAACGATCATAGTGGGATTATCCCACTCCCCCGCGAGCGGGTCAAATATCGGTAGGCGACTCCGTTCCGCTAACCTGTGTCGGCGCCGCGGTAAAACGACAGCACTTTGGCCGACGATGTTGTCGGCGAAGCTGGGGGGACGCGGGGGGCGGCACGCCCTCCGAGGGGGTCTGGGGGAACGCCCCCAGTTGGCGAGGACGCGGTACTTACTCTACAAAAGTTTCTACAATTCTAGCCTTGGGACAACGCCGTTCTGGCGCTACTCTACTCTTACGCCATTGCTGGTGTTCCTGAAGACGGAGTGCCGGTCGTGATCGGTGTTGCTGGTCGCCGGCGACACGCAAACGGTGCCGACAGTCGGCACATCAGCGGCTTGCGTGTGAGAACTAAGCACTGGCGCGGCGGGCGTTCCCCAAATGCGATCGCCGCAGTGCCTCGAGGGTCTTACAATTAAAGGTTTGCTGAAGCGTGACGTCTCTCGGCTCCGCGCCGTCGTCCTATTTACGCTCACACTCGCGTCCGCCAAGGCACAGCCGTTGGCCAGTTTCCTGGCGAGGCTCGACAAGATCGCTCCAAAGTTCTCAACAGCTACCGCACACCTCGACTGGATCGATCATCAGGCGGTGATTGACACCTATGAAAAGCAATCGGGGACTGTCGTCATGAAGCGCACTTCAGGCAACAAAGTGCAATTCGTCGCCCGTTTCACCTCTCCCGACGAGTACGCCGTCGCGCTGCGCGAGACTACCGTCGAGCGGTACACGCCGCTGAACAACTTGATCCAGGAATACGATATTTCGAACTACCGTGAGCTGGCCCAAACATTTATGCTGCTCGGCTTCGGCACGACCGGGCGTCAACTTCAGGCCTCGTTCGAAGTCTCCTCAGCGGGTTCCGAGTCCATCTCCGGTCAGAACACCACCCATCTCGACCTGCGACCGAGAGCGCCGGACCTGCGCAAGCAATTGAGCCATGTCGAGTTGTGGATCTCCGACGAAATCGGCTGCGCCATTCAGCAGAAGTTCCACTTTCCGGATGGCAGTTACAAGCTAGCGACCTTCACCAACCTGAAGCTCAACCCCAAGTTAGAGGCGGGAGCACTGCAACTCCCGAAAGGCGCGAAACGCGAGCGCGTCCGTTAGATCGGTCGAGTGCGTTTTGGCTTTGAGATCCAAATCGCGCTACAATCCGATTAGAGACAAAGGAGAGCTGCTTGTCCTCTTTTATCCAGAATCAGTTCGAACAGAACGTGGTCACCACCTCCGTCGACTACGTGTTCAACTGGGCGCGGAAATCGGCCCTCTGGCCGCTTACCTTCGGTCTGGCTTGCTGCGCCATCGAAATGATCGCCTCGTCCACCTCGCGGTTCGATATCGCGCGCTTCGGCGCCGAGGTCTTCCGGCCCAGCCCCCGCCAGTCCGACCTGATGATCGTGGCCGGAACTGTCACGTTGAAAATGGCTCCCGTGGTCAAACGCATTTGGGACCAGATGCCCGAGCCGAAATGGTGTATCGCCATGGGCGCCTGCGCCAGCGTGGGCGGGCCGTTCAACACGTATTCCGTGCTGCAGGGGGTGGATCACATCATCCCGGTCGACGTCTACGTCACCGGCTGCCCGCCGCGGCCCGAGAACCTGTTCTACGCGCTGCTGAAGCTTCAGGATAAAATCGATCAGATGACCACCCTCGTGAAGCGGCCCACCGAGGTGCGTCTGGAAGAATCGATGCTCGCAGAGTTCAAGCAACAGGTGAGGATCGCGCAGATCCAAAACCCCGTCTAAATCGTGTTCTACAAAGATTCCCGCGACATCTACCGGGTCCCGGAGTTAGACGCCCTCCCATGGCTGGAGCACGGTTTCGGAACGCGTCTGGCCGATGTTCCCGGAATCGTCACCAATTTGACCACCGTTAAACAGGTGCACTCCGCTACATGCCTCGTCGCGGAAGGGGCCGCGCGGCGCCTGGGCGAGGGCGATGCGCTGCTCGAGAACCGTCCCGGCGCAGCCGTGGCCATCAAGACTGCCGATTGCATCCCGATCTTGCTCGCCGATCCGCGGAACCGAGCCGTGGCCGCGGTTCACGCCGGCTGGCGCGGCACGGTGGCGGAGATCGCCCGGCACGCGGTCGAAGCCATGCATCGGCAGCTCGGCACGCGCCCGGAAGATCTACACGCTGCCATCGGCCCTGGTATCGGGAAGTGCTGTTATGAAGTGGGGCCGGAAGTGGCCCGGCACTTTGGTGAAAGCGGCCGCGCGCATATCGATCTCACCGGCGCCAACCGGCACCAGCTTCGCCAGGCCGGCGTTGCCGCCGCACGCATCTATTCCGCCGATCTGTGCACGATGTGCCGCTCCGCTGAGTTCCATTCCTATCGTCGCGACCGCGATGCGGCCGGCCGCATGTATTCGTTCGCCGGTATCCGTACGGCGGTAGAGTAAGATTGAGGGGAACATGTTCACGTGGATCTGCCCGCAGTGCGGGCGTGAGGTACTTCCTTCTTACACGGAATGCCCCAGTTGCGCCCAACAAGCTAAGGAGTCCGCCGCCGGGCAGCCGGCTCCGGTAGGTCAGACGCCGGTCAATGTGGCAGCCGGCTCGCCGGTGGAAACCCCGGCCGCTCCGGTTTATCAACCGCCGCCCGCAGGTTACCAGCCCGCGCCCCCGGGATATCAGCAGCCTCCTCCCGGGTATCCGCCGCCGCCCCCGGGATATCAACCAATGCCCCCTGGTTATCAGCCTCTGCCGCCGGGGTATCAACCACCACCCGCGGGGTATCAGCCGCCTCCCGGGTATCAGTATCCGCCGCCGCCGCCCGGGTATCAACCACCGCCCGCGTACCAGCCGCAATCGGCCTATCCGCCGCCACCGGAGCAGCCGCCCTATCAACCGCCACCGCCTCCTCCCGCTGCGCCGCCGCCGCCGCCAGCCGCGCCCGCTGTCGAGCAGCCCGCCGCGCCGCGTTCGTTTCTGATCCCGCCGCCATCCCGCGGGCTGCCGACATGGGCGCTCACCGTCCTGTTCGCTGTGGTTTTCGTCGGAGTGGTCTCCGGGATCTATTGGCTGATCAATTCTTCGCGCGGCCCCAGTCAAGCCGCTGCTCCTCCGCCCCAAGTGGAGAGCCCCGCTGCCAAGCCCGTGGCCAAAACCAGCGCACTACAAAAGTACGTCGAGATTTCGGGTGTCCGCTGGGGCGAGAATGCCAAGAAGCAGATCATGGTGAAGTTCACCGTGACCAATCATTCCGATGCGGATCTCTCGGGCCTGACGGGGAACGTTACGGTTTGGGGACGAACGCAGAAGTCGGAAGAAGATGCTGTCGGGACCTTCTCGTTCACCGCCAACGTCCCGCCGCAAGCTTCGTTGGAAGTGTCCGCTCCTCTCAACACCAAGCTCAAAATCTATGAGCTGCCCGATTGGCAGAACGTCAGTACCGATCTGCAAATCACCTCGCCGCAGTGACCGCTCGCAAACCGAAGGTGGCGCGTCCCAAAACTGCCGCTGAGCGCAAGCAGCGCCTCGCAGAAATTCTGCGCCGCTTGGATGAAATGTATCCGAAGGCCACCTGTGCGCTCCACCACCGCACTCCGTGGGAATTGCTCGTAGCCACGATTCTTTCGGCGCAATGCACCGACAAGCGCGTAAATGAGGTGACGCCGGGCCTGTTCGCGAAGTATCCCACACCTGCCGACTTCGCTGCGGCTCGGGTAGAAGTCGTGGCGAACGATATTCGTAGCACTGGTTTTTTCAACAATAAGGCGAAGTCGCTGGTGGGGGCAGGGAAGCGGGTCGTTTCGGAATTTGGCGGGCAGGTGCCGCGCACCATCGAGGAGCTGCTCACCATTCCGGGGGCGGCGCGCAAAACCGCCAACGTCGTGCTCGGCACGGCCTATGGCATCGCTTCCGGTGTGGTCGTCGACACGCACGTGCAGCGTATCGCGCGACGCCTCGACTTGACCAAATACACTGACCCCGGCAAGATCGAGCGGGATTTGATGAAGACTCTTCCTAAAGAGAAGTGGATTCTCTTCTCGCACCAGATCATTCTGCACGGCCGGGCACTGTGCGTGGCGCGCAATCCCAAATGCGCCCAGTGCCAGTTGAACCCGCTGTGCTACGCCCCAGACAAAACCGTTTCGAAACCCGATTAACAAAGGGTCCCATGTGGGGCCGGGGCTTCTGCCCCGCCGCCGGTCTTCCGCCCGGCGTGGCGTTCCACAGCCGCCCCCCACTATTTACCAACTCTTTACAAAGCGCCAGCACCGAATCGCCGCCGCATACGTTCTAACTACTAGGAGGGCTCAGAGAAATGAAATCAGGGATTCTGGGTAAGGCGGCGATGGCGGCCGCCCTGCTATTGACTGCGGGAATGGCCGGCGCGTCCAACGGTCCGGACGCCGCTGCGCAGAGCTCGGATGAAGCGCTGGCAAAACAGGTACGGCACCAGATCGTGACGTATCCCCACTACACGATTTGGGACGACATCAGCTTCCGCGTGAACCGGGGCAACGTGCTGTTGGTTGGCGATGTGAACCAGCCGTATAAGAAATCCGATCTGCAAAAGATCGTCGCGCATGTGCCCGGCGTCGTCAGCGTGAACAACCAGCTGAAGGTACTGCCGCTATCGAATATGGATGACCGCCTGCGTCTCCAGGTGGCGCGTGCGATCTACGGCGATCCGTCGCTCTCGAGGTACGGCATGCAGGCGCTTCCGCCGATTCACATCATCGTCGACAACGGCCATGTGACGCTGACCGGCGTGGTCAGCACCAGCATGGACAAACAAGTGGCCGGCGTGCGCGCCTCCACCGTCGGTTTGAGTTTCGGTCCCATCAACAACAACCTCCAAGTCGAAATCCAGCCAGCCAAGAAAGGCTAATCCTCAATTCGTTCCAATCCTCCAGGGCGGTCTGAGCCGGACAGTCTCCGGCCCGGGCCGCCTTCCTCACTTCCAGACTCGCTGCTACAATCGGTGTGCTCATTTGGCATGCGACTGTTCCTGGGAGTGGATGGCGGCCAGTCTTCGACCACCGCGCTCATCGGCGACGAAAACCGGCGGGTGCTCGGCACGGGGCGCGGCGGCCCGGCCAACCATGCGGCTGCGGGCGAGGGCCGGGCCAGGCTCGAGCAAGCCGTCACCGAGAGTGTTTCCGCCGCCTGTGCGCAAGCCGGCTTGACCCCGCCCGTGACCTTTGCCTCGGCGTGCTTCGGAATGAGCGGCGGACCAGAAGATAAGCGAGCGATCCTGGCCACGCTGCTGCGCGCCGAAAAGTTGTTGGTCACCACGGATGCCGAGATCGCGCTCGCGGGTGCAACATCAACGGGGCGGGGGATCATCGTCATCGCGGGTACAGGGTCGATCGCGGTCGGCTGCAACGAGGCGGACCGGCGTGCCCGGGTTGGAGGTTGGGGATACATCTTCGGCGATGAAGGCAGCGCGTTCGACATCGTCCGCCATGCGTTGCGCGCCTCCTTGCGCATGGAAGAAGGCTGGGGGCCCTCCACGGTTCTCCGGGAGGTGCTGCTGGACGCCACAGGATGCCGCACGGCCAATGAAGTTCTCCACGATTTCTACGCGCCCGCGTGGCCCCGCGACCGGGTTGCCAGCCTGGCTCCTTTGGTGGACCGCGCCGCCGGTGAAGGAGATCGGCTCGGCTTGGAAATCCTGAATGCCGGCGCCCAACAACTGGCATCGCTGGCCGCGTCAGTCCGCAGCCAACTGTGGACCGAGCCCGATGCACTCGAGGTCGCCTACAGCGGCGGCGTCTTCCGCAGCGAGCGGCTACTCGAGCGATTCCGGCTGCTCGTGGAACTCGAGCCTGCGGCGCGGTGCATCCGTCCCCGCCATAGCGCGGCCGAAGGAGCCCTTCAAGAGGCGTACCGCGAGGCCGGAGTGGAAGAAAAGTACTAAAACTGGACTAGGCCATTCCGTATCCGCCCAAAACAAATCTGGTCTTGTTTTGTTTTGGCCAGGCGTGTTATCAGACAGTATTGTGTCTAAGCGGACAGTATTTTTCGCCACTATCTTGGTCGCGCTTGGGACCGCCGCAGCCAAGCTAACCGCCGACTCCATCAGCAACGCCCGCCAGGCAGAGGTTGCGCAACTACGCGATCTGGTCATGACGACATTCGATAAGTCCGTCGCGGCCTGCGCGGTCTATCAACACGCCAGTCCGGATTGCATCAAGGAGCATTTTCAGCGCAGCTATCGCTGGTATGTTCTAGGCGAGAAGGATTTTTTGATCGGCCCGCCGGGCACGCCCGGGCCTCAAAAATAGAACGTCGCCAGCCCCCAATCAGGGCCCGCACGCGGACCCGATCCTACAATCAATATCTTTGACAGTTTGTAAGCAGGCTGCGGAGAGTGGTAAGAGGGCAAACGCCGGTTCCACTTCCGGGCGCGGTTCGGTGCAGGCGGCAATCCCCCTGAGATTTTCCCAACGGACTGGCGCCGCCAATATGGATACCGCCGCAAGCCATTGGAGGTTTCGATAGGCGGGACTTCCGCCGGTCGGTTCGACTCCCGTTCGGTGTTCTCGCAAATAACCGATCACGACCATCCAATTGCCGTTCCGGACCGCCTCGCGGATGTCCGCGGGAAACATCGCCGAGAAGTCCACGTCGACCAGGCGGCGATAGCGGGACAAATCAAACCCGCGCAAAGAATCGAGCGGCGGATGAGTCTGCCATTTGATCGCCAGGTCGTCGAGCATCTTCAGCGCCAGCGCGGCACAGATCGCATCGACAAACCCGTTGTTTCGCCGCGGATCCAGCATGACGTGCCCCATCTCATGGGCGAACTGAAACGTGAACTGATCCGGCGATCCATTGGTCACCGTCGTTCCAATCCGGATCTCGGTTGGCTTGGCCCAATCGTCCAGCGAGGTGATTGGTATATCGGAACGAAAAACCGAGATCGGTAAATCCAGAGGGGGCCGGCCCTGGAACAGCGCGGTGATCTCCGTATAGATGTCTTCGCCCACGGCCAGCAAAACAGCGTGGGAAATTTGCGGGATCGATTGGTCGATGGTGATCTTGGGCTGCGCCGGTAATGAGGTACTGCAAACCGCCTGCGCGGCCGCAAGAATGACGGCTGTCGTCATACGCGGTCTCATTACTTCTCAGTTGTGGCCGTTGCCGCCGCGGCAAAGCGAGTCGATGAAGGCTTTCATCATGGCCTGCAACTCGGCCTGTGCTGCGGCGATCGCGGCCAGTTTTTCGTCAGTAGCGGCCTACGCGGCGATGGGCCAAATCCTTTGAGCTTGCTCCCCCAGGTCGGCAAGGGCCTGAAGTTGCGACTTCCGATAACGGATATTATGTCAATTTTCGTGCCCGTGTCGTATTTACCCATCATCCTAGCATCCGATCCACCAAAAAAAGGCCCGGTCCCACGCTGAATCGGAACCGGGCCGTTGGGAAGAAACTGATGCTCGTCGAGAAATCTCTATCGGTGGCTGCCACCTCCATGGCTGCCGCTGCTGGGGTGACCGCTGCTTGGGTGACCGCTACTCGGGGAGCGCGGAGCGTTATAGCTTCCGGTGCTCGACCGCTCGCGCACCACCGGCGGCGTGATCCGTAGCGATTCCGCGGTCCGCCCTGTTTCGGGCGCGGCGTAATTCCGGTAGTCCGAGCGCGGCTGCGACTGCGTAGTCTGCGTGCGGCTCGTACCCGGGTCGCCAAACCGGCTCCAACCACGGTTGGTCGAGGGCGTCGATGTCTCTACGCGCTGCGGCTCGGCTGGCTGCGTAGTTGGCGTGACGCGCGGCGTTCCAAAACGCTGCCATCCACCCGCCTCGCTCCGGACCGCGGACCCCGATGAAAGGCCGCTCCTTGCAGACGATCCGCCGCTCGATCCACGCTGTTGTTCTTCAAATGGCACGCGCTGCACCGGGTTCGGCTGACGGTACGAGTAGACGTGAGTATTGGCCGCTTGCATGCGCGCCGTCGAGGCTACCGGCCGGTCCGAAAAGCGCAGATTGGCGCGATTCGGCGCTACCGGTATCGGACCGTTCACGGTGCTCGCCTGCCGCAGTTGCTCTCCCGTGGGCCGCACAAAATTCCCAAACCGCCCGGCCCGGAAATCCTCCCCGCTCACCGCCACAAAACCGTTGCGGACACCGGCGTTCCGATACGTGCTGATCACGTTCACATTGACCACCGCGCCGCCGAAATACCCCGGCCGCCCATAGAATGCCCGGCCCCACCACGGGTGCAGAACCTCATATGGCGCTAGAGCCACCCAGCCGACATTGCCAAAACCGATGCCGATGCCCACGCCGCCAAAACCGAAAAAGCCCACCAGCGCCGGCGACCAGTAATGCCGCACGCCAATGACACCGGGATACCAGACCCAGCCGTAACCCGGCGCACTGAACCACCGGCCATAGTGATAGGGCGCCCAGCCCCAGGGGTCGTAACTCACCCAGGTCCAGCCATACCAATCCAGCCACGTCCACCGGCCCAATTGATACGGTCCCCAGTCCGGACCCACGGCCGGTTGCCAAACCGCGCCGTACGGCGCTACGTTGACCCATGTGCCGTATTGGTCGAGATCCTCGGCGCCATAAACACCCGGCGGAACATATTGAGAACTTCGTGACGCCAGCTCCGGACGGTCGCGCGTGTCATTCCACCGGTCCCACTCATCAGCCGGCAGCGCGCGCACCACTTGATATTCCGGATCAGCGGGCGTCCCGCGGACCTGCATCATTTGTCCCGCATACACCCACTGCGACCCGCGCGGCGTGAATACTTCCACGTCACCGGCGCGCGCCGTAATGTCGGTTTCGCTCTCGCTGATCGCGATGCGGTAGGTACCTTGCTTCGAAGGCCTTACCGAGATATTCGGAGTATCCACTTCAATATCGGCATTGGAAGCCCGTAGCACACGGAAGGTTACGGTTCCCCGCTCCACCGCCATCTGGTAGCGGTTATATTCCAGTTGCGACAGCACAGTGACTGCTTCGCCGCCCATCCGCAGCGCATTGCCAGAATCGAACTCCACCTCCGCGCGCGAATTCGGACCCGTCGAAATTTGGTCGCCCGTCAACAGCGGCGCATTGACCACGGCCGCGACCCACTCACCCGAATCACCGCGCCTTACGGAAACCTCACCGTTCGCCACGCTGATGCGAGCCACACCGCGCCTTTGGTCGTCCGGATCCTGTGCGCGCAGCGAGGTAGCGAAACCAGCCACCAACACCGCTGCCGCCAAAACCGGCCGTCCAAACGACGAAATAGGCTGCATCGCGGGACTCCCCATTCCCGCGCGCTTTAGTGCACTGTTCGGGCCAAATCATAAGCAATTCAAAACGCACCAGTTAACGAATGTTCGATACGGTCCGGAGTGGCTGAAAACCACCGCTCTGGCCGCCTTCCATCACCTACTGAATGCGGTACAGGCGCAGCGGCCCAACCCTGCCTAGCGGTACTAACCCCCAGAGAGCCGGTTGGTTGCGCACGTCCTCGCTCTCGAATTCACCGTCGCGGAAGACGACGTACCCGATGCCGTGCGATTTGAGGCTGCTCATCGATTGGCGGCGCAGATTCGATGGAACGGTGGCCGTGGTGTGCTCCACGCGCGCGGCAACTGCGGTCCATCGGCCATCTTCCGTTGCCACTTCCACATGCATTTGTGCCTTTTGGTTGGGCGCCATCGCACACACAACCTCGTCGATCGTTTGCGGCTCGCCGAAATCCACGCCGACGAACATACCCCGCGACATCGGCTGCCAGCTGGACCAGCGCGATGCGTCGTTGCCGTCGAACGCCAGCCCCGCCTCCCATCGATTCGGCCATGCGGTCAGCTTCCAAGCGGGTGAGCGCGCCAGTTCCCTGCCCTTGGAGTTCACCTGCAGTTCGGCGATGCTCCAGTAATCGGTCGCGGACGCCGTCTGGACGATTCGGACGCGGCGCGTGCGAACCGGCGGAAAGTCCATCCGCCAACGAACGGAGGGCTGTTCCTCGGGCTTCATCGCCGTGCGCACCAGCTCGAAGCCGAGGTTGCCCAGCGCCGATTCGTAGAAGAAAATAAAGTCGCGGCTGGCATACGCGCTCTCTCCCACGGTCAGTGTGAAGATCTTCGCGCCGGGCGGCGTTTGGGAATCCGCCAGGTACGCGAGCGGGTAATCCCGAATGTTCTGGGCGAGAAACACCGGTTCGGGAATCCGGCGCAGTGCGGCGGCTACGGGGACCGAGTCCACGCGCCAGTTGAACTGATGGGCGTAGAGGATCGCGGATACCGCGGGAATGCCGGCGATGGCGTGCAACGACGCCAGAACCGGAAGAAGCCCGCGCACGTTCCCTAAGGCCAGACCCAGGCCGAGCGACAGAAACGGCAAAACAGGAATCAGGAAACGTGTTTGCGCATTGGCCAGCGCGGGAAGGCCAAAGAGCAGGCCCGCTGTCAGCAATCGACGCCCAACCGCAGTTCGGAGAGCCAACAACGCCAGCGGCGCCAGCAGAAAGATGGGGCCGATCATGCCGCCCACCAATTCGCCGCTCACGATGTGACGCCACGGAATTCCCCACCAATGTTGCAAGCCTTCGTACTCGCGCAAGCCAGCCAGGTAGCCTTGCTCCATGCCGGGGTGGTAATACGGATTCGGAAACCAGCGGTTCAAAAGCGGCGCAAACGGATTGCCTACCCAGATCCAGTTGCGGAGTATCCAGGGCACCACCATGACGGCAGCGCTCGCGCCGAACGTCGTGAGCGCACGCACCAGCTTGCGGTCACGTGGCAAACGCCAGCATATAAATCCCGCGGCGAATGGAATGGCGATCGCGGCAGTGTACTTCATCCCGTACGAGAATCCGGCCAGCAACCCGATCAGAATTAGCAACTCACGCGATCGCTCCTCATCCCAAATCTGAAGTAAATAGAAGACCGCGAACAGCACGGTAGCAACGGCCAGATCGTTATACGCGGAGACGCCGGCTTTGGCCGCAACCGGACTTACGAACACCAGAATGGCCGCGAACAACCCCACCCGGGGAAATCCATAACGCCTCCCGTAGCAGACGATCAACAGCGGCAAGCTCAGGAGAAACGCGAAGTGTACGAGAGCTGCCGCGGAGAAGTGGCCAAAAACGAATGCCACCAGGAACAGCATCTCGACTCCCTGCGGGAAGAATGCGTACATCGTGTGGTAGTCCCACGCGAAGCCGTGCTGGCGCCAGAGGCGCACGACATTGGTCAAGTGATAGCCTGCGCCATCCGGACTGATTTCCGGGGCTAGCGCATTAAAGAAGTACACGATAAAGAAGATGCTATACACCACCAGGAACAGAAGATTCCAGCCACGCGGCGCGGCCGGCAAGGATGCCTGTGGCTTACCGGTTGGCCGCGCTCGCCAAGCCCACAGCAGAGTGGCAATGCCGCCAACCAGAAAGACCCCTTTATATGCGACGTGTAGAACACAGAGCAGAAACGTCGCGAGGCTCAGCACCGCCGAACCCGAGACGAATGTGAATAGCGCCGCTTCCCCACGATAAAAAGAGATCCGCAGACGACGCAGCAGCAAGGTGCCGAGTGCGGATGCAACCGCGACCGCAAAGACGGCGCCAAAGAGGATGTAGACGACTTCCTTCAACTAGCGTCCTAAGTCACAAGCTAGTCTATAAATATACTGTCTGAGCAGGACCCTTCGCATAACGGATTGCCGGGAAGCAAGCATCGATCGGGCCATAGCCGTTCGGCCGGTGGCGTGGTCTCCCTGGAGCACTCATTCCAATCCTCAACGGATCGGTTCGAGCGATTTGCAGAATCGGCGGTCGGCGTCATCTTCCCGCACACTGACCCTCGTGGAGACCACCCGGCGTTTGGGCCTGATCGCGGTCGAGCGACACGGCGGTTAACGTAGCTT
>Ga0335078_10010534_pt1 | contig 13695 bp, 2 predicted proteins | sample Lox_Sample_32_FD_206711 | JGI IMG/M metagenome (GOLD analysis project Ga0335078, IMG submission 206711) | Soil microbial communities from Loxahatchee National Wildlife Refuge, Florida, United States - Lox_Sample_3.2 | ecosystem: Environmental > Terrestrial > Soil > Wetlands | place: USA: Florida...
TCCGGGGCGATTCGACTGCCGGCCGGCGCACCATCGACTGCACCCGGTTGCGCAGACGGTTCACCGTGGCCGAATGGATTTGCGAGACACGTGACTCATCGATGCCCAGCCTGTCCGCGATCTGCCTCATGGTGAGGTTCTGCTCGTAGTACAGCGACAGAAGGTGGCGGTCGCGCTCCGAGATCGAGCCCAGCGCGCGATTGAGGAAATCACGCTGCTCCTGAACGTAACAGAGCTCAAACGGATCACGCTGGCCGACAGAGGGCAGGTCATTGGGCTCGGAGCACTGCGGACTCGGCATCTGAGTCGGCCGGAGCCACTCCACGCCGAGAGTGCGGAATTCATTCACCGTGCGATACCAGTCCGTCAGGCTCATGTGCATGGCCTCGGCCATTTCACCGTCCGTGGCAGGACGGCCCAGCCGGTGAGTCACCTCGTGGAAGACGCGCTCGGCCTGTTTGTTCCGGCGACGCATGTCGCGTGACGCCGGGTCGAGCTCGCGCAAGGCGTCGAGGATGGCTCCGCGGATGCGATAACGGGCGTAGGTCTCGATCTTGACCTGCTTGCCCGTCTCGAATCGTTTCATCGCCTCCAGAAGGCCGATGGTCCCCGCGCTCGTGATGTCATCAATATCGACGTGCGCCGGGAGGCGGTCGCACATCTCGCGAGCGACCCGCCGCACCAAACCCATCAGCTTGAGGGTGAGCTCGTCGTGCTCGCGCCTGCGTTCCTGGCTGCGGACTCCCCGCGATGCCTGGCGAGTCCGACGCACGGCGGCGCTGCTGCGTCTGCGTGTCGACCCAGAACCCTGGAGTGCAGATGCCGAAGCCTGATTTGTCATCGTTTTCTCGTCTTTCCCTGCAGCCGGCTCGGAGGCCCAGCTTCGCGCTGCGTGTAGGCGCACTTCACCAAATCCGCCGCGCTTCCTTTTTGGCGGCTTGGCTCGCCTCGGCTCTTTTGCGAACTGGCTGCCTGCCGCGGTCACTACTGCAGTCGCGATGCCAGACGGCTCATCGAGATCCTACGGCGTAACGGGGAAAAAGGCTGATGTTTGTAAATCAAGAAGGAGGGAATTGCCGCGCGGTAACGCTTGAGATTGTTACCGGCGAAGTGGCCGTCAGCAGAACGGGTTACACGGCGGCGCTGCAGCAGCGGCGGTTCTGAGCCACGGTTGCTTCGCGCGTTTTTGACTCGCATGGTGCCTGTGAATGTGGCGCCATCAACGGGAGCCGCCCCGAGGGGACTCGCGTGATTTGAAATTCTTAATCTTGATGGGTCCCAGCAGAACGGGCGACCGGCCGAACACGCTCTCGAAGGCTGTGAGGACGGCGGCGAGGCTCTGTGATACCAGCGCAAAATGACGCTATTGCGCGTCTCAAGGAGCGACCGGATCATTGGCGTCGGTTCCGTTCCGGGAAGGTCAGTACCATTTTGGAACCGGCATTTTGGAATCGAGGAGCATTACCGGCTGAAATCCCGCCCTGGATGGAGTAAGGCAATGGGCGGGAGCGAAGGAGGATCGGCAACTACGGTACGCACGCTATCGCCATAAGCATGCCACCAGCCGTTGAACACTCGACCGCTATCGTGGCGCACCTGCAGCGGGTGCCAGAGGTCAGTCCCGTTGCCTGGACTGACGACCACGCAACGAGTGTCGAGGCGAAGTCCAGCGCGCAGCGCCTTGAGAGCGCTCTCCTTCGCACTCCAGATGAGAGTCACAAGGCGCGACCGCGCCGGTGGTGTCTCCTGGATTTCAACGAGCTCCCGCTCTTCGGCGGAAAAGTAATCGGCCACAAAACCCTCACTCCGAGGCTCGATTAATTCCAGGTCGCAACCGAGCGCCGTACCCTCCGGCGCGACGGCGCAGACCGCAGATCCCGCGCGATGGCTGAGCGAGATCGCAATCGGTGCGGAGTGGCCCGCGAGGAAAACTTCTGGCGCGCCATCCGCGGCCGCGCGGATTTCCAGATCGGCAAGATCCGTTAGATTGCTGGAAAGCTTCAGGAACTGCGCCGCGGCCCGCTTCGCAGTCCAACGTCCGAGGAGCCAATCGGCACGACGCTTCGGGAATCGCAGAGCGTCCAGGCGACCTTGTTCGCTCATGCTGAGCCAGCCAATCCCTCGCGGCTCGGACGGCGGTGTGGGAATGTCGGATTCGGATTGTTCAAGCCACTGGACTTGCATGGCGCATCAGACGGTCAACTTCACCTCGGCGGACCTTTTCTCAGCGCCGGGCGACTCCCCGGGCTTGTCACCCACACATCCTGGATCTGGAAGCGGGGCCGAATCCGCCGCCTTGAGCCCGGCTTCCTTCCACGAAACGGCCCCTGTCAGCTTGTAGTCCTTCAAAGGCGGCTTCTTCGGTTCCCGTCGCTGGCGAAGTGATTCTTTCTCGCGTTCGACGCCGCGCTCGACGGACCGAATGAGATAGGGACGAAGGTCCGCAGGCGGGATAATCCGATGGAGCGCACCGACGCGCAATGCCCGATGAATATTGTGAATGCCGTCGAACTCTTCCGCAACCTCGCCGAGCTTTTCCGACTGCACCACTTTGTACAATTCGTTCCACTCGGCGCGAAGCCGCGCCTTTTCGCCACTGTCGATGACCTTTGCCATAGCCTGATTCAGCGCCTCGAGACGCGGATCTTTGCGAGTGCGCTTTTCCACGTCGCTGGCGAAGACCACGGCGGCGGCCGGCGCGCCGCCGATCACCGAGGCATAGGTTCCTTCCAGAGCCACCACTTCAAGATTCTCGTTGAGCACCCGCGAGAAGACCACGTAGGCGCCGCCGTGGTAACGGGAGATGACGCAGAAAACCAGCGGCCCTCTGAAGTTCACAACCGCCCTGCCGATTTCGGCGCCGTACTCGAGTTGGAGCTTGCGCAGGGACTCCGGCGAGCCGTCGAATCCCGAGAGATTTGCCAGCAGAACCACCGGCCGGTTGTTGCTGGCCGCATTGATGGCCCGCGCGACTTTCTTGGAGGACGACGGGAAGAGCGTCCCGGCGGTCCAGGTATCTGGACCGTCCGCCGGCACAAAGCCCATGCGGGGCACAGGGCGCGACTCGATACCAATGAGGCAGACAGGGTAACCACCCAGATGAGCGTCCCAGACCACGGCCGTCTCTGCAGCCCTCATTCCCGACCAGCGCTCCAGCGGCGCCCGATCCTGATCGACCACCGCTTTCATCACTTTGCGGATGTCGAATGACTTCTTGCGCCCCGGATTGGTCTCATCGGAGAAAACATCACCCACGCGCGCAAATCCGCTGCCGTTACAATCGCCGTGTGGATAGTCTTGAACATTGCGATCGAGGGCGTCGGTGGTAACGGCGCGCCGCGGGAATCTCTCACCGGGAGCCACGTAGGCGTGCTGGTAGTGGCGCAGCAGAATATGGCAGGCATCTTCGAGATCACGGGCCCAGTACTGCGCCTCCCCGTTGAGACCCATGATCCTGTCGTAGCCGCCGATCCCCTGATTGTCTTCGGCCGAAACGCTACCCGAGTAGTCGAGAGCGCGCTTTCCGGTCAGAACCATCGCCGCCTGTGGCGTCATGATCAGAATGCCGCGGGTATGCATGATCATGGTGGCCTCGGCGTTCCAGTACGGCTGCGCGCCCACGTTGATGCCATTCACTAGCAAGTTTACTTCCCCGCCCGCCTGCGTAAACTCCACGAGGCGGCGCAGGACCCGGGCGATCCAGTCCATGTTCTCAACCCCGCTCTCCATGGAGATTTTGGCCCCGGCCGAGATCGGGAACCACTCGAGCGGCACGCCTTTCTGCTCCGCAAGATCCAGAGCAGCGATGATGCGCCGGCACTCGGGCTCCGCAATCGCCCCCAGATCCCTCCCTGGATCTCCAAACATCGCGACGCGCGTCATGCCCTCGGGATACTCGGGGGTGAAGTTGCGGATGACGCCGACGATGACGTTGGCTTTGTTCTGGCCGTAAGGACGATCAACAGGGACCAGCCGGTTTTGGGCGTCGAGATCGTATTCGCGAAAATCGCCCGGCGGGAAAGCGGTGCGGGTGTCCTCGGAAGAGGGCGTCAACATCTTGATGATTTCGTAGGGATAGGTAAACCCGCGCTGCCGCATGCGAACGACCTTCTGGTCGTATTCGGTCAGCGGCTTGAGCGGCTGCAGCTTGGTGGCAGGACGGAAGGTCATGAGCAGGCCCATGCCGGCCGGATTCGACACCCTCAACACCATGTCGCGCAACTCGCCCGTCTCCGGATTGGGCATCCGGCCGCGCACCACGACCTGCTCCAGGCCCAACCCTTCAGTCGCCGGGGCCAGCCTATGCACAATGTCGTTCAGTTCGTCCGGCTTGAGACTCAACGGCGGCCAGACGTAGAGAAGCACTCGATTCCAATAAAGGCGCTCGTGGAGAGATCGCCTGGACTGGAAGAGCCGGATACTCGCCAGCGCTTCCGCGAACATGCGCTCGAGGTGTGGCAACTGCACAATCCGGCCCGATTCGTCCCGCACGGGCGTCAGATCGCGGACTTCAGCGACCGCGAACAGCCGCTCGTCCTTGGGATTATCCAGGGCTACTCCGTGGATGAGATAGACATCCTCAACCGAGGGCAGCCGCTCGATCTTGAAGTTGTTCAGCCTCCACAGATTCAGCCGCCTGCCCATCATGGGATGTACGCCGCGGAAGAATTTGTCTTCTTCGTAGACTCCGTCGCCTGGCCGGTAGGTGAAATGTTGCATCCCGCCCACGCCGTTGCGCTGGCTGGGGCCGCCGACCACCACTTCGATGCGCCGGATCGGACGCGAAAATGGAATGTGGTTTAGCATCTCGTGGACGTCCCGCTCGGTAGCATCCGCGGCACCGAGTGGATTGGGATGCCACAGGTAAAAGTCGATTGCGATCTGGCGATCCGGCGATGCCTTTTCAATTAAAGGGAGAATAACCTGGGCAGCGTCGAACAATCGGTCGTAATCGGAGTGCGTGGTGACGACGTGGATGCGCTTTTCGTCGTCATCGTAGTCTCCCGTGACACAGCATTGCTCGCCGACAACCACGGAGCGAACGTTGTACAGACGTGGAACGCGATAGTAGCGCAAGGTCAGCGCTTCCAGCATCAACTGCCGCAGGGGAGGTTCGGCGGAAGCGAAGCGGCGGCAGAACAAGCTCACCAGCGGCTGCGGACAATCGACCAGGGCCTGTACGCGCCCGTAGCGGTCCTCGGCTTCCGGATTGGCAGCAAGATACGCAAGATGCTCTTCCGCCTGGGCATATACCTGCGCCCGCGCGCTCTCGAACATAGGCTGATCAAAGTAGCGGTACCGCACTTCGCGAGCCAGATCGCTGACGGCAGGAAAAACTCCGCGCGCCACCGAAATCAGCCGGTCGAGCAAGGTCCGAAACGCGTCGCCCGCCAGAGGCGCCATGGTCTCCACGAGCGCGAGCCGCCGATCGAGCACGGCCAGGACCGGTGCCACCTGCTGCTCCACGCGCTGGTGAGATTTGTAGATCCAAAGCAGGCTCTCCTCCAACTCCGGGGAGCGACTGAGATTATCCACGCCGTAATGAGCCAGTGTGCGCTTAAGCGCGTCAACAAAAGTTGCGGGGAGTCCCTCGCCGGGCGTCTCAAGCATGCGCAGATAGGTGAAGAGGTAGGCCTCGGCGCTCGGCGTCTCCCCACCGGCCGGATCGCTGAACTCGGGTTCGCGCTTGAACAGCGAACAGACATCCACAAAGATGTTGAGGATCTCGTCTTCGACTGGTCTCGTTCGCCCGCAGTCTTCGGGCATCTGGCACTGGCTCCATGCGGCCAGCAGCCGCCCGGAACTCGCAGGGTCAACGTCAAAGCCCAGCATGAACTGGCGGAGTTCCTCGAGGTGCTCCTGGCACTGAGTACACGCGTCTTTAGCGCTCGGGGCAGGAGCCGAGAGACTTTGGAAGTCGACCCGCGCCCCGTTTCCGGCGGCAGCCTCGAAGCCGTCGGGCTCGATCTGCACCAGTGGCGCTCCGGTATCAACCTGCACGTTCGGTATCGTCATCACCTGGCGGACGCGTCCGCCGAACGGGGCCACGACTTTCATCTCCAGCTTCATGGCTTCGAGCACCGCCAGGCGATCGCCGGCGGAGACGGTGTCGCCCGGCTTTACGGCGATCGATACCACCACCGCCGGCGCCGGCGCATGGACCACGCCGCCGTCGTCGCGGTCCACCTGATGCGAAACCCCGTCCACCTCAATCCGGTGGGTCAGACCTTGAACCACCGAGACGATGTTGTAATGCCGCCCGAATGCAGTGAGCCAATACTCGAACTGGCCCAGGCGGTCAAGATGGGCGTCGATGCGCGCCCCGTCAATCTGGACGCGATACTGCTGAGGACTGAGGCGGTAGACCTGGAAGCAATAGGGATTCCCCCGGTAACGCAACTCGACGGTACGGCCCACCTCGCTGCGGAGATTCGGCCGGCCCCGCACCGCCGAGGCATAGAACTGCGTTCGCTCCACGGCCAGGTGAGACTCGTAGACCTCGATCGCCGCGTGCACGAGGGCGGCCTCGGCCTTGCGTTGCGAGAGGTGTTCGCCGGTCGCAGCCAGGCGGCCCAGCCATCCGATATCAACCGTGGAGCGCTGTACTTCCTCACGCTGCAGGAGGTCAAGGAGAAATGCTTTGTTGCTGGCTCCTCCTCTGATTACCACCACGCTCTCTCGTAACGCGCGCTGCAGGCGAGACAATGCCTCCTTCCGCGTCTGCCCGTGGGCAATGATCTTGGCCAACATCGAGTCAAATTCCTTTGGGACCGTGTCGCCGACGGCAAAGCCGGTGTCAATGCGAACTCCGGGACCGGTAAGAATACGGAACCGCTCAATGATGCCGGGCGCCGGAGCGAAGTCGTTGTCCGGATCCTCGGCGTTCAGCCGTACCTCGATCGCGTGGCCGGTGGTGCGCGGAGGTTCGCCCTCCAGACGTCCGCCACGAGCGACCTGAATCTGCAGCTTGACGAGATCGAGTCCCGTCGTGCATTCCGTCACCGGGTGCTCGACCTGGAGTCGAGTGTTCACTTCCATGAACAGGAAGCGCCGCCTCTCCGGTTCGTAAAGGAATTCCACGGTACCGGCGTTGTAGTAGCCTGCGGCCTTGCTGATGCGGATGGCCGCCTCGCGCAGCTCATGGTCCTGCTCCGGAGAAAGCACCGGCGACGGGGCTTCTTCGAGGATCTTCTGGTGGCGCCGCTGGATCGTGCAGTCGCGAACACCGGCAGCCCAGGTGGTGCCGAAATGATCGGCGATGATCTGCACTTCGACGTGGCGCGCGTCGCGTACGAGTTGTTCCATAAACACGGTCGGATTCCCGAACGCCTTGAAGGCCTGCGATCGCGCCTGCTCGAACGCTTCCGCCAATTCGGACGCCTCGTGAACGGCGCGGATGCCGTGTCCGCCCCCTCCCGCGGTAGCTTTGATCAGCAGGGGGTAGCCCAGGCGCTCAGCGTGTCGCCGGGCGTCGGCGAGGGTCTCAACCGGGCCACCACTCCAGGGCGCGACGGCAACCTGCGCCTCTTCCGCCAGCAGCTTCGAAGAGATCTTGTCGCCCAGACGCCGCATCACGTCGCCGTCCGGACCGATAAACACGATGCCCAGTTCACGGCAGAGGTCGGCGAACGCCGCATGCTCGGCAACGAATCCCCAGCCCACCCACACCGCATCGGCGCGGGCCAGGGCGAGCGCTCGCTCGAGCCGGCTATAGTCCACGTAGCTGCTCTTTAGCTGCTGGGTCTCGGGATCGACCGTTTGTGCGGCGCCAAGATGGACCGCCTCATCCGCCTCGCGCACGAAGAGCGAGTGCCGGTCGGAATCGGTATAGAGCGCTATCGTGCGCAGCGCAACGCCGTACTCCAGACTGAACTCGTGCGCGGCGTGAATAAACCGCATCGCGGCCTCACCGCGATTCACGATGGCCACGCGCTGGAATTCGTGTTCCATAATTCCCCCGTTCTGAAGACGTCAGGGTCGACGAGACGCTTGCTCACGCCATGACAGGCTGCGGCGACATGATCGCTTGCAGCGCCTTCACCGGCTCGGCGTCGGCGCTGCCGGGGAGGGCCACCGTGCGGTAGCCCGACAGGGAGACGTAGCGGCGGCCCGCCGCGTCCACGACCTCCGCGTCGAAGCTCGCCTGGTCCGGCTCGGGAGTCACGATGGTGTAGAGGTTTCCCTCGGAATGTTCCGGGGAGCGCCACAGGCTGACCCGGTCGACATGCCGGGGCAGGCCCATGGATCCTTGCTTGCTCATTTCCCATATCCCGGCAGACTGGAAGCAAAGCTCGATCAGCCGCGGAGCCATGAGAGTCGGACGCTCCGGGGGCTGATGATTGTCGGGCAAACTGGTGGCCATCAAGCCGGTCATGCGGCTGCCTTCCTGCCAGGCCCGCTCCAGCACCTGGTACGCCGGTCCGTGGAAGTAGACGCGATAGATGTGTGAGGCCTCAATGATGGGCTCCGCGGGCGCGCTGGGTGGGAGTCCGGTCCCGGGTTCGTTCGGATTTCTCGTTAGGCGCACGCGGCCCGTGAAGTGCGTGGTGACTTGCGGCTCTGCCTGGTTAGGCAGGGAGCGATGGCCAAGCAGCCGGCACTCCGCCAGGATCGCGTCGCCCTGCGGACGAAACACTGTCTGAACAATTACCGTCCGCGGCTCATGGCGATAGAACTTGAACGGCGCAAGGAAGTCGACGTTCTCAACCGCCTCAATGTGCCAATCGGGCAAGAGCCACCGGGCGGCTTCGGCGAACGCCTCAATGCCCATGACACCGGGCAGGACCGGCGTGCCGTCGATCTGGTGATCGTACAGGAACGGCTGTGTCGCCGGATCGAGCGTCGTCTCGACGGTCAGACCCTGCTCGAGGCTCATGCCACTCACAACGCCAATCATGGGACCTTCGGGCAACATCTGGTTCGGAGTCTGCGCCCGCGCCGCGGCGGGGTCCAATCCTCCGGTGACATCCCACTCGTTCAGCAGCACGCCCAGGCGCTGGCCCACCACGATCTCACCGCAAGTGCCTCCAGCCGTCAGTTCGCGACGAATCAGCGGAATGCCGGCTTCCGGCGGGAGCATGTCGATGCCCGCCAACTTCATCATCTTGGGAATCGAGCCCCGCGTCGCCATCCCGATGCCGCCCCATGCCGTCCAGTCAATGGCAATGCCACGGGTGTCCGGGCGGGTGTTGCGGAAGCTGGACGTGATTTTGCAAAGGAGATCATTGGCAGCGCTGTAGTCAGTCTGTCCGGCGTTGCCGAAGCGGCCGGCGATCGAACTGAAAGCCACCGTAGCGCCGAGAGGCATATCTCCGATGGCGTGCAGCAGGTTAAGCCAGCCGTCGCTCTTGACGTCGAAGACCAGATCGAACTCGTGAGGGTCTTTGTCAGGCAGGAAATGACTGCGCTCGATTCCGGCAGCGTGCAGCAGCACGTCGATGCGCCCACTGCTCCTGCGCACCTCGCCGATCGCGGCCGAAACAGCGTCCGCATCCGCGAGGTTAACGCTGAAGTAGTGCGCCGTCCCGCCGGACGCCTGTACGGCGGCCATTGCACTGGCGGCTGCCTGCGCGCGCTCCAACGTCGCGAGCTCCTTCTCGACGAGCGCCGGCGTCGCGCGCTCGCCTCGCCCCTGAATGCGCGCAAAGAGATCGCGCTTCAGGCCTTCTTTGTCGCTGACGAAGCGCTTGAGATCAGGATTGTCGGGATCCGGTCGGGGCACGACGTCAAGCAAATAAAATATGCCGCCGGACGCCGCCGCCAAATCCGCCGTGATGGCCGAGACAATGCTACCCGCCGCGCCCGTGATCACAAATACGGTATGGCGGTCGAGCTTCAGACCGGGCTGCCCGTCGGCTGCTGGCTGTTCCTCCAGCCCGACCGTCCAGCGTAGTCCCGCCTTATACCCGATCTCGATTGCACCGGGATCGCGCAAGGTCTCTTCGATCAGGATGCGGGCCACATCCGATGCCTCGCGGTCAGGCTCGAAATCGACTGCCTTAACAACGACGTCCATTCGCTCGCGTTTGTAAGTCTTCGTGAAACCTGTCACCGCGCCTCCGAGTGGAGCGGTGGCGCCGGACGTATCGTAGCCGTGCTGCCCGCCGAGCCGTGTCGCAGAAACCAGGAAGGTTCCCTGCTTTGCAATCTGGTTGTAGAGATCACGCATTACGCTGTAGAGCAGTTTCACCCGCACGCGCAGGGCTTCATGCCACGCGTTGATATCCATGTCGCCGAGGCTTCCCTCGGGATCGAGGGCCGGCAGCCAGTAGACCCCGTGCACCGGACCTTCAGCGAGCCAGTTCATCAGGCAATTGGCCATGACGTCCGCATGTGGTCCGTTGTCAATAAGGAGGACCTCGACGCCCGAGGACCTCAGTTGCGGGACGAGCGCTTCCGAGACTCCGCCGCGATCCGGCATGACGATCACACGGCTGCCAGGTCCGAGTGTCACGCCCGTCGCCTTGCACATCGAGAGCGGCGGCCGCAAGATCGGCGCCGGGACGCGTCGCGGGATACTGTTGGCGGCATCGAGGCTGGCGGGCGCTGGCCGATGCGCGATCACACCCGAACCCGAGGCCGGAAAATCCGATCGCTTCTCGCTCCCGTCCTCGTGAGCTTCTGGCACCGCGGCAGCAACCGGGGACGATCCCGGCTGCCGGTCGTGCGCGAACTTGATCACGTGGGCCAGCGTGGGAAAATCGCGCAGCTTCATCTTCTCGTCGCGGGGAATGTTGTAGGCCGCCCGCACCGAGGCAAACATCTCCGCTTGCTTCACGGTGTCGACGCCGAGATCGGCTTCCAGGTCGAGGTCCAGATCCAACATTTCCCTGGGATACCCCGTCTTTTCAGACACGATCTCAAGCACCTTTGCGGTGATGGGATCATCCGCGATGGCCGACGCTTCAGGAGCAGGTTCGATCTCGGGAGCTTTGGCTTCGCCCTGTTCCCGCGGCGGGGCGCTCGCTGATGCCAGATCCGGACGTTGTTCGCGGACGAAACGAATGACATGGGCGAGAGTAGGGTAGTCACGCAGCTTGCGATTCTCGTCGCGCGGGATGTTGTAGATTTCCCGTATGGCGGCGAACATCTCGGCCTGTTTGACCGTGTCGACGCCGAGGTCGGCCTCAAGGTCGAGATCGAGGTCCAGCATGTCCCGCGGGTAGCCGGTCTTCTCCACCGCCAGATCGAGGATTCGCTCCGTCACCGGATCGCCCACAGCCTCCGATTTTGCTGTCGCGGCAGGCGCTGCAGCGGCAGGCGGCGCGACAGGCGGTGGTGCGGCTGGTGCTGACGCGGCGAGATCGGGCCGGCGATCGCGCACGAACTGGATCACATGAGCGAGCGTCGGAAAGTCGCGCAACTTAATACTGTCGTCGCGTGCGATGCCATAGGTTTCGCGGACTGACGCGAACACTTCCGCCTGCTTGACGGTATCAACACCCAGGTCGGCCTCGAGGTCAAGCTCCACGTCGAGCATGTCGGGCGGGTAGCCCGTCTTCTCGGAGACCAGGGCGAGGATGCGTTCTTTTACTGGATCAGCGGGGGCGCTGGACTGCGGTTGCAGCGCAGGGATTGAAGGAACGGAAGCCGGCGGCGGCACCGGAGCGGGCCGTCTCCCGGCAACTGACACCGGCGCCTGTTCGAAGTTCGAGACGGGCGGTGCGGCCTGGACTGCGGCAGGCGGCGCGATCGCCGCCGGCGCGGCTTGGCGTCCCACCGCCGCCGCACGGTTAAGAGCCGGCACACCCTTGTCGGGCACTCGCAGCGTGCGCCGGACGACTTCAAGTTCTGCAACGGGATGACCCGTCACTCGAGCCAGCCAGGCATTCCAAGCTTGCGCGTCCTCAATGCGATAGTCGTAGCCCAGCGCATTGGGGCTGGGGCGGACTTTGCTCTTGCCGGGCACCCGGCGCAACAGAGTCAGGCTGACTTGTGAGCCAAAGCCGGCGCCCAGGCGCAGCGCGTACTCCACCGGGTAGATGCCACCCTTGGACAGATTTAGCGGTCCCAGTTCGGGATCGACTTCCTTGAAATTCGCCACCGGCGGGACGCATCCTGTTTCGAGCGCCTTTACGGCGACGACCTCTTCGATGCCGGTCGCCATGGCGTGTCCGGTGAATCCTTTGGTGTTGGCGATCACAATTTGATCGGCGACGGGGCCGAAGGCGCGGCGCAGAGCTTGAATCTCGGCCGAAGCACTTCCGCCGCGAGCCGGCGTGTAAGTTTCATGCGAGACGAAGACGGTCTGCGACGCGATTTCACGGCGCCGGATTCCATGGCGCGTTTCCGCCTGGCTGATTAGCGTCTCCATCATCTGGCTGATGTGCTCCACATCGAGCCGGGTACCGTGGAAGGCGCTGTTGGCGGTCACCGAGCTCAACAATTCGCAGATCGGCCGGATTCCGCGTTCACGCGCGGCCTCGCCGCTCTCCACCACGAGCGCGGCCGCGCCCATGCCGACGATCATGCCGTGGCGCCGGCGGTCAAAGGGGATGGCCGCATCTTCAACCACCTCGTCGGTGGCCGCTGCGCCCGTGGCCAGAAAGCCCGCGCCCATCCACTCCATAAGGTCGTCGGACGTAACATCATCCGCGGAGACGACGATCACGCGGCGGCAGCGGCCGGCAGTGATCCAGTCCTGAGCAAGCGAGAGACCTTGTGACGTGCTCGCGCAGGCAGCGTTGATCTGCGTATTGGGCCCGCGCGCGCCGATGAATTCGGCGAACTGCGAATGACCCATGGAGAGGATCCGGAATAGGAAGCGGCGGTCGAACGTGTACCCGTCGCGTTCGAGCCCGGCCCGTAATTCGCTGATGCGTCGGTCGAGTTCCTGCACCAGAACGGAATGCCCGTTATCTTCGACGGCGCGGCTGCGCAGGCTCTCCAGCATGCTTAATTGCTCGCGGTGCGCCAGGTCGTCGCGATGACGGGTGATTTCGTGGGCGAAGGCGTTGTAGCCCGGAAAAGCCGAGGCAAAAATGATGCCGGTATCGTCGCGCAACGCCTCCGGCAGTCCCCAACGCTCGGGCAACTGGGTGCCTTTGCTGGTCGTCTTGTAGCGCATCACCAGCGGAATGCCGGCGTCGCGGAGCGCGTCGATGCCGGAGGCGATCGCAAGGCGCGTCACGCGATCGAGCGCCGCCACGCGTTCGGCCGAAACGCCAAACTCGCTCTCCAGATCGAGGATGCCGCCGCGGGCCGCCAGTTTGATCACATCCTCCAGATTGCTGATGGATTCAAATGTCGGCCCTCCGTTGTCACTCTTCACCAGCCGCGTGATGTGCTTGTCGAGCATGGCGCGGCGCAAGCGGGTGGGAATCACATCGATGAACTGGTCGCCGCGCAGAAGGCGGCTGATGTTGGCGTCGTCGAACACATGCTCGGTCCCGGGCAGGCCCAGCGCCGCTCCCGTGATGGTAACGGGCGCGGAGGATGGGGTGCGTCCACCACCGTAGATCTCCCAACCGCGTTCGAGGACATTGGCAAAGAAATGTCCGAGCGCACTGTATCGCGCGCCGTCCTCCGGAACGGCAGTTGGGCCCGTGGGCGCCGCGAAGGAGGCGGCCGGTGCGGCAGGCGCAGGCACCGACACGACGGATGCCGCTTCTCGCGGGTCGCGCCCGGCGGACGCGGCTTCGACTCCCCGGCCGAGTCCGGCGGCGTAAAGCCCGCACAGGGCCTGGTTGAATGCCG
>Ga0335078_10010536_pt1 | contig 13693 bp, 8 predicted proteins | sample Lox_Sample_32_FD_206711 | JGI IMG/M metagenome (GOLD analysis project Ga0335078, IMG submission 206711) | Soil microbial communities from Loxahatchee National Wildlife Refuge, Florida, United States - Lox_Sample_3.2 | ecosystem: Environmental > Terrestrial > Soil > Wetlands | place: USA: Florida...
AACATCGGCCCTTTGCTGGATTCTGTACAGGAAGCGCTGGAATCTGTCACCAATCCTTACCAGATCGTCGTGGTCGATGACGGCAGCACGGACGGCACACAGGAAATCGTGCGCAAGTGTGCCCGCCGCGACTCGCGAATCCGGCTGCTGGCCCGCGAGGGCGAAAGCGGCCTTGCCGGCGCCATCCTCCACGGCTGGACAAACACCGACGCGGACCTTTTGGGAGTGATGGACGCAGACCTGCAACACCCGCCAGCGCTGCTCCCGTCTTTACTGAAAGAGATCAGCGACGGAGCTGATGTCGCCGTGGCCAGCCGCTATGCCCAGGAGAATGGCATCCAGGGATGGAATCCGGTGCGAGCCCTGATTTCGCGCGCCAGCACCCTCGCCACGCGTCCACTGTTGCGCAACCGGTTGCGGGTTACGGACCCGATGTCCGGGTTTTTTATCGTACGGCGCGAATGTATTCAGGGACTCGCGTTTCAAAGCAAAGGCTTCAAGCTCCTGCTGGAAGTTCTGGTACGGGGAAAAATACGCACTGTCCGGGAAGTTTCCTACCGATTCGGCTTGCGCCAGGCGGGAAAGAGTAAGGCCGGCACCGCGGTCGCGTTCCAGTATGTGTACTTACTGGGGCGCCTGTCATGGGACACGGTGCTGCGGTCTGCGTTTCAATGAAGATCGCGCTTGTCACCGCATTTCCGCCGAGCCGCAAAGCGCTGTCTGAGTACGGCTTTCACCTGGGTGATCAGCTTCGGCAGAGTCCCGGAATTCAGCTGACGGTGCTGGGGGATCACATACCCGAGGGAGTCGCTGAGCTGCCGGGATTTCAGGTGTTCCGCTGCTGGGGATTTGACCGGCGGGCAAACTTTGCAAACATCTCACGAGCGGTCCGCACGGTGAAGCCGGATCTGGTGTGGTTCAATCTCGGGTTCGCGAGTTTTGGAGCGGATCCGCTGGCCGCGGTACTGAGTCTGGCCACTCCCATGCTGGTTAAGCTCGCGGGTGTACACACTCACATCACACTCCATCAGCTCTTCGAGACGGTCGATCTCGCCGATGCAGGAGTGAAACGGCCTACTCTCTACCGCGCCGGCGGCTGGTTCGCCACCCATCTGTTGCTGGGCGCCGATTCTGTTTCAGTGCTTCTGCCTGCTTACCGGCGCATGCTGCAGGAGAACTACAAACGCGGCAGAGTGCATTCGCGGTCTCACGGCATTTTCACGGCGCGGCCGGAGCCGCCGGATTTCAGCAAGCGCGGCAATCCCAAACATCGAATTCTTGCCTTTGGCAAGTGGGGCACGTACAAACGGCTGGAAGTACTGATCGAAGCGTTTGCGCATCTCTCCAATGAGATCGCCGAAGTAGAGCTGGTGATCGGCGGCGGCGATCATCCCAAGACTCCGGGATACGTGGCGGCAACCGCCGCGCGCTATGGCAACAGCCGGATTCGCTTCCTGGGATATCTTCCGGAAGAGGCCATTGGGGAAGTTTTTCAGAGCGCGAGTATCGCCGTGATGCCCTACACTTCTTCGGCGGGATCGAGCGGCGTCGCACATCTGGCCGCCCAGTACGGCGTTCCCATGGTTGCGGCGGATATTGAGGATTTCCGCGAGTTAGCCGAACACGAACAGATCGCGATGGAATTCTTCCCAGCTGGCGATGCCATCAGCTTATCGATAAAACTTCGCCAGCTCCTGCGATCTCCGGAGCGACTGGCGGAAATGGCGCGTCAGAGTTTTGCCGCCGCTCTGCGATTGACCATGCCTCAAGTAGTGCGGGAGTATCTTCGTTCTTTCGAGCGAGGACGGCGGCTGCGTGTGCTGCAAGAGCTCTCGAAACTGCGGCGATCTCCGGATTGGTTTCCCCGCGACCCAGTGCACGCTCGAAAGTGGGGGAGAGCGGTTCGGTCGTGGGACGAGACACTGCCGGCAGAAATCCAGCAATAAGTCATCTCCCATTGCTTCGTTAACCACAGTGCAGACGAGGGTTCAGGACGGGCTCTTTAAAAGAGGGTCAAGCGGACGACCGGAATCACCGAGGTGTGGCTGTCGCCGGGAAAGTTATAGAAAGTCTGCTGTTGCAGGCCGAAGGACAGGCGGATGGGGTAGGCGACGGAGGCGGTTTCGTTGCCGTCGGCTCGTTGCAGGCGATGCGTTCGCACATAGGAGATCAGAAATCCGCTGGTCATGCTGTCGTAGGTGTGGAAGGCTCTGCCGGAAGACCATGCGCCGGTTGCGCTGAACGACCAGTGAGGAGTGAGACTGGCGTCCACGCTGAACACCGGACGGAGAGTCTGGGCAATGGCGTATTGATTTCCCTCTACTCGCCAGGCCCGCAGATATTCGGCCGCCGCAGAGGCGGTCCAGCGCGAGCCGAATTTTCTTTCCAGCCCAGCGTAGGAGGTGGTGCCGTAGTATTCATGGATCGACGGGCCGAACTGCAGATCGCGGGCACTGTAACCGACCAGCAGCGTGGTCCTGGCCCACGGCCGTCCCACGCGAAAATCGATGGCTCCCGACAAATCGCGCGAGTGGAGATTTTGCTCGGTAAAGGGTCCGGCTTCGCGGATCACATTTCCGGAAAATGAGAGCCAGTTCGCGATTGGACTGCTGGCTACGTAGAGAAACTGGCGAAACAGGTTCTGGTTCATGTCGATAGGGGCGAGTGTGTCCCGGCGAATGGTGTATTGCAGGCCGGGCATGATGCTGAGGCGTACGTCGCCGAGACTGACCACAGGGCTGATGGAGGCATTGAAAATGGTGTCGAAAGTGTTGCGATTCTGAATGAGGAGCTGGCTGGGAAAGGAGATACTTCCCTGCGCATTTCGTTCGGCAACAAATCCATTGATGGCGGGAAATGTTCCGGGGTCGAACTGAAAGCGTGAGTCGGCGTAAGTCTCAATCGAGCGGCGTGGCGGAGGCAGCAGGGCGGGACGGTTTTGCACTCCGAACAACCGGGCGTCCATCTGGTAAATGTTTTCATCTTCGAACAGGGGAGCGAGGTGGAAATCAGAGCTCATTCCAAAGTGATCGGTAATCTGCCGGCCCTCGCTGCCAGAAAGATCCATTTCCGCGTGGCTGGTTACCGGGTCGTCCGGATCGAGAGAATTCGCCTGGGCAAACAATGACAGAGCCTGACGGTTCTCTCCGCGTTGCCGGTTCACGCTGCCGAGAGCCAGGAGGTAATCGTAATTGTCCTCGGCATCCCTGGATTTCACGCTGGCCAACTGAGCGGCAGCACTACGCGTATCGCCCACAGCGAGCGACAGGTTTGCCATACCAACCGCGACCGATACCTCATCGGCTCCCGCCGCCTGGGCGCGGCCGTAGAATTGCTCCGCCAGCGGATATTCGTGAATCGCCACCAGAATGGATGCGGCGTTCAGATAGTCGTCGGCCGTGCTTACGTCCTCCTTAGCCGTCTGGGCTTCCACGAAGCCCAGGGCAACCTGTCGTTGAGCGTCTTCGACTCTTCCCTCTTCCGCAAATAGCATTCCCAGGGCCAGCCGGACTCGCAAGCGATCCGCGTCATCCGAACTCTCCAAGGCGCGGGAGTAGCGCGTCATAGCCTGCTCCCGCTGTCCCATAATCTGGAGCGCATCGGCCGTCACCAACAGAACTTTATAGTCCTTACCGCCGGTCCGTTCCGCTGCCGCGATCTGCCGCATGGCGTCGTCGGAACGCTGCAATCTTGCATCAGAGCGTGCCAGCTCAGCCCGGATCATCGCGTCATTCGAGATTGATAACGCGTGTTGCAGTGTTTCGGCCGACTGCTCGTACTGGCGTAAGCGATATTGCACATCCGCGAGCGCCAGATACGGAGTGATTTCGTTCGGTTCCAGCTTTAGCGCGGCTGTGTATTGATCCTTCGCGCGGGTCCACATTGCGCGCTGACGATAGGCTTCGGCCTTTGCCAGGTGCAAACTCCCGGAATCGGGCAGCAGCTTGGCGGCGAGGTCAGCTTCTTTGAGGGCGGTGCCGGATCGGCGCATTTGCAGAAGCGCGTAGGCCAAGCCCAAGTGAGCCTCTCCGTAGTTCGGATTCAGAGACAGGGCTTTGCGAAAATCCTGCTCAGCCTGAAGGGGCATGCGCATGTCGTTGTAGACGTATCCCCGGTTCATGTATCCGGTGGCGATGTCTGGATCAATTTCCAGCGCCTGAGTGAAGTCCTGCACGGCTTGTGCATCGTTCCCATCGTGAGCATGGATGTAACCGGCGATGAGCGGCAGATCACGATCCCGGGGTAGCGCCCCGCGGTAACGATTCACAACCGAGCTGGCCTCGTCATAACGTTTCAGAAAAAGTAGGTCATACGCGAGATAGTCGACGGCTTCGCGATCGGCAGGCAACGCTTCGAGCACACGATAACCGAGGTCGGCGGAAGCACTGAAATCGCCTGTCATCGTCAAGTAGCGCTCATGCTCGCGCTGGACTTGCGGATTGTTTCGCACGCTGTCGGAACCTCGATCCAGCCACTGCTTCGCAAGCGGTAACTGATGCGCCTCCAACGCAGCATTCATCGCACCCGAGACGATCAGGGGATGGGAAGGGGCAAGCGCGAATGCCTTCTCATAGTTGGCCTGCGCCTGAGGAAACTCCCGGTTCGCGCTATGCAGATCGCCCAGGGCGAGATAAGGCAGATAGTTATCGGGATCGCGCTTGGCCAGCCTTTGAAAAGATTCTTGCGCGGCCTTCGAGTCCCCAGCCTCCCGCATCAGAAAACCAAGAGAACCAAGAGCCGCGGAATTGTCGGGATCGAGGGTTAACACCTTACGGTAAGTCTGCAAGGCTGCATCGCGGCGATTGGTCTTCCAGAGCAGGTGCGCATAATTGAGAAGAAGTACGCTGTTGTTAGGTTGCGCCTGCAGTGCTTCGGTGAGATCTTGCTCCGCACTGCGCATGTCTCCAGCCGCGATTTCAGTGGCGGCGCGAAGCCGCAAGAACTCGGGGCGGTCGTTGCCCTCGATGTTAAGCGCTCCGATCTCATGGCGCGCTGCGTTGGCGACGCGCTCGGCGTTCGCGGCATCGTCTTTTTCGCGATAGACCTCGTACAAATCCACTCGCAACGAAATCGGATACAGAACTCCCTCGGGGACAGTTGGGGGCAGACGCGACAAGGCGGCTTCGTACTCGTGGATAGCGTCGTCCTCGCGATGTTGCAGAGCAAACATCTGCGCTCGGATAGCGTGTAGGCGGTAATGGTCGCGGTCGAGCGCGGCGGCGCGATCCAGAATGTTGCTCGCGCGGTCGAACTCTCCCGCGCCCACCAGGGCCTGGGCAGCGTTCAGCTGGAACTCGATCTGCTTCGGCGCTCCCTGCGCAGCCTGCAGATACGCCGCGGCGGCACTGCGCTTGTCGCCGGCCAGTTGATAGGAATAGGCAAGCTCGGCCAGCGTGCTGGGATTCTGGCCGGGGACCGACTTCAGAATCTGGATGGACGACTGGTAGTCGCCGCTATCGCGATAATAGGCAGCGACTGCGCGCAAGACTTCCGGATTTGCAGGCGCCGATTGGCGTGCGCGCTCCAGCATCTCTTTGGCCTGATCCGCTTTCCCGGTGCGCTGAAATGCGCGTGCCAGGAGAAGTTCGGTGCGAGCGGACCCCTTGACGGCCTCAGAGCGTTGCAGATACTCAATGGCCTTCTGCGGATCGGAATCCAGCAGGAGTTCTCCTGCCAATTGGAGATCCGTATCACTGCGAGGATTGGCCGCGAGGACCTGCTGCAGGACCTGCTGGGCATCCGCGCTACGGCCCATCCTGGCGTAAGTCTGCGCGAGACCCGATAAGCCTTCGATGGACGACGGCCGTTCGGAGAGACCGCGGTGATAGGCATCCAGCGAAAGAGAATACTGGCCGGCCAGGCGTGCAGCGTATGCCAAGGTGAACCACAAATCCGGGTTCTGCGGCGCCAGCTCGGCGGCCCGCTGCGCGTAATTCACGGCGGCCCGGAAGTCGCCGTGTTCAAGAGCCGTTTGCGCGGCCCGCGCCTGACGAGCCACTTCAATGCCGGAACCCCACCCCATGCCGGTTTCCGGCAGCGAGCCATGCTGCGCCTGGCTCGACGACGGTGTGGAAGACGCGTTGCTCTGTCCGTTGATGTCGAAGGTCTGGGCGCACACCAATCCCGAACTCAGAATTGCGAGAAGGATGGCAAAAGCACGAATTCGAAAGATCGGATGCAAATGAGCTCCAAACGTTCTACAACGCAGACGGCGAAAACTGCGTCAAGGCTCAGATGCGGGAGATTCCGTAGGTGGTTGGATGACGACATTTGTGAAAATCGCCCACGGAAAAACCCCGAGGCGCGAGCAACCGCACGAGAGGCCATCGAATCGAAAGTGCGACTCCTCAGAGTCTGGAGTAATCCCGTTGACCTCTGATGTTGGGTTCCTGCGGCGGCCAATTCCGATTGCCGCTACCGTCTTTGTGGCGCTGGCGGTGCATGGGCCACTGCTGCTGATGCAGTTGCCGGCGACAATTTCGTACGACGCCAACTTCCACATTTTTTTTGCTTCGCATTACGCGCAGCACTGGTTTGATCCCTGGAACGAAAAGTGGTTTGCCGGATTTTCACAGACCACTTATCCGCCGCTCGCGCATCAGGCCATCGCTTTGCTGTCGCACCTGGTCGGACTGACCGAAGCCTTCATGCTGGTGCAACTGTTGACGGTCGTGTTGCTGGCAGTGGCTGCATATCGTTTTGCGCGTCTGTGGGTGGATGAGCGCGCAGCCAGCTACGCGGGCATTCTGGCCATCTTCGCCGGCTCGGTATCATTTCTGGTGTATTCGGCCGGGCAGTTGCCCACCACTTTGTCGGCGGCACTTTACTTCCTTGCGCTGCCTTATTTTTATTTGTGGTCGCTGGGCGGGAGCGGGCGCTCGCTGCTGAAGGGACTCGCCCTGACGCTGGCGGCCGCCTCGGCCCACCACGTCACACTGATCTTCGGTTCGGCGCTGTTCGGCGCGCCTGTCTTTGCCCTGGCCTGGTACGACGGACGGCAGCAGAAGCGTCCCGTAAGGCCCATCGTCGGGCGAGCACTCGTCTTTACAGCGATCGCAGCCATCGGCGTGGGCATCGTGCTCTTGCCGTACTGGATCGCGATTATTCGTCATCCTATCGAGCAAACGCCTATCCCGCATGCCAGCCGATCAAACTTTCTGATGAATTGGACCTATGGCATGAATTACTTCATCGTGCCCTATGGGGCGATGCTGCTTGCCTTGCCTTTCATCGTCATCAAGGGAGCGTCGTCGCCGCGGCTGCGAATTCTGCTGCTGGCATTCTGGTTGACTTTTCTGATCGCGCTCGGAGGCACAACCCCGGTTCCGCGGTGGATCTTTGGACGGGCCTTTGAAATTCTCACCTACGAACGTTTTACCCTTTGGGCAACGGTACTCGCTCTTCCGCTGGTTGGTGTGCTGGCAGAACGGATGATTGACCGTTGGCAACGCGGCGGTGCCGTCGCGGTTGGGTGCGCAGCGCTGGCGAGCATGGCGCTTGCCTTCGTATGGCTGACTTACAGTCCGTTTCACTCCTCGGCATCGTTGAACGTAGACTCCGTCGTGTCGTTTCTCAACCGCGATCAACATGATCAGTATCGTTACCTGACGCTCGGATTCGGCAACGCTTTGCCGAAGGTGTCTACCTACGCGAACGCCAGCAGTGTGGATGGCGAATACAACTCGGCGCGCCTGCTTCCGGAAATGACCCGCTACGGCGCGGCCCAGCTGACCAACGCAAAATTCTTCGGCTCCGCCGGGATGGACTCATTGCGCGCCATGCTCCGGCATGCGAACCACTATGGCTTGAAGTTCATCTTTGTGCACGATCCTTTTTATGAACCGCTGCTGGTTTTTGCCGGATGGCGGCAGGTCGATGCTTTCGATTCCGGCACCATCACCGTGTGGTCGAAGGATGATGCTCCGCCGGCGCGGGAGATTCCTTCGGATGCGGTTCCCCCGCCGTGGCAGGGCGTGCTGTGGGGTATTCTGCCGATAGGCAGCGCTCTGTTCGCAATCCTGTTCGTCGCATTTCTGCCGGAACCAGCGCGGGTCTCCGAGGTGCGGGTCTTCCCGTCGGGAACTCACGAACCTGTCTATGCGCGCGAGGCTCACTCATGAGGCGCGGTCTTCCACTGCTGTTGACGGTTGTGTCGTTGCTGTTGGTCGCCATCGCTTGGGTACAGGCGGGCGGGTTCAGACGTCATGAGATCTCTTCTGCGGCGACTCCCGAGGAAGCCGTGCAGGCGTTCATGGCAGACGTTCAGGCGCACAACTGGGACGGCGCATACGCACGGCTTGATCCCAGCAACGATGTGGAGAAAGCCGCTTTTATTCGGGACATCGCCGGCAGCGATGGCAGCCTGCGCACGTACGCCGCTCTGCAGAGCTTTGATACCTGGCCTTTGCACGCCGACGAGAATTCAGCAGTCCTGCGGGTGAGATTGAAATGGTCTACCGCTGTCGGTTCTCTCGACGATGTACGCGATCTTCCGGTACGGCGGGATGGATCGATCTGGCGGGTGGTGTGGCCCAAGCCGAATTTTCCTGCTGTGCCGCCGCAGGTGGTTCCGGTGAATTACTTACGCTGGGACGTGGTGGGCCGCGACAATGATCAGGCATGGGGCGCGCAAGGCGTTGATCCTCCGCAGGTGCGCATCACCTCCATGAACGCGGTCGAGCGCCCGGACCGCGTGGTCGTCATGGGCGAAATTGAAAACGAAGATACCGTGCCAGCCTATGTCAATGTCAACGCCACGCTGCTGCGAGCCGACGGCTCTGTCATTGACCAGGAAGGCAGCTTTGATTTGATCTCGCACACGCTGTTGCCCAAGCAGGTATCTCCGTACCGGATCGATTTTCCCGGTATCCGGATTGCGGCGGTGAAGAGCGTGCGCATGGATGCGCGTCCCCTGCTGGTTCCCGCCAGCGCCGATCCTGTAATTACGGTTGCAAGCCAAGTGGTGGAGAAAGATGGACTCGGCCGAAATGTTTTACGGGGCGATCTCATCAACCAGAGCGGAGAGACGGTCAACATCTCGCAAGTGCTATCTACTTTCTATGATGCTGCGGGCAAGGTCATTTGGGTTTCCGCGGGATACGTCGATCAGGCTTTGTTGCCGCAGGTAAGCACGCCATTCGCACTGGACGTGCCCGATGACATCGCCTCGCGGATGAAGAACTACCACGTGGTGGTTAACCACTACGTCCGGACGAGCAGCTAATGATGCGAACGCTCTCGCTAAGACTGGTCGCATTCGTTGCCCTGGGATGGGCCTGGACCGCGTCCGTCGCGGTGACTTTGCATGCACCGGCGACGGCGCCGGCGGGACAGGGTTTCACCATACAGACCGAGGGGTTGGGCGATGCACTGTTCTATTTGCTGGGACCAAGTACCGCATCGAAGCGGACCGTCCATCTGGGAAACGATATCAGTATTGGTTCCGAAATGGTTTCGAGCGCGGGGCGCTATGAGGCGATCCTTTGCTCCGGCGAAGACTGCGCTCACACAACATTCGAAATAACTGCGGCGGAGCCAGCGCGGTTGAGTTTCTTCCTGCACCCTTCCCGCGTACCGGTCTCGGCACCGGATGCTATCGACGCAACCGCTTTCGTCTTCGACCGCTATTACAATCCGGTTCTCACTCCTGCGAAAGTTGAGTTTCAAATCGTACCCAGAGCGACAGCAACGTTTTCCCGGATCGTGCCCAGCGAAAGGGGCGTTGCCTGGATGCGCATGGCGTCGAGCGGCAAGGAAGGTCCGGTACGCATTACCGCGAAGCTCGGCGAGGTTTCGGTTCCGCGGGTTATACAGCAGGTTGCGGCGGAAGCTTGTGGTTTGAGGGTGAAGGAAATTCCCGGCAAGAACGGAGTCACGCTCGAGACCGATCCGGTCCGCGACTGCGGCGGCAATCCGCTTCCGGACGGCACGATTGTTTCCTTTACGAATATAGACTCTGCCGGTAAAACCACTGTGGATGCACCCATCAAGAGAGGCGTGGCGCGGGCGCAGCTGACAGTCAGGGGCAGTGGGCGCGTTTCGGTTGCATGCGGCGTTGTTCTGGGGAACGAATTGTCTATTACGGGAAGCATGTAGATCATGAGCTGCCGATTTCATCCAATGCGCACATTTTTTCTGACACTGGCGCTCGCAGTCGGGGCCGGCGCGCAGTCGCTGCCGCAGGTGAACCTGAACGCAGAGGGATTGGGTCCTCGTTCAATCGAGCAGCTCACTGGAACCAACATCACCCGTGACTACGCCTTGGCCTGGCAGACGATGGCGCAGGCACTGGAACAGAACCGAAGCGATCTGCTGAAGCAACAGTTCACCGGGATCGCTCAGGAGCGTCTCAGGCGGCGCATTGCGGATCAGGAGCAAAATGGTCTGCGGATGGAGATCGTCGATCGCGGCCATCGGGTGAAAGCCGTCTTTTACTCGCTGGACGGCGGGGCTATGCAGCTGATGGATGACGTCAAGATGCAGGTACAGATCTTTGACGGATCGCGGCTGATTGAGTCGGAGGACGCATCGCATCAGTACGTCGTGCTGATGACTCCCGGCGCCGACCGCTGGTATGTGCGCTATCTGGAAGAGACGCCAGGCGGGTCACGGTAGAAACGCTGGCAAAGCGTGTTCGACACCGTACAACCATTTCCCGTCAGGCCCCATCGTACACGTCTCTAAAGTTCATGAAGATGTATCGCTATGGATTGGTCGCCGTGGTCGTGGTGGCAAGCTATATTCCCAGCGCCTGCAATCGTGCAAACGCACATCAATCGCTGCTCCGGGATTTACCCGATCCGACCGGCAGTCCCAGGGTGCTTGCCGACTATCAACCCTGGTTCGGAGATCCCAAGCACATCGACGTCGGCTACAGCAGCCAGGACCCGAACGTCTTGCGCAAGCAGATCGCGAACGCACGCAACATGGGCATCTATGCATTTGTGGTGGACTGGTACGGGCTGCGCGCGCCGTTTCTTGACCGGAGTTATGCGATTCTCCAGCAGATCGCCAGCGAAGAGCACTTTCATGTCGCCATCATGTACGACGAAACCCAGGAAGACGATGGTCACGCGACCGATGACGCGATCGAGGCGATGGATCTTGCTTACAAGAAATACATCGGGCCAGGCGTCGCCAATCGAGATGCTTATCTCACCTACCAGGGCCGTCCTATTATTTTCGTATTTCCGAAGCGCGGGAACACTGACTGGAACCAGGTTCGACAGCAGATCAACCAATGGCAGAGCCCCCCATTTCTGCTGTACGAGGACGATCCTCCCGCGCAATACAGCAAGGCTTTCGATGGCGAATACGCGTGGGTGTATCCGGGGAGCAAGGGCTGGAGGCCGGAAGGACAAGCCTGGGGCGAGGATTACCTGAACAACTTTTACACGAAAATGCGAACCAGGCATCCCGATGAGATTACGGTGGGCGGGATATGGCCAGGATTCGATGATTCGAAGGCTTCGTGGAGCCTGCATCGCCGAATCGATGCGCGTTGCGGGAAGACATTCGAGGACACGCTACACGTTTTCCAGGAACATGATGATCCCTCCCATCCCATCCCTTTTGTGTTGATCGCGACCTGGAATGATTACGAAGAGGGGACAGCGATCGAACGCGGAATCCCGCGCTGCGATACGCAATCGGCGGCCAGGGTGGCGCCCCAGGCTTCGCAGCGGGAATAGCCGCGAACCCGCCACGCTGACCCGCGTTGTATACAGATTCGTCTGTAGTCAATAAAGGTTACAGTAAACACCGTAGGAAAGATGGTTGCGAGCGGTATGTCGTCCTCGCTTTCGAAGCAGCAGCCACGTGAGCGTGGTGTGAAGAACTGATGAAACCTTCTGGCGGTAGTATCGCGTACGAAGATATGACATCTAACTGCTCTCCACAATGCGAAGGGGAGCACACAGGTACCGAACAATGACCAACTCCGCGCAAAGTTCGCTGCTATCGCGACCACAGATTCGCACGACTGAGCCAGGCGACGGTCTTCCTGGTTCGGCCCGCCAGAATTCCTCGTGTGAGAGGACCTTTATGACCCGGGTGCTGCAGAGCCTGCGCGAAAACAAACTCGCGCTCGGCGCCATGCTGGCGGGCTTCCGGGCGTTACAGAAAGTGGGTATTACGGTCATTCCCAATCATTTTTACTGGCCGGTTCCTGATCTGCGAGAGTTGGAGTCGCGTGATTGGGCTTCCAGTGCGTCTCTGGCCGGCCTGGATCTGAATCTCGACAAGCAAGTGGAGTTGGCGCGCGAAATCATACCGCGCTACCGGGAGGAGTGGTCGTTCCCTGACCACGCCACCAGCCCGACGGAATATCACTACAACAACGGCTTTTTCGAGACGGTGGACGCCGAGGTGGCGTACAGCCTGGTACGTCACTTCCAACCGTCGCGAGTCATCGAGGTCGGAGGAGGATCCAGCACCCGCCTGCTCGCCGCCGCGCTGCGGGCGAACCGAGCCGAGGGACAGACGGAGGGTGAGCTGTTCACGATCGAACCCTTCCCCAACCGCAGTCTGGCGGGGATCACGAACTTGATCGCCGCACGCGTCCAGGACGTCGATTTGGACTTTTTTCTATCGCTGGGCGAAGGAGATATCCTATTTCTGGACTCCAGTCACGTGGTTAGCGTGGGCAGCGATGTGGTGCGGGAGTATCTGGAGATTCTGCCCCGACTGCGAAAGGGTGTGCTGATTCACGTCCACGACATTTTCCTGCCTGCGGACTACCCCCGCGATGCGGTGCTTTCGAAGCTCTGTTTCTGGTCGGAACAGTATCTGCTGCAGGCGTTTCTGGCGTTCAATCCCGAGTTCGAAGTGCTATGGGGCAGCAGCGCGATGCAGCAGTTTTATCCCGACGCGCTGATGGCCGCTTTTCCTCAGTGGGAGCACAGCTACTCCCGCATATCGAAGTCCGTCCGCCAATTCCTACCCACGATCGACGGTGACCGGGTGTGGCCGTCGAGCTTTTGGATGAGACGAATTTGAGAATGCGTCCCCGAAACCGTCCGGGCTGAGATTGCCGCCGGCTTTCCCTTCGGTCGTTAATCCTTAAACCGCGTTTCCGGCATTCTCAATCTTCGCGTTTGACTACCGCAAATCGTGTACCTTCGAGTCGGCGGGACTGTAGTTTTCTGTTGCGGCCTCACCTCATACCCGCCTAGAATCCTTTGCAACCCTGATTTTCTCTGCGCGTCCCTTTGTGAAGCCAAAATAACCTGGAGGTGGGAATGCGCAGGTATTTGTGTTTATTTTCCTTCTGTCTATTCGCGCTGTGGGTAAAGCCGGTGGTCGCAGGGGTTTCGGTAACGGCGCCGGTGAATGGGGCAACTGTTTCCTCGACGGTACAGTACGTGGCTACGGCTACGGCGCCCGCATGTCCTAAGGGAGTCGCGTCCATCGGAATTTATTCGGCGCCCAGCCATCTTGTTTATGTTGTCAGTGGATCTTCGCTGAACACCAACCTCAATTTCAGCCCGGGCACGTACAACACGACCGTTCAAGAGTGGGATAATTGCGGATCATCCGCGGCCGTTCCCATCACCATCAAAGTAGGTGGCGAAGCAGCCGGAGTCACCGTAACTGCCCCGGTAAATAACAGTCAGGTCGCCTCGCCTACCAATTATGTTGCGTCAGCCAGCTCGAGTTGCGCGAAAGGCGTGGCTGCGATGGGCATCTATACGGC
>Ga0335078_10010537_pt1 | contig 13693 bp, 8 predicted proteins | sample Lox_Sample_32_FD_206711 | JGI IMG/M metagenome (GOLD analysis project Ga0335078, IMG submission 206711) | Soil microbial communities from Loxahatchee National Wildlife Refuge, Florida, United States - Lox_Sample_3.2 | ecosystem: Environmental > Terrestrial > Soil > Wetlands | place: USA: Florida...
GCCCCGGGCTTCATTTGACGGAAGGCCTCATGCGACAGCATTCCCTGTGTTTCGGGCGTGGCCGCCACATGCAGCGTGATGTAATCGCTTTCGGCATAGAGGCGCGGCAGTTCCACCAATTCCACGCCGAGGTCATCCGCCAGCTTCGGCGTCACGTACGGATCGTGAGCCAGGATGTGCATTTCGAAAGCGCGGGCGCGCTTCACCACCTCGCGCCCGATGCTTCCCAGGCCCACAACGCCCAGCGTTTTGCCGCGCAGTTCATTACCCATGAACTTCTTCTTTTCCCATTTGCCGGAGCGCGTGGAATGGTCGGCCCGGGAAATGTGGCGGGCCATGGCCAGCATCAAGGCGAAAGTGTGCTCGGCCACGGAAACGGCATTGCCTCCGGGCGTGTTCATGACCAGCACGCCGGCCTCGGTGGCGGCGTCCAGGTCGACGTTGTCCACCCCGACACCGGCACGCCCGATCACGCGCAGTTTCGGCGCGCAATCGAGAACGGCTTTATCGACCTGCACGGCGCTGCGCACCAGCAGCGCGTCGGCTTCCGCCAGATGGTTCTTGTATTCCTTGGGATTGGAAACGATGGTCTTCCATCCCGGCTGGGATTGAAACAAGGCAATCCCGGCCGGCGCAAGAGGCTCGGCAATCAGAATATTCATAGATGTATTCCGTGTTCAGCGCGGAGACGCAGAGGCGCAGAGCAGCATTGCCGTGAATTCTCTGCGCCTCGGCGCCTCGGCGGTGCCAACATGTCCAGGTCAGGCGGTTACCGGCTGCTTCACCGCGGCCTGTTCGTAGATCTCCTCGACGGCGGCCACGCCGGTGCCGTACTTCACCGGGAAGCCGTTGGCGTTCAGGATCACTTCCAGGCCGGCAATCACGGCGAACAAGTCCGCGAAATCGAAGTACCCGAGGTGCGCGATGCGGAAGATCTGGCCCTTCATGGAGCCTTGCCCGTTGGCGATGATGGCGCCGAAGCGATTGCGGAACTCCTTGACGATGACGCCGGAATCCATGCCGGGCGGCGATTTGACGGCGGTCGCCGAGGCGGCGGGCGAATCCGGCGCGAACAGCTCCAGCCCCATACGGACCGCGGCAGCGCGCGTCGCCTGAGCCAGCATCTGCGCATTTTCAATCAGCTTGGGCATCCCCATCTGCTTGATATATTTCAACGCTTCGGCCAGCGCGAGGATTAAAGAAGTGGCCGGGGTCCAACTGGATTCCCCGGCGTCACCGCTTTTCTTTTCTTTTTTGAGATTGAAATAGTAGTGCGGCAGGGTGGATGTTTCGCTGAATTTCCAAGCCTTGGGGCTGATGGACAGGAATGCCAATCCCGGCGGAATCATGAAGGCCTTTTGCGACCCGCCGATGAGCACGTCGATGCCCCAACCGTCGATATCCAGCGGCATGGTGCCGAGGCCGGTGATGGCATCCACCACGAAGATGGCATCGGTTTTCGAGACAGCCCGGGCCATGGCGCGCACGTCGTGAGCGGCGCCGGTGGAGGTTTCCGAGGCCTGCACAAAAACGCCCTTGGTGGCCGGCTGCGCGGCCAGCGCTGCTTCCACCGCGGCCGGGGAAACCACTTTTCCATACGGTTCGGTGAGCACGGTGGCGTCGAGGCCGTAGGCCTTGGCGATCTCGGCCCAGCGTTCACCGAATTTTCCGGCCGAGCAGACAATTACCTTGTCGCCCTTGGAGAAAAGGTTGGAAACCGAAGCGTCCATGGCGCCGGTTCCCGAAGCTGCGAACATTAACAGGTCGTGGGAGGTTCCCAGGACTTCTTTCAGATCGGCCAGACAAGACCGGTACGCCTTGCGGAAATCTTCCGTGCGGTGATGAATATCCGAGGCCATCATGGCATGCAAGGCCGGCGGATACAGAGGCGTAGGACCCGGTGTTAACAAACGTTGCTTTCGGATGTGCATGATGCGGTCTAGTCTTTTAGAATAACAGACGTTATGGCCTTAATCGATCAGGTACAACAGGACATGGTGGCGGCCATGAAGAGCCGCGACGAAGCGCGTCTCAGCGCGCTGCGCATGATCAAAGCAGCTCTGATGAAGCAGAAGGTGGACTCGCCGAAGCCCCTCGATGAGGCGGCCGAAATGGCCGTGCTCAAGTCGCTCATCAAGCAGCGTATCGACGCCGCGGAGATGTTCCGCAAAGGCGGCCGGGAAGAGCAGGCAGCGAAAGAAGAGGCCGAGCGCGCCCTGATCGAGACGTACCTTCCCGCCGGCGCCAGCGAATCGGAAATCGAAGCGGCCATTGCGGCGGCCCTCACGGAAACCGGCGTGACCAGCCTGAAGCAGATGGGCGTGGTAATGAAAGCGGCGCAGGCGAAGCTGGCGGGAAAAACAGTGGACGGGAAGGCCCTCAGCGAGAAGGTGAGGGCCCGGCTCAGTTGAAGATTACTTTGCGGCTGCGATCGAACGGCGGCGCTGCCAATAAGCGCCCAGCAGGAGAACCGGCACCAGCCAAATCAGGCCGCTCGGTTCGGGCACCGTCTGGTTGTAGACCAGGGAGTCGTTGAAACAATCCGCCGAGGAGGCGTAAATCGTAAAGGCCAAGCTGGGATTGAAGAAATTCGCAGCTTCTGCGGCGGTCAGGCTGAAGGTCTCGGTGATCTGGTAGATGGCGCAATCGTGGCTCGCGCCAAGGTCATCGGCACCGTAGCACTTGGCCGATCCGTTCATCTGTTGGGTCACGCTCATCGATCCGGCAGTCGTTTTGTTGATCAGTGTGCCCCCGGGGTCCAGAACCACCGGGCCCTCGGTGGGATCGCCCACCGTGTTGTCCATATAGCCGGTGGCGCTGCCCACGCTGTACACGTCGTCGGCAGTGTATCCATGGCCGGCTGACATGACGACCCCATAGGTAGTGTTACCTTGCACGATCAGGAAGTCCGACATGAAGAAATAAAGCGGGCAAGAGCTGGGGGAGGTGTAAGCAACTCCGTTGTCACAGAACAACGGCATGGAATAATTGGTTCCGCTCCCGATCGGGTTCACACCCAGTGTTGTTCCGTTCCCCGTCCCGTCCGGGCTGATGACGTGGCCCGTATAGTTTTCCGGATTCCCGTAGTTCGTATCAATGGTCAGCGTCCAGGTCTCAGTTCCGCCGACTCCCGTAGACTCTTGTAGATTAAAACTCTGAATCTGGTAATAGACCGGGTTGCCGAAAACGCAGTGCGGTGTGGTCGTGGCGCAACCGCCCAGGTCGTTGTCGAATGCTGTATTGCCAAAGTCGGGATTCGTCACAGTGATGTCTATGTTGGCAAAACACAGCACGCCGCCGGCGGCCAGCAGAACGATTGCTCTAGACAGTACGGACACGTAGTTTCCTTCCAGTTTTCGATCATCCCCCCAAACCGCCATGGGAGCAATAGGCCTTGCACTCGTCAAGTGGCCTTGTAGTAATAGAAAAATGGCGCTTTAGTACCGGTACCCCGTCTAAAACTAACTCCGAATCCTCTTTGCCTTCGCTAGATTAACGAAGCTCACCGGTTGTTCTGTGCCGTCCCCGCGCCTGACCAGAAACGGCTGATCCGAAAGACCTAATCTCGAATGCCTAATCCATTCGGTTACGGCCGCCTGACTAGGCGCTATGGGGAATTGTAAGATCGCAAATTTAGAGGCACACTTGCCTAAACTAAAAGGCCGAAAAGATAGTACTTAAGGTACTTGCAAAACCGGCCGTGAGTACAGAGGAGAACATATGCACGTAAGGAAACTCGTGTTTGGGCTGGTGTCCTGCTTGGCCACCGCTGCGGTGCTGTATGGGGCAACACCGCCTGATGCGTATCAAGTTGCCTATCAGGCGAACCTCACGCCGGGTTTGATCGATTTCTCTCACGTCAACATCACCAATGTCGGCAACTTCGGGACCAGCACCACAATCGGTGGTCACGACGCCAATGACTCGATTTGCGCAAACCTATATGTATTCGACCCCGCGCAAGAGTTGATTGACTGTTGTACGTGCCTGCTTACGCCGAATGACCTGCAGACTATATCGGCGTCGCAGTTGACAGCGGCCGGGATTACGGGGATACCGCCGTCGGCCATCACGGTCGGCCTGTTAGCTTCTCAACCGGTAGCGGGCGCTTGTGATGCGACTGCGGTCACCACCGCGTCGTTGGTTACCGGCATGCGCGCCTGGGCAACCGTAGTTCACCATAACCCGACGTTAACCGGTTATGATCTGACGGAAATCCCGTTTACTGATTCGCCCCTGGGCGCGGCCGAGCTGGTCAAAATGACGACTTATTGTGCCTATATCGAGGCCGATGGGAGCCTCTCCGGTATTTGCAAGTCCTGCGCCAGCGGGGCTGCCGGCGCCGAAAAGCAGTGAAGATGTAACGCGAACGCTGGACACAGCTGTGACGTAGTACTTCCCGCGCCCCTGCGCGTAGGGATTCGACTATCCGGAAAACGTAACTCCTCCGACTAGGCCATCCGCAGAATTGAACTGGCCGCCAGACCGGTGTTAGATTTGGCTGGCGACCAGTGCGTCGGAGGAGGAGCAGTTGTCGAAGACCATTTGCAGATCTCTCTTCATTCTTGCCGTCATCTCTCCCTGCCTGTTCGCCGCAGACGTAGACGTGGCTGCGGACCTTCCGGCCGATGCCTTTCAAGTCGCGTACGCGCCGCACGTAACCCTGGGCTTCGAGCACGTAACCATCACCAACAGTGGCAACTTCGGGACCAGCACTACGATCGGTGGTCACGACGCCAATGACCTGATCTGCGCCGACCTGTACGTGTTTGACCCCGCGCAAGAGTTGATCGCCTGTTGTTCGTGCACGGTTACTCCGAACGACCTGCAGACGGTGGCGACTTCTCAGTTGGTCTCGGACTCGCTCACTTCGGTTGTGCCGCCGGCCGTTACCATCGGTCTCCTGGCCACTCAAACACCCGCAAGCGGCTTTTGCGATCCGGGCAGCGTCACTCCCGCCGCCCTGGCTCCCGGACTGCGCGCCTGGAACACGGTGGTTCATGTGGAGCCCGGCGGCGGATACGCGGTCACCGAATTTCCTTTCTCGTTGGCACCGCTCAGTCCGGCCGAGTTGTTTAAAATGACGGACTATTGCGCCTTCATCGAGGCCGACGGAACTTTTAACGGTATCTGCAAATCCTGCGTCCTGGGCGCTGCCGGAGCCGCAAAACAATAGGGCTTCGGCAGCTGCACGGCGCTGCCCACGGCGCTACTTCCAGCCCGGCGGCTCCGCGACTTGGGAAGCATCCCAGCCGCCCCCGAGGGCTTCGATCAATTGCACGCTCGCCACCATCCTGCGGGAGAGCAGATCCACGGCCAGTTTCTCGTCCGACAAGGCGGCCGCCTGCGCGGAGATCACCTGCAGGTAGTTGGCCGTGCCGGCCTTGTACTGAGCGGTCGATACGGCCAGCGAACGCTCCGCGGAGCGCACCGCGGCTTGGGTGGTTTCCGCCTCGTTGCCCAGGATGCGCAAAGCCGCCAGGTTGTCTTCCACCTGTTGAAATGCCGTCAGCACGGTCTGCCGGTAACCGGCGACGGTGGCATCGTAGGCCGCTTGCGCCTCTCGCAACTGGCCGCGCCGCTTGCCCGCGTCGAACAACGTTTCCGCCATTTGAGGCCCCAGCGACCAGAGCCGGCTCGGCCAGGTAAACCAATCCAGGAAGCTGGAACTTTGGAGTCCGGCCGAAACCGTCAGCGTGAGCGAAGGGTAAAATGCGGCCTTCGCGATCCCGATTTGCTCATTCGCGGCTGCGACCTGCCGTTCGGCCGCCGCGATGTCGGGCCGCCGTTCCAAGAGCTCCGAGGGAACCCCGACGGGGACTACCGGCGGCAAGCGCTTTAGCGGCACGCAGCCAATGGAAACTTCGACGGGCGGCTTGCCGATCAGAATCGCGATGGCGTGCTCCAACTGGCTGCGTTCCACGCCCACATCCACCAATTGCGCCTGCGTAGTGAATAGCTGTGTCTCGGCCTGAGCCACATCGCTATCCGACGCCACCCCTCCCACAAACCGGTTTCGAGTGAGTTCGAGATATCGCGCGTACGATTGAACGGTCTGTTGCAACAGCTCCTCATCGCCATCTAAGCCGTGCAGTTGGAAGTAATCGGACGCCAGTTCGGCCTGAACCAGCAAGCGCGCGTTTTCGAGTTGGGCGCTGGCGGCCTGCGCGGCCGCGGTACTGGCTTTCACGCCGCGGCGGATGCTTCCCCACACATCCGCTGCGTAAGAAGCGCCGATCGGGAGGCTATACGTGCCGGTGGAGGCGACACCTGCCGGAGGGGAAGCGGCCATGCTCGCGGAGGGTCTGGAGTCGGTGATCGATGGCCCGGATGTTACCGTCGGGAACAAGCCGGAACGCGCCACGCTGACCGCGGCGACCGCTTCCCGGAACTGCGCTTCGGCCGCTTGCAGATTCTGGTTCGACAGGCTGACCTGTTCCTCCAGTTCGTTCAGGGCAGGATCGTGAAATACTTCCCACCACTTGCCGCGGAGAGCCCCGTCGCTCGGCTGCGCCTCCTTCCATCCCTTCGGCAGCTCCTCTTTATAGGCCGGAGGCGCCGGCGGGGTGGGCGCTTGATATTTCGGCCCGACCGTACAACCGTCTGCGAGCAGCATGAGCAGCGCGGCAGCGGCCGAAGAGGTTTGTGTTCGGTTCATGATTCGCTCGGTCTCCCGCCGTTCCGGATTCCGTTCCAAGCGTGCCGGAGGCGGTCGAAGTAAAGGTAAACCACCGGGGTGGTGAACAACGTCATGGCCTGGCTGACGATCAAGCCGCCGATGATCGTGATGCCCAGGGGACGGCGCAGTTCACTTCCGGTCCCGCTGCCGAGCGCCAACGGCAAGGCGCCCAGGATGGCCGCGAATGTCGTCATCAGGATCGGCCGGAAACGCAACAGGCTGGCTTCGAAGATCGCATCGCGCGGGCTCTTGTGGTCGATGCGTTCCGCCGCCAGGGCGAAATCGACAATCAGGATGCCGTTCTTTTTCACCAGGCCGATCAGCAGGATGATGCCGATAATCGCGATGACGCTGAGATCGGTATGCATGAGCATAAGCGCCAATAGCGCTCCCACGCCGGCCGAGGGCAGCGTGGAGAGAATCGTAATCGGATGGATGAAGCTCTCATAGAGAATGCCGAGCATCAGGTACACCGTGATCAGCGCGGCCGCGATCAAATACGGTTCGGTGGCTAGGGAATCCCGGTAGGCTTCCGCGGTTCCCACGAACATGGTTTGAATCGTGGCGGGAAGGCCGACGCGCTGTGCCGCGGCGTTCACCGCATCCACGGCATCTCCGAGCGCCACGCCCGGCTGCAAGTTGAAGGAGATCGTGACCGCCGGAAACAATCCCTGGTGATTCACCGCCAGCGGAGCCACGGTCGATTCCCAATGCGCCAGCGCGCTCAGCGGCACCTGCGCTCCATTGGGAGAACGGACGTAGACCTCGCGCAGGAATTCCGGATTCTGCCAGTATTGCGGGGCCGCTTCCATGACCACGTGATATTGGTTCAACGAGGTGTACATGGTCGAGACCGGACGCTGCCCGAACGCGTCGTAGAGCAGGTTGTCGATCAGTTGCGGCGAGATGACAAAGCGCGCCGCCAGGGAACGATCGTAGGTGATGAGCGATTGCAGGCCGCGATCCTGCTGGTCGCTGTTCACATCCACGATGATGGGGATGGTCTTCAACTGCTGGAACATGCGCGGCGCGTAGACTAGAAGATCGTGCAGGTTGTCCCCGCGCATGGTGAATTGATACAGCGCCGCGCTGTTGCGGCCTCCGACGCGAAGGTCCTGCGACGCCTGCAGGATGAGCGTGGCGCCGGGGATGCGGGCGAGTTTCGGCCGCAAGCGCCCCATCACCTGATCGACCCGCGTTTTGCGTTGCGCCAGCGGTTTCAAGGAGACGAACATGCGCCCCTGGTTCATGGTTCCGCCGCCCACGAAGCCGATCACCGTATCGGTGGCCGGATCGGCCGCCACGACGTTCACCATCTGGAGCAGCGTCTGATCCATGGCCTGGAACGAGACATCCTGATCGGCCAGAATCAAGCCGCCCATGCGCCCGGTATCCTGCTGTGGGAAGAATCCTTTCGAGACGCGAGCGAACAGGTAGACGTTGAGACCGATGATCGCCACGAGGGTGAGTAAGGTGATCAAGGAGTGCCGCAGCACCACCGCGAGCGTTTGGCCATACCAGCCCACCACCCGCTGAAAACCCCGTTCGAACGCCTCATAGACACGGCCATGTGACGTTTCCTGCCGCAATAAATGGGCGCACATCATGGGCGTGGCGGCGAGCGACACCATCATCGAAACGAGAATGGCGGCGGCCAGCGTGACCGAAAACTCGCGGAAGAGGCGGCCCACAATGCCGCCCATGAGCAGTAATGGAATGAAGACCGCTACCAGCGAAACACTCATGGTCACCACGGTAGATCCGATTTCCTTCGACCCCTTCAGTGCCGCGGTCATCGGGTCCAGGCCCTGTTCGCGATAGCGTGTGATGTTCTCAATCACTACGATGGCATCGTCGATGACGAAACCGGTCGAGATCGTCAGCGCCATCAGCGACAGGTTGTCGAGGCTGTAGCCCGCCAGGTACATCACCCCAAATGTGCCGATCAGCGACACCGGCACGGCCACGCTGGGAATCAACGTGCTGCGGACATTTTTCAGGAATACGAATACGATCAGGATCACCAGCAGGACCGAAATCACCAGCGTCCGCTCCACATCACGCACCGAGGCGCGGATGGTCACTGTCTGATCCATCGCCACTTTCCATTGGATGGCCGCGGGAATCGCCGCCTGCATCTGCGGCAGCACGGAGCGGATGCGGTCCACCGTGGAGATGATATTGGCGCCGGGCTGGCGGAAAATGATCACCAGCACGCCCGACTTGCCGTTGGCATAGCCGGCATTGCGCAGATCTTCCACGGCGTCGCGCGCGGTTCCCACATCGGAAATGCGGACTGCCATACCGTTGTGGTAGGCGATGATCAACGGCTCGTAATCGACGGCGTGGAACAACTGGTCGTTCGAGCCGACTTCCCAAATGCGGGTTCCATTCGCAAAATGTCCTTTGGGAGTGTTGGCGTTGGAACCGGCGAGCACGGTCCGCACCTGTTCGAGGCCGATTCCATATTGGTTGAGCGCGGTGGGGTTCAGCTCGATGCGCACGCTGGGCAGCGAACTGCCGCCCACAATCACCTGCCCGACCCCTTGGACTTGCGATAGTTTCTGCGCCAGGATCGTCGAAGCGGCGTCGTAGATTTTTTCCCGTCTCAGCACGTCCGATGTCAGAGCCAGGATCATGATCGGCGAATCCGCCGGGTTCACCTTCCGATAGGTCGGGTTATTGGGTAGATTCGTGGGCAGGTAGCCGCGAGCCGCGGCGATGGCGGCTTGCACATCGCGCGCCGCTGCGTCGATGTTGCGGTTGAGATCGAACTGGAGGGTAATGCTGCACGAGCCGAGCGTGCTCGACGAGGTCATCTCGGTGACCCCGGCGATTCGGCCGAATTGACGCTCAAGAGGAGTCGCCACGGAGGAGGCCATGGTCTCGGGACTCGCTCCGGGCAAGCCCGCCCCCACCGAGATCGTGGGAAAATCCACTTGCGGCAAAGGCGACACGGGAAGGAAGCGGAACGCCACGCCGCCGGCCAGAGCTACGGCAACCGTAAGAAGCGTCGTCGCAACCGGCCGTCGAATGAATGGGGCCGAGATATTCACGGGTCACTCCGCCGCACGCGGCCGGCGCCGCGGCCCGAGAATCGCCTTCCCAAGCGATCGAACCACAGGTAGATGACCGGCGTCGTGTACAGCGTCAGCAACTGGCTGATCAGCAAGCCGCCGATCATGGTGATGCCCAGCGGCCGCCGCAACTCCGAACCGGTTCCGCTGCCGAAAGCCAGCGGCACCGCTCCCAGCAAGGCCGCCATGGTGGTCATCATGATGGGCCGGAAGCGCAGTAAGCACGCCTGGTAGATCGCGTCTACAGGCGCCATGCCTCGTTTGCGCTCGGCATCCAGGGCGAAATCGATCATCATGATGCCGTTCTTCTTCACGATGCCGATCAGCAGGACGATGCCAATGAGCGCGATCACGCTGAAATCGGTGTGGAAGAGTTGGAGCGCCAGCAGCGCCCCGACCCCGGCTGAGGGCAGCGTCGAAAGAATCGTGACGGGGTGAATGTAACTTTCGTAGAGCACACCCAGCACGATGTACACCGTGACCAGCGCGGCCACAATCAGTGCCCACTCATTCGACAGAGACGACTGGAAGGCGCGCGCCGTGCCCTGAAACTCCGCCTGAATACTCGGCGGTACGCCGATCTGTGTCTTTACCTGATTCACGGCCCGGACCGCATCCCCGAGAGAAGCATTGCGGGCCAGGTTGAACGATAGCGTGACTACCGGAAACTGCCCCTGGTGGTTCACCGTGATCGGGATGCAGCGGGTTTCGACGTGGCTGAAAGCGCTGAGCGGCACTTGTCCACCGGTGGGGAACACACTGGCGGATGCGATTCCTGCCGCGGCCGCGTTACTGCTGACATCCGTGGAACCTGCCGTGTTCACCGGCCCTCGTGCGGCGGCGACGGTCGACGAACCACCCGCCACCACACTGAGGGCCGTGCCGCTCGAGGACGCCCCGGTGTGGATAAACAGGTTGCGAAAATCCAAAGGCGTCTGCTGAAACTCGGGCTTCACTTCCAGCACGACGTGATATTGATTCAATTGCGTGAAGATGGTCGAGACTTCCCGCTGTCCATACGCGTCATACAGAGTCTGATCGATGGTGGAAGCCAGAATGCCCAGGCGCGCGGCCATGTCGCGATCGACCACCAGCCGGGCCTGCAGGCCTTCCACCTGCTGATCGCTGGCGACGTCTGTGAGCTCCGGGCGCTGTCGCAGCTTTTCGATCATGCGGGGAGCGTAGGCATTCAGCTCATCCGCGTTCGGATCTTCCAGCGTGTATTGAAACTGCGTACGGCTCACGCGGTCTTCTACCGTGAGATCCTGTGTCGGCTGCATGAATAGCGTGATGCCGGCCACCTGTTCCAGCTTGGGCTGCAACCGCCGGATCACCTCGCTGGCGCTGACGTGCCGGTCCTCGAGCGGCTTCAGGTTGATGAGGATTCGGCCGCTGTTCAACGTGGTGTTGGTGCCATCGATGCCGATAAATGAGGAGAGACTATCGACGGCCGGATCCTTCCGAATGACCCCGGCCAACCCTTGCTGGAGCGCCGCCATTTCGGGGAACGAGACGGTTTGGCCGGCTTCGGAAATCCCTTGGATCACGCCGGTGTCCTGGATGGGGAAAAATCCCTTCGGAATCGTGTAGGCCTGGTAGATCGTCAGGCAAAGTGTCCCCACGGCGACCAGCAAAGTGACTTTTCGCCACCGCAGCACGAACTGCAGGGTCCGGCCGTAGAACGCAATGATGGCCTGGAAGGCCCGTTCCGAGGCATGGTACAGGCGCCCCTGTTCCGTTTCCGGACGGTGCCGCAAAAGCTTGGAACACATCATGGGCGTGAGCGTCAGCGAAACCACTGCCGAAACCAGGATGGTCACCGCCAACGTGACCGCGAATTCGCGGAACAGCCGTCCCACAATGTCGCCCATGAAGAGCAACGGGATCAGCACCGCGATCAACGAAAACGTCAGCGAAATGATGGTGAATCCGATTTGCTCCGCGCCGTGGAGTGCGGCCTCGAGCGGCCTCTCGCCGGCTTCAATGTAGCGGCTGATGTTTTCGATCATGACGATGGCATCGTCCACCACGAATCCGGTGGAGATCGTGAGCGCCATCAGCGTCAGGTTGTTCAGGCTGTAGCCCAGGATGTACATCACCGCGAAGGTGCCCACCACGGAAAGCGGCACCGCGATGCTGGGGATGACGGTTGCTGACAGGGTCCGCAAAAACAGGAAGATGACCATCACGACCAGCGCCACGGTGAGCATCAAACTGAACTGGACGTCTTTCACGGAGGCGCGAATGGTGTTGGTGCGGTCCGTCAGAATGCTGACTTGAATGGCAGAGGGCAGGTTGGACGTGAGCTGCGGTAGCAGCCGCTTGATGCGGTCGGCCACGGCGATGATGTTGCCCCCCGGCTGCCGCTGGATGTTCATGATGACGGCCGGGACCTGGTTCATCCAGGCCGCCTGGCGGATGTTCTCGGCGTCATCCACCACATCGGCGACATCCGCCAGCTTGACGGGCGCGCCATTATGGTAGGCCACGATTAGCGGCTGGTAATCGCTCGAAGACACCAGTTGGTCGTTGGCGCCGATCTGATACGACTGCCGCGCGCCGTCGAAGTTCCCCTTCGCCTGGTTCACATTGGCCGCTACCAGGCTGCTGCGCAGATCCTCCAGGTTCAGTCCGTAGGAGGCCAGCGCCGTGGGGTTGGCCTGAATCCGCACCGCCGGTTTCTGGCCGCCGCTGATACTCACCAGGCCGACGCCCGGCAATTGCGAGATCTTCGGCGCGAGGCGTGTATCCGCGAGGTCTTCGACCTTGGAAAGCGCCAGCGTCTGCGACGTGAGCGCCAGGGTCAGAATCGGCGCATCGGCGGGATTCGTCTTACTGTAAATCGGCGGCGTGGGCAGGTCCGAAGGAAGATAGGTCCCGGACGCGTTGATCGATTGCTGCACTTCCTGCTCGGCCACATCGATGCTCAGGCTTAGATTGAACTGCAGCGTGATGACCGAGCTGCCGTCCGAACTGGTGGACGTCATCTGCTGCAAGCCGGGCACCTGGCCGAATTGCCGTTCGAGCGGGGCGGTTACGGAGGACGCCATCACGTCGGGACTGGCCCCCGGGTAGAAGGTCACTACCTGAATGGTCGGGTAATCGACCTCGGGCAGAGCCGAAATCGGCAACTGCTGATACGCCACGCCGCCGGCCAGGAGCACTCCCACCATCAGCAGAGAGGTGGCCACCGGCCGCAGAATGAAGGGGCGTGACGGGCTCATTACCCCTTCTTTCGTGGCTTCTCGTCGGTCATCTGCACGCTGACCGGGCTTCCTTCCCGTAGCCGGTCCACACCGCTGATCACCACCACATCCCCGGGCGAAAGACCGGATAAAATCTCGGCCTCGTCGCCCTCCATCGTGCCCACCGCGATCGGCCGCACCGTCACGCAGTCGTCTTTCACCAGGTACACATAGGTGGATTGGGACGTCCGCTGAATGGCGGCCGCGGCCGTCAGCGTGACGCCGTGCTTTTCCTCCACCAGCAAGCGTGCGTTGACAAACTGGTTCGGAAACATTGCGTTGTTGCGGTTGTCAAAAACCGCTCGCAGGCGGAGCGTTCCGGTGGTCTGATCGATCTGGTTGTCCACCGTGGCCAGCGTCCCCGCCGCAATCTTGGCTTTGGAGTCGCTATCGTAGGCATCCACGCGCAGGTGCTGCCCGGCGCCCAGCTTGTGCAGCACCACCGGTAACTGGCTTTGCGCCAGGGTGAAGATGACGCTGATGGGTTGAATCTGCGTGATGACGAGCAGGCCGGTGCTGTCGGTGGCATGGACGATGTTGCCGGGATCGACCAGGCGCAAACCCACGCGCCCGGTGATGGGCGCGGTGATGTGGCAGTAAACCAGATTCAGCTTGGCGCTGGCAATCTGGGCCTCATCGGTGGCGACCACGCCTTCCGCTTGCTTGACCGTCGTTTTCTGGGTGGTGTATAG
>Ga0335078_10010539_pt1 | contig 13692 bp, 6 predicted proteins | sample Lox_Sample_32_FD_206711 | JGI IMG/M metagenome (GOLD analysis project Ga0335078, IMG submission 206711) | Soil microbial communities from Loxahatchee National Wildlife Refuge, Florida, United States - Lox_Sample_3.2 | ecosystem: Environmental > Terrestrial > Soil > Wetlands | place: USA: Florida...
GAACTAGATTTCTACGGACAAACCGGAACCGAACAGCTAACTGCTGAAATCTGCAACAAGCCGAGACGGAAGCTAGGTCACCCGCGGCTGCAGCCCGTTAAAAACTGAAGGTAGCTTGCACATCAATGCGGCGATTGGCTGAAGACGACGAAAACGGACCTCCAGCCAACGCATTCGACTCATTAAAGAGTTGGGAACCAAGAACACCTCCCGGATTCGCCAGATTGACATGATTGAATACATTTCGAACGCCGATGCCGAGCGTCAGGTTGTAACGTCGATCGGAGTTCGAAGACATGCTCATGCCACCTCCTCCGCCCCCGAATAGTGGACCGTGGCCGTGCGGGCCGCCACCGCCCGGTCCGCCTTGCCCTTGCGCATTGTTGCTGCCTTTGATCCTTGGACCGAGGCCGAAAGTCTTGGTGAGCCTGAGATGCAACACAAAGTGAGCAGGGCCTGTTTCATCGTTGATGGGCAACAGCCTTCCGGTCGCGCCGGAGGCGTCGAACGTGCCCAATGTTGTGCAGTAAATGTATCCCTGCGGAGGGGTGTTCGCCGGGCAAGTTGTAGACGAAACCAGTGTTGGACGATCGTTGTAAATCTGGTCGCCATTCAAATCAATCGGCGAAGTAATGTTGAACGGCGACCCGGAACTGACCACCATAAACGGGCTGAGCCGGAACAGATAGGGCAAGCCGATGCTGCCGCCGAGAAACAAACGATGGCGAGTGTCGAAGGAAGCTCGCCCGTAATCCTGGGCGATGTTGAACGAGTTCGTCGGGAAACTAGAGACCCCCGAAGCGTCGCTGTTGGCGTAGTTCAAAGTGTAGTAGCCGAACAGTTGAACCTTCGAGCCGATCCGGACGTTGGTGTTGACGATCAACTGGTTCTGCTTGAAGTTGCCTTCGGAAACGTAGCGGTAGATGTTGCCGCTAGCCGACTGCGGACAACCAACTGGACTCAGGAAGCAGGACGTGCCCGGGTACGGAGCGCTCGCGTTGATAGTGAGGAACTGATCGAAGCCACGAGAATTCAGATAAGTAACCGAAAGAGTCGCAGTCTTTGTCACCTGGCGCTCAACGCTTACCGCGCTCTGCAGAGTGTAGGGTGCATGTAAATGAGAATCGATCTGATAGACGCTCGAATCAGAGGAAGTCGGTGTTCCGCAATTCGAGAAGCTGGAAAGCGCAACATCGACACCGGGAAAACAAGTGGGATTGTTGATGATGAACTGCTGCTGCACTACTCCATTCAAACGTTCGGCCTGGAGGATCTGTCCTGACTGGAAGCGGTCATAAAACATCCCAAATCCACCGCGGATGACGACTTTGGGAGGTGCACTGCGCCCACCTACACCCCAAGCAAATCCCAGACGGGGCGCCCAATCTCCATGATCGTGAATGGCGTTTTGCGTCTCAAAACGCAGTCCGAAGTCCAGAGTGATGTTCGGGCGTATGCGCCAGTCGTCCTGGACGTAAGGCTCAAAATCCCAGTAGGTAACCGATGAGCTTGGTAGGCCGCTCGTGTAGGTCAATTGGGTTGCGTACGGGATGCCACCGACGTTTTCGTTGATCTGTTGCTGCGCGTACCAGAGAGAAATCGGACAGGCGGAACTCCCTCCAATGCTGGTGCAATTGGAAGGAACAGCATCCTGCGAAGTCAGAGAAGAGAAGGAAAACGTTCCATTGAAACCACTCGTAGAACTGTTGTTGTCCCGGGTGGCCCGAATGCGACCGCCAAACTTCAGAATGTGGTTGCCGTGAATCAACGACGTGTAGTTCTGCACTTCATATCGATTCTGCAGATCATCCTGAACGCCGGAACCGCTACCGCCCCCCACAAAGCTTCCGAACACGTTGACCGTCGGGTTGCCATCTATGGGGTTCTGAAGGTTGTTGTCGTGGTTGTACTGGAAACGAGTTTCGTTCACGATCTTGCTGCCAATAACCTGCGTGTCACTGATCTGCAGCGTGTGCTCGATCGACTTGGAGTAGTACGCCTGCGACGGCAAACTTAGCACGCCCGCGCCATCGTTGGTTTCGGTATCGCGCCAGTACTGGTAACGAGCGGTGAGAGTGTTGCTTTTCGTGATGGCCCAGTCGAGCCGTGGACCAATATTCGTGCGTTGCCTCGGGTTAGGAATGGACTGAATCACCTGCTTCTGTTCGAGCGTGTTCGGATCGAGAACAAACGCGTTGATGGGTGTGAGTTCGTTGATGTCGCGCCGCTCGAGATTGATGAAGAAAGAAGCTTTTTTCTTAATGGGTCCGCCAATGTTCCCGCTGTATTGCGTCGAATAGTAGGGCTGCTCCTCACCCGCAAAAGGGTTCTGCGAGTTAAACGCGGAATCATTGCCGCTCACAAACAGCTGGCCGTGGTATTTGTCGGTTCCCGGTTTGGTGAAGATCTCAATGCGACCGTAGCCGAGTTTGTCGTATTCGGACGAGAACGGATTCTGATTAATGCGGATTTCGCGGATCGACGACTTTGGCGGTAGTTGGCCAGCGGTGAAGCCGTCAATGTACATCTGTCCGCCGTTCGGTCCCGCGGAAGGACCAGCCAAGGCCTCGAGATCCGATTGCAGTTCGTCCGGATCATCGGGCAAAGCTTCCAACTCTTTGCCGGAGATGACAATCGCGCCGGCATTGTTCGTGGGGGCGACATCGATCGTCGGGGCGGTGTCGGAAACCTGAACTTTCTGTTCCTCGACGGCGATGACCAGCGAAGCGTTGAGTTTCAGGGGCTGGTCGGCAATCGTCACGCTGTCGTTCTCGTATGGATTGAATCCGTTGGCAACGATCGTAAGGATGTATTTTCCAGCAGCGAGCGACTTGAACTGATAGTTGCCCTGCCCGTCAGTAGAGGCAGTAACGGGAGAACCACTTGCCGGAGTCAATACTACCGTTGCGCCGGAGATCGCAGCGCCAGATGGATCGGTCACCTGACCGTGAAGACTTCCTCCCGCTGTCTGCGCAGCTAAGGGCATCATGAGAAATGCAAGGACAATAGAAAACACAATAATGAAAAACCGCACGTACATACCTGCTTTCGTATGAACTGCACTGGCTTAATAAAACCGTTTGTTTTTCCGCGCGAAACTATTGCATTGCTGAATCGCCACCGGGCGCGCCGCCCAGACTCCACGGCGTGAGCATCATCGCTTGGCTGGCGCTGGGCGCCGCCTGAAGTATCGGTTCCACGCCGCTGAGCAACGTGATCGCGGTTGCATTCGAGGGTCCTCCCTCAGTGGCAACGATCAACACGGCATCGCCTTTATGCAGATCGGCTAACGTTGTCGCAGGCGTCCTGTTCAAAAATTGCTGAAAGTCACCTCGACCCGAACGCATTCCGCCCCCCATCCCACCGCCTTGAGCAGATGCTCCCCGAGCGTCCGGGCTACCACTGCCGACATTGGTCGCGGACTGATTGCTTGTGACGTTGGCAGGCTTGGCGGTGCCGGATCCGCCCGCGCCGGGGGTCCCGGCGGGCATGCTTCCTTTCAGTCGGATCGCGATGACCTGAGCCATTTCCGCTGGCAGCTTGTGTAACTGTGATTCTGCAGTAACTCTGATCTGCACAGCCTTCTTGCTCAATAGATCTTGAACGGTCACTGTTCCCGCGCTGGCATCCACGGAATTGACGGTTCCGGCAATATTCCTGAAGCTGCCTGTGACAATTTCCTCGGCGCTGAGTTCCGTTCCATCGGCATTGCGGTCACCGCGGGCACGGAGTTGGTCTCCGGGATGTATCGCGTCGAGTGTGCTTGGCTTGGCGTCATCAAACTTTACCGAGTCGGGTGCATACCGTCGGATGACTGTCGTCTTCGTCGCGTGAATCGAGATGGACTTCGCTCCGCCTAATCCGGTGACAGAAATAGTGACAGTGCCGACAGCAGGGTCGACCGCACTGACAAGTCCTCCGAGGCCGCGCTTCTGCCAATCCTGGCGTTCCTGCTCATGCCGCGCTTCCAGATCGGAGTGAGCCATCACAATTACTTCCAAGGCGGTGAGAGAATTCCCGTCAGCCGAGGCCTGTCCCCGCACGCGTATCCGGTCGCCAACCTGCAGGTCCTGCAACTGAACGGAAGTCGCGTCCTTGAGATCCTTCGCGCCTGGGGCAATGCGCAACATCCGCGCATTCGACTGCACCGTCACAGAAATGTCGGAACCGGTATCTGGCGTTAGGGTCAGCGTATTTCCGTTTATGGTTTTGATCGCACCAATGCGACGAGCGATCGCGCTGGCAGAGCCCGAGTCCTGAGCCTGCGCTGCCTCGGTCTCGGCCGAAGCGAACGACTGAAATCCAGCCGGCAAACCCATTGCTGCAGCAAGAAACGTCACGATAATTGCGATCTTTGCGTCCATACGCCCCACCTCTACTTTACATGGCGAAAACCAGCGGAACTGGCTCATTTACAAAGTTTTACCCAGCTGCAACAAGCTTTACAAGGCTACGAAATGTTTTGTTCAGCGGGCTATGGGTCATCCAGAACGTTAATAGACGAGTAACTACCACCCAGATACGATTTTCCTAGCCGTTTCTTGTGCAAATCAGGCGTCGGATGCGTGTCTCTATTTTACGATTCGTCGTGGGCTGGGCGATGATTTGGGTCGTCCCCGTAACCCTGCTCGGCCAATCGCCGGCGGCCATTCTGCATTCCCAGGGCGGCGTTTGGGTCAACGGATACGAAGCTCGCGATTCATCGGCAATCTTTAGCGGCGATGCTCTGGAAACGAAACCCGGCTTTTCGGCAACACTGACGTTGGAAGGATCGTCCGTTCTGCTCGCTCCGGAAACCATCGGCAAGTTCGAAGGTGACGTATTTGTGCTGGATCACGGCAGCGTGGCCGTTGAGACATCCACTGGATTCAGGGTGCGCGTCAAGTGCATCACCGTAACGCCCGTGGTTAAGGACTTCACGAAATACGAAGTCTCTGATGTGAATCGAATCGTCCAGGTTGCCGCCCGCAAGCTCGACGTGAATGTGGAGGGAGAGGCAAAGCAGAAGAAGACGGTGCAAGAACCGGACACTCAAAACTCACAGGGCGGAGTAGTGCACGAGACAGAACAGAAGAACTACGACGAGAATCAGATATGCGGAGCTCCGCCCGAGCTGGTGACTTCGGGATCGAGTTTAAATCCGAAGTGGATTGCCGCAGGCGCTGGAGGCGCAGGGCTGCTCCTCTGCTTAATTGTGTGCATCGGTCATGGCGGCAATAAACAGACCGTCAGCCCGTCGTCGCCTTAAGTCTTCACTTTCGGGCTTAGAGAATTCTCTCGTGCGTGTAACCCGCCGAAACCAGGGCCGCAAGCAGTTCCGCAATATGATCCGGTCCACGAGTTTCCATCGTGATATCGATCGCAGTGTCCCCCAAATTTACTCCATGGTAGGCGCGGTCATAGGCCGTCTCAACGATGTTCGCCCGATGATCAGCGAGAATGCCTGTCAGGCGATAAAGTGCACCGGGATAGTCGGGAAGATGAACGCGCAGTCGAACAAGGCGTCCGTCTTTTACCAAGCCGCGCTCAATGATGCGGGAGAGCAGCGTGACGTCGATGTTCCCTCCGCAAACCAGCACCGCTACCCTTTTGTCTTGCAGCGGAAGCTTGCGGTTTAAAACTGCAGCGACGGCGGCAGCTCCAGCTCCTTCAGCCAGAGTCTTTTCGCGCTCCAGTAACAAGAGAATTGCGTTTGCGATCTCTTCTTCTTCGACCGTGACGATGTCGTCCACATATTTCTGAACTAAGGGCAGAGTACGGTCGCCGGCGCGGCGGACGGCAATGCCATCGGCAATCGTCTTGGCGGAATCGAGCGTCACCGGCTTCCCCTGCTGAACGGCTGCTTTCATCGAAGGGATTCTTGCCGGCTGCACGCCAAACACTTTGACCTTCGGACTGGTCTCTTTTACGGCGCAAGCGATTCCGCCGATCAGCCCACCGCCGCCAATGGGAGCAACAATAGCGTCGATCCCATCGTGCTGCTGCAGGATCTCAAGGCCGAGAGTACCCTGTCCGGCGATGACCTCATCATCGTCGAAGGCATGGATCAATGTCAGGCGATCCTGACGGCCGCTCTCCACTGCTCGCTCGTACGCTTCGTCATAGTTCGCGCCGTCGAGCACGACTTCCGCCCCATAGGCCCGCGTGGACGAAACCTTGGTCAGGGGTGTCGGCAATGGCATGAAGATGCGAGCGTGAATACCGTGACGACCGGAATGGTACGCAACCCCTTGTGCGTGGTTGCCGGCTGACGCAGCGATCACGCCGCGCGAGCGTTCCTCCGTTGTGAGCGTCAGTAACTTATTTAGGGCACCGCGCTCTTTGAATGCACCGGTGCGTTGCTGGTTATCGAGTTTGAGAAAAATAGAATTGTGTGTAATTCCAGAAAACGTTTCCGAGTGGGTACAGGAAGAGACGCGAATGTCAGCGCGGATACGAGCTAGCGCCGATTGAATATCGGCTAGTTGAATCATGATGGGTGAGCATTCATCTTACATCGCTCTGCAATGAGAAATGCCTTCATGCGACAGGACGTGCTGACATGAGCGGAGCTAGCGGACGAACGGCAACCGCTTTGAGATAGGCATCTACAGAAGCGGCGGCCTTACGGCCTTCTGAGATCGCCCACACGACGAGCGATTGTCCGCGGCGCATATCTCCAGCGGCGAATACGCCTGGTACTGAGGACATATAGTTCTCGTCGGTTGCAACATTGCCGCGATTGTCGAGTTGCACACCGAGTTGCTCGATCATCCCGTTGTGAACCGGACCCAGAAATCCCATCGCGATGAGCACCAGGTCAGCATCGACCGTAAACTCGCTTCCGGTGATCGGCTCGAACTTCGGGGGCGGCCCAACCCTTACGGCGTGAAGTTGACGGACGTTCCCGTTATCGTCGCCCGTGAACTTCGTCGTGGCAATACTCCAGTCGCGTATCCCGCCTTCTTCATGAGCAGCTTCGGTGCGAAGTTGCATCGGCCACAGCGGCCAAGGCGTTTGAGGAGAGCGATCGTCCGGAGGTTTGGGCATGATTTCGAATTGATGCACGGAGCTTGGCTTCTGGCGATGGCAAGTGCCGAGGCAGTCAGCACCTGTGTCGCCGCCACCAATGATGACCACACGCTTGCCAGTCGCAAGAATCTCGATTGCCGGATCGACGGAATCTCCCAGGCAGCGCTTGTTCTGCTGCGGCAAGAATTCCATGGCGTAGTGGATTCCCTTCAACTCGCGTCCGGGAACTTTCAGGTCGCGCGGGTGTTCGGAGCCGCCGGCAAGAACAATTGCGTCAAAATCACGGCGAAGATCTTCCACAGCAACATTCTTCCCAACTTCCGCGTTCGTCACGAACTTCACGCCTTCGGCGGACATCTGGTCCAACCGCCGGTCGATGATGTGTTTTTCGAGCTTGAATTCCGGGATCCCGTAGCGAAGCAATCCGCCAATCCGATCTGCTTTTTCGTACACCGTGACGGAGTGACCGGAACGGCACAACTGCTGAGCGGCAGCGAGACCCGCCGGCCCAGAACCAACAATCGCGATCTTTTTCCCGGTGCGAACTTTTGGTGGTTCGGGATGGATCCAACCCTCCAGGAATCCGCGCTCGACGATGTTCTTCTCGTTCTGCTTGATCGCAACCGGAGGCGCATTGATTCCGAGCACACAGGAAGCCTCGCAGGGAGCCGGGCAGATTCTGCCGGTGAACTCAGGGAAGTTGTTGGTGGCATGTAACTGTCGAACTGCTTCTTTCCACTGCCCGCGATAGACGTGATCGTTCCAGTCGGGAATGAGATTGTTGACGGGGCAGCCGGTCTGGCAAAACGGGACACCGCAATCCATACAGCGCGCACCCTGTTTGCGCAGCTGTTCTTCAGGAAAGTCCTGGTAAATCTCAAACCAATCGTTGACCCGCTCGGCGACCGGACGGCGCGGCGCCAGCTCGCGGGAATAATCCATGAACCCGGTCGTCTTACCCATGTTGCACCTGTTCTGAGTCGGCGGGAACCGCCAAGGCTTCAGCCGGAACATATGCCTGCTCCGCCCGACTGATGCCTAACACCCGCTTGTACTCGTGCGGGAACACTTTGATGAAGCGAGAGACGGCATCGCGCCAGTTTTCCAGAATCCATTTGGCGCGGGGGCTACCCGTCAACTCCAAATGCCGCGTGACCAGTTCCCGAACCGTTTGAATATCCTTCGGCTCGATCAATGGCTCCAGGTCAACCGAATCGAGGTTGCAGCGCTTTTCTGTGAAGTCGGCGCGCACGTCAAAGACATAGGCGATTCCACCGCTCATGCCCGCTGCAAAGTTCCTGCCGCAAGATCCAAGCACGAGTACCAAGCCGTTGGTCATATATTCGCAGCCGTGATCTCCAACACCCTCGACAACCGCGGTAGCGCCCGAGTTGCGGACCGCGAATCGTTCGCCAGCGACTCCGTTGAAGAAGGCCTCGCCGCTGGTGGCTCCATAGAGCGCTACGTTGCCGATGATGATGTTTTCTTCCGGCGCGAATGTAGAGTCCTGCGGGGCACGCACGATGATTTTTCCGCCGGAGAGGCCCTTGCCCACATAGTCGTTGGCCTCTCCTTCCAGCGTGATCGTGATTCCGTTCGCCAGGAACGCCCCCAGACTCTGGCCTGCCGAGCCATTTAGATGAATCCGCAGCGTCCCATCGGGCAAACCTGCAGAACCATAGCGGCGCGCCACTTCGCCGCTGAGCATCGTTCCCACGGAACGATGAATATTGCGCACCGGTAGATTGATCTCCACCGAATTCAGACTTAGCAGCGCATCCAGAGAATGCTCGACGAGTTGATGATCCAGCGCCTGCGTCAACCCATGGTCTTGACCCTGCATGCAGCGGCGAGCAACGCGGGAAGGAAGGGGCGGGTTGTAGAGAATCGCCGAGAAATCGAGGCCACGCGCTTTCCAATGATCGACCGCCTGCTGTACATCGAGCATATCGACGCGCCCGACCATCTCGTCGACTGTCCGGAAGCCGAGTTCGGCCATATACTGCCGCACCTGTTCCGCAAGAAAGAAGAAGAAGTTGATGACGTGCTCGGGCTGCCCTTTGAACTGCTTGCGCAATACAGGATCCTGCGTTGCGATGCCCACCGAACAGGTATTCAGGTGGCACTTGCGCATCATGATGCAGCCCATCGCGATCAACGGCGTCGTCGCAAATCCAAATTCTTCGGCACCCAGCAACGCGGCGATGACCACATCTCTCCCGGTCTGCAATTTTCCGTCGGTCTGTACACGAATGCGGCTGCGCAGATCGTTGAGCAACAAGACCTGCTGGGTTTCAGCGAGACCGAGCTCCCATGGAATCCCGGCGTGCTTGATCGAGCTCAGGGGTGAAGCGCCGGTGCCGCCACTATCTCCACTGATAAGCACAACATCGGCGTGCGCTTTGGCCACCCCGGCGGCAACGGTACCAACACCAACTTCCGCTACCAACTTCACGGCGATGCGGGCCTGAGGATTTGCATTCTTCAGGTCGTAGATCAGTTGAGCGAGATCTTCGATTGAATAAATGTCGTGATGCGGCGGCGGCGAGATCAGTCCCACCCCCGGAATCGAGTGCCGCAGCCGCGCGATGACTTCGTCGACCTTGTGCCCCGGAAGTTGGCCTCCCTCACCGGGTTTCGCCCCTTGCGCCATCTTGATTTGCAGTTCGTCTGCATTCACCAGGTAGTTTGCAGTGACTCCGAAGCGCGCTGACGCGACCTGCTTGACGGCGCTGCGACGCAGGTCGCCATTCGCATCAGGCCAGAAGCGCTCTTCGTCTTCCCCGCCCTCGCCGGTATTGGACTTGCCGCCAATCCGATTCATCGCGATCGCGAGTGTCTCGTGGGCTTCTTTGCTGATAGATCCGAACGACATCGCTCCGGTGGTAAAGCGTTTGACGATCTCTTTCGCTGGTTCAACTTCTTCCAGTGGAACCGGATGCTCGCTCTTCTTGAGCTTCATCAATCCGCGCAGAGTGCACAAGTTCGTGCTCTGCTTATCGATCAAGTCCGTATATTCCTGAAAGGTCTTGAAACTCTCTTGCCGGACGGCATGCTGCAGTTTGCTGATCGTCTCGGGATTCAGCAAGTGATACTCGCCATTCACGCGCTGGTGGTACGCACCGCCCACCGATAGCTCTGTCTCGAATTCAGTCAGAGGGCGGAAGGCATATTCATGCTTGAGCTGAGCCTCAGCGGCCAGCACTCCAAGACCGATGCCTTCCAGCCGAGACGCAGTGCCCGCGAAATATGCGTCTACCAGTTCCTTATTGAGTCCGATCGCCTCGAATACCTGCGCGCCCTGATAGCTCTGCAGAGTTGAGATCCCCATTTTCGAAAACGTCTTCAATAAGCCCTTCTTGATGGATTTCAGGAAGTGCTTCACCGCAAGGTCAGGAGTAACCCCTTCTCCTAATTGCCCGCTCCATGCCAGATTTTCCACGGTCTCCAGAGCGAGATAGGGATTGATGGCGCTGGCGCCGTACCCACTGAGCAGCGCGAAGTGCATGACCTCGCGCGGTTCGCCCGATTCTGTAATGAGCGCCACTTGGGTGCGGGTCTCCTCGCGCACCAGCAGATTGTGCACGGCAGCCAAAGCCAGGAGGCAAGGAATGGGAGCGTAATCTTTGTCGATGCCTCGATCCGAAAGAATAAGGAGGGAGTAACCAGCCTTCACCGACCTTGAAGCAGTGCGGCATAGCTCATCCAAGGCACGCTTGAGCCCTGCTTCACCTTCGCTGGCCGGAAATAAGGCGGGAATCGTAGTCGCCAGCAGATGACGATTCGAAACGCGCCGCAATTTCTCCAGTTCGCGATTCGTGAGTAACGGATGCGCGAGCTTCAGCATGTGGCAGTTCTCGGGTACTTCCTCGAGAATGTTGCGCTCGCTGCCGATGTAGCTGATCAGCGACATCACCATCTCTTCGCGGATGGGATCGATCGGCGGGTTCGTTACCTGGGCGAATAATTGCTTGAAATAGTTGAAAAGCGACTGAGGTTTGTTCGACAGACACGCGAGCGGGGTGTCGGTCCCCATGGAACCAATCGGCTCTTCGCCCTTGGTCGCCATCGGTCCGAGAATCATCCGCAGATCTTCGTCCGTATAGCCGAATGCCCGCTGGCGGCGAAGAAGGGTTTCGGCATCCGGAAAATGCATGCGCGCGGGCTCAGGAATCTGATCGATCGTGATCTGATTTTCCTTGACCCATTGTGCGTACGGCTGTTGCGATGCCAGTTTCTGTTTGATCTCTTTGTCGGAGACGATGCGGCCTTCGACTGTATCGACGAGGAACATCTTTCCCGGCTGCAGGCGGCCCTTCATTTTGACTTGCTCTGGCGGAATGTCGAGTACACCAGCTTCCGAGGCCATCACCACAAGATCGTCATTGGTGACCACGTATCGTCCCGGCCGCAGCCCGTTGCGATCGAGCGTGGCGCCGATGACACGTCCATCCGTGAACGCGATCGCTGCCGGACCATCCCACGGCTCCATAATGCAGGCGTGATACTCATAGAACGCCCGCTTGTCAGGATTCATGTGCGGATTGCCTGACCACGCTTCCGGGATCATCATCGCCATCACGTGAGGCAAGCTCCGGCCCGCCTGTAAGAGCAGTTCGACGGCATTGTCGAAGTTGGCGGAGTCACTGCCATCCGGCGCGATGATCGGATAGACCTTCTTCAGGTCGTCGCCAAAGAGCGGCGATTTCAGCAACGACTGGCGCGCGTGCATCCAGTTGACGTTGCCGCGGAGAGTATTAATTTCGCCGTTATGCGCGATGTAGCGATACGGGTGCGCGCGTTGCCAACTCGGAAACGTGTTGGTCGAGAATCTCTGGTGAACCAGGCACAGAGCGCTAACCGCGTCGGGATCCGACAGCTCGCGGTAGAAACCAGTGATTTGTGACGCCAGCAACAGACCCTTGTAAACAATCGTGCGGCAGGAGAGCGACGGGATGTAAAACATCTCCGCGTCTTCAATACCCGATTCTCGAATCTCGTTTTCGGCGCGCTTGCGAACGACGTAGAGCTTGCGCTCGAAGGCCTCTTCGTCCATGCCTTCGGCACATCGAATGAATATTTGCTGAATATAGGGCTGCGACGCTCGAGCCACGCGGCCGGTCGCCGAGGCATATACCGGCGTATCGCGCCAGCCAAGCAGGGTCAGGCCCTCTTCGCGGATGATCCGCTCCAGAATTCCCTCGCATTGCAGACGCGGGTGCTTCTCGACCGGAAGGAAGATCATGCCGACACCGTACGTACCGGCCTTCGGCAAGGTAAACCCCAGCTTGTCGCATTCGCGGGCGAAAAACTTGTGGGGAATTTGAATCAGGACGCCGGCGCCGTCACCGGTTTCGGGATCGCACCCGCAGGCACCGCGATGAGCGAGATTCAGTAGAACCTGAATCCCTTTGCGGATAATTTCGTGGCTTCTCTGACCGCTGATACTCGCGACAAACCCGATGCCGCATGCGTCATGTTCCTGGCCCGGATCGTACAGACCCTGCGCTTGGGGCAGGCCGGTCTTCGGGTTGAGACGCGTCATCGTGGACTCCGTCATTACAGCAAAGCATATTCGAATCCATTGTTCTTGGGCGCGCCATTTGTGCGATCCGAGCGTCGCACACTACTGCTCAGGAACAGATGTTCGTAATCTCTTTAATAGCGGTTATGCGCGCCGAAAGTACAATGCAGAATTTCGATGCAAAGCATGCAAATTTCAGGATGGCAGCGAACCTCACCCGTTCGACGAAATTCACGGAGAATTGAACAACCTCCGCTATAATTCGCTCAACAATGGACTTCGATCAACTTGTTACTTTTCTTGAGGTCGCGCGGCAGGGCAGCTTTTCTCGCGCGGGAGAAAAGGTGTTCCGCTCGCAGTCTGCAGTCAGCGCCCAAATTCGTCAGTTGGAGCAGGAGTACGGCGACCGGCTGCTCGACCGTTCCGGTAAGACCGTCAAGCTGACTCCGGCGGGCCAGGTCTTTTTCGAATATGCCGAGCGCATGAAGAATCTGCGCGACGAGTCACTGATGGCCGTCGCGGACCACAGCGGAACTCCTCGCGGAACGCTTCGAGTAGGCGCCAATGAAGCGACCTGCTTGTACGTTCTTCCTGAGGTATTTGCCGAATATTGCCGCCGCTATCCTCCCGTGCAGATCAGCATTTATCGGAATTTCAGTTACAAGATCGTCGAGAAACTGGAGAACGGCCAAGTCGAGGTCGGCGTGCTGACCCTGCCCATTACTTCGCCGAGTCTCAAAATTCAACCGATCTTCCGCGATAAGTTAATGCTGATGGTGAGCCCCAAGAATCCGCTTGCCAAGCACAAAGTGGTACCCGTCAGCGAAATCGTGAAGCACCCCCTGTTATTCCCCAAGACCGGACACACGCGCAGGTTGCTGGATAAGCTGTTTCGTCCGTATAGCTCGGAACTGCAAGTCCGCATGGAACTTCCCAGCATCGGCATGATCAAGAGCTTTGTGGCTGCAGACTTGGGAGTCTCTCTCATTAGCGCCTCGTTCGCTCGCGACGAAGTCGACGCGGGCCGGGTTAAGTTGATTGATCTGCAGGATGCTGAACTCTTCCGCGAACTGGGATTGGCCTACCGGCGCGACCGGACTTTATCGGTTGCTACCACCGCCTTTATCGCGCTCCTGCGCCAACTGACGAAGAAAGCA